>ENA-ORXM01000211-ORXM01000211.1-marine-metagenome-genome-assembly--contig:-NODE-211-length-114716-cov-9.268146_pt1 | contig 114716 bp, 85 predicted proteins | sample MGYA00237867_ERZ511480 | MGnify/ENA primary metagenome ERZ511480 (study PRJEB26309, sample SAMN06266103) | marine metagenome | isolation source: Algal blade | place: United Kingdom:Sidmouth, United...
GCGAGGCTTTTTAACGAAGGAACATGAAGAACAAAATAAATAATTACCGTCATTCTAAACTAGAATTGGTATTAAATATTCTATCTATCAATTCCTCATTAGGAAAATCATTCAGGTATAAACCATTAAAGCTTTACAATGAACTACCTTAAACTTTTTTTAAGCAGTCTTTTTATTATTATTTCTATATACTTACCAGCACAAAATGTTTGGTTCGGTGGTACTGGAGATTATGATAATCCGAATAACTGGTCATTAGGAAATATTCCATTCGACGAAGAAATTATTATTAACTCTGGAAACTGTATTGTTCCAAGTGGTTATACCGCAAAGCCCTATCCTGTTATCATAAATAATGGTGGAACACTTACCGTAAAAGGAATAATGAGTGTTATCACTTCAGGTAGTCAGTCTGCTGTAGGAATTAGAATCAACGGCAATCCTAATTCCTCAAAACTTATTGTCGGTGGTGGTGCTATGTTGAACATATCGCAAACCTTAGAAGAGGCCATAAGTAACGAAGGGGCCATTACAAATGATGGTGAGATAAATATAGGACCCAATGTTGGAGGCAATGGAATCTACCTAGATAATGGCACAGCATTTAATTCATCAGATGGAGTTATCAATTTTTCTAATGTAGGAAATATCTGTCTTTACTCTAAATTATCGGGCTCCAGTTTTATCAATGAAGGATATATTGGAGGAACAGGTTCTTCAGATTTTCTACTGTATGACGACGGTACATTTGTAAACAAACCCTGCGCTGTTGTTAATGCCACATCTGGAACTGCTATCAATGGTGATATTATAAATGAGGGTATTATTGCGGAATATTTTTCCGGTGTTTCTAACATAAGTTCTAATAGCGGAACTGTTTATAATCTAAATGGAGGAGGAGTTATAGGTGCATCTGGACCTGGTGAAACACTAGAATCCTTTGAACAGCATGCATGGACAGGATGTGGAAATAATAACCAATGGTATACTGCAAATAATTGGTCTAGTGGTCCTCTAGATGAAGGTCCCCCTGATAGTTTTTCTCACATGGTCATTCCCGCAAACTTACACGGGAATTCCTTCCCTTCCACTTCACAAACCGTGATCGTAAATAATTATCTATTTATTTCTATGGGTGCAAATCTCACTATCGAAAACACTTCATCGAGCGGTCTATCTGTTGGAGCTGGTGGTGAACTTATAAATAGAGGTGATTTACTCGTACTTAACAATGGATTTCATGGCATTGTCAATAGTGGGGAATTTACAAATGAAAAAACTGTCTTCGTAGGTCTTACGGGTAGTGCTGGAATTTTAAATCAAGGTGAATTTTTGAATTTTGATGAAGTTGTAATAACTGAATCAGGAAAAATAGGCTTGGATAATAAAGGTACTTTCTTTAACCAGATAGACGCTTCACTTCTTGTAAATCTCGCAGGTGAAGAGGGTATAGATAACTCAGGTACAATGGGAAACGTAGGCAGTAATAATTCTATTGTAGTAGTAGATGCTGCTTTATCCGCTATTAAAAATAGTCCCTCTAGTGCCATTTTTTCGAATGACTTCTGTACGTCTACAGTAGGGATAAACGGAAAAATGGAAGGAAATGGACTCTATAATAATACTGGGCATTGGACCATTACAGAGTTCACTGGTACACACTCCTTTGTCGAGCTGCTTAATGGTACATCAGGAATGCTACAAAGTATAGACAATACACTTGATATAAATCAGGTATTAAATAGTGGTTTAGTTTTCAACCCTAAGACAACATTTCCAGGAGGAGTCATAAATCCTTTGATTGAGGGGGATGCTCCTACTTATGGCAATGGTACTTTTGGAATTCTTAGTACAACAGGTACACATGTAGGAACCTACAATTATAATTCAAATGGATTTACTGCTCTCGGGTCAGTAGCGGACGGGTCTTATCTTTGCGAAGTCCCAGGCTTGACAGCTTGTATTAGCCCCACTTATATACAGATCATCATTGACTCTAGCCAAAATCCAGATTCTGATGGGGATGGTATAGCAAACGATATAGATAACTGCCCAGACGACGCCAATCCTGGACAAGAAGATAATGACACAGATAATATAGGAGATATCTGCGACAATGATGATGACAATGATAGTATTCCCGATGCTTCCGATAATTGTCCTTTCACATCTAACTCAGGACAACAGGATAACGATAATGATGGTATAGGAGACCCTTGTGATCCTGACGATGATAACGACGGAATTCCTGATACAACAGACAACTGCCCTACCGTCTCTAATGTAAATCAAGCTGATAATGATAATGACGGAATGGGTGATATCTGCGATAATGATGATGACAATGATGGTATCAATGATGTAAATGACAATTGTCCAAGCATAGATAATCCATCGCAAGCGGATAACGACAATGATGGTATGGGTGATGCTTGTGATCCTGATGATGATAATGATGGCGTCAACGATGATTCTGATAACTGTCCTTTTGTGAGTAACACAAATCAAAGTGACACCGACAATGATGGCATAGGGGATGCATGCGAAAATGATACTGATGGAGATGGTATTCCTGATGCGAATGATAATTGTCCACTGATTGTAAATTCTAATCAACTAGATTCTGATGGAGATGGAAACGGAGATGTATGTGATTCCGATGATGACAATGATGGTATTCCTGATGCGAGTGATAATTGTAGTACAATATCAAATCCAGACCAAGCCGATAACGATAATGATGGAGAGGGAGATGCTTGCGATGCCGATGATGATAATGATGGTATAGATGATGATGCAGACAACTGCCCACTTAACTCTAATAGTGATCAGTCCGATAATGACAATGATGGGTTGGGTGATTCCTGCGATGCCGATGATGACAACGACGGGATTCCTGACACTTCTGACAACTGTCCTAATATCTCTAATGCAAATCAAGAAAACAATGATAATGATGCGCAAGGAAATGTCTGTGACAACGACGATGATAATGATGGCATAAATGACGGGAACGACAATTGTCCTTTCCAAAGCAATCCTAACCAAGAAGATAATGATAATGATGGTGAAGGAGATGTCTGCGACAATGATGATGATGACGATGGCATAAATGATGCAATAGATAATTGTCCTTTCCAGACTAATCCTGACCAGGCCGACAATGACAATGATGATATAGGAGATGTATGTGATTCTGATGATGATAATGATGGTGTAAACGACACGAACGATAATTGTCCTTTTGCCAGTAATCCGAATCAAGAAGATGCGGATGGCGACGGAACGGGCGATGCGTGTGAAAATGATACCGACGGTGACGGCATACCCGATACCGACGATAATTGCCCAGGTGTAGTCAATGCTTCTCAAGTAGATACAGATAATGATGGTATGGGTGATGCATGTGACAGTGATGATGATGACGATGGGGTAAATGATGCCCAGGATAATTGCCCCCTACTCCCTAACAGTAACCAAGCTGATGGTGATGGTGATGGCATCGGTGATGTATGTGATAATGATTCAGATGGAGATGGCGTAATCGATGACTCGGACAATTGTCCTGAAGTTGCGAATACTGATCAGACTGACTTAGACGGCGATGGCTTAGGCGATGCCTGCGATGAGGACGATGATGGCGATGGTGTAAAAGATTCAGAGGACAATTGTCCTTTCGTTTCTAATCCTGATCAGCTAGACTCAGATCAAGATGGTATAGGAGATGCTTGTGAAAATGATACAGATGGTGATGGTATTCCTGATGCAGAAGACAACTGCCCTGAAATATCTAATACATCGCAAATAGATACTGACAATGACAGTCTTGGGGATGCCTGTGACCCTGATGACGATAATGATGGGCTTACTGATGTCAATGACAATTGTCCTCTTATTATAAATACTGACCAAGCAGATAATGATGCCGATGGGAAAGGGGATCTATGCGACTTAGATGATGATAATGATGGGATAGATGACTTAGGAGACAACTGTCCACTTACATTTAATCCTGAACAGGAAGATACAAACAATGACGGAATAGGTGATGCATGTGAAACTACATCCACCACTTCTCTGGAGTTATTGGACAACTATAAGGTCTACCCTAATCCTACAAGTGGAAACATAACAATAGAGCTAGCGTCAACTAATTATAATTTAGAAAGTATAAAGATTATTGACATAACAGGAAGACTTGTACTCACAAGGTCAAACATAGAGACAGTAGATTATAAGACAAGTATAGATCTATCAAGTGTAGAGAATGGCTATTACATATTATCGTTATGTTTTGAAAATAGAATTTCTAATACAAGGATTCTAATTACAAACTAGCCTAATCAGAACTATGAAAGACACTCGTACTAAAAACCTTATTAAGCTACTAAGTTTTTCGATCTGTTTCTCAATGCTCACTGGCCTAACTGCTCAAAACAAACAGAAGCTAGTTAGCTATCAAGGAAGCATAAATCTAGGTACAGCGCTATACTTTAATAATAATGAAAATAATAGGTTCAATCCTCTCAGCTGGAGAATTGCAGGTCGTCAAAATATAAAATTATGGAAATTTAATGCCCCTTTACGTTTTCTTCTAAGTTCTTCAGGCAAAGAACTTGACTATAGTTTTTCTAGAATTGGGTTTACACCTAAGTATAAATCTTATAAAATATACCTGGGTCATACGAGCATGAATTTTTCAGAATATACCTTAGCAAGAAAAAATATATTCGGAGTAGGTGTAGAAGGTAATCCAGGAATATTTCGCTTTGGGGCGATGTATGGAAAAATCAGGAGTTTCAACCTACAGCAAAAATTTGTCGACGAGTTCGGAGCAAGTACCATTCGATCATTTGAGAGAAAAGCAATAGGAGGGAAAATAGGTATAGGAAAACGAAACAACTATCTAGATTTCATAGCATTCAAATCTATTGATGCACTTAAAGATGATGTAGAGGGTGACACCATCACTATAGAACCTCATGAGAATTTTATCCTAGGCACAAAATTAAAATTGACACCTATCAAAAAGATTACTATCGAATCTAGTATAGCAGCGTCGGGATTCACAACAGATAGAAGAGATGCCTCACTGCTCGAAGAAAATTCTTCCTTAAGTAGAATCTATAATCCTACCACTAGTAATAGGCTCAATTATGCAGGACACGCTCAGATAAAATTACAACTGAAACAATCCAGTATAGGACTGAAATATAAGCGAGTAGACCCTTTCTTTAGATCGCTAGGTTCTATGTTTTTCCAAAATGATCTAGAAGAAATTACTGCTAATCTTGCCTGGCGAAATAAATCAGGAAAACTATCTGTAAATTCTAATGTAGGTTTCTTCCAGGATAATATATCTCTGACAAAGGTCCAAGAGTCTAGAAGATGGATCAGTTCTATTTTTATAAGCGCTGCACCAAATAATTCCTTTGGATTTAATGTAAGTTTTTCTAATTACCAAAGAACCACAGAAGGCCAGATTATAGAATTTAATGATACCTTAAGACAAGTTTCCGTCTCTAGAAATCTAAGCTTTTCCGCTTACCAAAACTTAGTCACCAATAAAGATTTTATCCTCAAAACAAATGGCTATCTAGGCTTTCAAAACTTTAATGATGTATCTGCAGTTTCTGAATTCAACAATGGCTACAAAAGCTATTCTTCAAATCTAGGATTTAAATTAAATTTCATCAATAAGAAACTGATCATAAGTCCCTCCGCCTTATACGCTAGTTATATATTTTCTGGCAGAGAAACAACTCGCTATGGAGCAAGACTTTCTATCATAAAGAGTATGCTAGACCAAAAACTTAGATTTTCTGCGAATCTAAGTTATTTGCTTAACGATATAGAAAATAAGAGAAACGGTCGTGTAATAAAATATCAGATCCAGACCCACTATCAAATCAATCCTAAAAATGCACTAAATCTACGAGCAATTGGAATCAAACGAATTGCTGTAATTGCAAATGATTTTTCTGAATACAGAATTCTATTAGGCTATGGAATTAATTTCTAAACAACAAGAAAAAAAAGCTATGAAATTTCTTAAGCTCTGTAAACTAAAGGTAATTTTCTGTTTCGTAATATTCCTTTCTTGTCTTTATACCCCTGCGAAGTCGCAGATAGCAATGAATATAGATAATGTCATGCTAGCAGGATCTTTTTCTAGCGATATAAGCTCCTTACTGAACTGGGCAGAAAGTCAGGTTGCTATAACCATCTCCAACAATACACCTATAGGACTCGATTTCTATCTAGAGTTCGAAGTCACAAGAAACGGACAGACCGCATTCTTTACTACTTTCTCAGATGGTATAGAGAATGGTGACCAGCAACTCATGATAGAACAACTTACAATAGAGGGACTATCCACACGAACCTTTAGCTCTTCCGACTTAGAAGAAGCCTACCCTTTTCTCAATGGTGACTTAGGGCTGATACAAGATTACCTACTGATTGTAGATCCAGATTTTGAAGACTTAGGAGCCTTATACTTAAATGGTGTTCTTCCAGAAGGAGAATATGGGATCTGTGCCACTGCAGTATTTATCAACGAAGAAGAAGCCACCACATTCGAACTATCAGAGCCCAGTTGCTCCATAGGAGGAAATCTATTTGCAGAAATTACACAACCTCCCAGACTTATCAACCCACTAAATGAAACGACTATTTTTGCTAACCCAAACTCAGAAATATTTATTACTTGGGAACACATAAGTGCCTCTAACACCATTTTTGATTATGCTATAAAAATTATGGAGATTCCAGAAGATCAGGATGACTTAGAAGAGCTGATGAATAGCCAAACGACTTTTGATCTAGTGGCATATGTACAAAATATTAATCAGCTGAGTTATCTCTATCCAGGAGATGGAAGTGAAAATGATCTAGAAGTAGGAAAAGAATATGCCATACAGGTACAAGCTTTCAGTAGTGAAGATATCTCGCCTTTACAGAATAATGGCAGATCAGAAATTCATAGATTTATCTATGGCGAAAATATAGTGGATATAGGAGATGCAGAAGTGGATGAGGACGGCAACATTGTAGATGACTGTGATTGCTTTTTAGATCTTAGGAATATGGAAGAAACAAATACAGAACTTTCTGTAGGAGATTCCATACAGGTAGGGAAATTTTTTATGACTATTAGCTCAGTAAATAATAGACGAGGCGCAGGGACGATAGAAGTTCCAGCTTTTGGAAATACTAAAGTAAAAGTAGACTTCAGAAATCTTAAAACTACGGCGGATAAGAAAATGACATCTGGAACGGTCAAGGCTAAATATCATGACAACTGGCTGAATGCCGATGCAACTTATAATGAAGACGATGGGTTTAATCTTGCCTACATGGATGTCTTCCTTGACTTTATAAAAACAGTTAATGTACTTAGAACCTTAGATGATGGAATGACGCTACCATTTGGTGTTGATCTAGGATACAACGAATATAAATTTAAACTAGGTATCAACAGTTTAGAATTTACACCGACACACGCTAATCTTTCTGTTCTGCTTACGGTACCACAACTTTTACCTATCTCTGGGATGGATAAGTCTATTGCATTTGGGACAAATGCCTGTCTGAATCCAGAAGGTTTTGCATCTAGGGCGATGCTAATACTAGGAGATGAATTTTCTGTAATGACGATGAACGAAGAAATGGATATAGATCCCGACCATCCATTATACGGGGTCACAATCAATCTTGCAGGAAAATCAAAAATAGATGATGTCGAAAAAGCTAGAGATGAAGTATGTTTTGTAGAATTTGATTGTAACGGTCTGAAGGGCTTGGGACTGAGAGGAGATATAACTATACCTAAGTCTTTACTTGTTGTTGAGAATCCAGAAAATGGCGAAAGAAATTTGGACCAGTTTGTAAAAGGAACCTTTGACTTTGTAATGGATATAGATGGTGGTGGAATTTCTACAGGGAATACAGATCTAGAAGAAATTGCAGCCCAAGAAGCCACAGGTGAAACAAATTTTGACATATTATTAGGCTTAGAATTTACACCTTTCCAGTTACAAATTCTGGAAGGCTGGGGATTCCATGCGACGGAAGCATATCTTGATCTATCAGAAACAGAAAATGCTTTTACAAGTAAAACGCCACCTTCTAAATGTAGTAATCCTGAGCTAGATTCTACAGTAGTTTATGACGAGACTTGGAAAGGAATCTATATAAAATCTGCACAACTGAGACTGCCTAATGATTTTTTAGGAATAGAGGGAAGAGCAGAATTCGGTATTGATGATCTACTTATAGGGGAAGAAGGGGTATCTGCTTCTTTCTATGTAGAAACCGCTGGATTGATAGATTTTGATACAACAAGCGAGTCAGATTCTACATCTGGATTTGCATTTAGCATGGACAAGGTGTACTTGTGTATGCAACAGAGTGCGCTGCAGACCGCAGGTATCGAGGGCAAGATAGGGGTTCCGCTTTTTGAGAAAGATGATAGACTAGAATATACTATGGCCATAGATGTATCTGAAATATTAGAAGATACATTAGCATATGTACTAGATGTAAAAGTAGGAAATGAACCTGTCGGAATTCCAATATTTATTGCAGAAGCTGAACTTAATTCCTCTACTCATCTCAAAATGAGATATGCACATGCCATCTCTGGAAATTCTGATTCAGAGGAAGAAGAAGGGGAAGAAAGTAGTTTTTTCGACGATCTAGAAATAGACCTAGTTCTTGCTGGAAAACTTAATCTCTCCACAGATTTTATAGAGGCAAATGAGCTAAGACCTGAGGCAGACGTAAAACTTCCAGAGATACCTTTTGAAATAAAATATAATACTGAAAAAGGTTTTGGCGCTTCCTCTAAATTTATGCTACCAGGTTCTCAGAATAATAATAGTAACAATACTAATCCTGGAGCAGGTGTTGTGAAGAGGCCTAGCGTAGCAGGATTTTCTGTAAATGTAAATGAATTCAAGTTAGGAGGAACAGCAACCTCGCCCTCTTTAACTATAGGAGCAGGGCTAAATTTAGCTAGCTCTAGCAGCAGCCTCGGCCTTAATGCCAATCTAACACTTAAGGGTAGAGTAACAAACGATGGGCTACGTCTTGCTAGCGCTAATCTTAACTGTCTAGGTATGGACGCTTATATGAGCGGTGTAGGGATAAAAGGTGAATTATGTTTCTATAAAACTACAGAACAGGCGATTCGCTATCAAGGTATTTATGGTAATCTAAGTGTCGGTCTTCCTGTAGTTGGAGCTCGTTTTGATATGGATGGAACTTTCGGAAGTGCTGTAACAGATGAGGATGCCAATTGGAATACAGTAGATAATTACAATTATTTTTATGTGGATGCTGGGCTTGTTCTTAATCCAGGTATTCCCATGGGACAGCAATTTATTTTCTTATATGGATTAGAAGGTGGTGTTAGGCTCAATATGGAAAAAATAAAAATCAACCCACTCACTGGAGAGCGAGTTGCCATAAATGATGCAGGTCAAGAAGTAGAACCTTCCCCTCCTATCGAGATTCCTGGAAACAGAACGCTTAAATATGTTCCTAAGTTTGGGAATTTTGGATTAGGCTTCGGCATGACGCTAGGAGCGGCACGACCTGATCCGTTTCTTGCTAAGCTATATGTAGAAGGGGAATTCGATCTAGTTAACGGAGGCATAAGAAATCTAGCTGCAACGGGAACAGGATATATTATGCCTGTCAATGGAAACTTAGACCTATCTCCTATGTGGTTTGATATTTCTTCAGATCTTACTTTTCAGCAGTTTCCTAACCAATGGTCACTGCTCTTAGACGGAAGTGCATATGTAAAATTTCCAGTGGGAGCCCCACCGATTCTATATGGAAATGATGGAGGTGCAGTGCACAGAGCAGGAAATATATATTTCTATATGGACAACTACAGTAACGGACCTGGAAATATGAAATGGACTGTTCGCTCAGGATCTTTTGGAAGAACACAGGCAGATTGGATGCCTAACAGACTAAGTCTAAATCTAGAAAATTATAATCTAGATATTGGGAGCGTAGATCTAGAGTCTTATTTTTGGTTCGGGCCAGATGTACCTACCTATCTACCTCCTAAACCTCAAGCCGTCCTCAACCTCATCAATTACAAAAACGAAGGAAATGGAGGAAGCTTCAGTACTGATGCCTCTAATGGAATAAGTGGAGGAAGCTCGACTGGATTCGGGATTGCTCACGGCACAAGATTTAATATAGACTTAGGTATAGACGCACTTCTTGTGTATGGAGAATTTGCGTCTACTATAGGTTATGATCTGAATCTTACACAAAGTTTTGGAAGATCGTGTGGGAGCATAGAAAATATAGGAATAGAAGGATGGTACGGACAAGGCTCAGGATATGCCGGTGTACAAGGTGACGTAGGTGTAAAATTTCCTAGATGGATCAGAAATGTCTTACAGGACGCAGCAAATGTTGCAAATGGAGTAAGTAATGCGGGAGCATCCATATGGAATGTATTCACAGGAGATGACACAGAAGATACCGACATAACGATAGAAGAAAAGATGAAACTATTCTTTTTGCGCGCCTTGGTTCTTATGGATGCAGGTGCTCCAGCTCCTGTATGGGCTACAGGAAAAGGTTTTCTAGATCTCGACATAGATCTAGCTATTACAACATGGAAGCAGAATTTATCATTTGACTTTATCTTTGGCACACCCTGTATACAGACCACAGAAAATCCTTTTGAAAGTTCTAATCTTATTAGCTCTATGATACCTGGAGAAGAAGCTGATGTCAACTATGATATGATCCCCACCGTAGTTTTGAATTATCCATTAAATCAAAATTTCGAATATCAAACTATAAAAGCAGATGGCACCAAAGAAATAAAATCTTTCCGAGTAGCTTTAGAAAGTTATACATTAAGAACAAAGGCTGGAACTAATATAGAGACTGCAACTGAAATCAGTGATGACAAACGTACGATAAGGTTTATACCGATAAGCTCTTTTACACCAGGCGCTGCATACGATATAGAAGTTACTTTCAGCGGAAGAGAAGGAAGCAATTCTATTATTTCTGAAAGAAGATCTGAGAGTTTCACTGTAGCTGAAAAACTTGGGATGACAGCAGAAGATGTCAAAGGTGCTTTCCCTTTTGTAGATCAGAAATTCCTGCTAGTGAATGAGGTAGTTGGTCAGAAAGGAAAATTAATTTTTGACAGCTCTATTGCAGAGCTATCATTTATGAACGCTCTAGAATACCAGGTCACCATTAAGACAGCAGATCAAAGTCAGGTTTTTGAGATTCGTGCAACTTACAATAATGGTCAGATCACCTACAACCTACCTCAGCTAAGTAGCTCTAATAACTACAGTATAGAGTTTGCAAGCAGAAAAAAGATGAACACTATTGTACAAGGTAATTTCTCTTTCTTTGGAACAAATCTATCAGCACTTTATGGATCAATGTCTCAGCTAGAATCACTGGATGAAGAACGCCCATATGAGAAGTTTTATAATTATTCTTTCAGTACATCTAAGTATACAACTCTAGAAGATAAGATATCAGCCTTACAAGTCATTGTAAAGAATAATCCGAATGTCAACAATCTCTTCAATCTAAATATAGGAGGAACGAAGAAGAAAGGAAAGGTCTCCAAGGGAAATATGTCAGCGGTAAATAATCCTTACAAGTTAGAACTCGTAGGAACAGAATTATTTGAAACAAAAGAAATATATGGGACAGACTTCTTTCCTCCCCTAATAAAAATTTCTGATCCCCTCGCAGGTAATGCATACTATGATGCGCTCAAAAACAAATTCGAGTTCTTAGAAGAAGTACCTACAAGTACTATATCGATTACTAGCAAGATAAATAAAACTGTCTACTTCGGTATTGGTAGGTTATCAAGAGAGGGGACAATCAAAAATATGCTTATAAGCAGAGAAGGAAGCAACCAAAGAGGCATGAAATTAGACTTAGGAACGCCCAATAATTATTATAATATTATTAATCCACCTTCGGATAATAATGGGATTTATAATCTGGGCAATTTAAATTTCAGCAATCTAAATCTTGGGACACCAAATTTACAAGTAACAAATGATCAGTCGTATAACCTAAAAGAAAAGATTTCTGGTATTGGAAAAAAGACCATCGAGAAAAAAACTAAACTAGAAAAAATGACTATAGATTATCATCCAGAACATTATCTATCTAGTCATAAAATTTCTGTACTTAACTGGCTAGCAGATGCTATTTCCTTACAGCCTATTTATCTAAATCTACGCGTTAATGATCCTCTCTTCTCAGAAGAACTTGCACCTAAATATATAGAACTAGAAAACATGGAAACAAGTATTCAATTTGATAAAAGTGGCCCATTACTTCGATTTACATATTACCACTCTGGAGAATTTATTTCACAAACGTCCAAAAGCTACTAATATTATGATAAAAGCGAAATCTGATATTCTAAGCAAACGAGCATCTGCAGTCATAATTATAGTATTCTTACTATTATCCTGTTCCTTTGTCAAAGCACAAAATGTAGATACACAATCTGAGATCCTCCTTATGGGAAAAAATGAGCGTAGTAAGATAACTCTTCGATGGCGAATCGATAATTATTCTGATTATGCTTTAGCGAGAGAAACCGGCTTCATCGTAGAACAGAAGATAGTGGACAAAAATCAATCTTTCGCTAGTACACCATTTAAGAAAATAGAAACTGTAACTGTTGGAAAAAAAGAAGCTTTTCTAGAAAAGATTAAAGTCCAAAGAACCAATAGATCTTTACTAGCTTCGGCAGCCATTCTATTTCCAGATACAGAACCTGAAGTTAATAAAAAGGATGTATCAGGACATATCAATTTAGTCAATAAACTGAACCAACAACATAGTATCTTATTATTACAAGCAGACCTAGATATTACAAGTTCTAGGCTATTAGGGTTAAGATATGAACTAGAGAATATTAATGCAAATAAGGATTACTATTTTAGAATAAAATCCATCGTAAGTGACAATAACGAAATCACTTCTAACATTATCAGGATAGATGGAAACGTACAACATAGTCTACCTATTCCTGATATAACACAAGTGGCAGAAGGAGACAGTCTTATAACATTGCAATGGGAGAAGGATAAGCATAATGCTTTTTTTATCGCCTATCTAATAGAAAGAGCTGGATCTTCAGGTAGATTTGAGAATATAGTGTCACTTCCCTTTATCTATTCTGAAGATCCCTTATTGAACCTTGATGATGAGTTCATACATTATAATCACGAAGTAGAGAATAATAAGACTTACGATTACCGTATCAGAGGCATCAGTCCATTCGGTGAATTATCCAAATATTCTAATATTATAAAAGCTACTGCACAGGATAGAACGGCACCTAATGTACCTGATTCCTTATGGCTTTCTTACAACGACAAAGGTACCGTTATAGTAGAATGGGAATATAATAATAGTGCCGCCTCTGGGGACTTGTTATCGACACATATAGAACGCTCTCAGATGGTCGATGCGCAGTTTCTAGAAATAGGCAAAATGAATAATAGCCTAGGAGAAAATAAATACGCTGATACAATCGATGATACGAATCCCTATTACTTTTACAGACTACGACTTAGTGATATAAACAATAATATTAGCTTTACTAATCCTGTCTCTATACAAATTCCTGATACAATAGCTCCTGCTCCTCCTGTTCTAGTTAGTGCCACTATAGATACACTCGGGCATGTCAATATCATATGGGAACAGAATAAAGAAAAAGATCTATTAGGTTATCAGGTCTACACCGCAAATAATGAAAAGGGTATATATACAAACCTGAGTAACAAAGCATATCTAGAAACAGAATGGAGTACAGATCTAGATCTGAAATATCTAAACAAAGATATCTTCTACAAATTGCAGTCTCTAGATAAGCATTACAATCACTCCGATCTATCAGATCCTATACGACTTATAAGACATGATATAACTCCTCCCCTTCCAGCATACTTTAAGGATTATATCGTAAGAGAAAATACTATAGAATTCCAATGGGAGAAAAGCAATAGTTCAGATCTTACAAAACAATATCTTCTAAGAAGACAACTGGGTGAAAAAAAATGGACCCTGCTTGGCACATTCGATAATCTGGCAGAAAATTATCTGGACGCTTCTACTAAACAAGGTATTATCTACGAGTATGATTTAGTCAGTGCTGATGAATTAGGAAATGAGACACATGCGACTGATTTACTCCGACTTAAGGCAATAGGGAAAATAAAATTAGATGCAATAAACAACTTCTCTATGAACTATAATTCAGAAACTAAATCTGTAGATCTTAGCTGGGAACAATCATCAGAGGACGTAAGAAATTATATCCTATTCAGATCCATAAACAACGGGCCGTACCGCAGCCTACAAACACTTAAACCAACTATCCTTTCCACCAAAGATTACAATCTGAAACCTGGAAACAAGTACAAGTATTATATCATCGCTGTCAGTAGAAAAGGAAAGAAAACTCAAAAATCATTAATTCTAAATCACGTATCATGAGAAAATATAGTATCTACTTATTATTGTTTTGTTTTTGTATAAACTGGAACTGTGAAAAGGAGGCGTTTGTGGTAGAAGAAGAGAGTAGAAAGATTCCTACTATCTTAAAACCAGTGACTAAAAGTATAAATCATATAGATCATTCTGAAATATTGGAAGTCGATAGTGTTTCAGTCACGCTCCAAAACAATCCGGAGTTAGATACTTTAAAAGTAGGTGATATCCTATTTCATTATCCTGATGCTCACCCTTTATTAGCTAAAGGAATACTAAGAAAAATAACGCAGATAGAAACGGACGGAAATACAAAAAAATTTATAGGAGAGCCTGCAAAGATCGCAGATGCATTTTCTAGCTATTACCATCTCTCTTCACTAAGTATAGGTAAAAATAGATCAGTTTGCACCGCTCCGCCAAACAATGAAGAACAATATTATTCAGTAGAAGATGCGATACCTAAGTCAGTAACTTTTTCAAGACTATATAAAAAAGGAAAGTTCTGTGCTAAGCTAACTGTAAAAGGAACCTATCAAGGCTGTGTAATTACTGAACACCTTTATGAAGAAGATAATATGAATAGTCCAATCATTACTACAACACAAAAAAATTCTGTCTGGAGCTTAGAAGTAAATCAAATTACATTAAGCTCTGAGGCTATTACTTCAAAAGTGAGCTTACCTACAGCAAGAAAACCTTTTGAAGAAGTCGGATTTGCTAGAAGACTAGTCCAAGCTCAAGTGGGACCAGTTCCTGTTACTTTGGGTGTAGGGGGAAGAATATTCTCTTCACTATCTGGAGCCCTGTCATTTCCAAAAGCTTTTACGGTGACTTACACATCTAAAGAAGATCAAATATTTACTGCAGAAGGTGATACTGGAGAAATACCAATATTCGAAAAACTTACTAGTAATGAATTTGATATCTCAAGTGATCTTTTAGATTTAGATCCTGAAGATTTTAATATTACAGTTAGCTTATTAGGAGGGATAGGAATAGAATTTTTGTTAGGTATAGGTGTGCTAGAGACTGCGGCACTTATTGCCCCTGAATTTCAACTTATAGCAAAAGCTGGTATAAAAACTAATGTAGCTGAAAGTAAACTAGTATTTGAATACGGAATTGGTATTAGCGGATCCTTTTATACGACAACATTACTACAATTCAGACTAGACAAACTAGAAAGCTTCCTCAAAGATAAATTCAGAGGGAGAACAGGAACAAAAGAAACTGCACTTAAAAATTACGGAGTAAGTGCCTACTTTAAACTCGGCGGCGGGGATATTCCGCTCGGAGGATTCTGCCCGCTAACATATAATTTTATTAAATCAGACCCGCTCATAATTGATGTAGGCAATACAATTCAGCAAATTTTTACATTTAATCTAAATTATTCCGGTCAAGATAATATATCCCATTATACCCTTAAGTCTAAGCAAGGAGAAATAAACAGTCATAATCCAGAGCAAGAATATCTTATTAATACCGACTATACACTAGCCATTAAAAATCAGTTAAGTGTTTTAAGTTTTACGGTATATAATGCAACAACCGGAGAAAGTTGCTTGCAGAGCGCAACCGTTTTTCCAATAGCCGTGGACAGAACATGTGATTCGCTTATAAAAGATGAAAGACCAGGTGCCGGAAATAGAGAGTATTGTATAGCTCAGTTTGGAGATAAACTATGGATGACCGAAGATTTAGACTACAGCGGAGCAAATAACAATATTGGGATAGAAGCTATATATGGCAGGCACTATACATATGACGAAATGCGAAATAAAAATATATGTCCTGAAGGTTTTCAAGTTCCTATAATTTCCGATTTTAATTCTGTTGTTAACGCTAGAGGTGGATTGAATGATCCTAATATTTTTGAAAAATTATTAGGAGCAGGATGGACTTTTAGTCCCTTTGATGCCAATGGCTTTTATTTAGACGCAAGTGGATATACTATATTAGAAAACACTAGCGCTCCTAGAACAGTCTACAGTGATGGACTCTATAATATAGGTGCGCTTGGTACGCTATCTACTGAAGATCTAGATTATTCCTTCGATGCTTTCAGACTAAACGAAGAAACACAGACTGTGGGAAAAATCCCTGCGATCAAATCTGGAGCAGCTGTCGCTTGTCGTTGCTTTAAACAAATGGAATAGTAGCAGTATTATAGTAATAGAAAAGGGTGCAGTTTGCACTGCGCCCTTTCTTATATTTATTCAAGACTTCTTGCTTTTTCTTACATTCCTAATCTCTGCTTCAATATAGGCATCACATCATCCGCTTCTACTGCATGTAGTAATCCTCCCGCACTAGAGTCAAATATCATTGTGTATCCCATCTCTGTCCCGATCTGGTCTAGTGTGGTTTTCATCTTATCTAAGATAGGCTTATATAACGTCTCTCGTTTCGTAACTAACTTTTGCTGTACCTCTACCTCATACTGCTGGATAGCTTGTTGCTCTTTAGCTAGATCTCCTTCTCTTTGCGCCATCTCTACTTTAGATAAGGTTCCTAGATTTACAATATCTACGTATTTCTTATAATTCGCTTCAAAAGATTTTACCATAGTTTCTCCCTTAGCAATCAGCTCACTCTGGTAAGTAGACAGCTGCGCATCTGCGGCTTTTACTTCTGGTGATTCTACGAGCAACTGCTGAGAATTTACATATCCAAACTTCTGCGCCTGCATCGTGTAAATACAACAGAGAGTAATAACAAGTGACAATAATTTTTTCATTTCCTTAAGTTTTTATAATGCTTATTAGTTTTCTATTAATGATGCTATAACAATAATATAGCAATGTATAATTTTTAATTTTTGTTAATTAACGTTAGTTTAAGATTAATCTGGCTCAAATCCTAAGACGATACTAAACTGTCCTCTAGATCCTCCCTCTTGTACAACCTTATCTAATCCCCATCCGTAATCAAATCCTAAGAGACCAAACATCGGTAAGAATACCCTCATACCAAACCCCGCTGATCGCTTAACCTGAAAGGGGTTAAAATCAGAGAAACTTCCCCATGCATTACCCCCTTGTAAAAAAGTATGTAGGTAGATGGACGAGTTAGGATTAAGAGATAATGGATATCTTAACTCTACTGTATATTTATCAAAAATTGTTCCCCCACCATTATTCTGCGTATTCTGTTCTATATCTCTTACATCGTATCCTCTCAATGAGATGATATCCTTTCCTGTAATCCCTATATTCTGATTAGATAATCCATCCCCCCCTAACTCAAATCGCTCAAAAGGTGACAATCCTATATCATTATCATATGCTCCCACATATCCTATCTTAGCATTTGCCATAATGACAAATTTGCTGAATATATTGAAATACCATTCTGCATCGAATCTCCATTTATGATATTCTAGAAATTCAAATTTTTCTGCATTTTCTCTTACAGAAATAATATTAGCCATATCAGCTTCTGACAACTGATCTCCTGGACCTCTTTTAGCTTGTTCTATTCTTATAGCCTCTGTTTTTTCAGCTTCTGAAAGCTCGAAGAATCTATCACTTCTGAACAATGAATAAGGTGGTGTAATCTGTATAGATAAAGAAACTCTAGATCCTCTTCTAGGATAGATCGGTTCCGAAACAGAGCTTCTTGTAAACACTTGGTTAATACTGAAGTTTTTAAAGTTTCCGGTTGTGATATTCAGTCCATCTACGAAGAATTGTCCCCTAGCGTAATTGTCTAGATTTATAAATTCTATATTAGCTGTTGTATTAGAAGAAAAGAAATCATCTGGCCACTTAAGCTGTGTTCCTAATCCCGCAAATATCCTAGATATAGACAACTTCCCTTGAGCAAATGAAACGTAATCAAATGCTGATCTCACAGCACCTACCGTAAACGATCTAGGACGCTTGCCTCCTAACCATGGCTCTGTAAAAGAGAAATTGTACGATCTGAAAAATCTACTATTACTTTGTACTCTCAGAGATAACTTCTGACCGTCCCCTTGTGGTAGCGGAGCCCAGGTAGATCTATCTTTTATATTCTTAAGCGAGAAATTATTAAACGTTACCCCTAGAGTTCCGATCAGTCCACTAAATCCACCATAACCTGCCGAAAGTTCTAACTGATCAGATGGTCTTTCCTCTAAATCATATACAATATCCACAGTTCCATTAGCAGGATTTACAGGCGTACCGATCCCCATCGACTCAGGATTAAAATAACCTAGATTGATAATCTCTCTCTGAGATCGCATGATGTCTGATCTACTAAATTTCTGACCCGGTTTTGTTCTGATCTGACGTCTGACTACATGCTCGTTAGTTCTATCGTTACCCTTTATAATTACATTATTGATCGTAGCTTGCGCTCCCTCATATATCCGCATCTCCACATCTATAGAATCGCCTACAATCGCAACTTCTGTAGGTTCTACCTGAAAGAAAAGATACCCATCATCTAGATACAAAGAAGAAATATCTCTCCCATCAAAGGAAAATTTAAGTCGCTTCTCTAGCAACTCAGGATTATATATATCCCCTGGGACAATGCCTAGGATAGTGAACAACTGATCATCTGTATAGATAGAATTTCCTTTCCACACGATATTTCTGAAGTAGTATTGTTTACCCTCTTCTATACCTATCTCTATTTTGATATCCCCCTTGTTATTTCTCCAGACAGAATCCTTTACAATTTTAGCATCTCTGTACCCCTTAGTATTATAACTAGCAATGATGGCTTTCTTATCCTCCTCGTAATTATCTTTGATATATTTTGTCTTACGAAACAATGTACCCTTCTTCTTCGTGTTACTCATCTGCTTTCTGAGTTTACGATCGCTGAATACTGTGTTACCTTCGAAGTCTATAGAGGCAACCTTTACCCTATCCTTTGTATCTATATCAAAAACTAGTCTTACCGTATTCTTTTTAGCCTTATCTTCTATTTCTTGTATATCTACCTCTACATCTAGTTTACCTTTTTCTATATAGAATTCCTTAATCTTCGCCTTACTATTGATTTTCATATCATCCGTTACGATACCTCCTTTGGTAAGAATCGTTTCTAGAAAATCATTAATATCGTCATGCTGTGATTTCTTTATCCCTTTGAAGGAATACCTAGAAAGCGTCGGTCTCTCTCTAAGGTATATCTCTAGAAAAATTATTTTATCTACTTTCTTAGTTTGTAAAATCTGAACTTCTTCAAAGAGCTTGAGCTTCCATAGCGCTCTGATAGCTTTAGGAATATCCTCTCCTGGAATATTAATTTTGTTCCCTACTTTAAAACCAGCTATGGAGATAATTGCATTCCTATCTCTACTCTCAGCACCATTTACAGTAACCCCTCCTATCTCATAAGTCTCTCTCTGACTATAATCATACCTTTCCAGGCTGTCTAGATTTAGATCTTCACTCGTACTATCTAGCGAATCCTTCTTCTCCTCTTGACCAAAAACTGCACTACAAAGTACTGATAGTAAGCAAATTAGACCTATATTTTTGATACCACACATATGGATGAATGTCATGTTTTCTTAATTAACTACTGCTCCGTCATTGAAGGAACGGAAAAGTTCGACAAACGTACGGCTATAAGCTGTTGTTTTACAGCTTTTTAACGAAAATTTATGATTTATTTATGCTATTTGTTCACTAGTCTTCCCAAACCTTCTTTCTCTGGCCTGATAATCCAAAATAGCTGCATATAGATCATCCTTTCTAAAATCTGGCCAAAATAAATCCGTGAAATATAGTTCTGCATAAGCCAGCTGCCATAGCAGATAGTTACTTATCCTTTTTTCTCCACTTGTTCTGATCATCAGTTCAGGATCAGGAATATGCGCAGTAGAAAGTGCTTGAGTGATATGATCCTCAGATATATCTTCTATTTTTATAAGGTTTTGCTTAGCTTTTGTAGCTATAGATTTGACCGCTTCGGTAATTTCCCATTTACTACTATAGTTGAGAGCTAGCACTAGTGTCATCCTTTTATTGTTCTTAGTATTTTCTATTCCTTCCTGCAGCGCCTTGTAGGTCTTAGAAGGTAACTTACTAAGATTCCCGATAGCAACAAGCTTTATATCATTATCATTAAGCGTGTTCAGTTCCTTCCGGACAGTCTCCACTAGTAGGGACATGAGTGCACTCACTTCTAGGGATGGCCTACCCCAGTTTTCTGTAGAAAAAGCATATAGCGTAAGATACTCTATGCCCAGCTCAGCACTAGCCTCGGTAATTTCTCTTACAGCAGTAACCCCATTCTTATGACCGAATACTCTAGGCATACCCTGCTTTTTAGCCCACCTTCCATTACCGTCCATGATCACAGCAATGTGCCTGGGTAGTCTTTTAAGATCGATATGTGATTTAGAGTCTGACATTATAGATTTTATAAAAATGCAATAATTACCACAAAATAAGCAAAAGAAAATACCCTAGCCTATTATTAATAGCGAATATTAGATGGATAAACCTTATATAAACTACTTGCTAAAAACTTATTTGAATATCTTTGCGCCTATACAATCACCTAATAGTAGATGTACGACATTGTTCTAGCTTTTATAACCGCATTTTCTCTTACCTTTTTAGCGATTCCTTCTATCATAAGCGTTGCTAGGAAAAAACACTTGTTTGACGAACCTGGTGAAAGAAGATCACATACTGTAAGTACCCCTTCGCTAGGAGGCATAGGTATATTCGCAGGTACTATATTTTCCATTATCTTATGGACACCGTTTTCCTATTTTGCTGATCTCCAGTATATCCTTTGCTCCTTCATTATCATTTTTCTTATAGGTGCTAAGGATGATATAGATCCGATCTCGCCTAGTAAAAAATTTGCAGGTCAGATCTTCGCAGCGGCCATTATCGTACTCAGGGCGAAAATCCGTATTTCTAGTTTTCATGGTATTTTTGGTATCGAGACCCTACCCTATTGGGTCTCTGTATTGCTGACCATATTTATCATCGTTCTGATTATTAATGCTTTTAACCTTATAGATGGTATTAACGGCTTATCTGGCAGCATCGGTATTCTGATAGCCTTTACTTTTGGATACTGGTTTTACAAAAATGATTATATAGGCAACGCTATGGTTGCCTTCGCCCTGACGGGAAGCGTCGTAGCTTTTCTCAAATATAATTTCTCCCCAGCACAGATTTTCATGGGTGATACCGGCTCCTTACTGTTAGGATTAGTCTGCTCTATACTAGCGATACAGTTCATAGAACTGAACAATGGCCCAGTGAATCCTGACTGGTTATTCTTTCAGTCTGCACCAGCCGCAGCAGTAGGTGTGCTTATACTACCTCTATTCGATACGCTTAGTGTATTCACCAGACGTATTATCAATGGTCGTTCGCCATTCTACCCAGACAGAACGCATACACATCATCAGTTACTAGATCTGGGACTCAGTCACATGACAGCAAGCTACGTGCTTTTTACCGTAAATGCATTCTTTATTCTTCTAGTATATTTTATGGATTTTCTAGGAAATATAAAACTTCTTATGCTAGTCCTCACCCTAGCACTTGCATTATCTACACTACTATTTTTCATGAGCAGAAATGCTGTCAGGGCCAGAAATGTTACAAAAACATGAATGCCGTCCTCCTAGTATTTCTCGGTGGTGGACTAGGCAGCGTAGCTAGATATCTTATCGGGTTATATGTCAGCAATACAGAAAACGGATTCCCTCTTAAAACTTTTATAGCTAACTTTCTCAGCTGTATCGTCTTAGGTTTTCTCTTAGGTTGGCTTACTAGAAATCATCTGGATGATAAAACAAAATTATTGCTGATGACAGGTTTCTGTGGAGGCTTCAGTACTTTCTCCACCTTCTCCGCAGAAGTATTTCTCCTCATAGAACAAAACCAGATTTTGCTCGCCCTCGGATATATATTATCTAGTATAATCATCTGTACCCTTGTCTTATTTGCCGCCTATTTTCTAGGGCAACAATTATAGTGTAACCGTAAGAAAGTTTTTATGTTTTGGGTGTGACCCTAATAGCATAGCTCATAGGCCTACCCGCTCGGGTCGCAGTATTCCAGACGCACCTTCGGCTTGGTCCCTAGCTCTTCTCTATGGCTGCTCACGGACTACGTACATACGTCCGTATCTTACATGTTGCTCACACGGTCTAGAAAACTATTGAAAAATCATTCCTAGTAAGCTTAACCTACGGCCCGCTTTGATCACTCCCTTTATTGTTCACGCCAACTTTTCTCTTTTAATGTCGAGCCATAAACAAAGCCTATTCATAACAAAAAAAAGCTGACCCCAGTGGACCAGCTTTTCTCATTTTTTATCTTGAAAATATAATGCTCTAATCTATACCGTGCATCATTTTCTTCATCCATCCTTTAATAATAAATATTAATATTGCTGCAGAAATTGGTACTGCCGCAAAGATCAAGAAAAATCCACTCAAGCCAATAGACTCCGCAATTGGTTCTATATAACTACCGGTTAGACCTGCTGCGAAGTTCGCAATGAAGTTAGATACAAAGAATACCCCAAACATCAAACCTACTAATCTAGCAGGAGCTAATTTACTTACATAACTTAACCCTACGGGTGAGATACAAAGTTCTCCTAGAGTATGAAATAAATATGCTATTATTAACCAGACCATGCTGACTTTTACAACCTCTGCTCCCGGAGTAGTATCTATACCTATTGCACCAAATGCAAGAATTGCAAAACCTAATCCTAATAATATAAGTCCTAAAGCAAACTTGACTGGTCCACTATTCAGAAATTCAATTTTCTTTTCCCATAGCTTACTGAAAGCTGGTGCTAAGCAAATGATAAACAAACTATTGAAAACTTGAAACCAGCCGGCTGGTACTTCCGTAGATGGAGAAGAATATTGTTCTCTGAGCATTATCACAATTAAAACCCATACGCCAATAAATCCAATACCTAAAAAGATATTAGACAAAGCATATTCTGAAAAGGTTACTGAAAATAGTTTATAAAGTACATATGTCAAAACAATTATTGGCACAACTGAAATAACTGTATTGATAACTCTGAATATATCTGCTCCGCTACCTGTTAGATCTCTCTCTGTATAATCTAATGCAAATACAGTCATAGAACCTCCAGCTTGTTCAAATGCCCACCAAAAGAATACGATGAAGAAACTTAAAACAATAATAACCCAAACTCTATCCTTTTCAACTTTAGTTAATGTCGGATCAGAAACAATCCATCCAACGAAAGCAATCACTGCTCCGACAATAATAGGAGGCATTAATAATTTTGTAAAGGTCTGAAGAAAATTATTTTGAACTCCTACTGTAAAGTATAAGAGCGCAAAGAATACGACTGCAATAATAGATCCGATAATACCCCATTTTACTACATTAGACTTTTGCCCTACAGCTACTTCTGGCTTTATTTCTTGTACTATTGATTCCATTGATTTAGCAGGTGCTAATCCTATATCTCCAAAGATACTTTGAGCTAAATAGAATTGAACCATGCCTATGAACATAAAGATACCCGCTAAACCAAATCCATAGCTGTAACTCCATTGCTCGCCATAATAACTACATAAAAGTATGCCCAGAAATGCTCCTGCATTGATACCCATGTAAAAAATAGTATATGCGCCATCTTTTAATTCAGGGCGCTTGTCATATATTTTTCCAACTATGGAAGAGATATTAGGTTTAAAGAAACCGTTACCTATAATCAACATAAGGAGACCAGCATAAAATGACATTTCGGTTTCTAAAGCCATACTAGCATGCCCCAAGGTCATTATCAATGCTCCTATCAATACTGCATTCCGATATCCTAAGAACTTATCTGCTAAAATACCACCAATCATCGGTGTGAAGTATACAAAACCCGTATATATTCCATATAATGCCAATGCATCTGATCGCTCCCATGCTCCTTCTCCAAAAGCCACCTTAACTAAGAATACTACGAATAATACTCTCATTCCGTAATATGAAAATCGCTCCCACATCTCTGTGAAAAACAATACAAACAGCCCAGAAGGGTGCCCTAAAATAGTTTTCTGATTGACATCGGAGCCTCCAAATAATCTTTCTGACATTATAGATGAGTTTTTTGTTTCACTAAAAGACTCAAAATAATTCTTTTTAAAGACTTTAGAAACCTATTTCATTTTAATTTAACCCGACTTATGCAATAGAACTCTTAATGAGGGTTGAAAGAGCAGTAAAATATAAGATTTTCCTGACTGAGGCATGATCGCGAACAAGAAGAAGTATAGTAATACAGAGCTTATAGAAAAGAGCGAAACAAAGAGACATAGTCCGTTTACTATCATTCTAAAGGGTATTTTAATAACAATTGTAGCATGCTAAACTGAAACTATAATTACTAGAATAAAAAATAAATCAAACTATGCCATAAGTTAATGTAAAGGTATCAACCTAACTAAGATCGGTCTTTTTTAGGTATATAAAAAAGAAATGATGACTTCTTCTTATATTTTAACACCTTTACTATCAGTTCTCTAAGCTTTCTTTTCCTAGCTCTAAATTCCACCCTGATGCCGATACAATCATCGTAAGCGCATCTATAAAAGACTGCTTCTGAGACTCGGCTTCAGCAAAGAGATCACTTTCTTTGGCTTTCTCTAGCACAAAGGCCTTAGCATTCTTGTTCAATTCAGTCAATTCTTCTTCTGAGAAATTATTAAAGGTTCCCTCATCTACATCATAGTATTCTAAATCATGTTCTATAGACAAAATTTCAGGTGGTGGTAGATCTCTGATCGTTATAAGATGTGTTGTCTCATCTGTAGTGATCTGTATATCTTCGAAATCATAGCCTACCGATACCTTAGCCTTGACACGAATGAGTGCTTTTTTTCGCAGGAGCTGGATATCATAGTAATAATAGTCTTTATAATTATAGATCTCCGATACATATCCTTCTACAGCGACTAGCTTACATACTTTCTGTATACGATCCATCATGACAGACACATCCTCTTTTTTATACTGCTTTACAAAACTAGTTTTATACCCTAGAAACCATGCAGCTGCTAGTAAGGCAAGAAATATTATAGGTAATAATATATATTTGATCTTTTTCACTTATTTTTCTTGTAGTTCATATTTGAGTCCTTTGTGTGATTTCAATACAGCTTTTACAGAACCCAAAGTCACTGCCGACTGGATCAGTAGTGGGATTCTATTAGCATCGTCACTTACCCAGATATCCATATGAGCCTCATCGTTAAAAACCTCACCTGCTATGAGTTTAGGACGTATATGCATAACTTTATATTTGCCCAGATCCTTTATTTTTTTGACAGCTCGTTTTTTAAATTCCAACTCTAGATTATACAGATCCTTATCAAAGAATAAATGTATCGGGAATTTTTCCCCTTTTTTGACATCAGATATATCCCTGTTCCTTAGATGATACAACATAGAAACTAGATCTTGTGTACAGACTCCGGTGGTAAATTCTAAGGGATTACGGATAGCTTTTTCCTTTGTCTTTCCATAATACTCTATTAGTTGTTGTTTGTCCTGGTCAAACACTATGCTATCGTAGCGAAAATAATTTCCCTGTTCTATATCCCTTCTAAACATATATGGCAACAAAGTTTCCTTATCTACCTCTGAATAATAATCATCATCTACTTTAAAAAAACTATCATAGGATGGAAATGTTTTTCCTCTTACAGACAATAGATACCTATCGTCTATCTCTCTTGCTGTAAACTTAACTTCCCCTGCCGGTATCCATATAAACTTCCAATTATAATAAATCTGATATACAAGCTCCTCTCCTCCTAAAAAGCTAGTATTATCTAGATCACATAGATCACCATCTCTTTCCACCACTGAAGTTGTATTTTCCGCTTCATATGGTATTTGGAATCCTAGGAAAAAAATGATACCTGCAAATAGTGTAATTATATTTTTCTTAAGTCTTATCATTTTCTGAATAGCCAAGTGCCGCTATAATATTTACATTAAAAATCACAATTAATCCCAGCAAAGCTGGAACTACTAAGTTTAATACCCATATAAGAAACGTCAAAGTGAGAATAGATAGTTCGTTAACTTCAAAAAGACTCCATATTACTATCCCTATTTCTCCTCTAGCTAGAACTCCTAAGAAGGGTGGAATAGGTATTCCCGACTGAATGAGAAAGATCGTAGAAATACCCGCAAGCATAATATTCCACTCTATATTCCACCCGAGAAAATAGATCAGTAACATATATTGTGAAGAATATATCATATACCTTAGGAGTGAGAGAAACAAGACTTGCGCAAGGTGAGCTCTGGGTATGAGTCTAAATTCATGATACTGTTTCTGAAATTTCAGGAAATACTTTTTTACCTGAAGTTTAGATAGGATCGCGGCTACAAAATCCACATTTAGAAATAGGTATACTCCAGCTGAGAGAAATACGATAATCGCTATTAAGATCGGAAATAGAAGTAAGTTATTAAGGATCTGAGTATGCATACTAAGTAGACTAAGTCCTATGATACCTATGCCTAAAGTCACTATATTCTGACTTATACTTCCCGCAAGTGTAGACAGGATCGACAGCCAATTTTTTTCTGCTGGAATTGTCAATAATCTACCTCCATATTCTCCTAGTCTCTGTGGTGTGATAATACCTAGACTTATTCCAGAAAATATAGTTTTATAGGCCAGTATCTTAGAAATAGGCCCTGCTGACAACATTAACTTCCGCCACTTAAGAGATTCTAAAAACCAGTTTAAGGGCATCAACAAGATAGCTGCGATCAGAAAAATCGGCTTGGAGGTAGAGATAGAGGATATAAAAGAGAGATATAATTCTTCAAAATTTGCTCTGAGAATTATGTGGCGATATATGATATATGCCACGAGGCCAAAAATCATAGCCTTCAATAATGGATTCCAGATACTATGGAATTTCATTATCTATTATATCCTTTGAAAATAAATCTTTGTACAAGAAAGTAATGCAATTCATATTATATTATAAATAATGTACATACGTTTGTAACTTGTGTAAGTATTAAGATAGTAATCATACTACTGAGCATACTTTGATGATAAAATTAACTTAATTATTTGAAAGTTGATTTTTTGCAGTTCCTGATGTTATGAAAGTTAAGAAAAAACGAAAAGCATATAAAATCTTAGGCGTAGATCCTGGCACTATTGCAATGGGGTTTTCTATTCTAGAAGTGGATGGCACTGTCCTGAAGGTACAAGATATGGGTATTATACATCTCCAAAAATTCGAAACTCATCAGGAAAAACTAAAGGAAATCTATCTACAACTGCAAGAAATAATCGAAACCTACCTGCCGAGTTGTATGGCGGTAGAAGCTCCCTTCTATGGCAAAAATGTGCAATCTATGCTAAAATTAGGAAGAGCTCAGGGCGTAGCGATGGCTGCCGCTATTACTATGGGTCTAGAAATCACAGAATATTCTCCAAAAAAAATCAAGAAGTCTATCACTGGCAATGGTAATGCCACAAAAGAATCTGTAGCGGCTATGCTATCTTCTATGTTAGATTTTTCTTATGAGTCAAAACTTAAGGACGCAACCGACGCTCTAGCAGCCGCGGTTACACATTATCACCAGAGTAAGCTAGGAGTTAGCAGTGCAAAAGGATCTAATAGTTGGAAAAGTTTTGTAAACAATAACCCCTCTAGAGTTAAGTAAGATTAGCTGATATTCTAGCTGCCATTTCTATCATTTCTTCAGATGGTGGACTAAGTTTAGTCTGAGAAAAATCCATATCATTTACTCCATTTATAGGGATAAGGTGAATATGGGTATGCGGAACTTCTAGACCTATAACGGTAAGACCTATCCTGCTGCAGTCTATACAAACATCCATCGATAATGCAATCTTTTTGGCAAACTGCATAAGACGTCCTAGAAGATCATCTTCCAGATCAAATATATAATCTACTTCTAACTTGGGTATAACTAATGTATGACCCATAACTAAGGGATTAATATCTAAGAACGCAAGAAACTCTTCTGATTCTGCTACCTTATAAGCAGGGATCTCTCCATTAACGATTTTAGAAAAAATTGTAGACATCAGACAGTGATTTCTATAATTTCGAATTTCATTTCTCCTCTCGGCGTGCTGATCGTAGCTACGTCACCCACTACCTTTCCTAGCAGACCCTCGCCTATAGGAGATGATACAGAAATCTTTTTAGTTTTTAGGTCTGCTTCTGATTCTGATACTAGCTTATAAGTAAGCTGAGCACCATTCTGTACATTCTTAATGGTTACACTAGATAATACCGTAACCCTAGAGGTATCTATCTGAGACTCATCTAATACTCTAGCATTAGCCATGGCCTTTTCCATACCATTTATCTTAGCCTCAAGAAGACCTTGTGCATCCTTTGCCGCGTCATATTCTGCATTTTCTGATAGATCACCTTTCTCTCTAGCCTCAGCAATAGCCTTAGCTACATCCCTTCTCCCTTCAGTCTTAAGCTGATCTAACTCGGCTGTCAATCTATCAAAGCCTTCCTGTGTCATGTAATTATATGTTGCCATATTATTATTTGTTTCTTGTATTATAGTAAATGAAGAAGAACGTCCCCAGCTATGGAGACGTTCTCATATATTTTCACAAAAGTACTAAAAATTGTAAAATCTTGCTAAAACGACAATTTAAGACTTACATTATGACTTCCTCTGAATGGATTAGTTGCTCTGTAAGCATAGTCGATTCCTATTCTATTTCCACCAGATTTTTGCAGAGGAACATCTACTGATGCGCCTACACTAAGTCCAGAATATATATTTCTTTCTTCGTCAGAACCCTGATCTAACTCATACTTATAAGCTCCTCTTAGAGAAAACTTTTCCATAAGAGAAAATTCTAAACCTCCACCTATCTGATCTCTAGAGAATGCATTAGATGTAAAATTCGTCAATGCTCTAAGGTATATCTGCTCTCCAAAATAGAAATCATAAGAAAGACCAATATTCAGAACAGAAGGTAACTCATATCTCTGAGCTCTCTGATCTACTGTTATTTGATAGGTAGGTTCCGATCCAGGAGCGTCCACAGAACTAGACAAGCCCTGTCCACTAAACTTCATAGGAGATCCTACATTTCTAAGAGATATCCCTAGCTTAAAGTTATCCTCTTCTCCAGATACATACTGAACTCCCGCATCTATAGCAAACCCAAAAGCACTTACATCTGGAAGAGACTCTGATATCGTTCTGAATAGGACACCTACAGATATCTTATTAGCATACGTGTAAGCATATCCTATCCCTAGGTTAAAAAACCCAGGGGAATAGGTCCCTCCTACTCCTTCTGGCTGATCTGTAGTCGTAATCTGTATATCTCCAAAATCTACTGCCATAAGACTAACGCCTATAGCACCTCCATTTCCTACCTTTGTTACAAATCCTAACGAATTCAACTTCAGTGTAGAACCTTCATATAATCTTGTATTCCCGACAAGTAATTCCTTACCATCTACTCTTCCCATACCCGCTATGTTAAGTCTCATAGCCTCTACTCCAGATATAGATGAAGTATTCATAGTATGTAATCCAGCACTCCTTGCCCAAGGATTAAATAATAGTTCTCCTGCGCCAGCTTCCCCTTGCCTGTCTGGGTTACCTGCTATCAGGATAGGGACAACCATAACTAGTAGCCCTAATGTTATCATTTCTCGTATATATGTTTTCATAAATTTTTTTATTAGTGTTTGTGTTAGTTCAGGACCTAAAGCCTAATAGCTTCTTGTCTAAAAAATAAGCTTACGATTACATATTGTAATCGTAAGCTAAAATATTTTATGATCCTGAAGGATCGAATTTTCTGTTTATCCCGAACCACTTCAACGTAATCTCTTCTCCTAACTCAGGAGCTACGATATGGAATAAATATACGCCACTTGCTACAGGAATATTTTTAGAATTCTTAAGATTCCACTCCAGTGCAGGTGTTATCTGTGATGTTCTAACTCCTGGATTATTACCTGCTTTTACAACAGGTCGCTCATCTCTTCTGAACTGCTTTACAAACTTTCCATCTAATGTGTAAATTGTTACGGTAGCTTTCTCTGGCAGATTAGTAACTTTTACAGTTGTGCTATTCTGACTCGTTTCGTACTGTGAATATCCGTAGTATGGGTTAGGTACAATGTTTACCTCAGAAAGTGCGCTCGCTCCGTCTTCCAGAACTACATCTGTTGCCTCACGTCCTATTATTTCGAACTCATACTCTGGCAATTCTCCCTGAGCTGAACAGCCTGAAGGATCTGATAGATCGAAATCCTCTACAAGGTTATATGGATTGTCCACTCTCAGTCTGATTTCTAAACGGTTAGGAATATAATCTTCAGAGTAACTCAGCATCTCTTCCTCATTAGCTAAAGGAATAGAAGCCCAAGTAATAGCACGTGTAGTATTAATTTTTCCTACTAAGTTAGAAGCAGCTCCTAATTGTTCTCTTATCACTTCGCACTTATCATATTTAGTCCTAGTAACATAGATGAAATGATGATTACCTGCCACCATATCTAAAGAACTATTAAGTGCAATATTACCCATGTCAACATTTATAAATTCTGAAGTAGGGTTAAATAACATATCTCCTCCCGTAGCAGGAGAATTCATCTGCTCAACAATTTCAGGATTTTCATCACTAAAAATAGAATTCTCTCCGTAGAAAATATTCAACCTATCTCCTGATTCTACATCTATCGCGTAGCCTGGGAACCAACCCATACCTATTCCATCACCATCTTCATTACCATTTTTGTCTATAGAGTTAGATTGTCTTAGGTCGAACATACTTGCGTCTTCTATCGTAGTTGCTCCTACAGTAGCTGCATCTAAAATATTAAATCTATTAGCTGTTTCTACAACGACACATCTGCTCCATTCATCCTTGTTAGGAGAGAAAACGATATCTACATTATTTAGCTTACTTAATCCATTATTAGACTGACTAAAGCTAGAAATATTCACAGACTCATTCCATGCAGGAGTAAGATAGAAAGGAATATCACCATCTTGTGTTCCCGCACTAGATGATAGAAAATAAGGTGCAAATGCGCCTCCTGCTACATCACTATATGCTTGGTTAGGATCTATACTATTTTCTTTTTCTCCATCTCCTGTTTTTAGAAAATTAAACAATTGTCTAAGAAATAGAGGTAGTTGAAATCCTCTTGCGTCATCACCAATAGAGCCAAACCAGAGTGCACTAGCAGGGTTGTCATATTCTATACTTCCACCGATCACACCATTGGTCTCATCTTGGTTAGCACCTGCATCTGTAGTCTGACCTATAGCAATAGAAAAACCTAAATCTGTGATTATCTGCTCATTAAGATTATCTATCGTGTTCTCAGATATGATGACTTCTCCTGTTTGCACATCCGTGAGTTCCCACGTCGCTCCAGGTTTAAGTGAACAAGACACACCACTATCATGCTCTCCAAAAATTTTCAATCTATATTTACCATCCTTTACTCTCAAAGGATCGTAGATATTAATTTCTATAGGACCTAGTCCTGGCTTATATATCAGATCTCCCTCATACGTGTTTCCTTCGCCGTCTGAAGCCTCGATGATAGCCTCATGTAATCCCTCCTCTAATTCTACTTGTTCACCTCCTATTCCTTGTCCAGATAATCGACTCACAATAGCTCCATCTCCATATTCAGCATTTATGTTTTGGTAGACGATTGGTCTAGGAATAACTGTGTATATTTTAATATTCTTTCTTCCTTCTAGATAAGGTGTTCTTTGACCTAAGTCTTGCGTTGGGTCAAAAGGAGCCCACTCATTATGTGCATAGGCAACAACTGCGAAGTAGTATTTCTTATGATTTATAAGTCTTCTATCTCCTGAGGCAAACTGATCTTCTGTTATCTGGACCGTTAGCCTTATTCCCTGATCAGCACCTTTTACCTTTCGCTCAAATGTCCATAAGTTATCTAGAACACCTGGAAATCGATCTGACTTCCAGTTAAATATATCTGTTACGCCATTTTGTACATCTACTTGTCTTACTATTCTGGAATTTTCAATATCGTTAAACTGCTGCGCAGTAACTAATGGATTAATCAACTGGTAAATTTTATACCCTTCAAACTTATAAGATCTCTCATCCTCATCAATGAACTCAGGGGCCAAAATATCAATCTCAGAGTATTGTCCAAGGGCATTATTTGATTCTATCGAATCATTGCTAAGAATAAGTATCACTTGCTGATCTAATTCTATAGGGCATAAATCAGGTGCATCTGGACCATCAATTATGTCAAAACAATTATCAAATAAACCCTGAGCTAAATCATCTGCAACTTGTAATCTAGATATATCGGGACATGGGTAAGTTAGATCTGGTACCCATACAGCACCAATAATTAATTCATTCACTGCCCCGGGCTTCAATAAGAAAGGTCCAGAAGCCTGAAGTGTTCTTCTGTCACCAAAAGGAAGTCCAGCCGTACACATAGACCAACCTGATTGTTCGTTAGGCACGCTAGGAAAAGTATATCTTACAGAATCCATGCTTCCTGGGTTATACCCACTACCTCCGAATGTAACTGCAGTTCCATCTCTCCATAATCCTCTTATGTAATTATAATAATGATCAGCTGTCTGTGGATCTTCTGTTTGTGGAGGGGAACCCTCACCACTTCTATTATAATATCCAAATGAGGACATACCTAGTTCGATAATAGTATCAAACTCCGCAGAACCAACTGGAGGGTTAACATAAATAGTATCTCCGCTCTCATCAAATTCTATATTCTTAGGTCCTAAGGGTCCTCTGAAATAATCTGTTCCGATAATCGGAACCACGTCTTCATATGTAGCTATTCCTGCATCACAATCTATTCCAGGGTTTCCATCTAGTGCATCTTCATTATATGTATATGCTAATGATCTCTCTACATCACAACCAACGTAATCATCTATGGAACAACCTAAATCAGGATCTACCCACATGGCAAAATAACAATCTCTAATATCTGCGTCTGCTCTGTTAATCAGCTTATACCTCTGAAAGGTCATATCATTTATCTCATCATTTGTTGCATAGGCGAAAGCTTGTACTTGAATTTCCATCTGAATAGGGGCTCCCATAGTTTCTGCATGAACACCACCAGCATCATTATATATCCAGAAAGTCATCTCATCTGGTAATAACTCTATTGCTTCTGATCTGAAATTTGGTTCGCATCCTCTTATTTCTATGATCGGAATGTCCCCCTGTAAAGGATCATATCTCCCATCTTGATCTTCATCCCAGAAAGAACCTAGACCTTGACTTGCATCTGGAAGTTCAAAAGGAAATTTCTCAGTAAAATATGGGTTCCCTTTTCCTGGCCAGTATAAAACATTTTCAGGAATAAGATCTACCTCCAACTGTTCTGTCTTAAAAAGAGCATCTACTTTTTCGATTTCTGCGCCGTAAACTCTAAAAAATCTATCCCAGTTTACACAAGTATCCATATCTGTGGTTCCAGTAATAGGATCTAATGGACCTGCATAAAAATCAACAGAAGCCCCATTTCCGCCTCTATAAGTCTGGGCTGCTATCTTTAAGTTTCCAGTAGGATCTTGGCCTCCTATCCATACCGCTCCTGCAAAAATAGATGATACCTCTTTAAGATTAGAGCCTACAGGAGGTTTAGGAACTATATATTTTCCATCTTGGAAATCCCACCATACGTCTCCTCCGGTTATCAATCTTGCTCTCACATTGTTGATTTCCATGTCAATTTGCTTAACTGCTGGCAAACAATCTGCTCTGAAGTTAATTGCTAAAGAGGTATTATCTGTATTAGGACTCGGATTAGAATCTCCAGGTGTCCTAGGTGGATTTTTAGCAAATAGAGAAAGACAAATACTTGCTAAAAGAAACGAGAATATTATTTTTTTACTACCCATCATATGAGTTTTTAGTTTTTTATTAATCTTATTTAGAATTAAAAGTCGAAGATAGCTCCTATGTACATTCTTCTAGCCCTGGTGTAATTTCCTGGATCAAGAATTCTAGCCTGATAGGTTGCTAAAAAGCTATTTACATCTCTTCCTTGTTGTTCAATCTGACTTATTCTACCTTGTCCAAACGTAGAGCTTATAAATCCATCGTCTTCCGGGTCTCCCGTAACAGGGTATACACCTATTATGTTTCTAGCATTGAATAAATTCTCAACTCTGAAATATAAATTGACCCCTAGATTTCTCTTGGATGATTCAGAAAGTGAAAAGCTGATTCTCTTGTCAATTCTTAAATCAGTATTGATCACCCATGGTAATCTTGCCTCGTTTATAGATTCTATTCCAGTTGACTCAGTAGGTCTTGAAATAGTTGTAAAACTTGTGTAGGGTCTACCCGAAACTCCTGTCAGAATAACATTCACTCCAGTATTAGCTAATAAATCCATACCTCCTATAGAAGGTCCGTTATATTCATTACCACTTCCATATCTATAATCTATAGTCCCAGTAAGACGGTGTCTCTCATCATTAGATAGTGGGAAAAGTGTTCTTAGGTCTCCGTCTCTGTTAAGTCCTTCTGATGAGTTAGCATCAGAACCAGATCCATCAGCAAACTGAAGGGTATAGGTTGCACTCAACTGAAGATTACCTGTTCTTCTCATATCATATGCAAAGGAGAATCCCTTAACCGTTCCAAAATCTAAATTTCCAAAAGCTTCGTATCTGTTAAGTGGTGCTGCAAGGTTAGTGTAGAATCTTCTTTGTACCATATCCCTAAGTTCCTTGTAGAATGCAGAAACCTTTAAAGCAGAAGAATTAGATAACTTCTGCTGGAATCCAATCTCATAATCTATCGTCCTTTCAGGTTTTAGATTAGGATTATTCGCGGGAGCTCCATTTGGATTAATCCTTCCAATTGTTTCAAAGAAGTAGTAATCTAGAGCTGTCTGTATAGTATTAGAAGGTGGTCTCTGAACTAATACGTCATAGTGCGCAAAGAAACCTGCATCCTCAGATATAGGAAATGAGAATGCTAACCTTGGCATAAAGTTTAACTGAGGGTCATAATCTTCGAAAGATTGATTAATATCATATCCTCTAAGTTGGATATTTCTATCATCTTCTACTTTATTTACATAAGAAGGATATACTAGACCTCCTCCAAAGAGAACATTTCCTCCAGACACGTTTGTACCGTTAGCTGAGAACCACTGATCTCCTTGTCTAAAACCCACTATCTCATCACTTCCTTCATCAGATACATATACTTTGTAATCACCACCAACACTAGATGGCAAGGATTCTCCTGTTCTTGTTGTATAAGCATCAGCAGATTCTATCTCATATAGTGAATATGGGTCTTTCAGGACCTTGCTATTTGCATCGTAATAGTCTAATCTTACACCGACTCTAAATATGATATCTTTATAAGTAAATTTATCTTGGATATACCCGGCAGCATAAATAGGTTGCCAAGGTGCTACATTAAAGGTTCTTATTCCATCTGCATCCTCACTAGTAAAGAAATCACTGAAGGAAACATCTGAACCTAATTTGTTTCCTAGATAATCATACCCATAATAAGAAACAAGTCCTCTATCAGTCAGCTCAGCAGCTGAAAACATGTCTAAACTTAGATCTGCTGGATTCAGGTTATCTACATTTACATATTCATTAAGTGCTTGTCCAGTAAGATTTCTTACTTCTCTAAAAAACTTACTATCCGGAAATTCTTCTGCCTGGGACAATGGTGCGTAGACTGCAAACATCTGTCCGTTGTTTTCTATAGAGTCTACAACGGTATTAAGATCTATCGTTAGTATGTGCTTGTTTGCTTGGAGACGTGCCTCTGTCCATAAATCTCTCGGTGAAACTCTCCAGAATCTATTTATTTGCTGCTCATAACTAAAGCCAAACTGGATATTATGTCTTCCTTTTTCTGATCCTCCAGGTAGGAAATCAAACCCACTTGTAACATTAAGTGTATATATATCTGTCTCGTCCTTACTAAATCTATTGTATACCTGACCTACATTATCATACAAGCTCCATACACTCCGTAAGTTATCATCACGGATACCGTTAAGCTCATTATATCTTGCCAAAGCAGTATTCACTGATAGATCTGGTGTGTATTCTCCTCTCGTTTCTGCATATCCTTGCATAGCTCTAGGATTATTTCCGAACGCATCAAAAACTTCCTGTCCTTGCCAAATAGAAGTATCTGAAACTTCACTAATTTCTGGAACCCAACTCACATCTGTCTTTCCCCAGTATCCATAATTAAACAATTGATCCTCGTGTCGTATGTCTTCCGTTCTCCCAACTCTTTTTTCATATCCTACCTGAAGAGAATAAGTAGCATTTCTTATAGATGTACTGCTAGCAGCTTTCTCCTCATCCGTCATATCTTCACCATAATTCTGCTTTCCAAGTCTATGTCTGAATCTAAAATTACCTCTATATCCTTTTTCATAATCATATGGGTTATTAGTCCAGTTAAGAAGTGACCACGCATTACTTACTGTAAATCTGTTTCTACTCTCAAAATAAGAACCAGATAAGGTAATATCTAGGTTCTGACTTAGCTTAGCATCTATCTTACCATTGATATTATAGTTTGTATTGTCATCATTAGGTCTTGCTGCTATCGTTTCTCCTATATCCGAATCCTGCAGATATTCTGCTGAAGGAATAGGAATATTAGTTCCATTAATTGTTGTCTCCGGATCCTTTTCTAATTCCTCTATGTAAGCTTGAGGCGCTCTGTATACGCCTAAAGCTGACGGATTAGAATCATTAATTTTTCTGTATTGACCTGATAGTCTAAATCCTAAAGTAGATTGCCCTTCAGAATTTTTCAAGATAGGTCCACTGACGTTTCCAGCGGCTAGATTATAACCATATGGATCTAGATACTGAGATGTTTCTAATTCGAATCCACCAGAAAATCGCTGAGAAGGTCCTTTTGTCGTTATGGAAATAATCCCTCCTGTTACATCTCCATATTTTGCCTCTATACCTCCTGTTATCACCTGCATCTGATCTATATCATCCTGGGTAATCAGATTAGTATTCGTTACTCTTACTCCATCTATGTAGTAATCTGTACCGTTAGTTCTAGATCCCCTCATGGATATCTCACCCCCATCTACTGACGAAAGCCCTGCAGAGGTTGCTGCAATAGCATTAATACTTTTGGTAGGAAGAGATCGGATGTTTTCCGCTGTGATAGTCTTTCCCTGACTCGTATTATCAAACTCTACAAGAGGTGCTCTATATCCGACCACTTCTATCTCATCCATAATTACACCTTGGCCGATCGTTACATTAACTTTATTACTCTGGCCGGCCTTTACAAGAACTCCAGTAATTTTCTTTGTGGTAAATCCCACATACTGTACTTCTATGTCATAAGTTCCTGGATCTAGATCAGAAAACAAGTAGTTTCCATCAAAATCTGTTTCTCCACCTGTAACGAGTACATCATTTTTGTATAAAGCTATTGTTCCAAACAGTATGGGTTCACCAGTGCCCTCGTCTGTAACTTTACCCTGAAGTTGGGTCTGAGAGAAGCCCGAAATAGCGCAAAACATAGCTATTACGAGAATTGTAAATCTACTAATCATATGATGTTAATTTTCAAATAAAATATTAGTCCGCTTCTATGAAGTGACACAATGTTACTAAATAATGGAAGTTCGTCAAAATTTTTCTGTTTTTACAAGTCTCTGAAATGACAATATTCTATCCATCATACTTGATATGACCTAATTTTGTCCGCAATAATACTTGCAATATTGAACAGTGATTCCTTTGTCCAGCCTGCAACATGAGGTGAAACTACAACATTCTCCATCGAAAACAATGTATTGTACATATCTTTCTCGCTGTCAGAGTATTGTAGCGGCTTCTCATTTTCAAAAACATCTAAACAAGCTCCTTTTACATGCTCTGAAGACAGGGCATCTATTAAATCTTGTGTTTTTACAATCTTGCCACGAGAGGTATTTATGATGACAATATTTTTTTTACACCTTGCCAAGAAAGATTTATCCACAATGCTGTTAGTTTCTTCTGTCAATGGGATATGGAGACTTATTATGTCGGATTCTCGCAGTAATTTGTCCAAGGTCGTTTCCTCTACCCATGGTAAATCGGTGGCATAATCCTTCTTGTATTTGTCATATGCAAGGACATTGACATCCCACCCTTGCCACTTCCTTGCAAAAGCACTTCCGTTGTTCCCAAAACCTATAATTCCTATGGTCTTATCTATCAACTCAAATCCTCTATTCTTTTCTCTATTCCATTCTAGACGTCTTACCTCAGCATCACCTCTCAAAAGATTATTTGACAGACATAATAACATTCCCATCGCATGTTCTGCTACTGCATTCTTATTGCCCCCTGGAGAACTGATAACTTCTATGTTCTTCTCCTTGCAGTAATCGAGATCTATGATATCTAATCCAGAACCTAGTCTAGCTATAAAAGAAAGCCTATCAGCCCTATCGATAGCTTGTCTGTTCATCTTGATCTTACTGTTTATGATTACGCCATAATAGTTATTGACAACAGCTAGAAATTCATTGTAAGTTATGGTAGGCAGGTAATGCACATCGAGGGATAATGCGCTCAATTTTTCCAATAGAATCGGGTGCACTAAGTCAGTAATCAAAATTTTATTCATTCTCATTCTAAGTATCACATTGAAATATAAACGAATATCTATATTTGCATTCAATTTATTACAAGCCAACTAAGAGAATGCCAAAAGATAATTCTATAAAATCGATACTTATAATAGGCAGCGGTCCTATAATTATTGGTCAAGCATGTGAGTTTGACTACTCAGGAACCCAAGCTTCCAAGTCGTTAAGAGAAGAAGGAATAGAGGTTAGCCTAATCAATTCTAACCCCGCTACGATCATGACTGATCCGATGACAGCAGATCATATCTATTTGCTTCCGCTCACAGTGGATAGTCTAGAAGAGATCCTTATCGAGAGAAAGGTAGATGCTGTTCTAGCCACCATGGGAGGTCAGACCGCCCTAAACCTTGCTATAGAAGCTGGAAAGCAGGGTCTGTGGAAGAAATATAATGTCAAACTTGTCGGTGTGGATCTTGATGCCATAGAGCTTGCAGAAAACAGGGAGGCGTTTAAAAAGCATGTCATCTCGATTGGACTAGAAGTCGCTCCTTCATTTATAGCTAATTCTTTTCTAGAAGGAAAAGATGCATCACAGAAGATCGGCTTCCCACTCGTTATCAGACCTAGTTATACCCTGGGAGGTACAGGGGGAGGATTTGTCATGAAAGAAGAAGATTTCGACGAAGCGCTCAGAAGAGGATTAAATGCTTCTCCTTCTCATGAAGTTCTAGTAGAGCAGGCTGTTCTGGGGTGGAAAGAATATGAGTTAGAGTTACTAAGAGATAATAATGATAATGTAACCATCATATGTACGGTAGAAAATATGGACCCTATGGGTATCCATACAGGGGATAGTATAACTGTGGCACCTGCCATGACCTTATCCGATACTGCGTATCAACGTATGCGTAATCAGGCTATTCTTCTGATGAGATCATTAGGTAACTTTGCAGGTGGATGTAATGTGCAGTTTGCACTAGATCCTGCTACAGAAAAACTTATCACGATAGAAATAAATCCTAGAGTATCTAGATCCTCAGCACTAGCCAGTAAAGCAACAGGATATCCTATTGCTAAGATTGCGGCTAAGTTAGCTATCGGATATAATTTAGATGAGTTAAAAAATCAAATCACTAAAACTACATCCGCGTACTTCGAGCCTACGCTAGATTACGTCATTGTAAAGATGCCTAGATGGAATTTTGAGAAATTCTATGGAGCTGATCCCCATCTGGGTCTGCAGATGAAATCAGTAGGAGAAGTAATGGCTATAGGAAGAACTTTTCTGGAAGCATTACAAAAAGCTTGTCAATCTCAAGAAAACAATAGATCAGGTCTAGGGGCTGATAAAAAAGAATGGATCCGAACGGAAGATATTCTAAGAAGACTGGAAACCCCATCTGATGATAGAGTCTATAGAATTAAGGATGCTATAAGATTAGGTGTTCCCTTAAAAACTGTACACAAGCTTACCCTTATAGATATGTGGTATCTAAAGCAAATTAAACGACTTGTAACTTATGAAGAGGGGCTGATGAAATATAATGTGCCAGAAGATATCCCTAGAGAGATGTTTATGGAGCTTAAGCAAGTTGGTTACTCTGATGCACAACTCGCATGGTTAATGAGAATAGATGAGAAAGATGTCACCAAGCAAAGAAAAGCCCTTGACATAAGAAGAACTTATAAAATGGTGGATACTTGTGCGGCAGAGTTCGAGGCTAAAACACCTTACTTCTATTCTACTTTTGACTCAGAGAATGAGAGCGTGCCCTCTGACAATAAGAAGATCATCGTACTAGGCTCCGGTCCCAATAGAATAGGTCAAGGAATAGAATTTGATTACTGTTGTGTGCACGGGCTTATGGCCATAAAAGAAGCTGGATACGAATCTATCATGATCAACTGTAATCCTGAAACAGTTTCTACAGATTTTGATGTTGCTGACAAACTATATTTCGAACCAGTCTTCTGGGAGCACTTAGAAGAAATCATAGAGCTAGAAAAGCCCGAAGGTATAATTGTACAGCTAGGAGGACAGACAGCGCTGAAGCTTGCTGAAAAATTTGCGAGCGAAGGCATTAAGATTATGGGTACAAGTTTCGAATCTATGGACCTTGCTGAAGATAGAGGTAGGTTCTCTGACTTGCTAAAAGAATTAGGAATACCATATCCTAAATACGGCGTAGCTAAAGATATAGACAATGCTATAGAAATTGCCGCAGAAGTATCTTATCCAGTTCTAGTGAGGCCTTCTTATGTGCTCGGGGGTCAACGTATGAGAATCGTTCTGAATGACGAGGAATTAGAAAGACATGTTCTAAGTATTTTTAAGCATCTACCGGATAATAAGGTACTAATAGATCAGTTCCTAGAACGAGCTAAAGAAGCTGAGATAGATGCTATATGCGATGGCGAAGATGTGTACATCATGGGTATCATGGAGCATATAGAACCTGCCGGAATCCACTCAGGTGATAGCTCTGCAGTTCTACCTCCATATAGTCTCAGCGATGAGGTTCTAGAGACTATGAAAAAACATACTAAGAAGCTTGCCCTAGCACTTAAAATAAAAGGACTTATCAATATACAGTTTGCCATAAAAGACGAACAAGTATATGTGATAGAAGCGAATCCTAGAGCATCTAGAACAACACCGTTTATCGCAAAGGCTTATGGTGTACCCTATCTGAAGATAGCGACAGAAGTTATGATAGGACATAAAAAACTGAAGGATTATGATCTCAAAAACGAAATGAAAGGATACGCAATAAAGGTTCCTGTATTCTCTTTTGATAAGTTTCCTAATGTAGATAAGCAATTAGGACCCGAGATGAAATCCACAGGAGAAGCAATACAGTTTATAAAAGATCTGGAAGATCCGTTTTTCAGAAAACTGGATAGAGAAAGAAGTATGTATCTTTCTAGGTAGGTATTCGTAATTAGGTGGCTAGTAAATTATAAATAAAAATATGTCGTGATGTATGTGATTACCTGAACACAACTATGATACACTTTTTCATATTGTTTGGGTTTATGTCAAAGCAAATATAGAAACCTGATCCTATAATTCGCTGTGCCTAATTCTTTAATGTCAATCTTATTTTTGAGAAAGGCCTTTCTATAAGTAAAAAAGTTATACAAGAAAACATTATAGTCATGAATAAAAACAGATAGATCTGTAGATATAAATCAACCCCCGATTGCTTTACTAAATTTAAAAAAAGCATATGGAATAAATATATGCTAAAACTGATAGATCCAATAAATCTCAAAAATTTTATTTCTAGAAAATATTTTACTATTCCTTCTCCGTATTTAGCTGCCCATAAAATCACTGCCCATAAAATAGCGTACGGTAAAAAGAATATCGATGCTTGGAAATTAAGTTTCAAGCCAAAGATATACTCAAATAAAATAGGATTAGTGATTAAAATAATTGCAACACAAGCGATCCCAGCAAAATTTAAAAAAATTGAATTTCGAATCTCGAATTTCTCGACTTTAGAAATGATTTCAAAAATAGAAATGAAAGTTCCAACTAAGAAAATAGGGAGATACTTAAACATTGAAATTTTTGGCAATACGCATGTTGAATCTATAAAAATAGAACAAATAATTAGCAATAAAATACTAATAATTATTTTCGCTTTTTCCCATTTGAAATAGCTATTAAAAAACCATAATAGAAATGGAGAAATAAAATAATACTTAAATTCGACAGGTATAGACCAAAAAACACTTTCTCCCTTGATCAATAACATATGAGAAAAAATATCTCCTATACAACTGATAACAGTGTTTACCCCTAGCAAAGTAAATAAACCATGTAGAATTAGGGATACAAAAAAAAGTGGATAAATTCTTAAGAACCTTCTTAAGAAATAATTTTTCCAATAATGTATAGAATTAGTTTTTGATATGAAAGCTAATGCTATCTGTCTATCAAGTAAATATGCTGATAAAACAAAAAATAAATATACACCCACTTTTCCAGTCTTTTGGAAATTGAGCGCTTCATGAAAGAACATACCAGCATTACTAGAATGAGATAACAGAACAATTAAGACCGCTATTCCCCTAAGTCCATCTATCGACTTGTCATGATTCGATTTACTATCATGAGGAAAGAATAAATTATTGAATTTATCTATGTTCATATAGTATAAACGAATAAACAATTTACCACAGATTAGATAGTTCTAACTGGAGAAAATGGTCATGAATACATCAATAGATGTTATTCTGAAATTCCTTTTCAGTTATCTACAGCTATAGAGATAGGCGTTTCTGGAATAACCATATCTGAGTCAAATCTAGGGACAAAGATCTTCAGACTTTCCTTATCGTAATGATCTAAATTTACAAAGCTCCATGTCTTTCCATTGTCTAAAGAAGCTGCTAGTAAGTTGGTAAAAGTTTTGAACTTTTTACCATTGATTTCCATTATGATTTCTTGCGTTATTATGCTGTGTAGTTCCCCATTAGAATTTATAATATCACTAGGGTCAGAGACATCCCCTGAGAGGTAACTGATTGCCTGTGCATCTAGGGATTTCCTTTCGTCTGACATAGTTTTCATAGTCATCTCATGTCCACCTCCTAGGTCTATGATGTTAGGATGTGTATACGCCACCATCTGATCAAAATTCTTAAAAACAACAGCATTAACATATGTTTTTGCATCTGATTTTAGTGCCTCTATCTGACTGAAAGAAGTCATGGTTACTAAGGTTAATAGTAAACTGTATATAAGTTTCATTTTATTATTTTTAATTTGATCCCTAAATAGGAAAGGTCTTATTATGCAAGAAGTTTAAGATATGGAATGACCACGCATAGAGCATATATTATTATAAGAGCCTTCAAATAATGATTTTTTAAAGGCTCTTATTATGGTATCTCTTTCTCATTTTACATACCCAGCTTAGCTTTCACCTGGCTGCTAACATCTAAGCTAGGATCCGCAAATAATAAGAAGCCTGTGCTGTAATCAAAAATGTACGTGTATCCATTTTCCGAAGCTACAGCGTCTATTGCATTCTGTACCTTATCTCGGATAGGCTTCAGAAGCGTCTCACTTTTTTGTAAAATATTTTGCTGGCTTGTTTGTTCAAATTCCATGATCTTTGACTCTTCAGCCTTCAAGTTCTGAGCTTCTACTTCTAATTGCTTAGGAGAAATCTCACCTGATGCCTGCTTTCTTTCCAGTTCCTGGTACTTTCCTTGTAAGGTTTGTAACATCTGTTGTCCTTTCTTGAGCAACTGATCTCTATAGGTCTCTATGTTTACATTCGCTTCCTTCACTTCAGGAACCCCTTGTAGTAGTTCTTGGGTGTTAATGTACCCAAATTTCTGTGCAGATAGAGAATTAGTCATCCCTATGCCTACCAGTAGTGTCATTATATATACTATTCTTTTCATCGTAGTTTTTTATTATTCTTATAAATGTAATGTAGATTCTAAAATTATCGTATTCCTAATTTTCTTTTGACATCATCCGTCTTATCGAAAGCGTCTGTTGCATAAAGCAGTCCTGCTGCACCTCCCTTATCAAATATCATATCATACCCTCTATCCTCTGCAAACTCTTCTATAGCCGCAAATACCTTATCTTGTATGGGTGCTACCAATTCTTGTCTTTTTCTAAACAGATCTCCTTCTGGACCAAATCTTCTTTTCTGAAGCTCTCTTACCGCTCCTTCTTTCTGCATGATCTGTTCTTCTCTTTCTAACTTAATATCATCGCTTAGCAATACTTGTTCTGCCTGATATTTGTTATAAAGGGATTTTACTTCATCTAATTCTAGGGCTATTTCCTGTCTCCACTCAGCAGAGATCTTATCTATTTCTTTCTGAGCATTATCGTAATCAGATAATTCCGAAAGAATTTGATTGACATCAACGATTGCTATTTTTTGCGCGTAACTAGAAATTCCAGTTGCAAAAATAAAACATACTATTAAAAATAAATTCTTCATGTGTCTGTTTGTTTTAGTGAATGAATATCAGACGGCTAGGATTGCATCTTTGAAAAAGAATGATCTTAAGCAGCGCAAAAATACAAGATTTAGTAAGTATTTATATATATGACCTTTTTTGTGGTATAAAAGTTTCATTTAAAAACAATGTTAATTTTTATTAAGACTCCATAAATAACTGAAATATAGACCATTAGATATATAGTTACTATTATCAGGCATGAATGTTTAACGTATTTTTAACTGCAAAAAAAATAATTGTTTAGCCTAAATATCTAGATTTCAAGCTTTTTATGCTCGTAATGGACTACTCCTTTTTCCTATAGAGTACAAGAATTATCTACTTTTATATTATTTAGAGTATTGCAGATACAATAATAGATATTGAAAAAGATTCTCTTGTTTGTCAGTTTTGTGTTCATCCTTCATGGTCTGGAAGCCCAATCGTATGCTCTAGAAGCATCTGCTCTAGGAGGGCAGATATGGAAGCATAAAGAAGGTCTTACTTATCAGGTTCCAAGTTTTTCTTCGGGGATAGATATCTCCTTCTTTGCCATTTCTCCTAATGATAAAAGATGGGGAACTAAGAAAAATTATCCAGACATAGGGGCGAGCCTACTATATGTCGATTATGGTGATGCCTCTGTTCTAGGGCGCGCTATAGGAATTATTCCTGGCGCGAGGTTCTCACTATGGAATATAAAAGATCTTTCTCTGTCTCTACATTTAGGTTTTGGGGTAGCCTACATCGGTAAAAGATATGACTTTCTCACTAACCCTTCTAATAATGCTATAGGTTCTCATGTCAATAACTTATCTCGTCTAAAAATAGATTTTTCGTTATACAAAAATAGACCTTTATCCTTGTTCTTAGGTGGGTCATTTACACATATATCTAACGGTGGTACGCAGTCTCCTAACAGTGGTATAAATCTTATCAGCTATCATATAGGACTCAGAAAAGGCCTAGGCAAGAAAAATAATTTACATTCTAAAACTTATACTGCTCCGTCTATCGATAGTTGTAAAATAAGAAAGCTAGGTCTATCGCTGCAGTACCAATATGGTATTACGGAGAACGACGTTATAGGAGGTCCTAAATATCCTATCCATGTGATCGGAGTAACAAGCTTCTACCGTATCTCTAAAATATACAGAATACATGTGGGACTAGAGTACGAATATAATAGCGCTAACTATCTGTTTACCCTACATACTTTTCAGGATCAAAAAACAGCTAGCCTGAATGCAAAACAGTTATTTGCTGTTGTCGCTAATGAGTTTCTTCTGGGTAATTATGCACTGAGAATACAGGCCGGTTTCTATACTGATTACCCTTCTAATAGAGGCGAGTCCTTCTACATAAAATGGAATTCTCAGTATGCATTTCCCCTACCTAAAGGCTATCCTTTGGATAAAGTAATTTTAGGGATTACGATGAAGTCCCATTATGCCAAAGCAGAATATATTGCACTCACAATGGGAATAGAAATATGAATACAGTAAGAAAATATAAGCTAATGATTTCTCTGCATATCCCCAAGGCGGGCGGTGCGAGTATCAGAAAAGTTCTACAGACAAAATTCAAAACCTCTTTCTTAGATGACTACGATGACATTCCGCTAAACAAGACCGAATCTCAAAGAATCGATGATGTAAAAAACTTCCAAAATAAAAATGTAAGTTTCCGAAGGCTAAAACTGTTCGTGTCCAAAACTAAATGTATTCATGGACATTTCTTAGCGATAAAGTATAAGGAATTTATACCGGATGATAAGGTTGTCTTTATAAGTTGGTTTAGAGATCCTCTAGAAAGGCTTGCCTCTCATTATCATTATTGGCAGAGAGCATATGATGCAGAAACTTCAGCAATTTTACATAAAAAAGTAGTCGAACAAAAGTGGAGTTTCGAAGCATTTTGTTTTTCTCCAGAATTACAAAACTTGCATGCATTATTCTTGAAAGATTTTCCTTTAGAAAGATTTAATTTTATCGGCATAACAGAATATTTCTCAGAAGATATACATGATCTGAATAGGATCTATTTAGGTCTGCATGACTTAAATATCCCTTATGAGAACATGAATAAAAAAAAGAAGTCTGCATATTTTTCTGATCGTACTTTTATGTCAAAGTTAAAATTACATCATGCTCTAGATTATGAAATATATAATAAGGCCTTGAAGTTAAGAGCTGAAAGAACCTGACTTACTCTGATTTATAGATTCTTATATCTCTCTGAGGAAACGGAATATTTACATCATGCTCGTTGAATACTTTGTTAATCTCAAATAACATATCACTCTTAATATCCTCGATTATCATATAATTCTTTGAGAAGAAAAATAGGCTGATGTCTAGAGCACTATCCCCAAAAGCATTGAATCTAACAAATGGTGGTGGATACTTAATTACGTAGGGATTGTCAACGGCAATTTTAGTTAATAATTTTTTTATGAGGTCCATATCAGAACCATATGCGACTCCTATGTCAAGCTTAAACCTAACTTTATCATCTACATGAGTCCAGTTCGTTACATTATCGTTTACTAACTTAGAATTAGGAACAATTACGCTTACGTTATCTCGGGTTTCTATAATAGATGAACGTAGACCTATCTTCTTTACAATACCTCTCTGTGTATCCAGTTCTAACATATCCCCTACTGCAACACTTCTTTCAAAAAGTAAAACAAGTCCACTGAAAAAATCATTGAAAGTCTGCTGAAGCCCTAAACCTATACCAACTAACAAAGCGGCAGCTCCCCCTAAAATCAATGTCATATTAATACCCAGATACTGAAGTGCAACGATAAAACCTATAACATAAATTACATATTTTAAGAGCTGATTTATAGCAAATTGACCACCTATGTCGATGCTTTTGTTCTTGTAAATCCTGTATAAAATAATCTGGCTTAATGTCCAGTTTACAAAGCTTGCGACCAGTAAGGTCAAAATAGCAAATAGTATATTACTTATCTTAAAATCGACCTGTTGTCCATTAATCGTTCTAGGATAAAGATCAAAATCTAGATCAAAATTTCTTAGTAAGAATATAAGCGCGATAGCGTAAACAATATATTGAACGATTTTTACTCCCGAGCTTTCTGTATCCTTACTAATATTATTTTTTTCCTCACTCAGCGTCGTATCTCTGTTCTGAAAATAACCGTGAACAACAATGTTAGAGATTGCCCAATCAAATAATCGAGCTAACTGTATAATCATAAATGCTTTAATGATAATACTGACATGAAAATTATATGTACTATCTGAAGAAAACAGCTGTGCATCTAAGTTAAATATCAATAGAAAAGACAGTACTATTGCGGCTATAAATATAAACTTTAGAATTTTCCTAAGTCTCAATTTTTCCTTTTCTATAACAGAATTTCTGCTGAAAAGCCCAGGTAAATATTTATAGGCAAGTAACCAATACAAAATGCCAAGGATTAAAAATACCACTGCGAATGAGATAAGCTGATTTAGACTTACAGCAAAAGAACCTAAATTAAAAATGGGTGCATCCATAGACTATAATTTATACTTGAAGATAAAGTAACACCTTAGTAGAAAAGTATTCTTCTTCGTAGAAATCAGAAATATCTACTAGTTCGTAGTATTCCTTTTTTCCTAGTTCCGCTAATTCTTCTTTCATATCTCCGCCCTTCAGAGCAATAATTCCATTAGGTATCACATGTATGTGGTCATCGTGTATGAGTCTTCTAGAGTATTCTAAAAGTTTACCAATTTTAGCTACTGCTCTAGTTACAATAAAATCATATTTAGATTTCATTTCTTCGGCTCTAGCTTGTTTAGCTTCGGCATTTTTTATATCGAGTTTTTCTATGATGTCTTCTACAACTGTTATCTTTTTCTTTGTTCCATCTATCAAGGTAAAATGTACATCAGGATACAAAATACTAAGTGGTATACCCGGGAATCCACCTCCTGTACCCAGATCAAGCACTCTAGCTCCTGGTAGAAATTTTATATACTTTGCTATAACTAAACTATGTAATATATGGTGGAGGAAGATATGTTCTGTATCTTTTCTAGATATCACATTTATCTTTGTGTTCCAGTCGAGATAGAGGCTTTCCATTAAGGCTAGCTGAGACAATTGCTCTTGTGTAAGGTCTGGGTAGTATTTTTCTATAAGCTTAATTCCTTTCACCATTCTTTTCTTTTAAATATTAAAGCTGGCATCAATATTACATAATATAGAAAGAGTATCACATCTAAAAATGGTAAATAATAGATGAGATCTTTTTCTTTTAACTTTATCAGAATTGGACTTAAGATGATCATTAGTAAAGCCATTCTAATTAAAAATATAGCTAAAGCAAGCTTGGTACTTCCTATTGTTAGCAATATAAAGAGTAAAAAAAAGATAGATATATGCGACCCAGAACCTAAAGACAACAAAAACTTATGCAGTGGAGAGTATTGGTCGGATGTACTTACATGTCTAGATTTCTGTTTATAAAATGAACCCCATGCGGATTCTGGCTCAGAGTATGTAAAGCTTTCTGGTTCTAGACAGATCCCCACCTTATGCCGCCTACTTACTGAGGCTATGAATAAATCATCGTCACCAGAAGGAATATGCAAATGTGAACTAAACTGATCTGAATCCAGAAAAACAGATTTCCTGTAGGATAAATTTCTACCAACTCCCATGTATGGTATACTATACAAAGCATAAGAAAGATACTGAATCGCAGTAAGAGCGGTCTCATACCGAATCAGTTTGTTAAGGACTCCCGGCTGCTTAATGTATGGCCCGTAAGCTAATAGAATATCGTAAGAATCATTGTAAGATTGCATCATAGTAGTAGCCCATAGGTCTGAAGCTGGCACACAATCTATATCTGTTAGTAAAAGCGTATTATGGTTAGCTGTTAGAATTCCTTTTTTTAAGGCAGTTTTTTTGCCCTTGCGATCTAGATCCGCTTGTAAGATATGTGTGTTTTCTGATCGATATAGATCTAAAAGTTCCGGTGTTCTATCGGTAGAGAAATCATCTACAATTATAACTTCTTTGGGGGAAAATTTCTGGTTTTTTAGATGTTGTATATTATTTAGGTGTTTTTCTCCGTTTTTTATACATACGACTATAGATAAGCTAGATTCTGGGTTAATATTTTGAGCAGATCTATAGCAAACCAGCTTTAAACTTAGCATAAACCAATAAAGTAAGTTGACTACGATAGCAGCAACAAACAGATATATTAGGTAATCGGATATCAATATAATGTTGTAATTGTTGGTCAAAGATCGCTATACACATCATCAAAATGTCTTTTAAATGCATATTTTCTACATTTTTTGGTAGAAATGTAGGTGATACATAATGAAATGTGTCTTATATTATACATAAAAGTTGGTAATAAGATACTATTTTTATATGTTCTATAGAACACGTTATGAATTATTAACATATTAAAGATAATTGTAATATAACTTCCGTAAAATACTTTAAAATGAAAAATCTAATACTTACAAGTCTTTTTCTTATTTTTTCATGCAGCATAACATATGCTCAGATGGAGATAAATGGTCAGAGCCTGTTCGGTAATGAGTGGATAGACTACGACAAAACTTACTACAAGTTAAGTGTAGAAGAAGATGGGGTATATAGAGTCAGCATGTCAGAATTAGCTAATGCTGGTATGCCCGTCACAAGTATAGAAGGTAAGGAGTTGAAGCTATATTACTTTGGTGAGTCTTATCCTATATATGTTAGTAATACGGGTTCATTAGACAATTCTGATTTCATAGAATTTCTTGGACTAAAAAATAGGGGCGAATTAGATAAGCAACTATATAAGGAATGGGAAACGATGCAGTTAAACCCTAACTATAGTTTGTTTACAGATGAGTCAGTATATTATTTGACATGGGATGACGGATCTGATAATGAAATGAGGATAAAAGATGTAGCTAATAATGTACCTGCTGGTGCTGATTTTGAGACGTACTATATGCATGAGGAAATTCTGGAGTATAGCAAGTTCCATCACAAGCCGACTTATAATGGTATTGATAAGATTAGGTATTCGTACTTCGATATAACAGAGGGTTTTGGAAGCACACTGCAAAGCAATGTTAAAATGGATTTTCCGATTTCATCATTCTTTGCAGAAGCGCAAGAGAATCCTACTTTGAAATTACGCTTCGGATCTAATGATCCGCAAAACGGTCACTCTTTAGAGATATCTACAGATGGCGATGTTCTGTTTGAAGAAGACTTTAATGATTACAAGCTATTTGATTTGTCCTTAGATCTGGACGATAGCCAAATTAAAGATATAACAAAAGTTAATGTAAAAGGAAATGCTGGTTCAAGTGATAGATATAGTGTTGCATACGGAATCCTCAATTATCCTAGGGCTTTTGTGTTTGAAACCTCTAATGCTATTCATTACAATATAGAGTCAAATCAAAATACCAGCTATTATAATTTTGAAAATTTTGGAGGACAAACTATTATAGCTTTTGATTCAAAAGGTCAAAACAGAATTCAGACTTCTGTAAATGGGAGTGACATAAGATTCGGAATACCCGGAGGGGAGCAGAGAATACTCCACGTTTATGATAACGACTCAGGAATTAAATCCGTCAGTTCGGTTCGAGAAAAAGATTTTATAGATTATACGAATATAAACCCTAGTTATTTAATGTTAACTAGCGAAAAACTCAATAATTCTGAAGGCGAAGAAAATCTTGTACTTAAATATTCTGACTATAGAAAATCACCTCAAGGTGGATCTTATGATACGTATATAGTAAATGTAGAAGATTTATATGATCAATTTTCTTACGGAGTAGTAAGATCATCCATGTCAATAAGAAATTTTGGACACTATATTAGGGATAACTGGGACGCGTTAGAATTAATCTATATAGTAGGAAAAGGAATAGAATATAGTAGATACAGGACTGCTGTACAGCAAGAGGATCCTGATAAACCAGAATTTTATGTACCTTCTTGGGGAGTCCCTGCAAGTGATAACTTATTGTTTTCTGAAAAAGGAAGTTTCGTACCCTTCAGAGGAATTGGGCGAATAGCATGTCAAAATAAAGATCAATTAAAAGATTATTTTGATAAAGTTCAAGTCCATGAAAATAATGATAGTTTTTCACAATCAATAGAAGATCTTGCTTGGAAAAAAAGAGTCATTCACTTAAGCGGTGGGGATCCTTCGATACAGTTACAAATATTTAACCACTTAGGTGACATGAGAGATATATTAGAGGATAACGATTATGGAGCAGACATCACAACTTTTAAGAAAACTTCTGTAGACCCATTACAAGATGCTAACTCTGTACAGATACTTAATGCCCTAAATGATGGTGCCTCTATCCTTACTTTTTTTGGTCACTCAGCTGTAGGGACTTTTGACTTTAGTTTAGAAGATCCAAGTGCCTATGATAATTACGGTGTTTGGCCATTTATAATGTCTTTAGGATGTCATTCTGGCAACATTCATTCTTCAAGCTCAGGACTGAGTGAAAACTTTGTCTTAGAGAAAGACAAAGGCTCTATAGCTTTCCTAGCAGCCTCGAGTACCGCTTATATACACACACAATATACTTCGGGTAAAAATTTCTATGAGAGCTTAGGTAACAACTTGTATGGTAGCCCACTCGGACTTATTATAAAAGAAATGATCGAAAGTAAGAAAGATCTGACATCTATTGGGGAAGTCACGCTCCAACAGCAGTTAACTTTCCACGGTGATCCAGCTCTTGTTTTACAGAATTTTAATGCGCCAGATTACGCACTCGATTATTCCTCAGCAGCTGTCGATCCTTCTGTAGTATCTACAGGTTTAGATTCGTTTGAATTTTGTGTCGATATTTACAATATCGGAAAAGTTATCAATTCAGAACTAGATGTAAGCATCACACATGAATTACCATCTGGACAAGTTTTTAAAACTATTCAGATAGTAATTCCAGCACCTAGTAATAATAGCCAACTATGTTTCAAAGTACCAAATCCTGGCATAGATGGTCAAGGTAGAAATAAAATAAAAGTAGTCCTTGATCTAGACAACAAGATAGCTGAATTAGCAGCAGGAGCAGAAGATAATAATGAGCTGAGAAAGTCAACAAGTGAAATAGGATTTGACTTTTTCATACTAGACGAAACTGCAAGACCTATATATCCTGAAAATTTTGGAATTGTAAATGAAAGTTCAAATTTGACTTTAAAGGCAAGTTCAACAAATATATTTTTAGAAAAGCAAGATTATCATTTTGAAATAGATAGTACGGAAACTTTTGATAGTCCTCTATTAGAAACAGGAGTTATAAATTCTGGTGGTGGAATTATAGAATGGTCGCCATTAATAAGTCTTGATAATAACACTGTGTATTACTGGAGAGTTAGCCCTAAACCTAGGGATGCTAATGTTGGATTTATGTGGTCAAATAGTTCATTTATTTATTTGCCAGAAAGTTCAGAAGGTTGGAACCAGAGTCATTATTATCAGTATAGAAAAAACGACCTCAGTCTGATGGATGTAAATGAAGAGACTAGAAGATTTGAAAACAGACAAGTATTCTTTGACAATACTGTATATAATCAATTTCCTGATGCTGACACATGGTGGAACTTCTTTAATGGACAACGAGTAAATGCACTAAATCCACTAGATGATGCACCTTTCTTGGCCATATTCGGAATGAATGGAAGAGGCTGGGTGCGCAATGAGAACCTTGATGATTTTGGAAGTTTTCCCCACAGGCCAATTCTTTTCTTATATAGATTAGATAAGCCCGAAGACACAGAAAACATAAAGGCACTTCTAGCCTCTATTCCAGATAAAACAAGAGTTGTCGTGATGACAATGTTGAAAAATGAAGAATCTTCTCTGAATGTAGATTTATGGGATGATGTTAAAGACCAGTTAGGTTATAATATAATAGATGTATTAGAAGATTATGGTTCTACTAAAGCGAATGGTTTTACTCAAAATGGTACGGTTCCATATACCTTTATTTTTGATAAAGGTGGAGAGGTTATAAATGAAGCAATCGGCGAGAACATTACAGATTTTCATACAATTAGTTATAATATTTCAAGATTTGCCCATCGCGGAAGTTTCGTCTCAACAGATATTGGTCCAGCAAAAGCATGGAGAAATTTAGAATGGAATCTAGAAGAGATTGGAGAAAACGACGTAGTAGAATTAAAAATTATAGGAATAAAAGCGGACGGTTCTGTTGACACTTTATATACTATCGATGAAACAGAAAATAGTTTTGATTTATCTGAAGTTTCCACTAATGTATATCCATATCTCAAACTTGTCTATGATGTCAATGATCCTACACTACCCGGAGCTGTGGGTCCATTGACGCCTCAGCTAAAATACTGGAGAATAAACTATAAAGGACTCCCCGAATCTATTATAAATACAGATGAGTCTTTAGTTTTTGAAAGCGACACACTAAATAGAGGAGAAACCCTAAGTTTTCTAGCAAGGACTACGAATATCAGTTCATCAGATATGGATAGCTTACTAGTTAAATATAGTATTCTGGACATAAATAATAACTCTGAAGATTCTTTCTCTAGAAGAGGACCTCTCTTAAAAAATGGAATCCAAGAATTATCTTTTGAGAAAAATACATCTGATATGAGTGGAGATTATACTTTCATAGTAGAGACTAATCCGAATGATGATCAGATAGAACGCTTCCATTTCAATAATCTCGGCATAAAGAAATTCCACGTACGAACTGATAATATTAATCCTGTTCTAGATGTTAAATTTGACGGTATTACTATACTAGACTACGATATAGTGTCAGCAACACCAGAAATCAAAATAGAATTGAAAGATGATAATGAATTTCTTCTGCTAGATGATGCCAATGCTTTCCAGCTTGCGGTTATAGACCCTAATGGTAACCGAGAAGATCTAACAGCAGATGACCAAAGACTTGAATTTATACCCGCATCGGAGACTAATAATAAAGCTCAGCTTATCTTTAGACCGCAGTTTGAAATAGAAGGTGAGTACGAAATGTTCGTTCAAGGTGTCGATAAGAGTGGAAATTTCTCAGGAGACCTAGAATATACTACGCATTTCAGAGTAATCCTGGAAAGTACTATTTCTGAAGTTTTCAACTATCCTAACCCATTTTCTACTAAAACTAAATTTGTGTTTACACTTACTGGAACTTCTGTACCAGACGATATGGCTATATCCATCTATACTATGTCGGGTAAACTAGTTAAAGTGATAAGATCAGAAGAACTAGGACCATTAAGAATAGGAAATAATATTACTGAGTATGAGTGGAATGGATCTGACGATTTTGGGACTAAGCTAGCAAATGGAGTTTATCTTTTCAAAGTAGACTTTAGGAATAAAGAAGAGTTCAAAAAATTCAATGGTGCCGCAACAAGCTTTACGAAGGATGGTTTTGGTAAACTTGTTATTATGAGGTAAACTATTCTATGAAATATTCTAAAAAAGCTAACTTGCTATCGAGTTAGCTTTTTTTATATGAAACGTATTATATCAGTAGGTGGACTAGGGGGATCTGGAACTAGAGTGGTCGCGCAGGTATTAAGTTCTAGTGGAGTATATTTTGGAGAACATTTGAATCTTCCACTTGATAATATTCTATTTACTAGGATATTTAAAAACCCAAAGTTGATTGACACTGGTAATGAAATAAAAATAAAACGACTGTTAGATTTATTTTGTAAGAAAATGCAAGGTCAGAATCTATCCATATCAGAGACCATATATATTTCTAAATCTATACTCTCAAATAAATGTTACAACAGCAGCTTACAAGATACTTATTACATACTAAGACATAAAAATGAAACCTGTAACCCTGAAACATGGGCTTGGAAAGAACCAAATACACATATATATCTTGATTATCTGTTACGTTATATACCCAATTTAAAATATATTCATGTTGTCCGTAATGGTCTAGATATGAAATATTCAATTAATAAAAAACAAGTCAAAAACTGGGGACATCTTTTTAACATAGATAATAATAGCGAAAACAAACAATGGAATTTCTGGGTCAAAAGCACTGAAAGAATTATTGAAATATCAAAAAATTATAATAACAGAGTATATCTAATCAACTACAATAAACTTTGCTCAAATCCTAAGGACGAAATACTTAAGTTATTTACGTTTCTAGAGATAAACTTGACAGAAAATTTACTGGAGCATCTTTCTACCATCCCCAAAGTAACTAAGAAAAAGTATCTTATAAAGGATCTTCAATCTCTTAGCGACAAAGAACTAGAGCTCATGGAAAAATGGGGATTCAATACGAAGTAGCAATTAAATGTTCGACAAACTTTTATCTATTCTTTTTTTCACACTTTCTCTGTCAAATATTTTTAAGCTTTTATCCCACTTTAAGAGGATTCCGGAATAAACAAACTCCATAGTTCTGGACACTGAATTACTATTTTCATAAACTAATTTCATTTGAAAATAAAGCGTTCTCCAGTATCTATCACCTGACTCATATCTTAGCTTATATCTAAGCTTACCTAGTAGGAAGTTAATCCTAGTTTCGATATTTAGATTATTCTTCAAAGATCCAACATGCTTAATTTGGAGATATGGTACTAAAAATAAATCAACATTATCTTTATTTCGTAAGAAAAAATCATTGTCTTCTCCATAGTGGAAAAAAGCAGGATCAAAACCACCTATATTATCCATTAAAGAAACATGTGCAGCGATGCAAACAGCTGGCACATAATCAATAGAAATATTGTTCTTACCTTCTAGATTTGTATATACATTATTCACTTCGTTAGTGAGTGAACTATGAATTTCATCGCTATCATATTCCTTTATTAATGGAGTGTACATCGTATTGATACCAGTGGCATTTAAATGTTCCACTAATCCCGCTATCAAATTACTATTGAGTAAACAGTCTTGATTTAGAAAAATTACGTACTTATATTTGTTTGCTATTAATCTCAAGCCATAATTTATAGCACGTCCAAAACCCAAATTTGGTTTAGTTTTTACTATCTCAACGATGTCAATATTAGTAGTGAAAAAATCGAGTGCCAATCCATTACTATCCCAATCATTATCTATAATTAATATTTTGCTTCTCGATTTAATATTACTGGGTATATAAATGGAATTGACACACTTATATATATGCTTATAACCCTTATAGTAAGGAATAATAATTGTTAGTTCTAACTTATTATCCATTAAAAAAATATTGTTTCCTTATGCTTCAGACTCTCGAATGTATCGCCAACCCTCTTTCTAGTTTCTTTTGCTAATTTATAAACAGTAGCATGTTCTTTTAATAAATTTGGTTTTATTATTTTATCTAAACTATTATAATTTAGGCTTAATTTGAATTTGCTATTTAGTTCTAAAAAAATAGCTTTATCATTACGTTTAAATGATTTTATATCTAATAGAATATATTTCTCTTTTGGTATTTTTTCAATAAACGAAAGTATTTTATGATTATTGAAAATCCAAGATTCTGCGTATAGTTTGATTGTACTTCTTCTGTGCGATAGATAATATTTACTTCTAAAAATAAAATCCTTATTTTTGATCATTCTCCTTTCTAAAGAATTGATTACCTCGTCAGGGTTTCTAAATAGGAAAATGAAATTTAGATCTTCAGCCATTTTATTCCAAAAATCTAATAGTAAAATAGACCTAGGGTCTTTCCATCCCCATATAGGTATGTTCTTTCTTTCTTTTAATAATTTTTGTGCTCGTAAAAGTTTGTCCTCTGAAATAATTAAATTATTATCCAGTGTAAAATGATCTCTATTATTGTCGTTTAAAATATCTTTATGCAATGAAACGAATTTCTTATCTTCATAAAATCCAGTAGGATTAGAAATTTCGTCATCGAGAAACTTATCTCCCATGTTCATTCCACAATTATTTAACCAATTAGAAAATAAAGAAGTACCGGATCGATGCATGCCAGTGACTAAGAATATCTTACTCATGGTTTTCAAAAATTAAGGTATTCATAATTTAGCAATATGCCTTTTTTTGAACTTGGTTCTAGTCCTGTACTATAAAAGTTATTATTAAATACAGAGAACGGAACATATTTTAAATTCGTATCCACACCTTGGCCATCTGTCTTGATAAAATATTTAATAAAATAATCTCCTGACATAAGAGGTATACCTTTGACATTAAGTCTTACAAGCCCTTCTCTATCTTTAATCCTTATTATATCACCGTTCACTCTATTATTACATATAAAAAGTAGGTCCATAGATCTATTATAGATCTCAACTCTTATGATAGCAGTATCCTGAAAATCAAGATCTATAAAATGAAATACTATATTTAATTCTTGTCCACTTGTAATATCTTCAGAAAGGCTATTACCAAATACCTCTATTTTTTTTATAAACCTACTCGTAACCTTTTCAAGAGGCAAAGCTGTTTCATTTAAATACCTATTTATAATCTCATCTGTTGCTCCTATAGCCTCTAATTTACCATTATTCAATAGCATTACCCTATCACAAATATTTCGTATAGCATTCATATTGTGACTGACAAATATGATCGTTTTCCCACTATTGTGAATATCGTCCATCTTAGCCATACACTTCTTTCTAAACTCATTATCTCCCACCGCTAAAACCTCATCTATCAATAAAATATCAGATCTAAGATGAGCTGCCACAGAAAATGCTAGCCTTACATACATTCCTGATGAATACTTCTTCACTGGTGTATCTATAAATTTTTCTACTCCTGAAAAAGAAATTATCTCGTCTAAGTTTTTCTTAATCTCTGAACTTGACATACCTAAGATAGATCCGTTCAGAAAAATATTCTCTCTACCCGTGAGTTCAGGATGAAAACCCGTACCTACCTCTAACAAAGAAGATACCTTTCCTAAAAACTCTATTCTTCCTGATGTAGGTTTCGTTATCTTAGAAAGTATCTTCAACAATGTACTTTTACCTGCACCGTTTTTCCCTATTATACCGAGTACATCCCCTCTTCCTAATTCAAACGAAATATTCTTTAAGGCCCAAAACTCTTCTACTTCTTGTACATTATTAAATAGATTAGCTACAGAATCTCTTAAAGTTTTAGAAGTATTCTTTCCCAATAGATATTTCTTAGAAATATTCTCTACTATAATAGATTTATCTGCCATATTTAAATAATATCAGCCATTACTGATTCTACTGATTTAAAGTAAATTAATGCTGTAATAAATAATAATATGATCACTCCAAAAGATATATAGGCCCCGGTCCAATACATTTCAGTTCCTAAAATACTCCATCTAAAACCCTCTATAACACCAGCCATTGGATTTACATAATACAATAATCTGAATTTTTCTGGGACCATAGAAACAGGATATGCGATAGGAGTTATGAACATACCTACCCGTAATAAGAAAGGAACTAAAAAGCGTAAATCTCTATATCTAATCGTTAAGGCACTTACCCATAATCCTATGGCAATACCAGCCAAAATAGCAAAAAAGAGGAACATCGGCAATACTACTATCTCCTGCCCAGGCAATACTTTATAATAAAACATCAGCGCTACTAGACACAATAACGTAAAAGCTAAATCAACCAATCCTACAATTGCCTTTGAGAGAGGAATTACTAGTTTCGGAAAATAAATTTTCTGAATCATATTTTGGGAGCTTATAAACGCATTCCCAGATTCTGAAAGCAATCTAGAGAAATAAGTCCACGCAGATATACCTGCTATAGTAAATAGAATATGTGGAACCTCGCCCGTATCTACTTTAGCAATCTTACTAAATACAAAATGTAATATCACAAGTGTTATTATAGGAGTTAAAATTGCCCATATAACGCCAAGATAGGTCTGAGTATATCTAACTTTAATATCCCTCCATGCTAGCATCCATAGTAGGCCTCTATATTCTATAAGCTCTGAAAAGCCAATTTCAAAAGATTTTTTATTTGAATCTATTACAGTTTTATTCACTAATTTTAGCTTTTAGTCAAATTTCGTTTCTTTTATGGAAATATCCGTAATTATTCCTGTTTTTAATGCAGAATCCTATATTAATAGGGCAATAGACAGTTGTCTCTTACAAGAGCAGGTTACTGAAATAATACTTATAGACGATGGATCTAAAGATAGATCTTATAGTATATGCGAAGCATATAAAAGTGAATATTCCATTATTCGATTATTTCATCATGCTAATCATGCGAACCTAGGGCCTGCAGTAAGTAGGAATATAGGACTTAAACACGTTACTAAAGAATTTTTTAGTTTTCTGGATGCTGATGATTACTACCTAGAAGATAGATTTTCCTTATCCAAAGAAATCTTTAAAAATAATCCTGAAGTAGACGCTGTATACAGTCAAGTAAAAAACAAAATCGAAGATATTACTTTGCGTAATTACCCTACCCACATTCCTATGGTTATTTTTAATACAGAGATCTTTTATAATATGATATGCGGGAATACATCAATTTCTATTATTTCAATGGTGATAAGAAGTTCAGCATTAGATAATCTTGGGTTTTTTGATTCTAAACTAAAACTTGGACAAGATTTAGATTTTGCATTTAATGTGGCTCACAAAACTAATCTGAAATATGATGAGGACGATAATAGTAAAATTATTAGAATTATTCATAGTAAGAATAGATCCTTAGCACCCATTTCAGATCATTATAAGAATAGAAAAAAATTATTTGAAAAGTGGTATGAAAAAATAGAAACCGAATCATTTACCAAAAAAGAAAAAAAAGTGCTTATTAAAAATCACATAAGCTATCTATTCTTAAACTCAAAGTTCAAAAAACTCGACAGTAACAATATAAACAGATACATAATAAAGTCAATTATTTTTATTTACTTATTAGTAAAGGATTGGAAGATAATGCATCAGTATTTCTAAGGCATAAGATATCTAAAATAATATCTCCAAAATCGTAAATATAGTCCCTGCTCTTTGGACTTTTCAAATAAGCTTTTAGCTTCAATAGATTTGCCGGCCCTTTTAGCTCTAACACTATACTGCAATAATTTTTCTGCAACTAGTACATTATTCAAATTATTATCAACTCTAGAAATGTGTTTTTTGAAAAAATGTTGGATCGCAGCTATATTTTCATACGGTTTCTTATTGTAATCTTCGGTCCTATTGTCGTGAGAAACGGTATACACATAGGTTCTATCCTCTATCTGCTCTAGACCATGATCTAGTAAAATCTCTGCCAAAAAGTAAGTATCTTCCCAATAACTAAACTGCTCTGGGAAGCGGTACTTCTTTATGATAGCCTTTGGATATACCTGTGAACCTACACCTGCCATATTTAATAACGTAAAAATATAAGGCTGACCATATTCGTTCATATTAAAATGATTTGACTTAATACTACCCGATACGCCATCCTCTGTGAAACCAGTTCTATATATCTTATCCTTCTTAAGGCCGCAATTGTAAAAAACATGAAGATGACGCTTCAAAATGTAATCGTCGTCATCTAAGAACATTAAAAACTCACCCTTTGCTTTCTCAATTCCATAATTCCTAGCAGCACTTCTACCTTTATTCTCTTGGTAATAGTATCGTAGTCTAGCATCGTTAAAGGAAGAAAACACTTCTTTCGTATTGTCTGTAGAGCCATCATCTATAATTACTAATTCCCAGTCCTTAAAAGTTTGAGAAAGAACAGACAATATAGATCTTGACAAATTTTCGGACCTATTATAAGTAGGAATAATAATAGTAAAATACGGATTGTTCATTATACTGCAAAATTATTATATTTTTACTTAGTGATACATTAAGTGCAAACAAAAAATGTCAAAAATATAATCTTACTTAGTTCTATAGTTACGCTTACTATACAGTTCCTCTATGATAGAAGCCTATATATAGATGAGGCTGCACTCGGGTTAAATATTCTTCAAAGAAACTATGCAGAATTACTACAACCATTAAGTTCTTTTCAAGTAACACCTATACTTTTCTTACTTGTTACTGAATTTCTTTCTAATACTTTTGGCCATTCTACAATAGTTCTGAGACTTATCCCTTTTCTTTTTTCGATATTAAGTCTATTTTTTATCTATCCAACTTCTTATGGGATTACAAAATCTAGACACACTGCATTAACTTGCCTTATATTACTTGCATTCTCCCCTTTGTTTTATAGATACTCTACGGAGTTTAAACAATATGCCATAGACCTTTCTTTGACAGTCATATTCTTATGGTATGTATTTAAGAAAGAAAATATTTGTCTGACTATTCCTTTTGTTCTAATTAGCAGTATATCAATATTCATTTCTCATATTTCGATATTTTTATTATTCCTTTTAGGAATCTATTTAATGTATATCAGACTTAAAAGGAAAATATCAATCTTGCCCTTACTCACAGTTGGATCTATATGGGTTTTGTGTTTTCTTTTTTACTACTATAATTTTATAACTGAACATCCTTCCGAAAAACACCAAGTAGATTTTTGGCAATATGCATTTATGCCTACACGGCCTTATGATATTATAGTTTGGTTTCCGAAGAGATTTTTTACTATTTTTTATAACTTTTTTGCTTATAATATATTTCTTATACCAGCTATAAAGTATAGATTAGTATTTCTCCCTTTCCTCACTATGGTGCCCTTCTTTATTGGAATTTATAGTACGCTAAGAAAGAAACAATATAAAGTATTATACTTCTGTCTTGCCCCTATAGGGTTGCACTTAATATTGTCATGCTTGGAAATATATCCATATAGCGTTCGTAATACTTATTATCAACTTGTTATGTATTTTCTACTTTTCTCTATAGGGATTAATCACCTTTTTTCAAATCAAAAAATACGTAGTAAAGTAAAAAAATACATCATCATATTTTCGGTGATAATATATCTAATTTTCTTTTTAATAAATTTTCCTTTTAATTTAGAAAATGTCAAGCCTGTAATTAATAAAGTACAGTTAATAAAAAAAGATCATCAAGGACTTTATATATTTAAGGACATACGAGGTATATATAAATACTATTTAGGAATAAATTATCTTCCCATTATTAGCAATACCGTAATTGGTAATATAAATATTGACAATTTACAAAATCTAGATCGAGAGCTTGAAACGATACCTACGAATGAGACATGGTATATTTTTGGGAATGAAAACCAAATGAACACTAGGAAAGGACACTTAGACTTCAATTCTAATGTTCTCAACGGAACACAATTTTTAAGCACAGACAAAACGTTTATTCTAGAATATCTGAAAAATAAAAATTATGAGTTAAAAGATAGTATTATAGATAAAGGAAGTAGCGCATACTTAATAGTTGCAAATCGATGAGTAGAAAGAAAAAAATAGCTCTCATAGAATTATCCAGACATAATGAGGTTCTTCATGCGTACATAGATATGTTTAGACAATTAGATTGTGAAATCTATTGTTACACAAATTCTTTCTGTCAAACTCAGATTCAACTTATAGATACTTTTACGAATGTCCACTGGATAATTATAGACGGTAAAAACTATTACGATGAGCTAGAAAAAATAGAATTAGAATTTGACAAGTTAATATTTATTACCGTAGACCCAGTTCTAGAGCAGTTACCAAAAAAGTATCTGTCTATAAAAACAACTTTGGTATTACACGATATCCATGCATATACGCTACCTACAAAATATTTTCACCTATGGCGTCAGTCATTTATCCAAAGCGTGAAAAATGTAGCTAAGTGGAGTATTTACATATTACTTAAGAAACAAAATTATACTAAACAACTAATAAATTCAGAATGTCAGTATGCATTACCTACAGACGAAACAAAATCATACTTTGACAAGCTAACAAGTCATATAAATAATAGTTATACGCTAAATTTCGCAGTGCCGAAATATAAAAGTAAAATTCATAAGCGCTCATTTGTGAATATCACCATCCCTGGAAATATTAGTGACAAAAATAGAGATTATGACTTGCTTTTACGTGCTATTAAATTACTTGACATAAATGTAGATATCAACTTTCATTTCCTCGGTGATAACAAAAGTTATTATGCTAAGACCATCATGAAAAAAATAGACAAGATCAGCAGACAAGGTCTAAAGTTCTATTTCTATAATAGCTTTATAGAACAAAAACAATTTGATGATATATTAAGAGATTCAGATTTTCTCATTCTTCCTTTTAAAAAAACCATGCATTATCAAATATTCAAAGAGAGAATGGGTTATAGTTGTGTGTCGGGAAGTATAAATGATATGGTTCGATTTTCTATTCCTTCACTAATACCTAAATTCTACCCACTAGATAAAGGACTCGATAAGTTTACGGAACAATTCGAATCAGCCATAGAATTAGCTCTCCATATAAACACTTGGATTACAAGTAAAGAGTATAATAAATTGAAAGTGGAGATTGACAAAACTATGCCATATTACAAAGCTACTGTACACAATAATTTCATCAAATACCTTAAGAATTAATGGTAAGTTCAAAACTCCGAATAAGCTGCTAGAATCACCTCAGAATCTGAACTACTCCTGATTTAATTACCTTTATTGGCAAGTTTTTTCTATAAGTTCTGAATAATTATATATAGCACCAATAAAAAAATGATGATTGCCATAAGCAGCCATAGGTTAACTTCCTAGGACAGACACATCAATTATAGATAGTCTACAATGTCCAAAACCAATACCATTATTTACAAATGCCCCATTGCCACCGGGTCCTCTATGTGATAATAAACGTACCGCAGCTTCTAAATGCTTAACATTTACTGTACTTTTATACTATTGAAGACTACCGAATAAACCACATATAATTTCTGAATAAAATATAGATAACAGATATAGATGAGACATGGAAAGTAATAAAGAATCATATGAATACTTTATCAAAAATAGAGACGACATCTCTCTATTTCAGCAAGTATACTGGCTAGATTCGGTTTGCGGTGTCAACAATTGGAATGTAATCTTGCATAAAGATAAAGGCGGTGAAATTAATGCTTTTATGACCTACTATCTTAGAAAGTATAAAGGACAGACTATAATAAAACTACCGCCCCTAACCCCATATATGGGAATATGGATAGAGGCTAAGTTATCAACAAAAAACAATCGTACCAGTTATAATAATATCTCTAAATATTTAATTGATAGAATACCTAAGAACATATGGATAAATCTACCACAAAACCCAGCATACCATAATTGGTTACCTTATTATTGGGAGAATTATCAAGGAACAGTAATGTATTCTTATACAATTTCCAAAGAAAATAATATTAATGATCTAAAACTGACTTTGAAAAAAAGCTTAAGAAAAGTCATTAACCGGGCGAACGCTAGATTAAAGCTTATAAAAAATGATAATATTTTAGAATACTATAAACTTTTAGAAAAAAGCTTTTCAAAAAATAATTCTACTGTGCCATTTACTAGTAATAAATTAGTCGAGATTTATTCTTCCCTGAAAAAAAATAATGCTGGTCAACTTTTCTTTGCCTTAGATGAAAAAAATAGAATTAATGGTGGTATACTTTTAGGTATTGATAAGCAAAATGTATATGTTATAGGTTTTGGGAAGGATTATGATATTGCACATAGTGAAACTAGCGAATTTTTACAATGGAAATCCATGGAATTTGCAATTAATGAAGGTAAAGACTTTGACTTTAATGGTAGTATGATAAAAGGTATAAATAGCATGATTACTAGTTTTCCTGTAGATCAACAGTTATATTATAGAATTTACAAGGGTAAAAATAAATTGATTAATGTTTTAAATTTACTAAGATAAATATTCTTGATCCAGAAAACTAACATACTATTTTACTATGATAGTCCATATAAAATGTGGTATAAAAATGATGTTACAGTTTTTGACTTTGACGAAATTATAATAAAATCTATAACTAAAAATTTTATGTATTTTGGAACTGAGCTTGAGTCACATGATAAAATCAGCGAAGTATCACCAAAAAATCTTAGCAATAAAAAACCTATTTTAAATTAATGGAAATTAATATTATTACTATAATTGGCGCTAGACCTCAATTTATTAAACATTCCATACTAGAGAATAAATTAATTGAAAATTTTAATTTAAGAACAATTCATACTAGTCAGCACTATGACTATTTAATGAGTGATATTTTTTTTCAAGAACTTGGTATAAGAAAACCTGATTATACTTTAAATAACATTAAGAAGAAGAAAGGATCCCAACTGGGTAGTATGATTATAGACCTAGAGGAAATCATATCGAGTTCTACAACTGATGCTATATTAGTCTATGGAGATACACGATCTACTCTAGCGGGAGCCCTAGTAGCGAATCAATTAAGTATTCCACTTATACATGTAGAGGCCGGTCTACGGTCTTACAACAATGAGATGCCTGAGGAGATAAATAGAAAAATTACTGATCTATTATCTCAGATATTACTAGTCCCTACTTATTCTGCAAAAGAAAATCTTCTCAAAGAAAATATAAGTAAAAATATTGCTGTCACGGGAGATATCATGAAAGATCTCATAATAAAAGCTCGTAATGAAGATTTTTGTAAGTCACCTTTAGAAGTTGGTAGCTACATATATTTGACATTACATAGACCATATAATGTTGATGATAAGGACAGGCTATTAAATATTCTAGATACGCTAAATAAACTAGAGAAAAAAATAATCTTTCCAGTCCATCCTAGAACTTCTAAAATAATATCAGACGGTGAGATTATTACTAAAGATTTTACTAACATTACTTTCACCAAACCCAAAGGTTACAAAGAAAATCTAAATTATCTAAAATTTGCAAGCCACGCTATAACAGACAGTGGTGGCATGCAAAAAGAAGCCTACTGGCTTCAAACTCCATGCATTACGATTCGGCCAGAAACAGAGTGGATAGAAACCTTAGAAAATAATGCAAATTTTCTAGTATATGATAATTTAGAAATTATCAAAGATTACATTCGTCCTAAAGATATTATCTGGGATCAAAATCTATATGGCGATGGTTCTACTGCTGATAAAATAATAGAAGCAATAAAAAATTATTTTATAATATAGAACCAATTCCGACATCACTAATTTATAAATAGAGCAACCCACTTAGTGAAGATATATGCTCTCCAAATTGTTTTTTCCTCCGTCATATTTTTAATCTCAGTATGATTAAAAAATTCCTTTACAAAATCAAAATTATCTAAAATATATTGTATTCTTTCTTGATTGATCCCACCTTCAGATTCGGGAATATAAAAACCAAGTTTCCCATATCTGCTATAAATTTTTTCTGGAAGTAAATTTTTAAAAGCCTCTCTTTGTATATACTTTTTTACCCCTTTATTTATTTTCAAATTATCTGGTAATCGAAAGGTATAATCCACTAATCTATGATCAAGATAAGGTAATCTAGATTCTATACCATGAGCCATTGCGTTTCTGTCCTCATATCGCAAAAGGGCCGATAAACCCATATAATTCATAAGATTAAGCGACATTTCCTGAATGGATTCCTCCCGACATGGTCTATCTGTATGAATATCAAATTCTTTAAGATGTCGTTTTCTTATTTTTGTATTTCTTTGTTTGTACTTGTTCATTTGAGCATAAGCCTGCAAGGGATTCACAATTTCTTTATTCAATAAATTATAGATTAAAGCAGCTTTATCTCTAAGGGAAGATCTTCTCCATAGCCCTAGATAAAACTTATCATATCCCGCAAGTACTTCATCAGCACCCTGCCCTCCTAGAGAGACCTTAAAACCCTTTTTTGACATATTTCTGTAAAGAAAAAACTGAGCTAAAACACTGGTATTATCAAAGGGAACATCCTGATGATACAAGCAGTCATCCAACAATAAATTTAATTCCTTATTATCTGGAGACAGCACTGTACCTTCTAGGTTATATTTCTCATGTATACTTTTTATATAAGGTAATTCGCTATTAACCCCTTGGTCACCATAGCTGATAGAGAATGGGGAAAGATCGGGTTTTTCTATACCTGCATAAGCAACTATCGTACTGCTATCTAACCCTCCAGAAAGAGAACAAGTCAGTGGAACATCTGCTGTCAACCTTATCTTAATACTGTCTTGTAATAATGAGCTGTAAGATTCGATATAATCTTTAGATTTTTTTTCTTCTATAGCACCCTGGTTACTCAATTTATAATAATGTGTTAGCTCGCTCTTGTGAGTATCTAGGTTGATAATTTGACAAGATGCTTTGGGAAACCTATTAATACCTTCGTAGAATGTTTCGTCATTATGATCATGCAAACCTATTGACAAAAATGCAAATGCGATATTTTTATTAATAGTAGGCTCAAAATCAGGTATCTTGAAAAAGGACTTTAGCTCCGATGATAAATATACAAAATCCGTATCCTCATATCTATAAAGCGGTTTGATTCCATAACGATCTCTACTTATAATGACTTGACTTGTCAGTGTATTGTAAATCACTATAGCCCATTGCCCATTAAATTGCTTGAAGCAATCTATACCATAATAGTCATAAGCCGCTAACACAACCTCTGTATCGCTCTCGGTAATAAATGAATATCCTTTGTCAACTAGGGTGTTCCTAATCTGCTTAAAGTTGTAAATAGCACCATTAAAAACAATCTTGAGATGTTTATAATCTAATGGTTGAGCAGCTTTACCTGAAGTATCATAAATCGATAACCTATTGTGGGCCAATACTATATTATCATGGATGTAAATACCATAATCATCTGGCCCTCTATGCTTTAGTAACTGTGACATCTCTCTTGCCACATTTTCAGGCGCTTTTTGCCCATTTTTACTTAAAATTACCGTTATACCACACATTTATTCAAAATTATTTGAAAGATAGCAAAGATTGATTTGGGCTTTTAGAATATAATCGCTTTTATAGTCTTATTTTGTGATTTAGAATGACCTCTTAGATCGACAGGGTCTTGATTTAAAACTAAATAGAGAATAAGAATTACTTTTGTGAAGAATGTCAATATCCTATATAATGTAAATTTACCAGGATCTGAGAGAATAGAGTACGTTATCGAATTTCTAAATACACATCCGTTAAGGCCTTCAAAGTTATGCTTTGTCACAAACTCAAAAGAAAACAGTACTGTTAATATAGGTTATGGTATTCCCAACTTAGAATATCTGATAGAGCGTGATAATCATTTTCTTATCTCAAACGTAAACGACTTCTCTTCTTTGCAATTGGTAAATATAGAAACTAAAAAGAAAAATTTATCAGTACTTAAAGGAGAGAATATAAATCCCCATAAAAGTGATTTTTTAGGGTTTGATATTATCGAAAACATTTTTTTCCATATCTCTAGAATGGAAGAAGTTTTTGCTGATCCTGAACAGTCCAATAATTCTTGTTGGTTAGATGAAAGCTTACATCTTATAATAAAAGAAGGTTGCGAAAAACAACCTATTGTAGACGACCTTGTTTTGTTTTTCTTTGAAAAAATATTAGATACTAAAGTGCATCAAAATACTCAATATGAAATCACTCATGATATAGATTTTTTATATCGTTTCAAACCGCTACACGAATTTATAAGATCAATAATAGCAACTATAATATATGCTAGAGGATTCAGAACTTTAGTTAACATTATCAAGCACAGATACGGTATGCTTAAATCAGATAAAATAAAAGATCCATATGACACCTACAGCGATTTATTTCTAGAAGATGAAACTAAATGGGAAAGAAAATTATGTTTTCTGATGACCGGAGGAAATACAAAATACGATAATCGATATAGCATAAACCATCCTTACATAAAAAATGTATTAAGTATATCTAAAGCTAGAAACTACACAATCGGAATACATCCAAGTTATAATGCACACACTAATAAAAAAATGTATGCTAAGGAAAAAAATAAACTTGAAACCATAATCGGTTATACTGTAGAAAACAACAGACAACATATCCTTAGATATGACTGGTCGATCACACCTTATATTTACAATGAAGAAGGGATACAAACGGACTCTAGTATGGGGTACAAGGAACATCTAGGCTTTAGATGTGGTACAGGCTTTCCATATCATATGTATGATTTCAAGAATGAAGAAAAGTTTAGTTGGAAAGAATATCCAATTGCATATATGGATTCCTCTGCAAATCATGAGAGTGTAAAAAAGAATATATCTGTAGAAAAACTAACTGACACTTTTATGAAAACAAATCAATACAATACTTACATATCTTTTAATTTTCACAATAGTAGTTTTGATCCTCTTACTGCTCAGGGGCGAGCATTGTATAAACTATATACTACCAAAATAAAATCAATTTCCTTTGAAGAAAAGTAAGATACTTATTCTAAGTGAATATTATCCTCCTATAAAAAATTGGTTATTCGATGAAGGTCCACCAGAAGGTGTTCCTGCTATTTATAATTTTTATGATTATCTAGGAGATAGAGATGATTTGACTTTCACCGCGATATGTTATAATCCTATAAAGAACCATATAAAAACATTTCCAAACGGTTCTTCAATAGAATTAAAAAAACTTAGTATCAATAGCTATTACCTATGGAAAATTATAGTCTTACTTAAAACATATAGACTCGGTAATTCTAAGATGAAAAAGACTAAGTTTCACCTAGTCTATGGTTTGTCACAATTTTCTTTTTTAGCCGCCAAACTAGGTAAAAAGCATAAGACTCCTAGTGTAGGCCGAATTCTTGGTACACTACTTACTAAAGTACTTTCGGATAAAAACTATATCAGTCTATACACCAGACATATCTTAGATGTACTAAATATTAAAATACCTTGCGACGAAATCATATGCACATTCGATGGAACAGCCTATGACGACGTATTCCCTAAGTTCAACAAAAAGAGAAACCCTAAACTCTTGTTTAACGGAATGGATCATCAGTTTAGAGAAGAATTACTTTCTTTTCCTAATGTAAAAATACTTCCTTCAAAGGATACATTAAAAATATGCTACATAGCAAGACTAGAATATTATAAGCGGCAAGAGCTTGCTATAGAGATGATGTCTGCCTTGACAAATAAATATCAAATAAAAAATGCAGTATTAACAATAGTTGGATCCGGATCAAAAGAGAAAACACTGAAAAAATTAGTTCAAGAAAGAAAACTTAATAAGTTTGTAGATTTTTTACCAGCCATTCCACATCATAAAATACCGAAATATTTAGATACACAGCATATAGCTCTGTTCTTGTATGAAGGAGGTAGTTTAGGAAATGCTTTGTGGGAGAGTACCTTGAGTGGGAGGCTAATCGGCACAGTAGACAATGGTTCTACAGCTAAGATCTTTCAAGATAATATAAATGGAATAGTAGTAAGTGAGGATGAGAATATACCTACTAATCTAGCACTTAGAATAAGTGAATTGATCGGAACTGATGTTTCCAGTATGACAAAAAGTGGAAGAGACGAGGTGGCTTCTAAAGTTAAGGGCTGGAAAGAGAGATTTGATCATGAATTTGATATGCTTTGGAAGAAGTTTGAAATCGAGAATTAATCTTTTAGTATACTGTCAATCTCTGCTACAATTTGAGTAGCGATTATCTTATCATCAAATTCTATTTCTGCTTTTTTTCTTCCTGCTAATCCCATTTTTTTTCTTTCCTCATTTCCAACAGAAATCATTTTACTTATAGCCTCCTTCAGCGAATCACTGCTTTTCACTTTCACTATAAAACCATTTACACCATCGTCTACGGCTTCCTTACAGCCAGCTACATTAGTTGTAATGATGGGCTTACCCATAGCCATTGCTTCAGTTAGAGATCGCGCTATAGCTTCTCTGTATGATGGAAGTACAATACAATCAGAATCAGAAATAACTTTTCTTACATCTTTCACATAACCCTTGTAATCGATGATATCTTCATGCACCCATTTTGCTAATTCATCAGGATTTACAGAAGATGGGTTGTCCTTATCTAATTCGCCTACAACAGTAAATTTTGTTGTACCGTTGTATCTATTTTTTATTTCTGAGGCTGCTTTTACAAATTCCTTAATACCTTTATCGTAGAGTAATCTACCGATAAAAGTAAACCTCGTAATATCTTCTTTAGAAGATTTACCATTAGGAGAAAAATGAGTGATATTAACTCCACAGCCTTTGATGGAGACCGCTTTGTCTTGCTTAACTATTTTCTTATCTATAAATAGTATTCTATCGTCTTCATTTTCAAAAATTACTTTCTTATGGAATCCTAAAGTCATTTTATACATGAGCGTGACAAGCTTCTCTATCCACCCTTTTTTTAAGAACGGATACCCTAAACCGGTAACCACACCAATCGTGGGGATACTAAGTAACTTACCCGCTATTGCTCCATAAATATTAGGTTTATGCGTATAGTGAAGAACTAAGTCTAGGTTAAGAACTTTATATTTTCGTCTCAATTCAGCTATGAGAATCAAGTCTTTTAAAGGGTGTTTACTGTCTCTAGTTAAGACCCTTAATGGAATATGTATAACTCTTGGAAATCGCTCTTTATACTCAATATATTCATCAATTGGAGCCAATACAAAAACGTCAAAACCTTCGTTTAAAAGTTTTTCAATCACATTCAACCTGAAATTATATATATTCCAAGTAGTGTTAGCAACTATACCAATACGTTTCTTAGGCTTCACAAATATATTTCGTTAGTGCGAAGTTAAGATATTGAGTTGATTCTTTTTGCACAAATTTAATAACAAAGTAAATTGATTAGAATTAGTTAGATTTTTTCTTTGAGAGTGATTTTACTATACTTTTAATCTCTTGTTCCTTATCCTTAGGATAGATAAGTAATGCTCCCGGTTCATCTACTACTATATAGTTATCTAAACCTTTAATGACTACAATTCTCTCCTTCTGAGCTCTCACTAAAGTATTATGAACATTCTCTATATGTGATATATTTGCCTGAATTATATTTCTATTTTCATCTTTTTCTAAATAAGTATGTAAACTACCCCAGGTACCTAGATCAGACCATCCGATATCAGAGGGTATAGTGTACACATTTTGAGCTTTTTCAAGAATCGCATAATCAACAGAAATATTTTCTGTTTTAGGGTAGACCTCGTCTATATATGCCTGCTCTTCGGACGTCCCAAACTTAGACTTATCTTCTTCTAAAATATTAAGAATAGAGCTTGAATTTTCTCTAAATGAATCTAAAAGCGTTTTCACACTCCAGATGAACATTCCTGCATTCCAATAAAAATTACCTGAATCTAAGTAGGACTGAGCAATACGTTTTGTAGGTTTTTCTTTAAAGGAAGTAACTTTATAGATACTTTCATCAGACTCAGTTATGGGAACTTCTATATAACCATACCCAGTATCTGGCCTTGTTGGTTGTATACCTAAAGTAACTATAGCATTATTGTCTTTTGCGAACTTAAAAGCTTGATTTAATTTGTCAATATAAACTGTTTCCTTCATAATAACATGATCTGAAGGTAACACTGCAAACACTGCATTGGGATTAATCGACTCGATTCTAAGCGCTGTATATGCAATACATGGGGCTGTATTATTCATTGATGGTTCACAAAGGATATTATTTTCAGATAATTCTGGTAAATGCTCTTTTACTAGAGTTCTATAATTCTTGTTTGTAACAATTAATATGTTTTCCACAGGAACTATAAGTAAACATCTCTCGAATGTCAATCTTATAAGTGATTTCCCAATTCCAAGAATATCTAGAAACTGTTTAGGATTCAACTCTGTCGAGCTTGGCCAGAACCTAGATCCAATCCCCCCTGCCATAATTGCTATATAGTTATTCATATCTTGTATCTTTACTTTTAAATTGCAATTCCATTGCTAATCTCCTGTTGCAAAACATTTTGGTTTAATATAAATTTTCTGATGTACTCAATAGATGTTCTCATAAATTTCAATGAAATATTTATCTCTTCAATTTTACTGTTCATAATAGTTATTTCATTCTATAAGTATATAGAAATTGACACTTTTACAAAAAATAATAAATTCCTATTTATAAATTTTGCAGCTATTAAACTTTGCATTACTGTTTTTACAACCTTTTATATTTTCGACTACAGTTCAGATGGCAAGCTGTATAGAAAAACATCCCAAAGACTATTGAATTTAATTTATAATGATCCCCCCTCCTTTACTAACTCCTTCTTTAAGGTATCGGACCATTTAGACAACTCGCTGATATTTTTTACCCATATAATCAGTTTAGAATATTTCTTTTTATTTAATTCATACATAGCCACTAATATATTAATAAGTTCAATTACGATTTTTTGTGCTTGGAGATTATTTAAAGTTTTTAAAAATCAATTTTCTGATCATTCAAACTTATGTTTCTATCCTATACTATTTACGCCTGCATTTCTTTTTTGGACCTCTTCAAGTCATTTAAAGGAAGCTTATATGTACTCTTGCCTAGTTTTGATCATTTATGCTATTTATACATTTCCATATAGGTTTAAAATACTTAAAGTGGCAACTATAATCCTTTGTGGCTACTTTATTTTTGTAACTAGAAGTTTCCTTTTTATAATACTTTTAGTAAGTATTCTTGGCACCTTATATATTATTCAATTCAATAATTTTAACAAGATTAGATATAAAGTTCCTATAATATTTTCTTCTTTATTACTTATACTTTTCGTTGCTATCGCATTCAATTCAGATACCGTAGATAAGTTTTTTATTAATGCCTCCCACAGAAAAACTCATTCTACAATGATTACTAAAAAAACTAATGGTGCACTTATTAAATCAAATCACAAAATAAAAAACAATACCACCGAAATACTTTATTTCCCAATGCACGTCATCACAGCAAGCTTTAGGCCTTGGCTATGGGAAAGCGGAAACTCAAAAACAAATATTATCAAGATTGAAAGCTTTATAATATTAGTTACTTTCTTATATCTCCTATTCTCTCTGATCAAATTTGAATTTAAAAATATAAAAATAAATCCCCTGATTACTTTTTCTATTCTCTTCTCTTTAGGACTTTTATTCACAATTGGACTAAGTAGTGCCAACTATGGCGCTATCTCAAGATATAGATCTATAACTGTTCCATTCCTGTTGACAGCACTGTGGACTATTATACAATCTATTTATAATTCTAAAAATCCCTCTTTGGAATAGATGGGAAAAATTTATATAGTATATTAGAATTAGGAAATATAATTACCCATGCAGTCATAATTAGGATCATAAAGTCAACATAAAATGATTGTTTCTTTTGATACCAATTTTCAACATGGCCTTTAAATGGATATATTTTATTTATATAAAAATCCCATGTATCCCGTCCTTCTTCTTTCTCTTTGGTGATTAACTCTTCCTCATCTCTAAAAATTATGGACCCAATCCCTGTTATCCCAGGTACAACATTATAGATTACTTTTTTAACATCTTCTGGATACTGATTAAAACTGATTGGCATTACTGGTCGAGGACCTACGAAACTCATATGACCAAAAAGAACATTAAGCAATTGAGGTAATTCGTTTATTTTTGTCTTACGCAGAAATCCACCCATAGGTGTAATCCGCGGATCTCTTTTTGTCGTAATAACTCCACCTGACATATTAGGGCTATCCTTTAACATTGTAGCGAATTTGTAAATATCAAATTCCTTATTCCTGAACCCTACCCTATTTTGAAAATACCAAATATATCCTTCTCCTGTCAATTTCAAACCTATCACAACAGGTATAAGAATAGGCGCTAAAACTATAAGGCCTGATAATGAAAAAACTATATCGAAAAAACGTTTAATTACACTATACATGATTTCATTGTCTTTAATTAAAAAAGTCCAATTCTATAATTTCTGACCAACTTCATGGTAAAATGGTTTGCCTGGAGCAATTTGCAAGTTCGTCAATCCACAATCGGTCATCATTACCAAAATCTATTTCCTAGAAAATCTCTGTTCTAATTTTGTTCCAAATCTATCTAATGCATCATTTCTTAAAATATGAAACGTTTTATCTTGATAGGCACTTAGAGGTAATCTTCTTCCCAATTTTTCCAAATTAAGCTTTGTCAATAATCCTGCTATTCTAGACAGCGGAAAATATATTAAAGCAGCCAAAACATCACAAACAATTTTTTTTAACCCCGACGGAAGTGATGAAACAATTTTTCTTAAAAGCGTAGACAAATGAAATGCCACTTTAAACAACTGTCCTCTATCCTCTAAATCATAATAAAGATAAGCATAGAAATATCCGCCTTTTTTAATCTTTTCAACATATTTCTTCATTGCTGAAACTGTATCTGGGATATGATGAAGTACGCCTACTGACATTGCAAAGTCAAAAGTGTTTTCGTCAGAAGTACTATTATGGAAACAATATATTTCCCTATTTCTAGTAGGTATTATTTGACTAGGAATTCTATTGAAGTCTACATTCAATTTAATAATCTTTTTACATTTTTTGGTCAAGACTTACGCCAGTTTCAATATGACTGAAATTAGGTATAAATTCTTTCATTAAACTAACAATTGTAGCTTTGTCATAGTTACCAGAGTTAAGTAAATCTCTTAATGCCAAAATTAGCTTATCAATTTCCTCAATAGGTTTTTTAACTGCGTTTTTGATGACACCAAGACTAGAAAACATCTCCATATCTACGAGATCACTATGTGCAAAAAATTCTTCAAATAGCTTTTCTCCAGAGGTACTTGTTTTAAAATAATAGACAGGATAGGAGGTACTGTCAACACCCAAGTTTATTGCTTTATCTTTTGCCTCTTTCTCAGTTTTACACACATCAACCGAATACCCTAAAGCCTCTATGAATTTATCGGTGACACTTTTAAAGTATTCCATTTGACTCTCTTTGAGTTTTGGAAAAAAAATATCACCCGAATCTCCAAGCATACACGCAAGCATACAAATCTGACCACTTTCCTCAGGTGAAACAAAAAATCGTTTTATATCTGAAGGACAACTCAATGGCTGCCTTTTTAGAATTCTTTCTAAATAACCAAACAGCAAACTACCATTTGAAAATGCCACATTCGCAAAACGGGCTGTTGTGATAGGCAACTTATCTGAATAGCTCATTATCACTTCTTCCATCAATTTTTTAGATGCACCCATTACATTCACAGGGTTAGTAGCCTTATCTGTAGAGACGCAGAAAAATTTATCTGGCGGGTACTCAACAAGTAAATCTAGTAACTCTTTTGCTTTAAATACATTATTTTCGATCATGGCCTCTATGGAGTATTTATCTTTTTCACTACGTACATGCTTGTGCGCAGCAAAATTTGCAACGATATGAAAAGGTCCTTCATTTTTAATTATCTTTTTGAATACATTATCACCAAAATTAATGGGATAGGTATTGTACACATCCGGTACTTGAAAGTCAGAAGAAGATCTTAGATCTCTGGTTAATTCTGTCAGGCCATTTTCATTTGTATCCACGACATAAAGTTTGGCAGGATTATATTTTAGAACAGCCTTAATATAAGATGACCCAATAGTACCTGCGCCCCCAATAACTAAGATTGACTTACCGCTGATTGCTCTAGTCAATTTTTCTGATTGTGAATAAATATCTTTGGAAAAAAAACTCTCCTTCCTAAAAATTACATTCTCGCTTATAAAGTCAGTTAAACTAAAATCTATCATTACTTTACTAAACTTTTATTATTATTTTATTCAATCTCATTTTAATAGTACTCCTTAAAAACAAGTTTTAATTGTAGTCACTACGTCTAGTAATTGATCTTCTGTCAAATTAACAGAACTTGGAATACTCAAACAATTTTTATGAATCAAGCTTGAATGATCTTTATCCTGTACATAAACATTGCTTTGAAACATAGGTAGTTGGTTCATTGGTGTCCAAAATGGTCTTGCGATAATTTCATTTTCTTTTAGGGATTGCAAAATCTCTTGCTGCTTGCTTGAAGCAAAAGTAAATAACCAACAATTGGGATCCACATTGTCTACAATTTTTTGAAAGCTTATATCGCCTATGCCAGCCAAGTTTTCCCTATAAAATGCATCTATTTTCTTTTTCCTTATTATAAATTCTGGAAGCTGCTCCATCTGAGCAACACCTATTGCCGCTAAAACATTTACTAATCTATAATTAAAACCAATCTCATCGTGAAAGTAAGTTTCTGCATCCACCTTAGATTGCGTGGATAAATGCTTAGCACGGATTGCATGTTTTTCATCATTCGTCACTACAACTCCTCCTCCTCCAGTTGTAATTATTTTATTCCCATTAAATGAGAAAACACTCATCGCTCCCCAGGTACCGGAATGTTGCCCATCCCAATACGAACCCAATGATTCAGAAGCATCTTCCACTATTTTCAAATTGTATTTATCAGCGATAAAACTTAATCTCGGCATATCACACATATTGCCTAAGACATGTACAGGCATAATACATTTTATTATCTTACTTGTTTTTTCGTAGAGTCTACCATATTCTGTTTGTACCGTATGAGTTTCCAAAAAGCTTTCTAAAAGATCTAAATCCATCTGCCACGTTTCTGGATCTACATCGACGAATATAGGTTCTGCATTCGTATAGACTGCAGCGTTTGCGCTTGCTATAAAAGTAATATTTGGAATGATTACGTGATCATGCTTGTCTATACCCAGCATATGCAGTGCAAGATGTAAGCCGCTTGTCCCATTAGAAGCAGCTACACCATATTTGTTTTGAGAATATTCAGCTACCAAGTTTTCAAATTTGCTTACATAAGCTCCGGCTGAGGAAACCCAACCTGTTTCTATGCACTCAGTTACGTACTTAAGTTCATTGCCATTTAGGTGAGGAATGGATAGAGGTATCATTTATTTTATAGTCTATAGTTAAGAAAATAATCGTTGCCTTGATCTAATGTATTTGTATTAACCTTCTTATTGCTAGCCAAATTATATTTATGGTTATAAGAAACTATTCCTCCTATGTAGAAGTCTTTTCTATGTGGTGAAAACTTTGATTTGAAAACAAGTAGAGAATCATCAGGTGCACTTGTTCTTCCGCCACCTAGCATAAAATATTCGCAACCTTCGTTAGTAGCAATTTCAGAAGCATAATCTAAAAGCATATAATTACCATTCATTTTAGAATAATTATAATTATTAGCTGATAGATGATAATGAGCTACTTTTCCTTTAAAGAAGAATAATCCCATTGATATAATACTACCTTCATAGGAAATTTCGAGAAGCTTACATCCCTCTAGCTTTAACAGCTTTTCAAAATATGTATTGTCAAAATAATAGAAAGCACTTGCCTTATTTTTTTGCATAGTAGCTGTGTAGAGTTCTATAAATCGATCTAGATTACTACTAACTCTAGCCTTTAAGTTCTTATATGATTTTCTAATTATATTTCTAGTAGTAGATGAGTACCCTTTATATCTTTCTTCTCTACCTCCTTTCAAATTGATGTAGACTATTTCTCTTTCTTTCTCATAATAATCTAGAACATTGGCAAACATTGAAGCATCTAAAAAAGGATGGAATCTCATAAATTCAGCAATAACACCCTTTTGCTTAAGTTGTCTCTTGTAATCCATAATAACATCTCTTAGCATATGCTCATCTTCAATATTAGTACATGGACCACCATAACCATAAGGGGTGCTAGCATCATACCCAACCAAATCTATTGTCTCCGGCAATCTAGATTTAATCACTAGATTCCTAAAGAAATATTTTCTCTTCTCGTATTCATAATAGTATACATCAGCTGGATCAGAGCAGTACAAATTAGCATAGTCTACATTAAAATAGAAATCCGTCGAATGCAAATGATCATTATCTAAATTACTCAAATCCTATTTTTTAATATACTTGAAATAAGTCTAGTAGTAGCGTTATCATCTATACCACGTTTAGAAACTTTGAAACTTTTTGGGATATTTGATATTTCATCAGATGCCTCTAGTTTAAAATTAATTTTATTGCAATAATCTAGAATACGCTCTATTGTACTATTAGGATTTTGACAAATTTTCTCATATTCTAAAGAAATAAAATTAGGTTTAAAATCATTTTGAAATTTTTCTATCCTATTATGAATTTCCATTATTTGAGCGACAACTTGCTCTTCCTTAGGTAGGGTCATATCTATATTATCAGGCAAGCTACTTGTACCACTTATAATTTGTCGAAATTGGGTAAGGGAATAAGCGTTAGAAAGCAAATCTCTTTTCAAGTGAATAAATAGAGCATTAGGAAAAATCTTATAGAGTATTTCTAAAGAAAAAACGTGCCCTAAAAATCCAGATAAAAAAGGATACTCTAAACTATTTAAAACATTCTTTAGTTTGTTTAATTGGCTAATATTATTATTTACCTTACTTTCAATTATATCACAACCACCCCAATAATTCCAGAATTTAAGTCCTTCTGCTTCACCACACAGTCCATCAACAAAACCTCTCTCAGATTTAAAACTAGAAATGTGGTTATTACATTTTTTGCTAGATAATTTAAACCCTAATGCCGGCGTTGCAAATAGTAAGTTATTTAAATTAGACAAGTACGTGCAACTAAGAGCAGTAGAAAGTATCTGGTATGTAATTGTAGAGCCACTCCTCGGTGGTGCTAGAATAAATATAGGGTGAACATCTTTTTTTGGTTTTGTTCTAAATGAAATATCTATTATTCCGAATATAGGAGAGATGTTTTGATAAACTCTTCCTAGCTTTACAAGTATACCAGCTCTAGTCATAATTTTTTTAGATGACTGGAGTATTCTTCTCTCAGTGATTCCCACACTACTTCCCTCTTATACCTTTTTTCAATATTCTTTCTGACACTAACACTATATCTATCTCGTAATTCTTTGGAATTAAATAGATTGAGCATTTGCTCTTCTAGAGCTTTTTGATCATTTACATTAACAAGAATTCCATTCTGTTTATGTATAATAATATCTGTATTTCCATTACAATTACTAGCTACTATAGGTTTCCCCATTGCTGCAGCTTGTAATAATACATTTGGTAAACCTTCTCTATGCGAGGGAAATACAAACACGTCCATTGCAACTAAATAAGGCCTGACATCTTTTTGATAACCTACAAATAATATATTTTTATTCTTTTCAATTTCCTCTCTCACCTCAGGCAATAGCGGATCCAAATGATCCTCGTATTTCCCAAGCAGCATTAATTTAGCGTTAGGTAATTCTAAAGAAAGAAAAGCCTTCACTAACTCATTTACTCCCTTGTCTTTAACGAGTCGACCAATAAAACCGAAGATAAAATCATCCTCATGGAAATATTGATCTCTTATAGATTTAGACTGTTCGATAACACAATCATGAATATCAAAATAATCTAAATCAATTCCATTAGAACTACCACTTGCAACAACCCTTAGCTTACTGGTAGGTGCAAGCTTATTTTTTATAATAAATTCTTTTAGTCCTAATGAATTAGGATATATCTTATGAGCAAAGTGATAACATAGTTTTTCTACTGAGATAAGAATTTGTCTTTTTATTCCCTTGGTAGATTCTAGTGGCATACCAGCTACAGTGTGCAGTCGCACTGGTACCTTAGCCATCTTTGCACTTACCATAGCAATTAAGCCTGCTTTTGGTGTGTGAGAATGAATAATGTCAGGTTTGATTTTCTTTATATATCTATATAATTTCCAAATAGATTTAAAATCTCTTACAATCGAGATTCCCCGATACATCTCTATGCTATGAGTACTAACTCCTTCCCTTTCTTTTACAATCTCTAGTTTTTCTCCAGCGCTAGATACGGCGTGCACGTTATAGTACTGCGTCATAAAAGCTAGTTGCCCCTCTAGTAGTTTCCACAGAGATTGAGGGACAGTTGTTACTCTTAATAATGTAGGTTTCTTTTTAATTAAATTAAACATTTCTATATACCGGGAAAAAATCTGGATCTTCTGGTTTACTATTCTTTAATTTCATGACTAATTCGTTGTACTTACCGTACTTTTCATAGTCGGTGATTATGTTTAAAGAACAAAATTCTAAAAGACTTTTACTAAACCCTTTCTTAAAATTAAATAAAGAATCTTCTGATGTTGCTAATCCACCCCCAAGGTGTAATATCTCCGCTCCCATTTCTTTAAAGTAAGAAATTACATCTTTGAATAATAATTTTGACGGAGCAACATCAAGGTGGTCAGAACTTGTAGCTCCCAAATGATATTGTACAATAGAATTATAGCTAGAAAAAATTGCTGCACTGACAACTTTGTTTTCATTATCGACGACACTAGCTAAGAGCATATTTTTACCTAATATTCTTCTCAATTTTTCGAAATATTCTGATTCGAATCTATAATAATCTTTAGCATTCAATCTTATCATAGATTCTGAATATATATCTTTGAAGTCTTCATAATGACTCCAATCATTGACAACTGTACGATAATCGGATTTAACTAATTTGTTTATATTCCTCCTATGATTACTGCTGATATTACTTTCTAACTCTTTTAAAGAAGTTTTGAGATCTACAAATACCGTAGGGCCATGCATCTGCTGATCAATAACCTTAGACAAAGGAAATTTCTGGTTATTGTAGATAGGATTAAGTCTAATAAAATGAGTAAGTATTCCTAAATCTTTAGATAAAGTGATCAATTCAGAAAAAAAATCTTTATAATAATCAATATTGAAATCTTTAGAAAATAAAATACCAGAATAACCATATGGGCTTTTTGAATCAAACTCATAACCATTAATTGGATATTCTAAATTTTTTATTAAAAATGGCATTAGAGCAGAAGAATTTGCTCTTTTAAAGTAAAAGGCTAAAATTTTACCTCCACTTATTTCTTGCTCCAGTTTTAGATACTCTGGGACCTGATAAAATTCATGGTTATATTCATTTAGGAAATTAATCCATAACGGATCATCAAACTCAATAATTTTAGAATACATACCTTAGTTTTTCCTCATTTTATTCCAAATTTCTAATACTAGCAATTTATATAATATTTTAGCTCTTCTCTCGTTTGACATATTTATATTTCTGTCGATAATTCTATAAACAAAGTCTTCTTTTATAAAATCTCTCCATAAAGAGTCCCTAGATTTTAGATAATCATGAATTCTCTCTTTAAAAATAGTGTCAACCCATTCTACTAAGGGTATTTCGAATCCTCGCTTAGGTTGGTTATATATCTCTTTGGGTAAAACATCTCTAGCAATACTCCTTAGAATATGTTTTGTTTTCTTTCCTGATATCTTGAATTGATCTGGTAAAGTTGGTGTAAACTCCAATAGTTCTTTACACAGAAAAGGACTTCTTCCTTCCAATGAATTGGCCATTGTTGCAATATCCATCTTGGGTAATAATACACTAAACAATATAATGTTGAAATCGAGATTCATAACTTTTTCTAGACCTGAAAGATCACTCTCATCAGTTAAATAATTATTTACAAATTGATAATTAGGACTTTGCTTGGAAAAAAAATTATCTTCATATCCAACAAAATTATCTACAGTCGCAGACCAATATCTATTAGATCTTTCATGAGATGCCAAAGTTATTAATCTATGTAAATAGTTGTAAAAAGATTTTTTATTTTTTGGTTCTGGAAGTATTTTTTTTCCAGCTACTGCTAAATTTTTAATTAAATCATTTGAACTAAAAAAGTCATACTTAGAAAACGGAATATATCTTCTATAACCGCCGAAAAGCTCATCTGCACCATCCCCATTGAGAATTACCGTCAAATGATCTTTTGCAGCCTTGCTAACATAATAACTAGGAATTGCAGAACTGTCATAAACAGTTCTTCCATAATTAAATACTATGGATTCAAAGTCATTATTTAGTTGATCAAAATTAATTCTGATTTCCTTATGATCTGTTCTCAGATTATCTGCAACTATTTTTGCTAAAGGTGCTTCATCAAATACGCCTGGGAAAGATATTGTAAAAGTTTTCAGCTTATGATTTCTTTTTGAAGCAAAATATGTAACTAGTCCACTATCTATACCACCGCTTAAAAAAGAACCCACTTCTAGATCAGAAGAATCTATTCTTCTTTTAACACCTAGTTCAAGATAGCTTAAGGTCTTATTCTTAGCTTCTTCAAAATCTAAGTTCGATTTTGGAAGCTTATAGAAATCATCAATTTTCCACCACGTATCAATCTCTATTTGCATTATATCGCAATCCAGACATAAGTATTGACCTCCTCGCAATTCTTCAACATATTTATAAGGAGTTAACCCATTATCTATACCTATTATCAATGAACTTCTGATCTTGTCTTTATCAATATCGAGTTCAACAGTAGAATTGAGTACATTTAATTCACTAGAGAATACAAATTCATTATTCTTTTTATAATAGAATAATGGCTTAACACCTGCTCTATCTCTTGCAATAAATATTTTATTCTCAGATTTATCATATATTGCAAAAGCAAACATCCCGTCAAAATGAGGAAGACATTTAGGCCCTAATTTTTTAAAAGCATGTAAGATGGTTTCTGTATCTGAATCAGTTTTACAGTCCAGATTGAGTAAATTTCTAACTTCTAAATGGTTATAAATTTCACCATTAAAAGTAATAACTAGATTTTCAAAATGCATCGGTTGATGACCAGATTCTATATCTAAAATAGAAAGTCTAAAATGATGAAACTGCACATTTTCACTTTCCCATATAGTTTGTGCATCTGGCCCTCTATGGGACAGATATTGCTTAGTCCTATCTAGAGGAATTTCTTTATTTACCGTTCCGAATATACCGCACACTATCTTTAAATGCTATTATTTATAATAGGTGATTTGCTTTTAACACCATTCTTAATTATCATACTACTCAGAAGACTCATACCACCAACTTTAAAAAGTAAAAACTTTACTGTATGAACAACATAAATTTTTACTGAATAAATTATTGACACTGTCCCATTTACTTCTTTAAGCAAGGCAATAGACTCTTTTATCAGCTCCTTACTTCCTTTCCAGGATTTATAATAACTAACCCCAAAGCCGTTTAGTTCTGAATACAGAATATCTATATCAAAATATTGAAGATCATGATTCTTTAGTGCTCGTCTCGTAAAATCCGCCTCAGCCATTATATTAAACCTTTCCACATTATATCTAGAATTATAGTAGTAAGATCTTGGATAAAAAACAGACTGATGATGAAGATTTACAGCTTTTCCATATTTTTTTTGATTATGTAAAATAACATTGCCATAATATATCAAGTCTTTAGATGTTATTTCTTTATCTACAAGTTCTAATATGTTCTTTTTGGTAAAAACATCACCTGAGTTTATAAAAATAGCAAAGTCTCCTGATGCAAGCTCACGACCTTTATTCATCGCATAATATAATCCATTATCTTTTTCCGAAACTAGTACATCAATAATATCTCTGTTATTCTGTAGTAAGTTCAATGTGCCATCATTTGAATTTCCATCAATCACAACAAATTCAAAATCCTGATAGGTTTGTTCTCTTAAACTTATTAGAGTTTTTTTCATTTCAGCCAATGAATTCATAACTACCGTTATTATACTTATTTTCATCTTACTGAAAATTAAATTTTGTGCAAATAATAATTAGGCTCAAATCAGAAAAAATTTACAATTAACTATAGAACGGTAGGTAAACACTACTCATGTCAAATTTCTTTTTTATAAAATATACAGAACTCAGATTCCAAAATGCTGTACATACTAGACTAGCTATTGCTGCGCCTTCTATTCCATAGATCGGAATCAGAATATAATTTAATACAAGATTAATAATTGTGGCAACAAGAAATATATTTCTAAATAACTTTTGATTATTTGTCATCTGTAAAAAAACCCCAACAGCTCCACAGATCGCACCTATTATTTGACCAATTATTAAAAGTTGTAGGGTAAATGTCCCTTTTGTAAATTCATCTCCATAAATAGACATTAGACTATATGAAAAAAATAGTCCAAAAATAAATATAGGTAAAGATGTCCAAAAAATTAATTTCGAGGATTGCAACAAAGTTATTTGGAGCAATTTATTGTTATTTTCCCCGTATACCTCTGCAAACCTAGGCATAATATAAGCGTAGATTGCTAGTAAGAAAATAGACATATTAGAACTAAATTTAATAGCAATATCATATATACCAACGTCATGTGGTGTTTTAAAATAACTAATCATAAAAAGATCAACGTAATTTACTACAAGAGTCATTGAGGCAAACAGGAACAGTGGAAGACTCTCCTTTAATAATTTTTTTATATCAACTAGTACGATACTATGTATTAGAATTTTCTTACTTATGAGTAATTCTATAGAAGTAATAATTGCAAATGTGTAGCTAATTATCAGATTTATAATTAATAAAAATCTAATGTCAATATCAGTATTAAAATAATTGAAAGCAAGAATAGAGACTATGAACAAACCTCCGAATATTATTAAGTTTTTTAGAACTCCAAAAATAGCCATGTTCTTAAGTCCCCGATATACACTTCTATTTAAACCTAATAGTACTATACCAGGAATAGTCCAAACAGAAATCTCAAAATAAGCTTTATCAAGTCCAAATGAATTTAAAGGTAAAATTTCTAATTCATTAGCAAAATATAGTAACGCACAAACAGATAGTGAAGTTGTCATTGCCAATAAAAAACTTGTCCAATAATAATTACTTTGAGCAACTGAGCTTTTACCGTTATTAAACTCAGCTACATATTTTACAATAATCGTATCAAGACCTAAAATGCAAATGATTAAACAGATATTTAATAAAGTAAAATATAAACTAAATTTTCCCCATAACTCAGCCCCTCCGATCTGACTAATCCACCATGCAAATGAGAATGCCAAAGCACCACCAGCTATTCGTGTCAAAAAAAATACCCCACTTTTTAGTATGAGTTCCCTATGAAATGAGTAATATATTTTTTGTAAAAAATTCAATCGAAAATGAATTGACTATACAACAATAGCAAGATTTCTAGGAGTATCTTGTTCTAACTTCCACGCAGAAAATGCAACTATTACAATATATAGAGAGTACATAAACATAGTTTTTTGCCTTACTGCAATACCAAAATTAGAAAAGATGGACGCGAAAAAACAGGTACCTATCAAAAAAAAGATTAAAGAAAACTTAACAAAGAATGGAGCTGATTTCAGAAATTTAAAAAATCCTTTTGTAAAAAGAATAAGGGTAAAAAATAATGATACTACATTATCAATACCAACCATTATGAAATTAAAGTTTATTTGTTCAAATAGAGGTCTATATAAGTATGAGAATAATTTGAATAGGAAAGGATACCTTGATGTGTCTACAGTAGATCCTCCGTAATCATTTTCAGCATAATAACCCTGACGACCTTCTAAAATCTCAATAATATTAGAAATACTAAAAGAGGTAGAAAACACTTTACTTAAGAAGAATGACATCACTCCATAACCTATTATACTCACAAATACTAGTAATGGAATTTTCAAGGCAGTAACTAACTCTCCCCATATCATTAAAGTAATAAAAAGTGCTAAAATAAACATAATACAAACATGTGGCCGTATAAAGAATATTAAAGTTAAACCTGTAAGAAGAAGTAAAGGATATTTTCTAATATTCGTAAGCGCATAAGTTGCAAGCATTATACCAAAAAAGATTAAACTATCTTTACCTAAAGCAACAGTCCACATGTGCTGATTTGGTAAAAATAGAATTAATGGAAAAATATAAACACCTAACCATTTATTCTTGATACTAAAACCTACTTTCTTTGCCATCGATAAAAACAAATAGAAACCTGTCCATCCAAAGGTTGCGAAAAGTATAAAACAGGCTAAATAACTAAAGTTTAAATAGGTATATAAGACGTAGACGATAGACTTTATAAAATCTGATGCTATCCCAAATTTAATTGTAGGGTTATAAAATAAATGAGGATATAAAACTCTTAAATAATACTTTGCTGAATCCGCTCTTATAAATGCAGATTTTGTACCATAATAATAATATAGTGTAATAAAGAAATGATAACCAAAGAAGATAAAGTATAATGTCTTTTCCTTTATTTTGTACATATTAATTATGCGCAAAACAAGGTAAAAACTAAAAATCAGGCATAATAATATACAGATAGTATCAGCAAATCCATTTACATGCGAGTGAGCTTTTAATAAATCTAATTTACTATACCTAGCTTCCAATAAATATTATAATTACCAGTTAAATTCTTTTACTTCTTCATATACCATTCTTATGCCATCTTCCAAAGTAATGCTAGCCTCCCATCCCTTATTTTTTAATCTAGCTACATCAAGTAATTTCCGTGGTGTACCATCAGGCTTCGTAGTATCATGAATAATATCGCCCGAATAAGCTACTACATCTTTTATTGCTTCTGCAAGTTCTAGTATCTTCACTTCTCTTCCCGTCCCTACATTAACAAACTCCCTTTCATTATAATTCTTCATCATAAAGACACAAGCTTCAGCAAGATCATCTACATGTAAAAATTCCCTCTTAGGAGATCCACTTCCCCATAAGGTTACACTAGGAGAATTGTCCCTTTTAGCTTCAATAAATTTTCTCAATAACGCCGGTAACACGTGCGAAGTTTTAAGATCATAATTATCATTAGGCCCATACAAATTAGTAGGCATTGCTGAAATAAAATTACATCCATACTGATCTCTAAATGCTTCACACATTTTTATTCCGGATATTTTTGCTATCGCATAGGGCTCATTTGTTGGCTCTAGAGCATCTGTAAGAAGGGATTCTTCTCTCATCGGTTGCTCTGCAAATTTAGGATATATACAAGACGAACCCAAAAATAATAATTTCTTAACTTCCTGCTTGTAAGCCGCATATATCACATTATTCTGAATCATTATATTTTCATAGATAAAATCAGCTCTATAAGTACTATTAGCTAGAATTCCTCCAACCTTAGCAGCTGCTAGAAAAACATAATCTGGCTTTTGCTCAGAAAAGAAAGCATTAACATTTGCTTGATTTCTAAGATCTAATTCTTTCGATGTTCTTACAACTATATTTTCATAACCTTCATGTTCTAACTTTCTCATAATCGCAGAACCTACCATACCTCTATGGCCCGCTACATAAATTTTTGCCTCCTTATTCATATTCATTTTTTATAGAAAATCCAGCTTCTTTTAACAATTGATTTTTGCGAAATAGCTCTATATCATTTTTAACCATGTCACTTACTAATGATTGTAAATTGTGCTTCGGCTTCCACCCTAACTGAGTCTGGGCTTTAGTAGGATCTCCAATTAATAATTCCACCTCAGTTGGTCTAAAATATGCTGGATCCACTGCTAATATTTCTTTGCCTATCTCGATTTGAAAATCAGAGTTACTACAACTTTCTACTATCGCAACTTCCTCAATACCTGATCCTACAAACTTCAACCCTACACCAATTTCCTGAAAAGCAAATCGGACAAAATCTCTGACCGAGGTTGTTTTACCTGTAGCAATGACAAAATCTTCTGGTTTGTCTTGTTGCAGCATTAACCACATTGCTTTTACATAATCCTTAGCATGACCCCAGTCTCGCTTAGCATCCATATTTCCAAGATAAATTTTATCTTGGAGTCCTAGACCTATTTTAGCAACTGCTCTGGTTATTTTTCTCGTTACAAAAGTTTCTCCACGTAGGGGACTTTCGTGATTAAATAGTATTCCATTACAAGCAAACATATCGTATGCTTCTCTGTAATTTACCGTAATCCAAAAGGCATACATTTTTGCAACCGCGTAAGGTGATCTCGGATAAAAAGGTGTTTTCTCAGATTGTGGTACTTCCTGAACGAGTCCATATAGCTCCGAGGTAGATGCTTGATAAATTTTTGTTTTATCGTTTAATTCCAACAAACGAATTGCTTCCAATAATCTAAGTGTTCCCACAGCATCTACATTAGCTGTATACTCGGGTGTATCAAAACTTACCTTTACATGAGACATCGCTCCCAAATTATAGATTTCGTCTGGTTGCACCTCTTGTATGATTCTGATAATATTTGTACTATCTGTAAGATCTCCATAATGAAGCACAAAGTTTCTATTGTCAATATGTGGATCCTGATACAAATGATCTATACGTCCCGTATTAAAAAGAGAAGAACGTCTTTTTATACCATGTACCTCATATCCTTTCTCTAAAAGTAACTCAGACAGATAAGCACCATCTTGCCCCGTAACTCCAGTAATCAATGCTTTTTTCATTATTATATTAAGTTTAGATTATTATACTGATTGTTGATTTTTTGTGGCTGCATAAAATACTGTAGATTCCAAAATATGTTTAGATCTGATGATTTTTAAAAACAAATAAAATATCCTTTTTAAAAGCGTAAAAAATATATTCTTCTCTTTAATAATCGGAGAGTAAACTTTTACAACTTCATATCCTCCCCATTTTAATTGTTCCTGAACTTGTCCTACACTATACTCCGTAACATGTAACTTAGATACAAACTTAGTACCTACTCCTGCTAAAATCCTAAGCGTATTTCCAAATCTATATCTGCTAGGCGTAGAGATAATAAGTAACCCATTATTTTTTGTAATTCTGCTTATTACGGATAACAGACTTAACGGATCAGGAACGTGTTCCCAAATATTATTACAAATAACAACATCAAAATAATTATCTGGATAAGGTGGTTTGTACGCATCTGCAACAACAAAATCGATATCTTTAAATTTTTCTACAGCATAATCTATTGCTGTAATTGCGTAGTCTAATCCAAAGACTTCATAAGTGCTATTTTCTTTCTTAATCACATCCGTTAAGTGGCCCTCACCACATCCTAAATCTAAAATTCTGATATTGTCCCCCTTTGTAAATTCCTTTATTAGAGCCACTGTAGAGTTAAATCTCCTCTGATGAAAATTACTATTGATATTATCTGCAACACTGTAGGGATCATCTTTCGCATACTCATCAGACATCACTATCGCTTCCGGCGGAATAAACACATAATATCCATTCGGATGTTTAGCCGCTAAGAAGTCTTTTCCTTTCTCAGATCTCCACGTATCTAGAGAACATATATCCTTCGACATATCTAATGTTCTCTGTTCTTTCTCGTTATAGTAAGTATTCATATTGTATATAGAATTAATGCCTTGTAAAACTGGTAATTATTGCTGTTGATATTTTCTGCTTGGCTCCTTATAAGAATGTAACAACATTTTCGCAACTAGAGGGAGTCCTCCTATCTTGAATGCCATGAATTTTGCCAAACTCTTTATAGGATAGTTTAGTCTATAGGAAAGTGGTACTCTACCGCTATGCTCCTTCATAAGGCTTGTAACTTCGTTGTATATCATTCGCATACCCCTAATAGAATTATATCGGTGTACTCTGAATCCATCTATTCTAGAATAAATGATGTCTACATCTATATGTTTCTCATCACACTGATTTATTGCTTTGTATATAAAATCACCTTCCGCTGTCACTTTAAACTTATCGGCATTGTAATTTACTGAAGAATAAAAACTTCTAGGAAAGAAAACTGATTGATGATGACGCTTGGGAGCGATTCGGAAAATTTTGTCAAAAAACATAATCGTATTGCCGTAGTACAAAAGCTCTTTATCAAAAATATTGTTAGCAACATCTGACAAACAAGTATGATCTACAAATTCATCTCCTGCATTCATGAAAAGCGCGAAATCTCCAGTGGCTAGATCTTTACCCTTATTCATTGCATAGTACAATCCATCATCTGGCTCAGAAATGATAACATTAATAATATCTCTATTCTTGTCAATTAGATCTAATGTGCCATCCGTAGATGCTCCATCAACAATTACAAATTCTATATTATCATAGGTTTGCTTCCTCACACTATCTAAGGTTTTTTTCAAGTTTTCCTTAGCGTTAAAAACGACTGTTACAATACTTATTTTGCTTTTTTCTGTCATTATATATTGAAGCAATTATTATCTCTATAAAAAATACTTGTACAACTTTTTCTACTATAAATAGGACCCATACCGTAAAAATCTAATCTTCTAAATCCATTTTCAGCAAGAAAATCTGTCCCCGTTTTTAAGTCTTTAGCATAATGCTTACTTGTATTATCTAAGAATATTATCCCATCATCTGTTAGAGAATCCAGAGAGTGCATCATACATGAATTTCTGAATAATCCGTCGACCACTACAATATTAAATTTACGTCCTGTTTGCTTCAAGGAAAATACATAATCATTTTCCGTATTAGTAAATGCCATTGCATGATATCCAATCTCTCTCATATCATCAGGAATTTCTATTAATTTAACCTCCAAGTTCTTGTAATTGTACTTATCATTTGACATGATATTTTTATGCCATTCTGGACTATGCTCAATAGAGATAATACTTTTAGCATTTTTGGCATAATAGATAGAGGAATTACCTGCTCCAAATTCAAAAATATCTAAATTTTTATGTATCCTATCTTTAATAAAATCAATGAATGGATACGTCAACCATGGAATAGCTTCACCGTGGATATCTACAGCTTGCCTTGTCTTTACCGATTTGAACCACCCATTTTCTTTTGGTGCACTGTCCATAAAAATTAGTCTTGCTATCGCTTCTAGTCCTAAAAAATGTAATATTTTCCTAGCTATTCCTTTCATTTAATTCTCTTTTAATTTATTAAATACGTGTTTCTTATATAAAGCTCTATTTTGTTTAGCTTTTCGATATCTTTTATAAGTATCATATCTTAATCGAGTCAGGAACCACGTAAGATTATTAGACTTGATTCTATTTTTAAAAAAGTCAGAAAGATACTTAGTTCTCTCTGAAATATACTGTTCTCTAGATTTTTGCAACTCTTGGGAGTATAATCCTAATTCATCTATTATATTCTGACTACCAACTTTTAGCTCATCAACTCCTAGATAAACAACAATAGGTTTTTGTTGTACTACTTTATTGTTTTCAATTTTTAAATCCCAAATAAAGGCTTTCCGATTAAATTCTGACATGGTAAAAATTGGCTTCTTCATTGCTGTTGAGTAGACATCATCAAAACATAAATTACCCAGACTGTAGGCTATATGTGATCCATTATATTCTTCAATTCCCTGGATTACGTGTGGATGATGTCCAACCATAATATATGGATGTTTTTTTGCAAATTGTCTGCACATCAACACATGGTCATAGTTAGGTGTATGCACGTGTTCTTGTCCAAAGTGTAGGTTTAGTATACATAAATAACCGGCCTTACTTTTAGCATCTAATCTATTTTCTACCGTTCCTATATCTAATACATTTACACCCTTATCCATACCTATAGGATGAGTCGAATAACAGCAGTATCCGTGAAAAGATAGTTTGTTACCGTCTAGCTCGAGGTCAAATTCTTTATCATTAATTCCAATGAATTCTATTCCATGTTCTTTAAGCGTACTACAAGTGAGGTCTAAACTACCTTGCCCAAAATCATAGATATGATTGTTAGCTAAAGTGACCAAGTCAATATTTAGCAATTTTAATAATTCAACATTCTGAATTGAAGATTTTATATGTGCTGATTTGGGAGCATACGGCTTTTGATCAGAAACAAATGGAGTCTCTAAGTTCCCAACTACGTAATCAAAGTCCTTAAGCAAATTTGCTACAGGCTTAAAGTACTCAGCTGCATTAGGATTATGCTCAAGAGAATTTTTACCGAAAAAAGCTAGGTCACCGATGAAAGCAATACGCATATTAGTTTTGCTCTTTTATTAGGTTTTTTATAAGCGCGAATTTTCCGCTTTTCTCTCTTCTTATCTCATCCACATATTCTATTTTAACCTTAGTCTGTTTGCCAAATCTATAGATCATTTCTTTGAATATCAATTTTTCATCTTCAACTTTATAGAGATCTTTGTCAACAACAAGTTTGATTGTAATCTCTTCCATATTGTATTGCACAAACTGCATATTTACAATATTATTCGGCATACCTTTTATAACATCTGCGAGATGACTAAGACTAATTTTACCTCTTTCTGTAGAAAAAAGAAAATCTACTTGTCTACCTTCTATATTTCCTACAATAGGATGAGAAGACCCACACGTGCATTCTCCTTCTAAAAAAGTGATTTTATCTCCTATTCTGTATCTTATCAAAGGCGTTCCATGCGAAGAAAACGAGGTGATCAACATTTCATCCCCGAACTGAGTAGCATATTTTTCTATTACGCCAGTATCCAAGTTGTAATGTAGATTATTATCAATGCACTCCGTAATGAAACAAGCTCCTTCCCCGGATGCGTACTGATTATAAATCTTAGCTTTAAAAACTCTTTCAATTATTTCTCTATGAAAAGGTAAAAGAGTTTCAGAGGTTGTAAAAATTGCTTTAGGCACGAATTCAAGTTTACTGTTTCTTGATTCAATAAACTTTGCCAATTCATAATAAGCAGAAACAAATCCATTTAAAACTTCTGGCTTATACTGATTTAAGTCTTTAATATAATATGGCATATTTTCTTCACTTAAATCAAATGTGGAATAGAGTCTTTGATTATATGTAGAGTTGTGTCTCCAGAAAATATTCTTCTTTTTACTATTAGCGTCATTAGTGTACTCTTTGCCACTAAAAGTAGCTTTCTTCATTTTAAAAGGATCAATTCCTAAACGAAATTTAAAAGCATCCAGATATGCCATTCTCTTTTGAGCGTCCTCTAATGTAAAAAAAACTTTTATGGCTTTACCTGTTGTTCCACCTGTAAAAGAAACTTTAGATCCGCGCTCAGGAATTGTGTATATATCCTCAATATTTTTTCTAAAAGTTTCTTTATCTAATATTGGTAGTAAGTGTAAATCATTAACAGTTTGAACCTTACTTATATCAATACCTTTATAGAAACGCTTATAGAAAATACTATTTTTAACAGCGTTTGAAATAAATTTTCTTAATTCTTGATTTTGATACTTCTGCTCTTTCTCAAAGTCAGAATAATCTTTTTCTAAATTCTTCTTAAGTTCTCTCTGATAAATTTCTCCATATCTCTGCTTATAGAGCTTTTTACCATACTGTGATATCATAACATTTTGAAACCAAATCGGACTCGTGGAGTATAGTTTCTTTAAATATTTATTCATGTTAGATTGAAAAAAAAATTATAAATTAAATATTTTCGTTTACAAACACGCAATCAGCATCTAATGGCAATCCGGATTTGGGATGCTTCATTAAGCCCATATTACCATAGAATTTAAATCCTAAAGGAATTAACATGCTGTAGATATCATCGAAGAAGGGTTGTCCTTTATATAACTCTTGAAAAGATAGTTCAAGAAGTAGAAATTTAGCCTTTGAGAAAACATTTATTCCACCCAAGAGAACTTCCTTTTCAAATCCTTGGACATCTACTTTAATCATTAAATTCCCTCTAATATCTAATTCTGATTCGAGGTCATCTAAACGTTTTACCTGTACCGTTTTTTTCGTATTAGTTGAAGCTTTGGGAAATGCATCTTTATGTAAATCGGCCATTGGCAAAAAAGATGATGATGGATCGTGACTACTTTCCTCCATCTCTAACTCAGAAGGAGCGCTTCCTAAACCAATATTATATGATTTAAAGTTCTTATAACCATTCATTAATTTTTCCATTTTTGAGTAACAACTAGGCAATGGCTCAAAAGCAATTATTTTTGCATCTGGAAATAGATATTCCATTGTTTTGGAAAATCTACCTATGTTACCTCCAATATCTAGTATTGTATCTATTTTTAAATCGTGGATCCATGGTTGATCCAATTTGATATAAAAATCTGAAATAACTCCCTTCCTACGCAAGAGCATCGGTCCGGGATGTTTTAGGAAAACAATAAATTTATCGAACCAATATGATAGTGATAATTTCATTTAAATAAAGTGTTTGTTAATTTTAAAATTCTAAAGTCTCTTCTATCTACTTTAAAAGAAATTTCTAATCAAGGAGGAATATTTTTTCATAAGAAAGTAAAATATTTTTGATCCTATAAAAGACGTATCATTTTGTTTATATAAATAATAAGCCTCCTTAATTCTAAAGTCAACTAATTTTTTATGGCTAAAAACATGATCGAGTTTTAATAAATTTTTCCAAAGGTGTAATTCTCCATCATAAGTTCTTTTGAGATTTTTCTTTATAATATTAGAAAGACCTCTTGTATGTTGTCTGTAAACAGAAAAGTACTCATTGTGGATTTTGATTTTTTCTTCTTTAGTTGAAAGTAAAACCAATGCTTTGTCACCAGTATAAATCTCAGAATACCACAATGGAAAATCAAAATCTGACCTAAATAAAAAAGAAGAAGTTTGACTCACATTTTTAATTATGTAATCCTTAGCAGTTAAATAAGGTCTATTCCTCGTCATCCTAGGCTCTTTTCTTTCTATAAGTTCTCCAGTCAGATTATTTAGTAATTTAATTTTACCACATGAAAAATTATATTGATCATTTGATTCAAGAAAATTAATTTGTTTTTGAAGCTTTAGAGGATCAATCCAATAATCATCACCTTCACAAATTGCAAAGTATTTACTTTCACTAGATAGAAAGCCATACATTGCATTAAATCTGCCTGAAGGTTTTTCCAAGATGGATATATTATTTTCTCTAGCATGCAAAACACATTTTATCTTATCAGGATATTTCAAGGCATACTGTCTACAAATTTTTCTAGTATCGTCAGAACTATTATCCTCACCTAAATAGATTACAAAAGGATATTCCGTCCTTTGATTTAATATACTTTGGAGACATTTATCAATATATTTTTCATGATTATATGCATAGACAAAGACAGTAACTATAGGTTCGCTACCATTCTGACTAAAAGGTAACTCCGTTATAGGAACTTTTTGAAATTTACTTAAAAATAGATCTAAGTTGTAAGTCTTTCTCAAACCCTATTTGACTTGAGAATGAATATTGGTCTATTTAAAAATTCTCCTAGTGAATCATCTCTTTTTAAATTATCTTCATTAGGAGGTTTATATGTAATAACATTTTCAATAGATTCTGCAATACCAATATGTTCTACTACCCAATTATCTTCTATACCAGAAGTCACAAAGTCTATCATTTCTGATTTAGTGCCATTTTCAAAAAGCAACTTCGAAGTATTTCCTTGCCAACAATAGCCCATCTGGAATATAATATGATCTGTACAATAGCTCATATTGTTAAGTTGGTTTATAATTCCTTCTTTTGCTTTTTCGATGTTTAAAGAATTATCTCCGTAATCATCTCCTAAATGGTGTAAAACATTTAAAAGCAAAACAATATCATATTTTCTAGAAGTATGTTTTTCATCAAATAAAAAGTAGTCATTAGTTACTTCTACTTTCGATTCTAGCTCAATAGCTTTTGCTGCTAATGCTACAAATTCAGAATGCTCTTTATGTCCTTCAAAATGATGAACACTTTTCGCTCCTGCATCTAAGGTTTCAAAAGAAAAATAACCTGAATTTCCGCCAATATCTATTACACTTTTATCTGTAAAATTAATTTTATCCTTAAAGTAATCCATTCTCTCTTTCTCAAACCTTGACCTGACTTCTATATTATCATTACTTAAGATATTTAATAATAAATTAGGAAGTATTTGATAATTAGAATGCTTACTGTTTTTTGCGTATAATTCTTTTAACTCATTAATTAGACTCATATAATTCTTTTTTAAATATTTCAATTGTGTCTTTTCTATTATATACATCTATAGACAACCAATCTTTTAAATTTAGGAAAAAGTCATCTTCCTCTCCTTCATGAAAATATAGCTTCTGTTTGCTTTTGGCTATACCACCAAACCAAAAATATTTTACTTCATTGTTAATAAAATGATAATTATCATTACTTTCTTCTAGAAAATCAAAATCCAATAAATATTGGTAGAACAGATTAACATTCGCATCTACAAACAATTGTGAAGGCCCCCAAAACCTAGGATTTGCTTCTATCATTATTTCTCGATTACCATCAATTTTTAATTCTATCATTATTAGACCTCTAAAACCTAAATTCTTAAACATTTTCTCATAAAGTTCTGAAGTATTCGTATTGTGATAATTAGTTGGTTCTGCTGCTAAAATTGATTTTCCATTCGATTGTTGGACTATGTTTTTTTGAGAAAACTTGCTTACACCTCCATCTTTATGAAAATAGTATAAAAGATAAATACTTTGACCGTGTACAAATTCCTGATAGTAAAAATTATCTATTTGAAAATTAAGACCAAAAAATTTTTTATCCTCTTCATTATAAATTAAGACAGGAGCATATATGTTTCCATTTTTATCAAAATAACTTTTGGGTTTAGCTACAAAAGGAAACGTTATATCCTCCATATTAGGAAATTCCTTAGGGGTATCTATTCCATGTTTATTGCACATTTTACCAAATGAATATTTATCAGAAATCTCTTTGTATAAGTTTAAATCAACCAAAGGAATCACACAGTTAATTTCATTAAACGCAGCTATATTTTCAAGCGCAAATCTATTTAATGCCTCTGTTGAAGGAGCTATCATAGATGAAGTACAACCAGATTCTAAATGAGCTTTTTCTATCAATTTTATGATATAATTTATTTCTAATTTCTTTTCTTTTCTAATTATAAAATTGTCTTTGGCATAAGGTGTTAATAGAATGGGATCATTTTCATCTCTGGCAAGAATCATGTATTTAATATTTAACTTGGAAATTGTTCTTAAGAAAGCGACTATAGCTCTCTGATTATACCCTGAAAAAATAATTACAAGTTTCTTATTCATACTAATGCTAACGCTTTTGAATTATAATTATAAATATTTTTTTGCCCAAGAAGGATTAAACCCTGTATTCTCTATCAAATTAATGACGTCCTCCTTAAAAAATTCAATTAAATTTGATTCCATCTCATCTAATAGCTGTATATTATAGTTATTCACATTAAAATTATCTAAAGTTTTAACGTCTCTTTTAATAAAACTCGAAGCACTTTTTACATCGCTATTAGATTTCTGCATTTTTTCAAAATAATGCATATCAATATTTAGAAAACTTGACAACATTCCCAATTCAACTTTCTTATTGATTTTTAGTGCATGACTATCCATCAGATGGATTTTTTCTTTATCAAAATATTTATAAAAAGCCGTTAACTGATTAAAATATAAAGAACATGCACAGTAGTTGTGAAATCTTTTTATTGTTTTCATCTCCATATTCTGTTGGAAAGCCTTTTCAATTGATAGCATCTCTATCATATGTGTTCCTCTATGTTTTTGTCCAAAATTAGAATTTAGATTACTATAGTAAGAATAGTGCGAAATCGCTCTTTCTATCGGATCTCTCAGCAATACAACAATTTTAGAATTCGGATTAAATTTCTTTATTAACCTTGCACTCTTTATCGAATCATGCAGATATACAGGTGAGGCATCTATAGATACTTTTGCACTATTATTCAAGTGATCTGGAAACTGTAATAAATACCACTTTATACTTTTTCTACTATTATATGAAAAAAAACAAGGCTCTTTATTATCTGTTGTGAAAACATCTGGATGTCCGCTGAGATAATGATATAATGAAGTTGTACCACTTTTCATCGCACCTATAATGAAAGTATTCGGGATTAATTTCTTTTGTTTAAGGATTTTAGAGTGAACCGGATTTGAAATCGTATTTAACAGAAAATCAATTCTATTTTTGAATCGTTTCATATATATTAATTATATCTTCTTTTTTTATACTATCAGATAAAGGAAGGCACAATATTCTTGAACTAATTGATTCTGATATAGGACAATCGGTTTTTTCAACATATGGTAAGTTATTTAAACTAGGGTAGAAATATCTTCTAGGAAAAATATTCAACGAATTTAAATTTTTAATTGCTTCAATGACATCTAATTCTGTATTAAAAATGATTGGGAAATAATGATAATTCCAATCTGTGTGTTCACGTATTTTTAGCAACTGAACTTCGTAATCTTTAAATAAACTAATGTAGATATTAACGGCGTCCCTTCTTCTAGTAATTATATTATCTATATGATCAAAAACCGCATGTCCCATTGCCGCTTGTAATTCACTCATTTTTGCATTAGTCCCAAGTCCTAAGAATATTTCCGGACCCTCATGTCCAAAATTATGATGATAGTATAGCTTTTTCTGTAATGCTTTATCTTTTGTAATCCAACATCCTCCTTCTCCTGTATGAAAGATTTTAGTTGCATGAAAACTACATGTACTTACATCACCATAGTTGAAAATACTTTTTCCCTTATACTTTACACCAAAACAATGCGCTGCATCGTAAATTACTTTTAGGTCATACTTTTCAGCAATCTCTTTAATAAGTAAAACATCGCAAGGATTCCCAAAAACATGTGTCGCTAATATAGCTGAGGTTTTTTCAGTAATAGAACGTTCGATTTTAGTGGCGTCAATAGTTAAATGATCACTTTCGATATCAATAAAGACAGGCTTACAATTTTCCCAGACTATACTTGATGTGGTAGCTACATAAGAAAATGGTGTAGTGATTATTTCTCCTTTTAATTCAAGTGCTTTAATTGCTATTTGTATTGGTAGTGTTCCATTTGTTGTTAGAGTTAGAAAAGGGACTCCTAAATAATTTTTCAACTTTGTCTCCAATTCCTGTACCAAAACTCCTCTATTTGTAAGCCAATGCCTATCCCATGCTTTAGATAGGTATGAACTAAAATCTTCAATAGTAGGTAAAAATGTTTTGGTTACGTTTAGCATATTTAATTATTAAAGTGAAATTACAAGTTGATCTAATATGATTTTTTTTATTTCCATATAAGACTTTCTTTTTAAAATTTCATTGGTTATAAAAAACAATAGAGTAGCTGTAACAATTTGGATAATAATTTCTATTGAGTATGGAAGATTTAGAAATAATCCTAAAAAATATGTTAGAGAGCATATTATAATGGAATTAAACAAATTTGGAATTACATCCCTTACTTGAGAAACCATCTTATAATCAATTAATTTATAGGTCCAATATCCGTGGATAAATAAGGCAACTATACTATTACATAACATTCCTAGGATAAGTATTTTTATACCAAAGTGTATTCCTAAGTATAATAAGGGAATTGCTATTATCTTTTTTATTACAGATAATTTTAAAAACAAATCTGATCTTCCCTCAACCATTAGAATTCTAAGACTTAAGGCATTTAAAGGTTGAAAAACACCCGTTAAACAAAGTAATTGTAAAATCCAAATACAAGGTCTCCATTGCTCTCCTATTAGCAATATTACTAATGGCTCGGATATTGCTGCCAAACCCAACATGCACATTGATGAGATTAATAAAGTACCTCTAACTAATCTTCTAAAATTTCTAGATAATCGTTCTCTATCACTTCTTATACTTGACAGAACGGGATAACTTACTCTATTAATGACAGCACTTAATTGATTCGATGATAAAGATTTAAATTGATCAGATCGCGTGTAATATCCTAACTGAATTGTTGAATAAAACTTACCTATAATAAATAAAAAGGCATTTCTATATACCATATCTAATAACTGGCTTAACAGCAAATTTCTCCCAAACCCAAATAATTCTTTGAACGATACTTTACTAAAAATCCAACTTGGCCTCCAGTCTACATAATACCAAAATAAAATAGTTGATGCTATATACCTAACTAACATAAGACAGACTAAACTCCATACACCATAACCTTTAAGAGCCATTACTATTGCTATAACTCCAGAAATTATAGATGCAATTACAGAAATTTTACTCTGTTTTTTAAAGTCTATCTTTTTTATTAAATGCACTTTATGAATAGCTGCTAATGCATTAATAACTAATCCAAAGCTTAAGACTTTTAACATTTGATGAAGCTCTGGTTCTTCGAAATATAAGCTTATTTTTTTAGAAAAAATAAACAACAATAAGAAGGCTATGAAGCTAATCATCATATTAAAATGGAAGGTAGTAGAAAAGTCCTTTTCAGTACAATCATTTTTACGAATTAATGCACTGCTCAATCCACTATCAATAAATACCTGAGATATCGTAATAAATATTGTAATTAAACCAATTAAACCGAATTCCTTAGGTGACAATATTCTAGCTAGCACTATTCCAGTAAGAAATTGAATTCCTTGATTAGCTGAACTATCAACTAAACTCCAGAAAAATCCATGAATAGTTTTTGATTTTAAACTCTGAATCAATCTCTATTTAATTATCTATAAAGAATTCACAGTGATCAGAATTAAGAATCTTTACAATTCTATCAGATTCGAAATAAATTTTATCTCCTGACACTTTAGAAAGGTCTACAAGAAACAATCCGTCTTCAATTTTTTCTTTCGTTATAGATTTTCCAGATGTATTTAAAACTTTAAACCTTCTCGAACTAACAAGTAGTTTATCTTGTCCTTCAATATTATAGGCGTATCTTCCTAGACTTATAGGTGTTCCGCACTCAATAATAAGATTTTCTGGCGCCATCCAATCTAAGGAAAATTTAACATTCGTTAGTTTCCAGTATATTTTATATCTGCCTTTCTCAGGCAAATATATTTGTGTACTTTTATTTCCTCCTTCTTTGAAGATTTGCACATCTATTTGTTCCCCTCTATCATTGTAAACAGAAATCCCTACCATAGTCCCAAATCTTTTAGGACTAATTTTCTTAGCTTGAAAACTTAAATCAATTTTCTTCCTTGCATCTACTTCTACTGTAAAATTAAACCCTCTCTGACTTCTAATTTTAAGAGCATTTTTTGGAATCTCCGTGCTTCTAACTAATGATCTGCGTCTATCTATAGATCTTACCTTACTTTTTTTGTCCTCCATTAGTTTGTTGACTAATTTGCTGTTCTTATTCTGATTCAATTTAGAATAAGGATGAGGGATTGTTTTTAAATTTTTCCAATATTGGGCCGGCTTATGTAATTCTCTGGATCTTCCACCCCTCTTGTATCTATCCATGTTATAAGTTCTCATGAAGGGACTAGAAAGCCAATATGAGTGGACCATCAAGCTAGGCAAAATAGAATAAGAGAAATCAATTAAATTATCTAAAGATTTGTCAAGTTTAGTAGAGTCATTCCTACTAGATTTTACATCATCTGCGTAAAATAAAAAAGATGCATATTTTTCAAATTCTTCAATACGTTTAACATCCAAGTCATTATCCGCGTTTCTCTTAGCTTTCCTAAAATCATCAAAAACTAGATATTTCTCAAAACTAGGAATAAATCCATTTTCTGACCATCTTCTGAAAATCCTTTCCATATCTAGTTTACCTTTACCGAAACAATCAGTTAATAAATTATCTAGTAAATCATCTTGCTTTTTAGAATTATCAAAACTAATCTGAGATAACAGATATAATGGAATACCTACGGCTCCTATACTATAAGTTGTTTCGATTCTAAAACCATCTACATTATATTTATTTAGAAAATCAATCTCTTTCTGAGGTATGTCTAAAAACTTATTCAAAGGCTTACCTTTAGTGGTTACCAATAATGACCAATAATAGTATATCTCGATATTATCAAATTTTGCTTTCCAATCTTTTACAATATTGTCAGCAAAGGTTTCATGCTGGAATCTCCAAGGTACTAAGGTTACATATAGATTCTTATGTAGATCAATATTAGGCACAGCAGTATGTTGATTATATGCTAATAGTGCAATTTTTACATTAGGATAAGCTTTCTCCAAATGCTCAGCTACTTTATTAGCTAAATAAAATACTTGATCGCTTATATTACCAATCTTTCTGCAAGCTTCGCAATCACAAAATCCTGAGCCATCGGATGGCTCAACTCCAATCGATTGGGCATTTAAATGATCTTTTCCGAATCGATTAATTTTTTCTCGAAGTAATGCCTCTCTATCCTTGATAAATAATTTTACTAACCCCGGATTTCCTACACACAGTTTAGTACTTAGTTTCGGCTTATCTATTTTTAATGGAGAAGCTAGAAATTGTGGGTTTTTGGAAAGAACATCCTTGTTTCTACGTATAAAGTCTTGCCATGCATGACCTATTCCTTTAGTTTCATTTCCCCACAGGTTTCGATCCATCCATATTTTCCATTCTGATTTAACTATGTTTTCAGGATCTCCTGGAAAATTTCTTGGGAATCCTCCTCCGCCAAAAAAACTTCTATTACCTATACTTGGTTTTATTAGTCCTTTCTTGGCCAACAATTGTTTATGTTTATCGGGATATATTTTCCAGATTTCTCCTGGGAAATACCACTTCATTCCAAGTTTGTCAAGATACCAATATAATCCATTTCTTATTCCTTCAGAGAAATGCCCATAGATAAGAAGTTGGTTTTCATTAACATCAATATAAAAAGACTGTCTAGAATTTTCTAACGCTCTAGCAACTTCATTAGGAACATATTCTGAATTATCCGTAAGAACAATGTTCGTATTTGTAAATACGTCCTTACTTACACAGTCTCGGAAATGAATCAGAAAGTCGTCTAGGCTAGTATCTAGTGTATGCTTTTCATCCTTGCTAAAATTTATGGTACTTTTTTGACCATGAACAATGTGCTTTTGATTTACACACGCTGTAAAGCAAAGTAAGATACTTACTTTAATAAAAAAATTAAATTTCACTTTGTGTTAAACTTGTCACTTTACAATATCATATATTCTATGTGAAACGATTGTTTTAGCAATTTTGATTAATCAAATCAATTTAAGTCAAGATTAGAAATATTCATATAGAATCTATTCCACCATAATATCATCATAAATCTTTTTGACTATAAAGAACACAATTGCAATAATTGATCCCATAATAAAAGCTGTAGTAAATGCTCGTTTCCAAGATACTATAGTAGGAACAATAGGGCTCCTCGGTAAATCTATAACCTGTACGACTGGGGTCATATTTCTTAATGCAAAATCTGTAGCTTCCAATTGCTTTACAACTTCTGCATACATAACATTAAGAATAGCTGCTTGTCTTTCTAATCTTATCTGACGTAAGTAACCTTTGACTGTTACTAAATTCCTATTACTGTCTTTGAAATCTGCAAGAGAGTATTCCGCACCTTTAAGTTCTGCAAGTACAGAATCTCTTTTAAACTCCATTATCCTATAAGTTTTTTTCTGCTTCTCAACACTTTTTTCTATAAAAAAAGAACTTAACTGTTTGTATACATTATTAAGTACCCCTAATGTAAGATCTTCATGCTGTGTAGTCATCCTTATTGCCATAATACCCGTCTCCTCATTTAGCTGTGAATTAAGTGCTGGTGGAATGCCTGCTATAGGATTCCCGTTAATTTTCTCATATAACAATCTCAAAAACTGATTTTCTCTGTTAGAAAAATTATCTAAATCATCATTATCGAATCTAAAGTCTTGGTGATCTAATAAAACTTTAGGCCATGCGACCTTATATACAGGAATAAAAGGCCACTTGTAATCTTTCACTAGGAATGATATATCGTAGTAATCTAAAAAATGATTTGCAAGAAAATCTTTTTTACCATCTAGTGAAACAGAATCAAAAAGTGTGTTATGAACAATTTTCTTACTCTCAAATAATTGTAAAATCTTACCTAAATTATCACCGCTACTTGTACCACCACCAAATATTCCACCTAGTATATCAGCTGGATTAAATCCTCCTTTCTTTTTTGACTCATCCATCATAAATGTGAGGTTCTCGCTATATGATAGTGGAGTCATATATGCCATTAAACCTTTAAATAAACCGAATAAAACACCGACTAGTACAATCCACTTCCACTTTGGAATTAAATGACTTATAAAGGATTTCACATAAAGTATAACATCCCTTATTCTAAGTTCCTTATATTCTTCTTTTTGGTAATTATTCGACATCTATGTTCTTTGCGAAAAAAAATCGGTCCAGTGTAATTTTTTATAAATTTTCTAGTAAATCTAGAAGATATTTTCCATACTCGCTCTTCTCAATCTCTTTGCCTAGTTTATATAACTGGTCTCGATCTATATATCCCTTTCTGTATGCAATTTCTTCTATACAACTTATTTTAAATCCTTGTCTTTTTTCTATTACTCTTATAAATTCTGAAGCGTCGTGTAGAGAATCAAAAGTCCCGGTATCTAGCCATGCCGTACCACGGTTAAACACTTTCACTGAAAGTTTACTTTCTCCTAAATAATGACTATTTATATCAGATATTTCATATTCTCCTCTTGCAGAAGGTTCTAAATTCTCAGCGATTTCTATTACAGAATTATCATAAAAATACAGTCCAGGAACTGCGAAATTAGACTTAGGTCTAGTAGGTTTCTCTTCTATGGATATGGCATTATGATGATCATCAAATTCAACAACTCCATATCTTTCAGGATCAGAAACTCTATAGGCAAACACTATCCCTCCCTCAGGATTAGAACAGGATTCTAAAATTCTTGTCATGCCTGCTGCGTAAAATATATTATCTCCCAAGATTAATGCTACCTTATCGCTTCCTACGAAATCTTTACCTATAACAAACGCTTGAGCAAGTCCATTAGGAACTTCTTGAATTGCATACTGAAAATTGCATCCATACTTCTGCCCATCTCCTAATAATCTTACGAATTGATCGTTATCTTGGGGAGTTGTAATGATCAAAATATCTCTTATCCCTGACAACATAAGTATTGACAGAGGATAATAAATCATTGGTTTGTCATACACGGGCATGAGTTGTTTTGATATGCCCTTCGTAATTGGATATAGTCGTGTTCCCGATCCTCCTGCTAAAATTATTCCTTTCAAGATGTTAGCTTTTAATAAAAAAAAATTAATTTCTTTGTACCTATTTAAAAACTATCAATTTTTTATTATACATAATTTTTCCTTTTGTGTGTATCGTAGCAAAGTAGATTCCAGCTCTTAATTCATTTCCTATTTCTAAACTCCCTCCACTCCTAATGACCTGCCTATCAAAAACAGTACCCATAGCATCATATAACACAAAAACTGCATCGTTAATGTTATTATCAAATGTACAAGATAAATCTGCAGTATTTAATATTGGATTCTCGATAATACAATTCAGATTAGCTAGTAAGTTTTCTTCTACAGCAGACATTATATCAACAACTTTCCAACTTTTGCTACACTGCTGGTCTACAACCCACTCTCCATCTACCCACATAGAATAATCCTCTGATGTAATATCACCGTTCTGGTTGTAGTTGAAATCCGACATAGTTGAATTAACTAATCCACCCATTCCGTCACTAACCTGTGTTATACTCACATTTAAGTTTTGAGCACTGGTGTAGGTATTAGTAATTTCTAGTGTAGGAATCCAGCTAGATCCATCCCATGTATCTCTAGCTTCTTTTGTAATATTTCCACTACTATTGTAATCAAAATCTACTCTTGATGAGTTGACTAATCCTCCCATTCCATCACTTAAACTTGTTGTGACAATATTCGGGTTTTGACTAGAGGTATATGATGTAATTGTTTCAGAAATAGGTGACCAAGCACTTCCATCCCAGATATCTCTAGCTTCTTTTGTAATATTCCCACTACTATTGTAGTCAAAATCTACTCTTGTAGAGTTAACAATTCCACCCATTCCATCGGTAATTGCCACAATTTGCATATTGATTTGTTGGTTACCTGTAAACGTTGTAGATATTTCTGAAGCAGGTTCCCATTGATCGTTATTCCAAATTTCAGTTCCAATAAATATAATGTTACCGCTACTGTTATAATTATAGTCAAGTCTTGTAGAATTCACTAAGCCTCCCATTCCATCACCAACTCTAGTTGTGCTTATATTCAAATTTTGAGCACCTGTATATGTGTTAGTAATTTCTAATTCAGCATTCCAGCTAGTTCCATCCCATGTATCTCTAGATTCCTTTGTAATGTTTCCACTGTTATTATAATCAAAATCTACTCTTGTAGAATTCACTAAGCCTCCCATGCCATCGCTTAATCTTGTTGTTTGGATATTTGGAAGTTGACTAGATGTATATGAAGTAACTACATCAGAAACAGGTGACCATGCACTTCCGTCCCAAACGTCCCTTGCTTCTTTTGTTATGTTACCGCTATTGTTATAATCGAAATCTACTCTTGTGGAATTCACTTCTCCACCCATTCCATCTCCAACAACCACTGTTTGTAGGTTCAAATTCTGAGAGGAAGTATAGGTATTTGTTATTTCAGTAACTATTTGCCAACTTGTGCCATTCCATTCTTCATTAGTTTCTTGTGTAACATTTCCGCTTTGATTATAAGAAAAACTTTGTTGAGTTACATTTTCTCCTGAAGCTTGTACAAGCATCGTTCGAACGTTATTTGAGTTGGTATAAGAAAAAGTAATACACGTATCTTGAGTAGACTCTACACCGCAACATTCTGTCAATGGAAGAGACTCCGTCTGGCTAAAAAGAGAAAAACTACTAAAGGTTAAGATTAAAAGTAAAAGATTAAATCTCATTAGATTATGATTTTATTAATATATTAAAATTAAATAATATGTGTAATATGTTGATTGTATGAAATTTGAAAGCAAATATACAGTGTTATTAGAATTTATTCAATAATAAAACCTATTTAAAGTTATAAAGTACATTATGCGACGTCATTTCTGATTTTGTAGACTAAATCTATTACTGGTTTGATATCAGATAGGCCGAAACCTTTACCTTCTAATATTTTGTAGTAAGATTCTGTATGTAAATTTTCAAAACCATAATTTAAATCTATTTCTTGACCATCCATATACAAATACTTAAAAGTCTTATCTCCTTTTTCTATAGATTGTGAGGGAAGATCTTCTGAATTGATACTTAAGTCCCATTCTACAACAGCCTTTTCTAGATTTAAAGTACCTTTTATTTTGGATGAGGAATTATGCGAGTTTTTATTTGATATTACTCTACCAAAAATCCAAATCAACACATCAAAAAAATGAATACCAATATTGGAAGCTAATCCTCCAGATTTTTCTTCTTCTCCTTTCCAGCTTACGTGATACCATTTTCCTCTTGCAGAAATATACTTTAACTTGACATTATGTATTTTATTAGATGTATCAGCTTTTACTGATTCTCGAAGTTGAATAAGCTCAGGATGCAATCTAAGTTGCATTATGTTATTTATTTCACCAGTATATTCATTCTGTGATTTTTCTAAAGATTCTAAATTCCATGGATTTAGAACTATAGGTTTTTCGCAAATAACTTTTGCTCCGATTTTTAATCCGTATCTAATATGAGCGTCATGTAAATAATTAGGACTACAGATACTTACATAGTCTAGATTATTACCCTCCCTTTTAAATTTCTCTAAAAACCTATCAAACCGTTCGAACTCAGTAAAGAAATCTGCATTAGGGAAATAACTATCTAAAACTCCTATGGAATCGTTAGGATCTAAGGCAGCAATAAGATTATTACCAGTATCCTTAATAGCTTTCATATGCCTTGGCGCTATGTAACCCGCGGCACCTACTAATGCAAAGTTTTTAATAATTTTCTAATTTGTAAAAAATGAAAGAGTTAAACATTTGCTGTTTAGTTTTTCTTTACTTTATCATTTACTAATGAATAAGAATTACCATCCTTGTTACACTTGGCTATACCCTTTTCGTCAAACTCTAACCGCTCTCCGAATTCGCTCATCCAACCTACATGTCTTACAGGATTTCCTACTACTAATTCAAAATCCTTGATGTCTCTATTCACTACTGCTCCTGCACCTATAAATGCATATTTGCCAATGCTATTGCCGCAAATAATTGTTGCATTCGCACCGATTGTTGCTCCTGTTTTCACAATCGTCTCTTTAAATTCTGCTTTTCTATCTACCGAGCTTCTCGGATTAATGACATTTGTAAAAACAGCAGACGGTCCTATAAAAACATCATCTTCACATCTTACACCTTCATAGATAGATACGTTGTTTTGCACTTTTACAGAATTACCTAAAATCACATTATTTGCAATCATCACATTTTGACCTAGGACACAATTCTTTCCAATTTTAGAACTTGACATAACATGACAAAAATGCCAAACTTTAGTTCCTTTTCCTATGATGACTTCATCATCAATGTAAGAGGAAGCATGGACAAAAAATTGATTTGTCTCAGCCACTAAGCAAAGAATTTTTTAACATGGTCAATTATATAACTCTGGTCCTTACTGTTCATCTCAGTATGTATCGGGAGAGAAATAACTTCATGACATAACAACTCTGTATTGACTAATTTCATTGCTTGATCATATCCCTTAAAAGCTTTTTGATTATATAATGGTACAGGATAATATATCATAGATGAAATTCCCTTTTCCGCTAAATAATCTTTTAAATCATTTCTACGATCTTCTTTTACTTTCAAGGTATACTGATGAAAAACGTGAGTTGACTTGTCGTGTCTTTTTGGTGTAATTATTTGATCAATACTACTAAATTCTCTATCATAAATATCAGCAACATCATTTCTCTTTTTATGGTAACTTTCTAAATATTTTAATTTAACATTTAAGACAGCTGCTTGTATAGCGTCCAATCTAGAATTACATCCAATAACTGAGTGATAGTATTTTTTATCTTGACCATGATTTGCAATCATTTTCACTTTAGCAGCTAGTTCTGTATCGTCCGTAAACATTGCCCCACCATCTCCAAAGCACCCTAAATTCTTAGAAGGGTAAAACGAAGTGGTACTAATTGTTCCAAGTGACCCTGCTTTTTTAGTTCCTAATTCACTAGAAAAATATTTGGTGCCTATCGATTGTGCATTATCTTCAATAATAGCCAAATTATGGTCTTTCGATAATTTAATTATCTCATCCATATCCGTACACTGTCCAAATAAGTGTACTGGAATTATAACTTTTGTTTTAGGGGAAATTGATTTTTCAACAAGCTCTCTAGTTATGTTAAAAGTATCGTAATCCACGTCTATCATAACAGGTTTAAGACCTAGCAACGCTATAACTTCAGCTGTAGCGACGTAGGTAAAAGAAGGAACTATAACTTCATCTCCTTTTTTTAGATCTAAGGACATTAATGCTATTTGTAATGCATCTGTTCCATTTGCACAAGGAATTGCGTGTCGTACTCCTAAGTATTCCTCCAGTCCTTTTTGTAGTTTTAGAACCTGTGGCCCGCCGATATAGTATGCACTATCTAAAACTTCTTGGATCGCTATATTTATTTCAGATCTTATAGACTCATATTGGGTCTTCAGATCTACCATTGGGATATTCCTCACTATCTATTACTCTTATTATACCACTTATAAGAAGCCTTAAGACCTTCTTCTAGATGAATTTCAGGGTCATAGCTTAAAAGTCTAATTGCTTTCGATACATCTGCTAAACTATGAGGTATATCTCCAGCACGATTAGGTCCATGAATAGCTTGGCTTGCTGATCCGCAGACCTTCTTTATACCGTCCCATAGTTCTAATAATGTTGTACGGTTTCCACATGCGATATTGTATACCTGATTAAGCCCTTCATTATTCGAAGTTGTAAGACCCAATATATTAGCATTTATAACATTCTGAACATAAGTAAAATCCCTGCTGTAACTTCCATCCCCGTTTATGATAGGGTTTGTACCGTCTAATGCATGTTTAAAAAACAAAGGAATTACCGCTGCATAAGCTCCACTAGGGTCTTGCTTAGGACCGTAAACATTAAAGTATCTATACCCTATAAAATCAAGTCCATAAAGATCGTGAAATACTTTAGCATATAATTCCATCACATATTTAGTGACTGCATAAGGAGAAAGAGGATTCCCTATCTTATCTTCTACTTTCGGTAGGCCTTCACTATCTCCATAGGTAGAAGAAGAGGCGGCATAAATAACTCTATCAACACCCTGCTCTTTAGCAGCACTAAAAATATTTAAAGTACCTCCTATGTTGACATCGTTTGTCGTAATTGGGTCTTTGACTGATCTTGGAACTGAACCTAAGGCAGCTTGATGCGAGACCTTATTCATCCCCTCACAAGCATTTAGACAATCTTCATAGTTTCTTATATCTCCATTGACAAATTCAAACTTTGGATGTGTGTAAAATTCTTCAATATTCTTTTCGAAGCCTGTAGATAAATTATCTAGTACTCGAACAAAAGAAAAACGGTCATCTCTTAAAAGTGCCCCCACTAGATTACTCCCTATAAATCCGGCTCCGCCTGTTACTAAAACTTTCATATTTAAGATTCTGTATTATACATTTTAGCATAGTATTTTTGATATTCCCCACTTGTTACATTCGACAGCCATTCTTCATTTTGTAGATACCAATCTATGGTCTTACTTAAACCTTGTTCGAACTGAAGAGAAGGTTTCCATCCTAATTCTTTTTCGATTTTTGTCGCATCTATAGCATATCTCATATCGTGACCTGCTCTATCCGTAACATAGGTAATTAAGTTTTCTGAAGACCCTTCTTTTCTTCCTAACTTTTCATCCATCTGTCGACATAGTTCTTTTACAAGATCTATATTTCTCCACTCATTATGGCCTCCAATATTATAGGTTTCTCCTTTTCTTCCTTTAGAAAAAATTACCTCTATCGCTTTGGCATGATCTTCTACATATAACCAATCTCTAACGTTTACCCCTTTACCATATACTGGTAATGGTTTGTTGTTAATTATATTATTAATGAACAGAGGTACTAATTTTTCTGGAAATTGATTAGGACCATAATTATTAGAGCAGTTAGAAATAACGATCGGTAAACTATAAGTATGATGAAAAGCTCTTACTAGATGATCAGAGCTGGCCTTGCTCGATGAGTATGGACTTCTAGGGTCATATGCAGTATCCTCATAGAAAAAGCCTTCCTGACCTAAAGAACCATATACCTCATCCGTACTAACGTGATAAAATAATTTATTATCTAACTTATCAGTCCACGTTTCTCTTGCTACTTGCAGTAAAGAGGCAGTACCCATAACATTTACTTTTATAAAGTGTAATGGATCCGTTATCGATCTATCAACATGCGATTCTGCAGCTAAATGTATTACGGATGTTATATTTCTTTCGGAAAAGACTTTTCTTAACAATGGTATATCAGTAATATCTCCTTTTACAAAAGAGTAATTACTTTTTGAATCTACATCTTTTATGTTCTCTAAATTACCTGCATAAGTAAGCGTATCAAGATTTATTATATTAGAATCTGGATAACTATTTACAAATAATCTTACAACATGAGACCCTATAAATCCAGCACCGCCTGTTATTAATATATTTTTATGTTGATTTGACATAATATAAATGTTTTATTATCTAATCATTCCTGCTGCAACAGTATTATTAGTTCCTTCGTCTACTAGTATTACACTACCTGTACTTCTATTTTTCCTATATGAATCGTAAAACAATGGCTTCATTGTTCTAATAACCACTCTAGCAATATCATTACTCCTGATCTCTTTATTTTCAGTTTCTCGGTGAAGCGTATTTATATCTAGTTTGTATCTAATCTCTTGAATCATACATCTTGTATCTTGGGTAGTATGTTTAAGCATATACTTACCCTTCTCTTTGAGAGGATTATCGTGATCAAACCAACAAAGCATTATTTCAATATCTTGTGAAACTTCTGGTTTGTTGTTAGTTCTAACTAGCATATCTCCCCGACTTATATCTATATCATCTTCCAATAAGAGCGTAACAGACTGAGGCGGGTAAGCTTCATTTAGTTCACCATCGAAAGTATCTATTTTAGATATTGTAGATTTGAATCCACTTGGAAGGACCATCACTTCATCTCCCTTCTTGAATACGCCACCAGCTATACGTCCCGCATATCCTCTATAGTCATGGTATTCATCACTGTAAGGCCTTATAACCTGTTGCACAGGAAATCTGCAATCTATAAAATTATGATCGCTAGAAATATGTACATTTTCTAAGTAATACATTAGCGTTGTTCCATTATACCAAGGCATTTTTTCACTTCTATCCACAACGTTGTCTCCTTTCAATGCTGATATCGGAATAAAGCTTACGTCTTTCACGTCTAGTTTCGTTGCAAAGGCCTCAAATTGATCATGTATCTTATTAAAATCTTCTTCTCCATAATCTACAAGGTCCATTTTGTTCACACACACAACTACATGAGGTATCTGTAACAATGATGCAATTATTGCATGTCTTTTTGTTTGTTCAATTACACCGATTCTAGCATCTATAAGTAATAATGCTACGTTGGCTGTAGACGCCCCAGTCACCATATTTCTTGTATACTGAATATGCCCTGGAGTATCTGCAATTATAAATTTTCTCTTAGGTGTGGAAAAATATCTATATGCCACATCTATAGTGATTCCTTGCTCTCTTTCTGCTTTAAGACCATCCGTAAGCAATGCAAGATTCACTCCATCCTCTCCTCTTTTTTCACTAATCTTTTCTATTTGTTCATACTGATCTTGGAAGATAGATTTACTATCGTATAATAATCTTCCGATTAGTGTAGATTTTCCGTCATCTACAGAACCTGCGGT
>ENA-ORXM01000214-ORXM01000214.1-marine-metagenome-genome-assembly--contig:-NODE-214-length-114403-cov-91.602085_pt1 | contig 114403 bp, 88 predicted proteins | sample MGYA00237867_ERZ511480 | MGnify/ENA primary metagenome ERZ511480 (study PRJEB26309, sample SAMN06266103) | marine metagenome | isolation source: Algal blade | place: United Kingdom:Sidmouth, United...
AAAGTGCTAAAGTCATATCAGCTTGACTAACAGTTCTCTTACTTCTGAATTTATTTACTACTACTGAACATGCCTGATTAATAATTTCTAAGCGATTCATTATCAATTATCTATTGTTTTTAATCTCAAGCATCAGGGTCTTCTGAACATCTTGAGACATGGTCCGAACCTACTGCTAATAATGATTAATTATCCCACCAGACGGGCGTGACGGGCGATTGTCGATTACTCTCTACGCTGGTGCTATTTCGGGTCAATTCGCTGGTAGGATAAGACGCTCGTCTGAACCATTCTCCTGCGAAATCAACTTCTGCATCATCTGATTGTCTGATCTCTAGGCCTGTAAATACATCGGGCGAAAAGTCATACCGTCTGAAATCCACAAAGGTTTCAGGGTTCAGAAAATTATGAATATACTTCTCCTTCATGATGTGGTGCAACATGAGATTATCTACGCCAACATCAACTGAAGCATCCATGCTATACAGAGAGCCGTCAAGGTTATACATATCCATACTAGCAGCTATAGCCTCCTGATATGCTGTATATGCCTCTGCGCTCCCACTGGCGCTTGTCGAAGTACCACCTCCTGCCAGAAAGGCTGCTTCAGCCTCTATCAGCTTGGCCTCAGCGTAGCTGATTAGGATAAGAGGAGCATCAATGCTCGTATAGAATCCGTCAACAACAAACTGCGCATTAGCCGTAGTGCTGTCTGGTCCAAAGCCTCCTCCACCGCTGACGTAGCCGATCCACTCATCACTACCTCCATTAGACGCGAAGAGCGGTAGTCTGGGGTCAATTTCCAAATCTTCATTGGCAAATGGATAATAATCTCCATTCATCATACTGACTAATTGGCTGGCAATATCTCTATGAAAATTGCCTGTGTTTCTGGCGAGCACCTCACTGGCATACCAAGGATTCAAGTTTTTAGTATCGTAATCCATCTTGAAGTTATCTTCGTTAGAGCTGAAACCATTAACTACGGTTGCCAGCACATCGCTAGGCGTTGCCTGACCAGTATTTAGCAGATGTAGCTGGTATCTAGCTTTAATCGTGTAAGCAGCCCTGAGCCACTTTTCCAAGTCTCCGCGGTAAATTAAATCCTCATTACCTACAGAGATACCAGAATCATCAGAAGCCTGTAATGCGGCAATCGCGCCATCTAATAAAGAGAAAATACTTCCGTATATTTCTTCTTGTGTATCAAATGCTGGTGTCAGATTATCTTGGCCCTGAGCAGCCTCGGTGTATGGAATATTGTCCCAAGTATCGGTAGCTATACCTAAATTAATTGCTGTGAGAATATCGGCTACTGCTCCGAAGTGAATAGCGCCAGTCTCGTCTACTTTTTCCTGAATCACACCGAGATTTGGCAGTATGAAGAGATATACCTGATTCCATAAGCCCGCCGCTTCTGTCTCTCCTGCTGCACCACCTTCCTGACTGACAAAATTCTGTACATAGTTACCAAATATTAATTCTCCAGATCGCTGCGCCTCCATCGTACTGTGGATGATTGGTGCGAGAAGATCATTCATTCTTAACTCTTCTTTATCAGCCGTACCAGCAGGAATATTCACATCGAAATAATCTTCGCTGCATGAAGACCAAAGGAGTATTACAAAAATCGCTAACGTAAATATATTATAGTGTCTCATAGTTGCCGTGATTTTAAAAACCTAATAAAATACCAAATGAAAAACTCTCACTGACTGGTGTACTGAATCCCGTGAATCCGTACACATTAGCGCCGGCACTGTACTGACTTCCCTCTGGGTCGAAACCCTCGAATGGAGTCCATAGGAGTATATTGGCGGCACTCGCTGATAAGGTCATTGATTCTATATTGAGCTGTTCCAATATCTGATCTCCTATGCTATAGGACAGGCTGAAATTGCGCAGCTTTAGCCAGGAGGCATCTTGAACTAAGATCTCTGATGCTCTGTTATAGCGAGTCGAGCTTCTGTAATAATTTTGATCGATGAATACATCTTGAGTATTAGGAGTGTAGCCCCCATTGCCATCATCCATCACACCTGGTAAGATTGTATTTGTATTTCTAAATGCCGTCAGGCCTAACACGCCATTTCTGATCGCGTTACGCCTACCAGAATCATAAAGATCGCCGCCTTTCTTCCATTCCAGTAAGAAGTTCATTCCAAAATTTCTATAGCTCAGATTGTGTCCAATAGACGCTATAAAATCTGGAAATGCGTTTCCTACTTTCTGTCGTTCATCCAAATTAACTCTGGGCAATCCATCTTCGCCAATGTAGCGCTCACCACCCTCGTATCGCCATCGCCAGCCGTAGAGTGTACCCATCTCATCTCCCTCTCTGACTTCTGATGTCACTCCAGCGAAGCCAGCATTGGCGAATACTACTGCCTCTATGTCATCAGGAAGATCCAACACCCTACCCTCATTAGTAGAGAAATTGAGAAAGGCCTCCCAGCTCAGTTTACTATTTCTGAGCAAGTATGCGCTGAGTAGCAGCTCATGCCCGAATGTTTCAAAGTCTCCAGCATTACGATTGAGAGCCGAGATGCCTGATGACGGAGCCGTACCTACATCGAATATTTGTGACTTAACTTTAGTCCTAAAGTACGCATAGTCCAATCTGATCCGATTAGTGAAAAAGCGTAAGTCTGCTCCAAATTCTATAGACTGATTCTTTTCTGGTATGGTATTTAAATCGCCTTCCCGCGTGCTCAACCTGAATCCACCAGCACCGCCAAAGGGGAAATCGCCGTCAGCCACAAAAAATCTACCCGTCCTACCAAAAACTGGCCCTTTACCTACTTCAGCCCACGATGCTCGCAACTTACCGAAACTGAAGACATCATTATCACCAAACAAATCCTGAATATCATAGGCTAGACTGAAAGAGGGATAGAAGAATGAGCGATTCTCAGCTGGCAGTGTGGAGACCCAGTCATTTCTACCCGTCACGCTGAAGAAGAGTCTATTCTTATAGTCAAATTTAAGCTCGCCAAAAACTCCCACATTCCTGAGCTGGGTGACGCTGTTACTGGCGAAAATATTTATGGTATTGGCAATATCATTAATGCCAGGCACATTGAGGGTCTCTCCTCTTACGGAGGTAAAGTCAGTCTTACGATCAGATATCTGGTTACCTAAGGTTAAGGTAGTTTTCAAGTCACTGGTCAGTTCTTGATTCATAGCGACTAATAAGTTAGACTCGAGACCAGTAAAATTGACATCTTGCTCGACAATGAACCCGCCCACCTGAGTCCCGACATCTAAATCTGGGGGGACGAATCTATTGCGCTGATCAGAAAAATTGTCCACTTGAGCAGAATAGGTCACATTAATCCAATCCTTTGGAGTCCAATTCAAGGTAGCGTTTCCAATCCATCGATTCACGTCATCTTGCAGATTACTGGTCTCCAAGAAGTAGCGCGGATTATCGGTGATCCCCATAGAAAAATTTCGCTGTGACCCATCAGCATTAAGAAAATCGTTAATCGGAAAGGTGGGAGAATAAAAGGATAGCGAGCTAAATACTGACTTATCACCACCATTAGCGCGAGCACCTCCAGACTTAGTATAGGCGATAGATGTGTTTAGACTGAGATTATCAGTGACCTTATATCCTGACTTCATTCTGAAAGTAATCTTATCATAATCTGTATTAGGCAGGACACCTTTCTCATGATTATTGCCCATGGAAAAGAAATAATCTATCTTATCATTAGCGCCGCTAATACTCATATTCACCTGACGGTTTATGCTGGTCTGGAATAGCTCGAAAGGATCATAGTAGCGATCATTCGATAGGTCAATAATATTGCCATCAGGGTTTTCAACTGAGTCATCAGTATATTTTGGACCCCACGTATGGAATGCCGTACTATTAAAAACAGAGGTAAATCCTGACTCAGTATCGGGGGTGTATAATAGCTCAACTCTGCCATTCCATCCCTCGCGGTATATATCTTGATAGGTGGGCGTAGTATTTATTTGACGCACAGAAGTGGAGGCACTGAGTGAGACCTTAGCCTTACCTTGCTGCCCTTTTTTAGTTTCTATAATAATGGCTCCATTAGATGCTCTGATGCCGTAGAGGGCTGTGGCTGCGGCACCCTTTAGTACGGTGTAGCTCTCTATATCCTCTGGATTAATATCCGCCCCCCGATTAGTGAAGGCAAACTGCTCTGCACTACTGACGGAGTTGGACCCAGCACTGGGTCTGACCTCTCCTGCGAAGGTTTCGTTATTGAGAGCCAGACCGTCAACTATAATTAGCGGCTGATTATTTCGGCTCGGATCAACCGAAGTCACGCCCCTAATTAGTATATCTACACCACCTCCTGAGGTGCCAGAGGTCTGATTAATTTGTAACCCAGCTACACGGCCTTGCAATGCGGTGATGGCATTAGCTTGACCAGCCAGATTGAGATCCTCGGAGTCCACTTTTGATACTGAATAACCTAACTCCCGGGTGTCCTTCTTGATCCCAAACGCAGTCACCACGACCTCGTCTATATAATTGCTGAAGTCAGTCATCTTGATATTCAAGGTCTTACCTGCTACAATTCTCTCTTCTGTATTCATCCCGAGAAACGAGTAGACTAAAGTATCACCTACGGAAGCACTGACAGTATATGAGCCATCCAGCTCTGTAGCCGTACCGTCAGTAGTACCTTTCACCTGGATATTAACTCCGGGAATACCTATTCCGCCAGAGTCCGACACCTTGCCTGTGACTATCTGTCCGTGTAAGGAAATTATAGAGATCAGCATAGTGCATAACCATGCAATGGAAGTATTTAGATTGATGTTCGTCTGCTGTTCGATTTAGTGATCTTGCTAATCTAAAATAATTGATGTTGTCTAATTAACACTGACAAATACTGAGTATTAATTTTTATTGGAAATAATCTAATCGATTAATTAATCTAATAAATGTTTTCTATACGAAACTAGTAACTTAATAATGGAGAGGAGTAGCGCAGAAACAAGATTTAAGACGGCTTAGGCATTATGCCGTACGTTGAGAGCTGTGCTTTGATGGCTTTAGTGGGTCGCTGAGCATCCGCATCGAGTATCACGCCTGCAGGGTCAATCAAGATAAACTGCGGGATGGACTTCACTTCATAATCTCGCACGAAGGGTGACTTCCAGTCCCCTGGGACCAAGACTTGTAGCCCAGGATAATCATTGTAGAAGAAGCTTTCTGTCCATTTTTTTCTGTCCTTATCCACAGAGATTCCGATGAAACTGATATTCGCTTCTGCATAATCTTCAAGCATCCGTTTATAAAAAGGGAGCTCTACCTTACAAGGTCCACACCAAGTCGCCCAAGAGAATATATAGACATATGACCCTCTATGGTCACTTAACCTGAAACCCTCCCCATCATAAGTCGTGCCCATGATCTCAGGAGCTATCGTGCCAGCTACTGGATTGATGATTTGACTGTATCTGTTATTGATGGTACGCCTGAATGCTGTATCACTCACTTCTCTTTCATATCGGCTTACTAATGCATTAACCCCGCTGGACGGGACACGAGCTATAGCTTCATACAGCACGTCAGTTTTCATAAAATCCACAATTTTTTCAGCGGAGAAGATGGAATCTACTAATTCATATTTTCGCGTATAATAGTCTATGCCTTTGGTCTGTGTATGTAAAAGCAGCAGACTGGCCTTCTTTTCAAAATATTCGAAAATAAACTTTCGAAAATGATACAGTGGAAATAATCGCTCATCATCAGGGTCCACATCTAAGCTGTGCAGCGAGAGATGATCCACATCATATGCCTCTAAAGCCAATCGGGCCTTAGCGTATCTCACTTTCTCTTCTAAAAGGTATAGAAACTCGGCATCTATCGCATCACGGTGTTCGCCAATAGCGAGGGTTAATAGTTGGTCCAATGAATCAAAATCAGAAACAGAATGAACCGAAGTACTGCTTATCGTGATAGGCTCGTGCTTGTCATCGGCTAGACGGCGATGACTTAAAAAGCTGAGAGATTGGTCTATCTGTTGCAGGAGACTATTCTCTTCTGCGAGGTCTCCCCCGAATAGCAGTTGCCCCTGTTCAGTGGTGTCGTAGATAATCGCCATCTCCTGACCGGGTGCTAGATAAATCTCATGTCGACGGTCGGCATAAGTCAGTAGGAAAAACCCTGGAGCCTCTATATCCAGCTCTATTTTGAATGAGCCATCAGTGTCAATATTTTGTTTGATGCTAAAGTCACTTTGATATGGTCTGTCCTGCCTGATGCTGATGGATGTACTTTCTAAGCTATCTAATATCCTGCCTTTAATTAATACTGAGGTATCTGCCAGGAGCAGGTGGCTGACATCTGAAGCTAGAGATGCATATCGGCCCGTGGTGTCAATAGATACCTTATAGGCTTTCATCTTTTGCAGTGAGTCTAAGATACCTTCTGCCTCCGTGATATGCTCGTCCAATTCAGCTATACTCAGCTGATCTAAAGGCGTCTCTCCACAAGAGCTCAGGTAAACCCAAGCATAAGCAAAACTGACAAAGAGGTATAATCGCAACATATGTGCGGCAAAAGTAAGCAAGTCACCGCGTAATCATATAATAATGTGCCAGTCCTTATATAATCTTGAGAGGACAAATCATGAAGCCATCGGGAGGACATAAGAACTGGTAGAGATACAGAATAATCAATAGTTAAGCAGATTGCTTTGCGCCTAAACTATGCCAAAAAAAAATGGAGCTAACCAACCTCTATTGGCTGGTTAACTCCAAAACTACTATCGAATGAATTATATTCAAAAATGAATAAAAATCACCATTCGAGTTCTCACAGTGTTTAAGATTGCTGTGAAGGTCTTATGCTACTTTTCATCGTTTTCAATGTTAAGCAACTCTCTGTCTAATTTAATACCGTCTTTCTCTAATGCGTCAATCAGGACATCTGCTTCTTGAGCTGTGAATGCTTGAGATACGCAGGGTACGATATGTCCCAAGAATTTAGCATTTAACTCTACTTCGAAGCCTGGCTTCAGTTCTACGCATCCACCTGCAGTATACTCGATGTCTCTACCGGTCACTACTAAGCCATCAGAACTGAGCCGCTTTTCTGCAGTATACAGGTTAGGGCTATTAGAGGCACTTAGACCGGTATTCACGTGTAAGTCGATGAAGCAGTTATATATATTACATATTTCATCATCCATATACGACACGGAAAAGGTTGTGGTGATGGGTGAGCCGCAACTCCCTGCTGGAACATAAGAGGCACTGATCACTCCAGCTGGATCACCATTGGCGTCAACGACGCAATAGCCATCTGCTAATGACAATTCATCTTGATAACTCACCGTCACTGAAGCTGATCCTTGATTGATGAAGACTGCATTATTCAAAGAGTGTGACCACGTGACAGGGCCCGAAGGAGCTGGAGACAATGTATAATTAAATCCATCTTGTCCAGCGCAGACCATGACATCTCCCGTGATCGTGCTGGGTGCTGCACCTAGCTCCACAACCGTCACTGTAGCCGTACAGGTAGATCTTGATCCGCTGCCATCCGTAGCTTCTAGCGTCAGGGTATTCATTCCTATATCTGAGCATGAATAGATAGCTGGATCTGGAATAGTACTTAAGCTTAAGCCTCCACAGGCGGAGCTACTACCACCATCAATATCAGACGCCAATACCTGTATGAAGCCTACGGCAGGATCCACGGTAGCTGTAAATGATTGGCATACTGCTATTGCGCCATCTATCGTGACCGGGTAGCTAAAGTCAGCAAAATCACATCCACTTGATACTGTCACAACGACGTCACCAGAGGTCGCGCCAGACGTAAAACTAAAAGTAGCTTGTCCTGGGCTTTGGCTATTAACTATACCACCTGATCCAGTATACGACCAGTTAATCGACGCACCTGCGGGCACAGATCCTGTATAACTATACAACTGCGTTGTATTAGCACACACATTTGAGGGTCCTGCTATCGTTAGCGAAGCTCCAGATAGACCATTTCCGACTACTACGACTCTAACTAAAGTAACGGCTGGGTTACCTGAACCATCTGTAGCATTATAAGAAATGATATAAGTTCCTGGAACATTCACGTTTACATTTCCCGAGATGCTAATAGAGCCTTGCACTGGGCAATTATCAACAAGGTTTGGGAAAATTTCAGTGTATGGGTCTCCGCAATTTAAGAATACAGATGACCCGTTTGGATCATTATTTGCAAATGTCAGTGTTGGAGCGATAGTGTCCACAACTGTTACTGATGATTGACATGTATTTGTATTATTGGCTAAATCACTTACTTGAAAAGTGGTCACATTTGTTTGTCCAACATCGGAACAATCGAAAATGGTAGTACCAGCGGTGATGGTTAGTGAATCACAATTATCTGACGTCCCTGCATTGATAAGAGCAGCTGGCATGACAGTGGCTAACCCAAAAGAGTCGACCGCTACTGTAACATTAGTGCATTGAGCATCTGGTTTTTCCCTGTCTCTTACCCGTACCACGAATATGCAAGCTTTAGAATTACCATTAACATCCGTCACGGTGACGACAACTCTGGTATCAGCATTAGGATTACCTGCTAAGTTAGTCCCTGGAAAGAAAAACGAATGGACAGTTCCTCCAGCTAAGCCGCCAGTGGGGTCGTTTCCAATTAAGACAGAAGGAGTAACGGAATCGTCAAAATAAGAAATATCTACAGACGCAACTCCACATCCATCCCCAATATTCGTTGGGAGTGTAAATTCTAATTCAGCGACACAAACGCCAGGATCAGTATTAATACGTTTATTCCATGCCAAGGTAGTACTTGTTTGTAAGGAATTATTGCCGATAGTTGCGGATTGAACACTACCTAGAAGTTTCGCACAACTTATTTTTGGCCTTGTGGAATCCAAAATAACAATTGTAAATGTCGTATCAGAGAAATTCCCACATGCGTCTGTCGCAGTAGCCGTCACCGTATGATCACCGACAGGGAATGTCCCTACGTCATCGCCTGCAGCATTATCAAAAATATTGATGCTTGGCGAGCTAAATGTTAGTGTATCAGCATTACATACATAATCTATTATTAGCTTATTAGTCAAGTTAACGTTGAACTGGCAATCTATCAAATCTGCTCCCGTTCCATCAACTCTTGTGATGGTGTCTTTATTATTCATTAATTCTGTACCAGCTGTTATGACGGGGGATATTGTGTCAATATATGTAATATCTATGGCAACTGCTGCCGAGACAAAACCTCCAGTACCCTTGCAGTCATTGGTAGCATTCACGTACAGCGTAGTGGGTGAGGCTGCTGACATACATTGTGGTTTAAATCTAACATTGTCAATTGGGCCACCATATTCATCCTCTTCTTGACCATTCTCATCCACAGCGGTATCAGGATTATCTAACCATAAGCCTAAACTCAAAGCCCCTGGATCGCAAGAACCAGTAACGATTAATCCTGCATCAATTAAGGCCTGCTCTAACTCATTTGGACTCAATCTGCAATTAGCGTTAATCGAGGGATCATGGAAAAGTGTTAATGTATTATTAGCTGGTGGAGTCACAACTGGGGCCACATTTTCTACCACAATGGCGTTAATACCTATCAACTTTACATTTCCACAAGCGTCTGTAGCTTCTAAAATCACACCGAACCTATCTCCACATGAGACGTCATATGCACCATTTGTCACGGTCACAGTATTAGTCCCATCGAGATCAAAACGTAGATCATTTTCTCTGATTATGACTTGTAAGGAACTTAACAAGGTCAGGCTATCAGTACAGCCATCTGAGAGCCTAAAGCCTGGATCATTAGTGATCTGACTGATAATATCTGCATCAGTCAAGACGCAAGTAGCGTCTAAGCTGAGCTCAAATGATGGTAGAGTATTACACATATAGGTGCTGGCATCAAAATTAAAGCTAGCGATTGTGTCCATTGGCGCTGCTACACACCACCATTGACTTGGATTGCTTATAATTCCATCACTATTACCATATAGGTGATCCGGTATTGTTTGTGCATTAGCTAACTGGGGGTCTAACGGAAAGGGACCATTCGGATATGGTGAGACAGGGAATGTAGGATTGAGCATTAGCATAACCGCTTGACTTGTCGATGTGGTTGAGCTAATTAGGTCCATGGTCGGTCCAGGAAAATTTTCTCTAATTGTAATATTTACAACCTGAGCAATTGATGTATTATTACAGGTATCAGTCACGGTGAACGTCACCGGCTCAGGTACTTCTCCGCAATTGGCGAAAAATGGACCTGCCTCCGCGATGGATTTCGTTAACTCATTGCTGGGAGTGCATAAATCACTAATTATAGCCCTATTAAATAGTCTATTAGCTACTTGCTGAGCAGTTAAGGAGCATCCGCTATTAATGCCCAAAGTTACATTAGACGGTATAGATACCACGGGTAATGATTTATCAGTTGCAATGACATCCACGCTATCCTTCACTATATTCATTCCACAGTCCTGAATTCTTACCTCTACCCTATAAGTGGTCCCTGGGCAAGTGATGGGAAGCGTAAAGCCTCCACCTGGAAAATCATTACCATTGTAAGAAATAATGGTATCTGTTACTTCACAGTTATCTGAAGTCACAAAACCTGCATCTGATGCTAATGCATTAAAAACCTCTGCTCCGAAAAAGTCGGGGCAAGCAGTTGGCATGTCGATCGTTAATGTAGCAGGTATTGTTAAAGTAGGAATTAAGGAATCTATGTAAATGATATGTACTCTTTCTGCAGCTGATATATTTCCACAAGAATCTACAACAGTTAAAGTAAATCCGCTGTTTTGATTGGCGCAGTTATCAGATAAACTGAAAGGAAATGCGTCTGCGAAATTTATTGCTAAGGTATCGGCGATACTACAATTGTCAGTGATATCAATATATTTCATTCCAGTACCAGGATCAATTGCTGCAAAGACTTGATCCATGATGTCAGCAGAATCCAACACGCAATCAGCATCCATATAAACGGGGATTCTATTAGTAGTCCCATTACTACTGTCAGTGATCAATGGGTCTGAATTGTCAATGACTTCAATCATCGTGCTACCTGAAGTTACATTACCACAATCATCTTTAACCGTGTAATCTACCATGACTGGGGTGATGACTCCCGCTGTACATGTAGAAGTAAGTGGTCCAGCTGGTGCGGCTCCATCCACATTGTCGATAGTAATAGTGATGCCAGATAAACAACCATCAGTAACATCGGCCAGGATCAAATTCTCCAGATCGGTAAGAGCATATTCACAATCGCCATTCACATCTACTGAATATGATGGTTGAACTCCAGTAATATCAGGCGCAGCTTGAGCTGTTGTGTTCGAAAAATTGAATATAAAAGTCACATCCTGATTCGCAGCTGGGCATGGATCTCCTCCAGGAGGTATATTCGGTCTTAACACGTCGATCATAAATGTAGTTGATCCATCAAAACACTTGTCTTGAGTTCCTGTATAAATTTGAACATTTTGCTGAGATCCTGGGCCACATCCGCCACCTCCTGTTGGCGCAAAAGGGCCAGCTGGAGCTGCGGTTCCGTCGAAAGTGAATTGAACTGCATTATTGGCAGGCTGACCATTAATAGCATTACTATTACGCTCTCTAAAAATCGCTCTGACTTCCAAATCATAGCAATCAAAATTAGCGACAGGAATATTTGGTCCGAGGGTAATCGACGTTGGAGCAGCTTGATACGGGACTGGTTGAGGTAGCGAAGTCCAGGATTGGGCATTTACATGAACTGCACATAACAGTGCAATTGTAAATGCTGAGAAGCAAATAAATCGATTTATAAATCGTAGTTGTGTTTTCATAATTAAAAAAATTAAAATTTTAAGGAAAAAGGAAACAGAGATTAAAAGTGAAATGAGAGACCTGTCAACAAGCCTAAGCGCTCGGCCATCACAGCGAGCTGGGTGGCTTTCTTACAGTGCAGCTTCCGCCATAAGGATTTGCGATAGCTGACGATCGTATGACTAGAAAGGTGGAGCTTGTCTCCGATCTGTTGGATCGAGTAGCCCAACCCGATGAGCTGGAGGACCTCTGTCTCTCTCGTCGTCAATCGATATGAATCTGACAATGGGGGTGGGATATCATGATCCCGTACGACTTCGCCAGGTACACATTCGGGTAGGGTGACCTGTCTGATAGTAGTTCTATTCATCATAAGCAGTTAAGTAGTTAATTAAATATTAGGAAGAAGTTGCTCGCCGAAACGTTTGGTGGGAAACAAGTTCTATTACTTTGCTAAGGTGAGAATATATAATGATTTGTGGTATCCCTGAATTCAGCCATTCTTTATGAAAAAGTGTTAAATACTTCACGTAAAAATTATTTAAAAGAGCCTTTAGTTGAAGGCGCTTAATAAGGTGTCGTCAATCGAGAAAAGGTAACCCATCCACAGCATAAAATTTATAACTTAAGAGTTTGAACAATGTTGACGTGTCAGAATTATAATTTTTTTTGTAGAGTGGACCATTGATATAAAGTGTGAGTCGCTGAACCGTAACTAGAAATCTTATACTTTAATATCTAATCAATTTAGATATTAAATAGCGCATAAATAATGACTAAAATCAGAGTTAAGTATGAATCATTGACAGTACATTCTTTACGTAGATAAGGGCTTACGTACTGACTTCGTAGAGCTAATGTATAATGAAATATTGCAAACACCTTGATCATACTAAAACCTCAATATTTGTAAAAAAAGCCGCCGATAATAACTATGGTCGAGACTGTTCAAAAATCATGATACCCCCGTTGCTTCTGGCTGTATAAGTAGTCCAAATTTATGCGCCCATATGGCAAGCTCTGTCGTACGTTTTACCTTAAGCTTCTTACACAGCTTTAGTCTATGCGAGTCAATAGTATGATGTGAGAGATGGAGGCGTGTCGCTATCTTAGTCATAGAGTAGCCTTGAGCCATGAGTGTGAGCACCTCTACCTCGCGGGACGAGAGCCTTTCTAAAAGCTCTTCTTGCTTTCTACTGGTGGAATGCACTTCATGCGGCGGCGCCGATATGATGTAGTGTAAGACCTCGCCATCAGTCAGCTGCTCAGAGCGAAGTCTGACTTCCTCCATCTGATAAAGTCTTCCTCTGACTAAGATGGTATGTAGCCGATAGTCGCGCTGCCCTGTCTGATCTTGATCACCAAATGGCTGGCCGATTAGTTTTGATTTTTTCACTTTACTGAACACGACAATATCTTCGCATGCTACATGCTCAATGTTATGATCATCGCGCAACCATTTTTTCTGATGACCATGGATGTCAGTACAAAAGTGTGAGACTCTGTCTTGCAGTTCGACTGCGTGCAGAATAGACCTCAGGGGGGAAGTTCTCTTCAAAGTAATAATTTTAAGCAGTTAAAAATGTCTACATATTTATGACTCGTTGTGTTTTTTATTTAATTAATTGAATTGACTTATAAATGTTAATAAATTATCTATTTAACCCTATTAGTATGAATTACCTATGGTTAGCTATGTCGTCCGAAATTATAGGCTTAATCAGTAAAGTCGACTAATTAAGCATTGTTCAAATTTTATTTAACTAAAGGTAAGACAAATTATTGAATTATAATACCCCCTAAAATTAGGGGTATTGCTTGAAAACCTTCCTAAGCGAAATGATTTCCTTTATACTAATAGCCTTATTGGTCAACCGACCTTGTGCATGAAATAGACAAAACATATACACCCACATGTCGAGCTCCTTGCTAAGCTCTATCTCCAAATTTTTGACAAAGATTCAATCGATAAGAGTCAGTGATCTAATGAGTCAGCAATAGTCTCATGGATAGCTTGGACACAGGCTTAGCCCTGCGCCATAACTCTTAATTAATATTTTCTCATTTTGATGATTTACCTGATATTTGCTCAAACCACTCTACTCGCTGCCTGCATTAGCTCTACCATATTAAAGGTGAAACATTACATTTTTGACGGTTGAAACTTGACCCTATTCTCTATCTTCAGTTGCAATATTTGAAAGAACTGGCTTTTAGCTAATACGGTGAACTGCGAGAAAACTCTTTTATTCTCCATAAGCTTGTTTTGATCAGATAATGACCGTAGAAGTAGTGAAGCATCAATGTGAATAGTTACCAAAAAAAATAATGCTTCAGACTCTTGAGCTTCCCATCATCTCTCTAACTCTTAATGTTTTCTGAAATTACTTTGAGGTGAAGTATTACTCTCATCATAATGACCACTGATATGAGAAATAAACGTTGGTCTTCTGGGAAAATTAACGCATAAGTGTAGATGATTTAAAAGTATATGCAATATCAATGATAAGCTATGACTTGTCTAATCAATGCTCATAAAAAATACGCTGTTAGCAGGTAGCTTACAAACATCTTAGGAAAATAGACATTCCATGTAAACGTCTATATTCCTAAGGAAGATCCAACTATTATATTATAGTTAGATGGAAGTTAATATAAGATAAGTTCGTCCTGACTTAAAGTTATGATAATAATCGACGTACGTATACCCCTTTAATTAGGGGTACATAGTCATTCTAATATACCGATGCGCTGTGCGAAGCTAGCTAACTGACAGGTGGAGCTACAATTGAATTTTCTATATAGTGCCTGCTTATGGTCTTCAATAGTATATATGGAAAGATTAAGTCTTGATGCTATCTCCTTTCTACCCTTCCCCTGACCTAAAAGTATCAGTACCTCTTGCTGACGATCAGTAAGCGAATCAATACTGTTCTTATGTAGCTTATGATTGACATGACGTGTAAATTCGTCAATGGTTTTTGGACTATTGACTAAGTCATTCACCCGTAAAAGAATACATGATACTCGGCTGGGCTCACGAGTCGCTGTAAGCGATAGCACCTTTGCTGAATAAAACAACCAACAAAGTCGTCCTGAATTATCGTTAATCTTGAACAAACCTGAGACAGGAGATTTAGGGTGTAGATGAAACCGAGCTAAAGCTGAGGTCACTACTTCGACTGCATCAGGATAATCTAACAATAAAGTGCTTAAGTCCTTTTGATTGTCGATCAGATCTGATAATGCTGGACTTAGAATTTGATGCAGCTCGGCCTGCTGATTATGCCATTCTACTTTGAGCGGATTAGCTTGTACTACGAATATTGACGCACTAATACTGCTGATCACATTCTGCAAGCTGAAGCCAGAAATTGTATGACCAATCTGAGTGTCCATTTATCTTAATTTAATAGTTACAGTCTAACTGCTCTAAACTATGAATTACGACGAACATTTTATGCGAAATAGTAGATAAAATATAGCCATACCACTGAATTAGATAACTTAATTAGTCATTGATGACATTAAGACATCTTAAACTATATCTAATATAAGGTGACAATACTCTCTACCGAAAATGCTGGTGTGTATTTGCTATGAAGAACAAAGCATTCAGAGTACCAGAATAGGCTTACTATAAATCCAACTCTAAGGTATCACCTGGTGACAACTTATCATCAGTGCCTTTAGGTGATTTTTTACTCTTATTTGAAACCTTCTTTTTCTTCGTCCCTTTAGCTTTGGATACTGGCTCATCCTCCGTGGTTTTCACAGATAAGACTTTGTAATCAATTATTTTATTTCCTAAAGCCCTCCACCCTTTTACATCTATGAATGTCTCAAAGTCCAAGGCCTCTTGCTTTTTCTTACCGCCAGACTTATAGCTGAATGTGATCTTAGCTTTAGCTTCAGTCGTAGCGTAGTATAGCTTTGACCCCCGCGCTTCTGAGATAAACTTAAATCGTTGATTAGTGGTACCTGTTTCCACTAAAAAACGTTTCACCATTGTCCAGCCTTTGTCTCCGTCGTGGTACAATACATTGACGACTTCATCGCCGGTGAATTTAGCTGCGTGCACCATATCTTCACCGTCAAACTTGACATCTTCTACAGCATCTTTCACTTCGTAAGTACCATCTTTAAATAAAGCAATGATCTGCTGGCCTGTATCAAACTTACCGAGATACTTTCCTCTTTCTTCTTTATTCACTCTGCCGCTGGCTTCATCTATCCACAGCTTTACGGCTCCTAATGAGGACTTACCCACGGAGACCTGCGTCACTTTTTTAATGGGATATTTGGTCATGATATTACCACCTGCTGATCGCCCCTTGATGGCCAGATCCGCAAAGTCAAAGTCAAATACCTTCTTCTTGGCATGACATCCTGGGGAGAGTTGTACATTCACGATTTCTGATTCTCCATTAGGATTGGCAGTGAAGTAGACCACGCGGGATCCCTTATTGCCCTTAGATAAGTCGTATGCTTTGTCTCTGGTAATAGCGCTGATGTTAAATCGTTTTGCCATAGCCTTACCCGTCTTCCCGTCGATATAGACCATATTGTAAGTTGTGCGGTCATCCCCTTTTTTCCACACCGCAGCGTGCAGAATATTCTTTCCCATGAACTTCTTATCTGCTATTCTGCTCACCATGAAGGTGCCGTCTTTCATAAAGGCGATGACGTCAGCGATGTCAGAACAGTCAGCTATAAATTCATCCTTCTTCAGCCCTGATCCTATAAATCCTTCTTTGCGATTGACGTATAGTTTTGAGTTAATCGCCACAACTTTTTGTGCTTTTATGGTCTCGAAGCTGGTGATCTCTGTCCTGCGCTCTCGACCCTTACCGTACTTCTCTAAAAGATTTTCAAAGTAAGCAACGGCAAATTCTGTTAAGTTAGCGAGATCATGCATAACCTGTTGTAGCTCTGCTTGGATCTGAGTGATTCTTTCTTCCGCCTTAAACTTATTGTATTTCGAGATTCTCTTGATCTTAATCTCCGTAAGCTTTACGATATCCTCTTCGGTGATATCCCTCATCAGCCGGAGCCGTTTGTCTTTCTTCTTTGGTTTATCAGATGGTGTAGCCACGTATTTTCTAAGACCCACATCTATTGCTTCGATGACTGCTTCCCACGACTCGCACTCTTCTATATCTCGATAGATTCTTTCTTCTATAAATATTTTCTCTAGCGAAGCGAGGTGCCATTTTTCTTCCAGCTCATTTTTTCTGATCTCGAGTTCTTGGCGCAGGAGGTCTTTGGTCCTTAGGGTGGAGATCTGTAATAGCTCGGGTACGGAGAGAAATTCTGGTTTCTCATCCACAATGACGCAGGCATTAGGCGAGACGGATACCTCACAATTAGTAAAGGCATACAACGCATCTATAGTCACCTCAGGCGAAATGCCAGGTGCTAAGTCGATCAGTATCTCGACTTCCTTAGCCGTGTTGTCGATCACTTTTTTAATCTTAATCTTCCCTTTATCGTTAGCCTTCACGATGCTGTCTATCAGTGAGGTGGTAGTCACGCCATAGGGAATTTCTTTTACCGCTATGGTATTCTTATCGACCTGCTCTATGCGTGCTCTGATCTTAATTTTACCGCCACGCTTACCCCCCTTATAATCTGAGACATCGATCATGCCCCCTGTCTGAAAGTCTGGATATAAAGTCACCTTTTTATCGTGCAATATTTTTATCGAGGCTTTGATCAGCTCTATGAAATTGTGCGGCATGATCTTCGTCGATAGGCCGACAGCGATACCCTCCACACCCTGTGCTAAAAGCAGCGGAAACTTCATGGGCAGCGTGATCGGCTCCTTTTTGCGACCATCATAAGAGACTTGCCACTCTGTAGTTTGTGCATTAAAGGCTACCTCCAGAGCAAACTTCGTCAATCTAGCTTCAATATATCTAGGAGCGGCAGCAGAGTCACCGGTGCGGGCATCACCCCAGTTTCCTTGCGTATCTATCAGTAGGTCCTTTTGTCCCAGTTTGACAAGAGCGTCACCTATTGCAGCATCTCCGTGAGGGTGAAACTGCATAGTCTGCCCGATGACATTGGCCACCTTATGAAAGCGCCCATCATCCACATTTTTCAGCGCATGTAAGATCCTACGCTGCACTGGCTTCAGTCCATCATTGATATGAGGTATCGCCCGCTCCAGGATCACATAGGAAGCATAATCTAGAAAATAATCTTCGTACATTCCTGATATTGGAATAATCTTTTCGTCTGATCTTTGATTGCCTTTCATAGGGGTACCACTATCTGTCTTATCCTTCATATATAATAAATGACCTATACATTGATAACTGAACGATAGGCAAATATAGAAATTATTAGTTCTCTACAAGGAGCATGTAGGATTGACTTTTGCCAAGTGTCACTTAACTATTATACATTTTTTTACTTCTTGCTAAGTCGCGCTTAGCGTCGCGCTCTTTGATCTGGTGGCTCTTATCGAACGACTTTTTACCAGTGGCTGTGAATATCTCAATCTTAAAAAGATTACGCTCAGATAAGAATATTTTGTAGGGCACTATAGCGAAGCCTTTCTCCTTAGCTTTGGACTGTATCTTCTTGAGCTCAGCCTTCTTTAACAACAGCTTTCTATCCCTTCGTGTCTCGTGATTAGCAATGTTACCATATTCATACTCGGCGATATACATGCTTTTAATATACAGCTCATCCTTAATGAAGAGGCAGTAAGCATCATTCAGATTAGCATTACCCTGACGGAGAGATTTGACTTCAGTGCCAGTCAGCATGATACCAGCCTCGTAGCCTCTGACAAATTGATACTCAAACTTTGCTTTTCTATTGACAATCTGTTTCACCTGACAAAGGTAATTATAAAACACTTCTTTACTTTACAGCTCCACATACTAATTAATATGCAATGAATATGTCCGATACCATAAAACAAGTCTTTAGCGCTATAGATGCGCTGAACCAACAAGACCCAAATCGAATTTTCTATAAAGGTCATGACGTAAGTAAAGAATACCTCAACTCCATCTATATGACTGAGCAGCTGCATCGCTATATACCAGATCCGTCTGTAGCGCTGCAGATAGCCTGTCGAGCTCATCATATCTGTCGATGGCAAATAGACAGGACTGAATACCCTTCAGGAAAAGCTGGCTATTATCAATGGCGGAAAAGCTTGTATGGACATCACAGCCAGATCGCAAGAACTATATTAGAACAGTGTAGAATAGATAAACCACTGAGTGATCAGGTATGTGATATGATAGCTAAGAAAAATAGGATTGAAGATCTTGAGACTCAACTATTAGAGGATGTGATATGTCATGTATTTCTGCTCCACTATGCTGAGGCATTCAGCAAGAAGCATCAAGAAGAGAAAGTAATCGATATACTGGAAAAAACCTGGGAAAAGTTGTCAAATCAGGGAAAGGCTTATATCAGTCATTTAGCTATAAGTGAGGCAGTAGCTGCCTTAATAGCTAAATCAAATTTGGCCTAAAAAGACGAAAAGCTGACAACAACTTCTTGTTATCAGCTTTGTCATATGCATGAAAAAACTATCTATCTTTTTATGTATCCTTTGATTAAGGAATGTATTTCTTTAGACGCAGAGATTAGTGATAAGTCATGGTATTCAAACAAGAAAATGATCTTTTATGGGTAAAAGACTGTGTTTTGTACCTTTTTTAACAGAAACCAGTCTTTGACCTCCACCGATTATGAGCTCAAAAGTTCTCTTGTCCTTTTTTCTGCTTAGCGTTTTGATGCTTATAGCTAATGTATCGACTGTATTGGTCAGCAGAAATTAGGGTCTGTAGAGATTTGAGAAACTGCACTTCTCGGTCGTGAAGTGAGGATTTCACCGCCGCTGTACTGTTAGATGATTTGATGATTTGCTTTTTTTCGTTTTGGTAGTTAGTATAAGTATCTCTGAAAGCTTCTTCCTGAGTTGATTCTATACCTAAGTAATCAACTAATTCGTCGACTGATGAAATTTTCAATTCTCCTGATTTGGGAATAGGATTCTTATTGATCTCCTCTATATAAGGCTGATCAAGTTGGAGCTCAATGCTCTCTTCTTGCTTCGTCGTAGCGCACGAAGTCCAGAGGCATAAACTAACCAGTAAGAATATTATTCGGTGTAGAGTATCTAATAGCTGCTGCATAAAAATAAAATTACGATAATTCAGGCTTTGAAAAAACTCTAGTATCATCCTTGACGCTTATATTTATAGTTCGAGCAGTCCATGAAAGTCCATACACTCACTTATTAAAGCTAAAAAGATACGTTGTGAATCAATCAGAATCCAATAAGACCATCACGAAACTACTCGTCGCCAATCGTGGCGAAATAGCCATCCGAGTATTTAGAGCTGCCTCTGAGATCGACATAAAAACGGTAGCCATCTATACTCATGAGGATCGCTACTCTTTACATAAATATAAAGCAGATGAAGCCTATCAGGTAGGACCCAATGACGAAGCTCTTAAGCCATACCTCGATATTAAAGAAATCATCAAGGTGGCGAAAGATAATGGAATCGACGCCATCCACCCAGGCTACGGCTTCCTATCAGAGAATGAGTCCTTCGCAGAGGCGTGTATAGCTGCAGGAATTATCTGGATTGGACCCAAACCTGAGGTGATGAGAGCTCTTGGTGATAAGGTAAGTGCTAAGCAGGTAGCGCAATCAGCAGGTGTCCCCATCGTCGAAGCTAGCCCTGGTAATATCAGCGATGTGAAAGAGCTAAAATCAGAGGCCAGGAGGATAGGATACCCTGTCATGGTGAAGGCAGCCTATGGTGGAGGAGGACGAGGTATGAGAGTAGTCAGGTCAGAAGAAGAAATTGAAAATGCGTATCTCGAAGCATCCGGTGAGGCCAAGACAGCCTTTGGAAATGGTAGCGTATTCGTAGAAAAATATATAGAAAATCCTAAACACATAGAAGTACAGTTACTAGGAGACAACCATGGAAATTTAGTACATCTTTTTGAAAGGGACTGCTCTGTACAACGCCGATTCCAAAAGGTGGTAGAGATAGCGCCTGCCACGACACTGAGTAGAGATACTGCCAGTCTGCTACATCAATACGCTGTGGCTATAGGTAAGGAACTAGGCTATCAAAACGCTGGTACCGTAGAATTCTTAGTGGATAGCGATGAGCAGATATACTTTATAGAAGTTAATACAAGAATACAAGTAGAGCATACTATCACTGAGGTCATCACCGGTGTCGATATCGTCAGATGTCAGATATTAATAGCATCCGGCTTGCCGCTGACACATGATAGCATTGACTTAGTCCAAGATAAAATTAACTATAGAGGTGTCGCTATCCAGTGCCGCATCACCACAGAGGATCCATCTGAAAACTTTAAGCCAGACTACGGCCGGCTAGTAGCGTATAGAAGTGCGTCTGGATTTGGTATTAGACTAGATGCTGGAAATGCCTATGCAGGTGCTACCATATCTCCCTTCTTCGATAGTATGCTAGTTAAGATAACAGCCTGGGGGAATGATCTGACTGACTCAGCGGACAGACTACACAGAGCTCTGCGCGAATTTAGAATTAGAGGTGTCAAATCCAATATACCATTCTTGCTCAATCTACTAAAAAATGATGAGTTCAGAACTGGGTCTACCACAGTCCATTTTATCGCTAAGCATCCAGAGCTGCTAAAGCCTCCTGGGTGGAAAGATAGAGGGACTAAATTGTTGAGGTATATTTCCAGTGTCATCGTCAATGGTAATCCGCAAATTAAAGAATTTGATCCCAAAAAATCACTTCCCAAAGCAATCGTACCTGATGCAGAGCATCTACAATACCAAGATGGGACTAAACAAATCTTAGATTCTCTGGGTGCGGATGCATTCAGCGACTGGCTTCGAGCACAAAAAGAAATTCACTTCACTGACACCACATTCAGAGATGCACATCAGTCACTACTGGCGACGAGAGTCAGAACGATGGACATGGTCCGAGTCGCAGAATCTTATGCTAAGCACCATGGCCATCATCTCTTCTCTATGGAAGTATGGGGCGGAGCCACATTTGATGTGGCTATGCGCTTCCTATCCGAGTGTCCCTGGGAAAGATTGGAAAGAATCCGTCAGGCTGTCCCCAACACACTATTGCAGATGCTGCTCAGAGGATCTAATGGTGTAGGCTACAAGGCGTACCCAGATAATCTGATCGAGGAATTTATAGAACACAGCTGGAAGACGGGAGTCGATGTATTCAGAATATTTGATTCGCTGAACTGGATAGAGGCCATGAAGACGAGTATTAAAGCGGTCAGGGATCGGACAGGCGGTCTTGCTGAAGTGTGTATATGTTACACGGGAGATGTGACCAATCCACATTCAAAATTCAATATTGACTACTACTTAGATCTGGCAAAGCAGATAGAGGATGAAGGCGCCCACATCATCGCAATCAAAGACATGGCAGGTCTCCTTAAGCCCATGGCCGCCGAATACCTAATCAGTGAATTAAAAGCTAAAGTGAATCTACCCATTCACCTGCACACCCATGATACTTCATCCATTCAGAGTGCAACCTACTTAAAAGCAATAGATGCAGGTGTAGATGTCGTGGACTGCGCCATCAGCTCATTATCAGGGCTAACCTCACAGCCCAATCTCAACTCAGTCGCATCCATGATGCAGGGTCACGAGCGAGAGAATCCCATTGACGTGAATAGCCTCAACCAATTCTCTAACTACTGGGAGACGACTCGGTCCTACTACTATCCATTTGAAACGGAGCTGAAGGCTGGTACTGCAGAAGTCTATAACCATGAAATACCTGGCGGACAATACTCTAACCTCAAACCTCAAGCTGCGGGCTTGGGACTGGAGGATAAATTCGAACTGATAAAGAAAAACTATGAAGCTATTAATCGAGATATTCTCGGAGGCATGGTGAAGGTGACTCCTTCCTCCAAGGTCGTGGGAGACATGGCCATGTTCATGACTGCTAATGAACTGACTGTAGAGGATATCAGAAAGAAAGGTAACAGTCTTTCATTTCCAGATTCTATGGTATCGCTTATGAAAGGAGAGCTGGGGCAGCGAGCTGAAGGCTGGCCAAGCTGGTTTCAAGATATAGTGCTAAAGGACACACCACCCTTTACTGATCGACCCAATGCTCATTTAGACCCAATCAATTTCGAAGCAGAATTTCAAAAATTTAGCAAAGACTTTCCAGACCAAAAAGATAATTATCTACAGTTCTTGAGCTATAAGCTCTATCCTAAAGTCTATGAAGATTTTTATGAACATGTACAGCTATACGGTGATGTCAGTAAGCTGCCGACACCCACGTTCTTTTATGGCCTACAAGAGAATCATGAAATAAGAGTAGACATCGCCCCAGGTAAGAAAATCTTGATCGAATACTTAAATACGAATGCCGCTAACGAGGCTGGAGAACGCTTAGTCATCTTTAACTTAAATGGTGGAATCAGAACTGTGGTCGTGAAGGATCAGCACATAAAAACCATTAAGGCCAGTCATCAGAAAGCAAAGACAGAAGAAGAAATAGGCTCACCACTACAAGGCAGCTTATCTAAAATATTAGTGAAAAAAGGTGCCGCAGTTAAAGTGAATGATCCGCTGTTCATCATCGAAGCTATGAAGATGGAAAGTACGATCACAGCTCCGTTTGCTGGCGTCATCAAAAAAATTCATCTGTCTAATAAGACATTAGTAGAACAAGACGATCTAATATTAGAAATAGAAAAAAAGTAAAGCAGATCTACGAGACCTAAGTTTTCTAAACAGAGGCAGTTATACTGACCCCTGCTTAGAAAGCTGGTTGATTATAAATTTTCGATTAAAAAGTCTGTCATCTTTGTATACAAGTGAAGCCTAGCATTGTCACCATAAATTCCGTGATTACGGTTGGGGTAGAAATAAGTATCAAATTGCTTATTGGCTTTGATTAAGGCGGCTGACATCTCCGCCGTATTCTGAAAATGGACATTGTCGTCTGATCCTCCATGCACTAATAGGTAGCTGCCTTTTAACTGATCCGCGTAGTAAATGGGAGAATTATCATGAAATCCCTCCTCATTCTCTGCTACTGTACGCATAAACCTTTCTGTATAGATAGTATCATACCACTTCCAATTAGTGACTGGAGCTACAGCAATGGCACTGTCAAATACATCATTGCCCTGTAGAATACAGTGGGTCGCCATAAACCCACCATAGCTCCATCCGAAGATGCCAATCCTATCCTCATCTATATACGGTAATGATCCAAGGTATTGGGCAGCTTCTATCTGATCCCTTGTCTCATACTTGCCAAGTGTAAGATAAGTCGTCTTCTTGAATTCTTCTCCACGCGCTCCTGTGCCTCGATTATCTACGCAAGCTACCACGTATCCCTTTTGTGCTAGCATCTGGAACCACCAGTAGTTCTGACCTTTCCACGCATCAGTCACCATCTGACTTCCAGGGCCTCCGTAGACAAACATTAGTACTGGATACTCTTGGTTCATGCTAAAGTTTTTGGGCTTTATGATATAGCCATTAAGCTCAAGACCATCGCTCGTAGGAACCTTAATAAAGTTTGCTGGTTGATAGTTTTTCACCTCTGACGCCAGACTTGCATTTTTTTCAACGCTTCTGACTTCCTTCCCACTCCGATTATATATAGCATAGGTCGATGGCTGATTGATCCGACTATGCGTCCAAATATAAAAGTCGAAGGTACTGCTGAATTGTACGTTATTGGTTCCATCTTTTTGAGTTATCAACTCTGACATGCCATCATTGAGGTCTAATACATATACATGCCTTTCCAGCGGAGATGACTCAGCAGCCTGATAATATACGGCATCATTTTTCTCGTCTACACCATAGAGTTTTGTGACGTCATATTTACCCTCTGTTAGAGCAGTCTTATTTTGACCATCCATATCATATTTGTAGAGATGATTATATCCTGATTCTTCGCTTGACCAAATGAAGCCCGCATTATCAGCTAAGAAATAAAGATCGTCAGTGACATCGATGTAGTATTTATTTCGCTCATCGATTATAATACTTGATTCACCAGAGTCAACATTGATCTTGTATAGTTGCAGGTGATTTTGGTGCCGATTCATCTTTGTTACTGACAGTAGTTCTGGATCATTTGTCCATTTTATTCTTGGGATGTATTGATCATTCAGATCTCCAAGATCTAATGAGTTACGTTCATCAGTATTTAAATTATAGATGTGGACACTCACAGCGGCATTTTTCTCTCCTACTTTAGGATACTTGAATGTTTCGTATTCAGGATAGAGCTCTCCATTATAATTAGTCATAGTGAACTCTTGTACATCGGATTCATCAAAACGGATAAAGGCTATTCTACGGCTATCAGGTGACCAAAAAAACGCCTTGGTAAAGCCGAATTCTTCCTCGTACACCCAGTCACTCATCCCATTGATCACTTCATTAGCGACGCCATCATCTGTCACTGGCAACGTCTCTTCATCCTCGATCGAGAAGTAGTATAAGTTATTCTGCCATACGTAGGCCAGGTATCTACCATCAGGTGACATGGTCGCAGCGGATATCTTGTCATCATCATATACAGAGATTAATTTTTTATTTTTCCTATCGTAGATGTAGTAAAATGCTTTTGACGAATGTCTATAAATGGATTCCTTATCTATAGCTAATAATATTCTGGATTCATCATGAGCAAATGAATATGAGCTTATCTTATTATTCTCCAAGTCTAAAGAACTGCCATCCAAGATGGTGCCCACCTTAGCCCCACTCCGGATATCATAGCGCTCTATTTTATTATCTTGAAGCCTGGTATAATGAGTGCCATCATTCATAAAGTTGAACCCAGGGATAGACTTGGGAGAAAATTTATAATCCTTCCAAATATCTTGTACAGTAATATCTACCTGGCTTATGATCGGATTCAGAAATAAACAGGATATTATTGCTACAATAGAACAGCTTAGGCGATGATTCATTAGATTCATATTTAATATAAAGCTATAAATAAGCTAACATAAACATGTACAGAGTCATTCTATTTATAATCACATTAACATCAATTTATGCCTGCCATTACAATAGCCACGAGTCACGATACCCGCTATCTCCGAACCAAATCATCGTAGAGGATAGATATAATGTCGCGTTCTTGATTATGGATGGCGTATATAACACCGAGCTGACAGCACCATTTGACATTTTCCAACATACCCAATTTAGAAAAGGGATTAAGCAGATGAATACATTTTTAGTGGCAAAAACAATGGATGTTGTCACCTCTTTTGAGGGCATTAGGCTTCTACCTGACTTCAGCTATCGCGATGGACATCTGCCGCGGATTGATATATTGGTCGTGCCCAGTGCAGAACATCATATAGATTCAGACTTAGAGGATGGGGAAATGATTGCCTTCGTGCAGAAAGTAGACAGAGATGCCATATACATGACATCTCATTGTGATGGAGCATTCGTATTGGCTAAAGCTGGACTGCTCGATCAGGTCAGCTCCACTACGTTTCCTGCAGATATAGATGAATATAAAAGAAAGTTTCCTTCCTTGCAGGTCATGACAGATGTACTCTTTGTACATGATGGTAAGTATATTACTTCAGCTGGCGGAGCTAAATCTTTTGAAGCATCACTCTACGTAGCTGAGCTATTATACGGTCCCGAAGTAGCCCACAGCATTTCAGCAGGCTTAGTCATTGATTGGGATCTGGCTCATGTAGCACATCATATCGGCAGTAACGCTACGGGCAGATAAATCTGAATCCTACTCCATGAATATTTTCAATGGTCAAATTGTCATCCGACTTTAGATACTTTCTCAAGCGACTAATGAAGACGTCCATACTTCTACCTAAAAAGTAATCATCATTACCCCAGAGTTTCTGTAATATTTCGCTTCGCTTCAGAATATTATTACGGTTTTTACTTAGTAGGAAGAGCAGCTCCCCTTCTTTTTGAGTAAGGTCTTTAAACTCTTCATCATAACTCAATCTGAGATTAGCGTGATCGTAACGATATTGACCGATCTGAATCATTGATTCCTGTATATCAGTGGTCACATACTTACGCTTGATAAAGACATTAATCTTTAAAATCAGTTCCTCTATACTATACGGCTTAGTAATGTAATCATCAGCCCCAGTGCGTAAACCCTCTAATCTGTCTTCTTTAAGGCTCTTAGCAGTAAGAAATATAATTGGAATCTGTTGATTGAGCTTTCTGATCTCTTTGGCTATGGTCAGACCATCCATTTCAGGTAGCATGATATCCAGAATGCAGAGGTCATATTTATTATTCTTAAACGCAGCTAATGCAGACTTGCCGTCTGCATAATGGTCCAAAGCGAAGCCTTGGAGCCCTAAGCTATCCACTGTGAGAAAAGATAATGCTTCGTCATCCTCAGCGTAGAGGATTTTGGCTTTAGTTGGATTAGTCATATAATGGGTATTTGAAGCGTGATATCGGTCCCCTCTCCGGGCGTGGAGTCTACATTTATATTCCATTGGTGAGCTTTGCAGATATTCTTAACGTAGAATAGTCCTAAGCCGAAGCCCTTCACATCATGTACATTACCTGTAGGTACTCGATAGAATTTATTAAAGATGCTTTGTATCTCATCTTCCTTTATACCAATACCATTATCACTTATTTTGAGATATACGGACTCTCCTTGTTTATATGATCTGATTATTATGTGAGGTACCTTTTTGCAGTATTTGATAGCATTATCGATGAGCGAGTATATACAGTTAGTAAAGTGTACTTTGTCAGCCATGATGAAAGGTAGCGCCGATTCTATCATGACACTGACTTCACCGCCTTTACCTTGCTGTAACCTGATATTCTCACTCTCAGCTATATCTTTCAGCATCTCTACCACATTGAGATTTTCCTTTGTGATCTGATAGTCCTCTCCTTCTAGCTTAGCTATATTGAGGACTTTCTCTACTTGTTCATTTAATCGAGCATTTTGATCCTTAATGATATTGATATATTGATTTAGTCTCTTATTCTGCGTGACTGACTCTTGGTTAGCTAACATCTCCGAGGCGATTCTGATGGAAGCAATAGGGGTCTTAAATTCGTGAGTCATATTATTGATAAAGTCTCTCTGCATCTCAGACAGTCTTCTCTGCTTCAAGATTACCCAGGTGGTGTACGCAAAGAATGCTGCAGCAAGTAAAGCAATAAGGCTGAAGAGCACAGATCTCCACATATCGATCAATATAAAGCTGGCCTTCGAGGGAAACTTGACGACAAAGTAATAAGTTAAGTCATCTACCTGAGGTAGGTTCGCGGACCTCGTGTATTCTTGGTTATCGTCCGATAGCTTGCAGTAATTACCATAAGCGAGCTCTTGGGATATGCAGTCATACACAGCATACTCGAAATCAGTGTTAAGAGATTTGTTTTCAAATTCCTCGATGAGATAACTTTCTAAGACTATTGGATTAATGACGTCGTTGATATTGACTGCATAGTAATTAGAAGATTTTCTCTGGATGACATCCTGGCGTGGAAGATCACTTTTATTATCTCGAGCTATATTATTAGCTACTTGTCGGAGAGAGATTTTAACAGATAAGTCAAACTGGCTAGCCTTCTCTGTCCATGTGATGTATACCCAATAAGACTGTATAAAAATGATGCCTGCGATAGCTATCGTCCCGAGTATAAGTAGATTTCTGATCGATAAGCTATGCACAAATGATATACTTTATATTACAGCACAGGACAAATTTATCCTTCACAGGACGTAAATGAAAGCGGTTAACACATCATTAACAGCGAAGGTAAATTCATTGGTTCTCCCCAGATAAGTTATTTTTGTGTGAGTGATCAGATCAATCATAACATATGTCTTCATGGTATCGGCATGGGTAAGCGCCATAGCCCAAGCTGGCAACCCCTTTGAAGTGTACCGAAATGGTGAAATTCCTCCAGCGTCTGCTGTTTTCGAACCTTTTACGGATGAAGAAATAAAGACTGGATCAAGCAATCCATATGAAATAGTGAGAGATGACGGGATCGAAGAAAGTCTTTCAGATAGGGAAAATGAGACGTCCGAAGCTATCAGTCCCTCCTTTGGAATTGAGAATTTACCGATCTCATCCTCTACATCAAGCCAAGCAAATCCATTTGAGATAGGTCAGTCGGCAACTTCTATTATTGATGAGGAGAAAACATATAGTCCCTCTGCTGAGCCAGAAGTTAGAACTCAGCCGGGTACAATACCCAGAAAGACGGGCTCCAACAGTTTTATTTTTTGGTTTCTTTTGCTCTCTACCATATTGCTGACTACAGGCATCACCAGTAATAGGAAAGGCTTCAAAAATCTTTACAGGCTAATATCTAATCAAAACTATCTTAAGTTACAAAATCGGGAGCAAAAGGGAGGTAAGAATCTCTTTTACACATTGTTATATATATCATTTATACTTAATATATCTATTTTTATATATTTAGGTTATAGTTATTTTGCAGAGATAAGTCGAGTCAGTGCTCTACTGAAGATCATTGTTATTGTGACCATTGTATATGGATTACGGCATGTTTTTATGAATTTTTTGAGGTATTTCGTCGACAGTAAGTATTTGGTGTCTGATTACGATTTTATGATTACCGTGATCAACGTTATTTTAGGTCTTATACTCCTTCCAATCGTACTATTTACTGGCTTCTCAGGATTTCAATATGTTGGACTAATATTAGGTTCTGTGGTAATCGTGACATTGTATTTCATACGGCAGATTAAGGGCATCATGGCAGCTATGAACAGCAACGAAACCGGCGTTTTTCATTTTTTTATTTATCTTTGCACCTTCGAAATAGGCCCTATTTTGATAGCGCTGAGGTTATTGAAAGACTATTCGGGGATAATGTAAGATTTATTTGTTACTCATTTTTTAACGGAGAGTATGTCGAGTAAACCAGTAGGAGCTAAAGAGGAATATAATCCAATCAAAACAATTCTTATATCTCAACCTAAACCAGAGAGATCTCCCTACTTTGATTTGGCGAAAAAGTGGGATCTTCAGATTGACTGGCGCCCATTCATCCACGTGGAAGCGGTCCCTGAAAAAGAGTTCAGGAAAAACAGAATTAGACCTGACGAGTTTTCCTGCATCATATTCACCAGTAAGAATTCAATAGAAAATTTTTTCCGTCTGTGTGAGGATATGCGGGTCAAAATGTCTCAATCCACTAAGTACTTTTGCTTAACTAAGGCAATTGCTGATTATTTACAAAAATTCATCGTCTATAGAAAACGAAAAGTATTTGTAGGCCTCCGAAAAATAGAAGATCTTTCTACCGCCCTACTGAAACACAAAGCCGCAGAAACTTTTCTCTTACCATGTTCTAATCTGGGAGCACAAAACGTCGTATCCTATTTAGAGAAAAATGAATTTAACTTTAAGAGCGTGATGATGTATAGAACAGTGTCTAGTGACCTTTCTGACCTATCTGATGTCACCTATGATGTGTTAGTATTTTTTAGTCCTCTCGGCATCACTTCTCTTTATGAAAATTTTCCTGATTTCCAGCAGAATGATACCAGAATGGCTATATATGGAAAGACCACCAGTAAGGCCGTAATGGATAAAGGTTTGGAAATCAATATTATGGCACCTTCGCCAGAGACACCGTCTATGACAATGGCTTTAGAAAAATACCTAAAGCAGTCGAATAAATAAGATTTTTCATTCGAGGTCGTTAAATAAGACAAAGCCATAGCTGGCTCTCGTCAATATTGCAGATATCAGAAGGTTCCCATGATGGTAAATTTAGAAAATGCCATACAATTCCACTTAGATTCACCACTTCCAGGTCATGACGCTCATGCCAAGATGTTACCACCATCTAGTGAGGCACAACACTATGAGATCCCTGAAGAGCATAAAGAGGCTGCAGTACTTTTAGCTCTATTCCAAAAGAAATCTGACTGGCATATCATCTACATGAAGAGAAGCACTCGTGTGCCTGAAGACAAACACTCTGGCCAGATCAGCTTTCCAGGAGGTAAATACGAAGAAGACGATGACAGTCTAGAGCACTGTGCGATCAGAGAGACGGTAGAAGAGCTAGGTATACGTGCTGACACAATAAAAATTCTTGGAGCACTTTCGCCCATTTTCGTATATGTCAGCGGATTTGTAGTCTACCCTTATTTGGCCGTACTTAAAAGCTTACCTGAGTACGACCTTCAGGAAAGTGAAGTTGAGCAAGTATATGAAGTTCCGCTCAGCTATATTATAAAGCAAGATAGTATCTCTGTCAAAGACATTCATATAAGAAATACAAAAATAAAAGATGTGCCATACATAGATATAGAAGGAGAGACACTATGGGGGGCTACGGCGATGATTACAAGTGAATTAACCTACATCATTCAAAAACACCTTAGACATGATGTGTAAAAAATTCCAATTTCTGAACCTCCTTTCCATAATGGCTCTACTAATTATCCAAAAACCTGGACTGTGTCAGGATGAATGGAAGTTGAGATCTGATAAGGCTGGCATAAGTGCATTTACGCGGAAATTAGACAATGAAAAGATCTTAGAGTATAGAGTGGAAGCGGAAATGGAAGGCACTGTAGCTGCTGCACTTCAGTTAATGCGCAATCTCGATCTTTATAGAAAGATATTTCCGTACACCAGTAATCAGAAAATTATTCATCAAGACTCTGAGGATGATTTTCATCTATATCTTAGAATTAAAACCCCATTTCCAGCAAAAGATAGAGACGGTACATATCACAATATTATTGATGTTAATCCTGATCTGACAAAAGCAAGAATAGAGGTCAGCATGTCAGATAAGGGAGACCACATCAAAAATAATATGGTTAGACTAAAAAACTGTTATGGGTTCTGGGAGTTTACACAGCTCAGTAAAAGTAGAATAGAAGTTATACATCAGTTTTACACAGATCCTGAGGGCACCGTCCCTAAATGGTTGATTAATAACTTCATTATTAAAAACCCCATTAAGTCGTTAGAAATCATGAAGAAAATGATAGTACAATATCCAATAGATGAATCTTATATAAGTAGCCCAAACTAAGTAATTACAAATTTCATATATATACGCCTACTGCCAATTCAAGTATGCTTAAGGATATTTAATAAAGTTGAGCAACTCTGCATTACTTAATTATAATACTATACGATAAATTGGCATATTTAGAAGTAAACATAGTTAAGCCGTAGCTGTAATATCGTGGTAACCCAATACGAAGTACTGGGAAAAGTGGTAGAGAAAGCTTCGGTTGGCGAGATTTTTGGTAATAATTATGCCTACGAATTTTTATAGTGACCCCGTTTATTTTCTATCAGAAATGTGTATCACAGTGTAACAATTCCATATATTATCAAAGCATTAGTAATCTCTAATCGATTAATTATTAATTATTAATCTTTTAGAGTTTTGAATCTCAAACAGCAGGTTCATCTGAATATCCCTAAATCATCCCATTATCACATTTCTACATTTAGCTACCTAAATATTTAGGAATTAACTGAATACGATATAACTAAACTAAGGTATTTGGTCTAAACGTTCAAGAATCAAAAGCATGAGGAGTTATGAGAAATGGTAATAGCGTCATTCAGTAATACTGATGGCAAATTATCATTAACTTCATATGTTAACTGGTACAGCATAATCAATTACACCAGTATCAATAATGCTGGGACCCAGCATTTGCGAAATCGTTGATTTTTTAAAAAATCGAAAATTTTATTTTATGAAATGTTTAGATGTAAGTATAGCTATTTTCGTTGTTGTGCTGTTATTATCCTCGTGTCAGTCCTTCAATCCACCCACAGAGCAAGAAAATAGCGAAGTCATCTTAGATAATATCAAGCTGCCTGAGGGCTATGAGATATCTATCTACGCAGACAACGTGGTCAACGCTAGATCAATGACTCTTAGTCCATCAGGAACTTTATATGTAGGCACTCGATCAGAGGGTAAAGTGTACGCCATCCAGGACCACAATCGAGACTATGTAGCAGATACCATCTACACAATTCTATCAGATGCTAATATGCCAAATGGGGTAGCTTTCAATAATGGAGATCTATACATAGCAGAAGTTGATAGAATCTTGAAATTCAAAGATATAGAGAGTAAATTAAACAATCCTGGTGAACCTATGATAATCTACGATGATTACCCAGGTATTAAACACCACGGATGGAAGTATATAGCTTTCGGACCTGATGGTAAACTGTATGTTCCTGTCGGCGCTCCATGCAACATCTGCGATTCTAAAGAAGATATTTTCAATAGTATCACAAGGCTGGATAAGGACGGAACAAATTTTGAAATCATTCAAAGAGGCATTCGAAATACAGTAGGCTTTACATGGCACCCAGAAAGTGGCGACCTATGGTTCACAGATAATGGAAGAGATAATCTTGGAGATGATAAACCAAGTTGCGAGCTCAATAAGGCAGCTGCTGAAGGATTACACTTTGGATATCCTTATTGCCACCAGGGCGATCTGTTAGATCCAGAATTTGGAGAAGGTAAAGACTGTGCAGATTATCAGCCACCTGTCGTAAAACTTAATCCACACTCTGCTCCATTAGGCATAGAATTCGTGAAGTCGAAGATGTTTCCCTCCAATCTATCTAATACCTTACTTATAGCTGAGCATGGATCTTGGAATCGATCGACAAAAATAGGATACAGACTGAGTCAGATCAATTTTGATGAAGATGGAAATTCCGAAGCATATATAAATTTTGCGAGCGGTTGGTTAGATGAGAATACAGATGAGGCCTGGGGCAGACCTGTAGACTTAGAATGGTTAGATGATGGCTCACTACTAGTCTCTGATGACTTTGCTGATGTCATCTATAGAATCATTTATAAGGGTTAGCTCAGCAAATAGCTAATAATAAGTAGTTTCATAGGAAGCTCCACTGATGAGTTGTTGGTAACACAATGCACAGAGTCTAATTAGGCATGTTCAGAAATAGTATACAAATTCAAAAGTAAGAGCACTGATGGCCAAGCAGACATGATTTAAGGCACTTTTAAGTCAAGATTTGTGCAAGTAATCGCTTATGATTGAATCATATCAAATGTTATAAAGGTTGTTTTTTAGCTGTATAAAATCTGTTACCCCTCTTATGGCCAGAAACCCTTAAAAATGAGGTAATAATTGAGAAGTGAGCGTATTCAAATCGACTTCATGGCTGTCAATTAATAGACTAAAGCTGCCCAACAATAAAAGTCTTATTTGCGAATGGCTCATTGGATGAATATAATTAATGTCCCATCAAAAACTCAATGTTCTCCTTGAATTAAGAATAATACAAAGAATTTGAAAAGAGTTTTTCGTCTTCAAATGGGTTTTTATCTATAAATTTGATTGTCATGATTTTCACCCAAAAATCCCGCCAACCAAAAAAACTGTGCTATCTAATTTACTCAGCACTTAGTACTGGGCTAATGATATATTACACCTAATGTGTAAATTTTTATACTTCTGGATATCCCTTTCTTATGACAGCAGCATAATCAATAACTTTAATCGGTTGATGATTAATCATATAGAGTTTTTGAAGCGAAAGGATCAGGTTCTTATGCGCATACCTAACTAGTGACTATATGCTAACATCCGAAGCTATAAAAAAATTTAAATACGTACTTAGCGACATTAAAAAAGGGACTAATGCAGTGCATTAGTCCCTTAGGCATTTTTCTATACTTGATTAGTTATTAACTATAATCAATTTCTTATTCGCTGAATTTTGAAGAGCATCTGTAAGAGTCATAATATATGATCCTTCGTTTAACTTCATATCATTCAATCTTAATTTACCTGATTGATCATTCACATTTCGTGTTGTAATTAATTCATTATTGCTATTGTAAATTCTAATCACACCACTATCAGTAGAAGGTAGCTCATAATCAATAACAAGCTCTCTTCCAGCTATTGATGGATTAGGAAAGACAGACAATTGGACATCCCCTGCGAACAATACGTTATCCAAGGAGGCAATAGTGAAATAATCATATTTATTTGGAATGATGGCTTCATCAGTAGTCAAAGAACCCTGCTTCACAGTGGAAGACGAACCCTTGAATATTTGATCTGAATATGACACATTCAATGCTACTTCATCATATGAAGAAGGAATAATTTTCCAAGTACCATTCTGAAGACCAACAATAACTAATTGAGAAATATCTTCGTTAGCTATTCTATCAGTCTTATGAACGTCGCTATAAGATATTGTCAATTTAACTGCCGCAGCTCCTGATAAATCCCAATAACCTGCTGGAATCAATCCTGAGACACCACTGTCCAAGTTGCTCCTTATACCATTAATATCGATTGCTGGATCGTGAAAATAGGCAGCAGTAGAGGCATCAGCACCACTAATCGAAAGGGGTGCGTAAATACCATGATTACCTATGGGAAAAGTAAAGGGATCATCATGTCCAACCTTAACATATCCATCTACAAATTGATTACCAATCTCACCCATCCATTTACTACCTTTTGCGAAATTGACATATCCTTTCTTGCCATTTCGAGAAGTCAGCATCTTCTTTGAACCACCCTCAGCAGAAAATTCATATTCTCCAAAGATAGACATAAAACCACCAGAGGGAATAAATAGTCCTCCAGGTGAGGCCATCTTCTTTTGAGAGAATGAAAGCGCAGGTAAGAGTAGAATGAGAAAAATTACCTTAGTCAAATACTTCATAAGTTTTACTAAATATATTTAAAATAAAGTGGGTAGCGAGATTATCACTACCCACATATTATCTATTACTGGTGAAATAAAGCGATGAAAAATTTGTGTGAGGTACTCCAGTTCTTACCTGAATCAATTCTAACAATATTTACACTCACTGAATTTGCACTCAAATCTCCTCTTTGAGAGATTGAAAAAGTAACACAATCACCTTCCATATCATTACTGAATTCTTGGATCATAGCAAAGTGAGGTACTTCGTCCAGAGGTCTTTCAAACTCGTATCTGATTTTTAAAGAAGGGTTAGATGTAAATCCATCTCTCTCTCCCCAACAATCTTTGTCAATGATAGACCATGTAACTGTACCAAAACATTCTGTTTCAAATGATCCTTCTTGATTTTTGACTACGTCCGTCCATCCTGGTATCGGGAAATCAGTTTTACACATTGACATCCCACCTGCTGGACCGGCTGGGCCTCTTGGGCCTTCAGGTCCTGGAACACCTGCAACTCCAGAAATTCCTTGCGGTCCTACATCACCTGTTGGACCTTGAGGTCCTCTTGGTCCAATAGGTCCGATAGCTCCAATTTGACCACGTGGGCCAGGAGCTCCATCAGCACCATTAACTCCGTTTACACCGTTTACTCCATTAGTACCATTAACACCAGCTGGGCCTCGAGCTCCAGTAGAACCAGCAGGACCAGTTTCACCTTGAAGACCTCTTGGACCTATAGGTCCAATCGCACCGACTTGGCCTCTTTCACCTGTCGCCCCAGTAGCTCCTGTCGCTCCTGTTTCTCCTTGGGGACCAGCTGAACCTTCAGGACCTTCGATTCCCTGAGGTCCTTGACAATCAGCAGCATTAAAGACGCCATCTCTATTCGTATCTTCAGGTCCGTCATTAAGACCATTTCCATTTGTATCCCAACAGTTTACACCATTGCTACCAGCAGGTCCCTCTACACCTTGAATACCAGTATCTCCTTGATCACCCTTTGGACCAATAGGCCCAATAGCACCAACTTGACCTCTATCTCCGGTTGCTCCAGTAGCACCTGTCGCTCCTGTAGCGCCTGGCTGGCCTTGAGGACCTTCTATACCTTGTGGTCCCTGACAATCTGATGAATTAAATACCCCATCACCGTTAGTATCTTCTCCTCCATCGTCCAAGCCATTCCCATTAGTATCCCAGCAATTGATACCATCAGCTCCGCTTGGACCTTCATTACCTTCTAACCCCTGAGGCCCTATTGGGCCAATAGCTCCGATTTGTCCAGTGGCACCAGTGGCTCCCGTAGCTCCGATAGCACCTGTATCCCCTTTCTCTCCTTTTTCACCCTGTGGACCTGTTACACCATCTGCTCCTGCTGCGCCAGTCGCACCAGTTGCTCCCCGAGGACCTTCTGGCCCAGCGACACCATCTATGCCGTTACTTCCGTTTGTACCTGCTGCACCTGTCGCACCTGTGGCTCCAGTATCGCCTTTCTCTCCTTGGGGACCTGTAGCGCCTGTAGCTCCAGTATCACCTTTCTCTCCTTGCGGGCCTATAGCACCTGTATCTCCTTTTTCTCCTTGTGGTCCCGTAGCACCATCTGCGCCATTAGTTCCATTTGTGCCTGATGCACCTGTGGCTCCTGTAGCTCCAGTATCTCCCTTTTCTCCTTGTGGGCCTGTAGCTCCAGTATCACCTTTCTCTCCTTGTGGTCCCGTAGCACCATCTGCGCCATTAGTTCCATTTGTGCCTGATGCACCTGTAGCGCCTGTAGCTCCAGTATCGCCTTTCTCTCCTTGGGGACCTGTAGCGCCTGTAGCTCCAGTATCACCTTTCTCTCCTTGGGGGCCTGTAGGACCCTCTGCACCATTAGTTCCATTTGTGCCTGATGCACCTGTAGCACCTGTGGCTCCAGTATCACCTTTCTCTCCTTGTGGTCCCGTAGCACCTGTATCTCCTTTCTCTCCCTGTGGTCCCGTAGCACCATCTGCACCATTAGTTCCATTTGTGCCTGCTGCACCTGTAGCACCTGTGGCTCCTGTATCGCCTTTTTCTCCTTGAGGACCTGTAGCTCCAGTATCTCCCTTCTCTCCTTGTGGGCCTGTAGCACCTGTATCTCCTTTCATTCCTTGTGGGCCTGTTGGACCCTCTGCGCCATTAGTTCCATTTGTACCTGCTGCACCTGTGGCGCCCGTCGCACCTGTTGCTCCAGTATCGCCTTTTTCTCCTTGTGGGCCTGTAGCACCTGTATCTCCTTTCTCTCCTTGGGGGCCTGTAGCGCCTGTAGCTCCAGTATCACCTTTCTCTCCTTGTGGTCCCGTAGCACCGTCTGAGCCATCAGTTCCATTTGTGCCTGCTGCACCTGTAGCGCCCGTCGCACCTGTTGCTCCAGTATCGCCCTTCTCACCTTGTGGGCCTGTAGGACCCTCTGCGCCATTAGTTCCATTTGTGCCTGCTGCACCTGTAGCGCCTGTGGCTCCAGTATCGCCTTTCTCTCCTTGAGGACCTGTAGCTCCAGTATCACCCTTTTCTCCCTGTGGGCCTGTAGCACCTGTATCTCCAGTATCGCCCTTCTCTCCTTGTGGACCTGTAGCACCTGTATCTCCTTTCATTCCTTGTGGGCCTGTAGGACCTTCTGCGCCATTAGTTCCATTTGTACCTGCTGCACCTGTAGCGCCCGTGGCTCCAGTATCGCCTTTCTCTCCTTGTGGGCCTGTAGCACCTGTATCTCCTTTCTCTCCTTGTGGTCCCGTAGCACCTGTATCTCCTTTCATACCTTGTGGGCCTGAAGGACCGTCTGCGCCATTAGTTCCATTTGTGCCTGCTGCACCTGTAGCGCCTGTGGCACCAGTATCTCCCTTCTCTCCTTGTGGACCTGTAGCTCCAGTATCACCCTTCTCTCCTTGTGGGCCTGTAGCGCCTGTATCGCCTTTCTCTCCCTGTGGACCAGTAGCCCCGGTATCTCCTTTGTCTCCTTTCTCTCCTTGTGGTGCCGTAGCCCCAGGATCTCCTTTCTCACCTTTTTCTCCTCTTTCTCCCTGAGGGCCAGAAGCACCTGTTTCTCCTTGCGGACCTTCTGGTCCTGTTGCTCCAGTGGATCCAGTGGCTCCAGTAGCACCTGTGTCACCCTTCTCTCCCTGTAGTCCCGTCGCACCTGTTTCTCCTTGCGGACCTTCTGGTCCTGTGGCTCCAGTGGCACCTGTATCACCCTTCTCTCCCTGAGGGCCGGTAGCACCTGTTTCTCCTGTGGCACCTTCTGCTCCTGTTGCTCCAGTAGCTCCTGTTTCTCCTTGCGGACCTTCTGGTCCTGTGGCTCCAGTAGCACCTGTATCACCCTTCTCTCCCTGAGGGCCCGTAGCACCTGTTTCTCCTGTGGCGCCTTCTGCTCCTGTTGCTCCAGTCGCACCTGTTTCTCCTTGCGGACCTTCTGGTCCTGTTGCTCCAGTAGCACCTGTATCACCCTTTTCTCCCTGAGGGCCCGTAGCACCTGTTTCTCCTGTTTCTCCCTTCATTCCTTGAGGACCTTCTGCCCCGATAGGTCCAACTGGGCCTCGTGGACCAGTCGCTCCTGTATCTCCAGTTTCTCCTTTCATTCCTTGAGGACCTTCTGGCCCGACTGGCCCAGCTTCTCCTGTGGCTCCTGTAGCTCCAGTGTCACCTCGTGGACCAGCTACGCCTCGTTGGCCTTGAGGACCCCGAGGTCCTGCAATACCATCCTTACCTTGAGGTCCAACAGCTCCGGCTCGACCCTGTGGGCCTTCTGGTCCTTGTAGACCAGTAGGACCCCTTTCTCCTTGAGGACCCTCGACACCTGGGACACCCTGTGACCCTTGTAGGCCTTGCGGACCTACCATTCCTTCTATGCATTCCCATAGGGGTAAGTCTCCACTACCCTTATTAATCTCAAGACACTGTGTGTCTGTGTTATAAATGATAGCACCAGTGAGTGGCGTAGGAATACCATCTCTCTGAATAGTGTTCATCCGCGGTGGGACGAAGGCTTTATCTGTTGCCTCTAATTCTAATATTGAGCCATCGTCAATAGTAGCTTGATCCCCACCAATTTTGACTTGGGCATTCATAGATGTGGAAAATGACAAAAAGACTCCCATTACTAAAAGCAAGGAGCATCTTTTCAGGAGGCCTGGGGAGCTGCCCCTAGCCTTTAACGAGTAAATAGACATGTTTGTAAGTTTTGATATCATCGGTAATACGTTTCAACTTTTAAGTTAGCACAGTAATAAATCTAATACTTTCGGGTGGGTAAAATTACAGTCAAGCAAAGCTGATAAAAAATATCAGTGCTGCAAAATATATATTATTAAAAAAACATATAAATGTTTAACTAATATATCGTCTAAAGACGGCGCATCTAAATGTTTCTATACTCGGGTAAAATAACACATATTAATGAAAATTATATAATTTCTAGTCTAATTTGTTCTATTCGGGTATCAGATACCTTCTCAATTGTTACCTTATGTTCGTCAAAGACAATAACCTCATGTGGCTTGGGAATCATTCCTACACTTGCAACGATATAACCTGATAAGGTATGGTACTCACCAAGTGGCAAATTTAGTTGTTCATATTTCATATTCAAGTAATCGACTTCTAATCGAGCAGAGAAGATGTATGATTTAGAATTTATTTGGATCTCGATGTGATCTTCCTGATCATGTTCATCCTCTATCTCTCCAAATATCTCTTCCAATAAGTCTTCCAATGTCACGAGACCAGAAACACTTCCAAACTCGTCAACTACACAAGCAATATTATTATCATTGTTAATGAATTCTGACATTAGCATCTTGGCATTCATTGCTTCTGGTATGAACTGTATGGGTAATATTATAGATTCTAAAGATTTAGGTCGCTCTAATAACTGCTGATGATGGACATAGCCCAATGTCTTTTCCACATCTTGTTCGGCTACTAAAATGCGCGAGTGCTTACACCTCTCTATCACTTCTATCAGCTCTCTTATACTAGTGGTGATATCCACGAATATCATCTCTGTCCTGGGAACCATGCAGTCTTTCACTTTAATCTGATCTAGCCTCAATGCTTTGGTGAATAGCTCCTTGTCGATAGGATCATCTGAATCTATATTATCTTCTATATAATGCTCTAAGTCTGTCTTATTTAAATTTAGGTCCTCCTTTTCTATTGGCTCTTCTGATACTGATGATAAGAAAAATTTTGAGAGACCATTAGTTAGTTTAGCTGGTAAGAAAAGTATGAAGCTAAATAGCATCAAAGGGTAGCTCATAACATACATGACCTGGTGGGCATAGAGCCTGAATAAAAGTTTCGGTATGAACTCTCCAAATATTAAGACTATGACTGTAATAATGAGTGTCGACATCAGCAACTCTATAATACCTGAGCCAACGTAGGCTATAAGTAAAGGACTGATCAGTTTATTCATGAAATAAGTAAATGCAACAAGCGCTAAGTTGTTGCCTATCAGCATTGTAGATAAAAATCTCTCTGCATCATTATAAAAAGAGCTAATAATCTCACCCCTCTTAAATGATTTCTCTTTTCTCAGCTCGATCTCCAATCTGTTCGCTGATACAAAGGCCATTTCAGACCCCGAGAAAAAGGCAGATAGGAGTAGAAAAAATAAGATAGACATTATCAACATATGTCGAATATACTGAGAAGAAAATTAAATCGTAAAGATTTAGAATCACTCATCGATCATTGCCATTGGTTAGTCAAAACTATACTCAGCGAGATGAGCTTTTATAAACTTTTTGTCAGTTTTTCGAAAGTCGATTTACCTAAGACCTGCTTGATCTCGAATCTGGCAAAGTCTTGATCCGCAGAGATACCAAATCCATAGATAGTGTCTCTTTTCTGAGGACGGGTAATTCTAACAAAACGATTATTGTAAAGGGACCTGGTGTTCTCATTCCAGGTCAATAAGTTAGTTTCTAATTTATCACCTTGCTTATTATATACCACTACACTATCACTGGCTATTATAATTCCTTGCTTGCCATCTTTTTCAGCCATTCGGGCGTCCATATACGAATTGACCCGACCTGATGCAGATAAGAATTCTACGTGGATCCCTTCAGGAAATTTTTCTATTCTCTCATTAGCACCGCTTACTTTAATCATTATAGGGCTGGTGAGTCTAACCTTTACTTTTGCTGAATCAGAATATAGTAACTCTATACCTTTCGTGACTTCAGTATCAGGCTGCTGAGTGTCGGAAAAAGATCGAATATCTTCTGTTGAATTAACACATGATATCATCATTGCCATCATTAGAATATTCAATACGGCTGATGTTATACTCATCTTAAAAGGGTCACGGTTCCGCTATAGGTTTTAAGAAAATTATCTAAAAATAATACATCTGACTGCCAAACAAATGTGCCAGGCGGCAGTAGTAAATCACGATATTTGCCATCCCATCCAATATTATTATCATCATTGATGGGCATTGATTCAGCGCTGAAAATAAGTTCTCCCCACCGATTATAAACCTTAAAATTTATTATTTCAGATACAGCTATTCCAGCAAATATCCTAAAATGATCATTAGTACTGTCCTCATTGGGCGTGAATGTATCGGGAGTGTAGACTGCTGTTTCTCTATCAATAATGGTCGTTATGGTAACGAAGTCTATAGCAGAGCATCCTAACTGATTAGTCGCCGTAACGCTGTAGGTGGTCGTTCCAGGGGCTATCACTGATGGATTATCGCAATCAGTACAGCTCAGGCCTTCCATCGGTCCCCACAACAAATCGATCATATCCACCTCTGGTCCTGCAACTGCCAAAATCTCTGTTTCTACACCCAGATCAACTGTTTGATCCGCTCCCGCATCCACTTCGACAGCTGGTGGTTCACTAATAGCCACTCTGATATCAGCCGTACATCCCTTAGCATCCACAGCAGATATTTGGTAGTCATCTGCTCTTAGATTTCCATAAGACTCAACAGGTAGAAAGTCACCACCATTCAAACTTAATAAATAGGCCCCTGTACCTCCGCTAGCTAAAATATCAATACGACCCGAGTCGTCGCCTTGGCAAACGACATTTTCGACCATTGGATCCAATGTAATTATAACACCTGGCGGACAGCATGGATCTACCATCACGTCCTTAAAAGCTGGAATGAGGCATCCCCGCTCAGTCTCCACAGTGAGTACTGCTGTCTTGGGACCAAAGGTGTTGTAAACGACTCTGTGCGGCCCCACTCCTGTGGTTGTTTGTGGATTTGCACCTGATCCAAAACTCCATGACCAACTGACTATATTATCAGTAGCCCCCGTAGACATATCTCTGAAGATGACTTCTTGGTCACACTGTAAGAAAGGACTGGCCAAAATATCAATCTCAAACTCAGGCTCAGGTCCTAAGAAGGTACCTGTACCTCCAAACTCTAAAGAGAAACCAAAATTAGATGCTGAAAAATTGTTAACGAGTAGTGCATAGCTCTCGCCCTCTATCATATCTATTGCAGCTAGAAAATTGTCATCACCCAGTTCACATCCTCTCGCTTCTTCTGTATCTCTTGACGAGGTTCTTAACCCAGTAGGCCCAAAACATCTCATATTAAATTCGAAACTCTCACCCACAGTCTCTCCTGATGCCATACATCGCAGTAATTCTTTATCAGAACAATCCTTTAATCCAGAGGGCAATGTGAACAATGCAAAGTCAAGATCCTCAGTAGGATCGTCAATATTATTAGGAGTGAGCGTGAAGAATAATGAGCCTGATTCCTTACAAGTCCAACTATACCATGCAGATCTGTCCTCAGAATTGACACCTATATTTCCCAAACAGCTACCTGCAGCCTCATCAGGGTCTCGGCCAGCACCGTCTAAAAACTGCACCACAAATGGAGACTTATCACATAAAACTACAGATTGCGGACAGTCCTGCTCTGCTCGTGGCACTGTATTAAATAATTGGGTACATAGCTTAAAACTACCTGTAGCATCTGAGCGACTATCTACTCGTATGTAGTACATACTGCCGACAGTCAGGTCAGACAGAAAAATCTCATTAGCTGAATTGGTGCCTATGAATGAACTGCACGCAATTTGCTGAAGATCATTGCATCTATCTCCGTAGACAACAACAGATATATCAGTCAGAAAAATGGAATCTGCGTCAGGCCTGAGCAAAGTTATCGAACCTGACTGTCTGGTAGCAATGAAACTTAGCCAGATATCATGGGATACTGAACCCACTGGCCAACACCCCGTATTGCCATCATTCGAAGCAGTCGATTCGGCTGTATTAAAATCTCCACAAAAGTCCTCTGCTGCTGATATCCTAAAGGAACTAAAGCATTCATCATAATTTGATTGAGAAAACAGGTATATTCCATCTAAGATGAAGAGTGAGAGAAGGAGGAAGAATTTGTATTTATAAAACAAATGATATTTTATCAAAATTTTTTGAAGAGGATGCCCGACATTTATAAGCTATATTAATTATATAATCGTTAAGGCAGCTTAAATAGTCTTTAAAGGCAAATTAATTATGAAAAATTTAAGTGCAAGACAATCTCATCTTACTTTCTTGTAATATCGCACGTAACTTAGTTAATAAATTTGATGGCATGCTTTATTTAGTACCGACGCCCATAGGAAACCTAAGCGATATCACACTAAGAGCAATAGAAGTACTTAAGGAGGCAGATCTTATCTTAGCAGAAGATACGAGGCAGACCGGCAAGCTGCTGCGCCACTATAATATAGAGAATCAGCTAAGGTCTTACCACTCACATAACGAGCATAGAGAAGTCAATCATATCATAGAAATGCTGAAATCTGGTCAATCGATAGCTCTTGTATCCGATGCAGGATCACCGGCTATATCTGATCCAGGTTTTCTTATCACAAGGGCTTGTCACCGAGAAAATATTAAAGTTGTCGCTCTGCCAGGTGCGACAGCTTTCGTCCCTGCACTTATAGCTTCTGGTTTAGCTTGTAATCGATTCTACTTTGAAGGCTTCTTACCTCAGAAAAAAGGTCGTCATACCAGATGGCTATACCTTAAAGAACTTCGCGATACAATCGTCCTATATGAATCTCCATACCGCGTGCTGAAATGCCTATCAGAGATTGAGCTCCATATGGGAGATGAAAGAATGGTATGCACTGCAAGAGAGATATCTAAAGTATATGAAGAGGTGAAGACTCTTCCCATAAATAAATTATTGGAATATCATCAAACTAAAGACAAAATCAGAGGAGAATTCGTGATTATAATAGGTAAATCTGATAAGGCTGATTATCAGTAGGAATGTATAGAAAAGAATAGCACGTTAAACATTTACTAATCTTTTAGACTAAACAACTTAATTCTATATCCTTCGTAGTTTTATCAAATTAGTGAGTGGATAATCGAGACCATACATTAATAAGGTTGAATTAATTAAATTAATACTTCAAGTGTGGTCAGTATAGAATTATTTTAAAGGAACTATGAGTATAAATTTTACGTGTATGAAGTTTTTAAAAGGATCTCTTTCTTTTTTGATCTTAGTGATGATCAATTCTCTTGTGGTAGCTCAAAACACACCAGAAAGATCTAATCATGGTGATAAATTCGAGCAGATAGACAGCTGGCTACCATCAGCTTCGAGATACCGCAGCATAGATGGCAATCCTGGACCTGACTACTGGCAGCAAAAGGCTGATTACACTATAAAATGTACTCTCAATACGACCGAGAATAGACTTGATGGCAAAGAGACCATCACATACCATAATAATGCACCGATCGCCTTATCCTATTTATGGTTACAGCTCGATGAGAACGAGCATAGCCCAGATGCGGACAAACACTATATGGATCCCAGTGCCATTTATGAGGTCATGGGAGAATCTGACTTGAAAGAATTGGACTATTGGAAAAATAATGAGAAGTACGGGCACAAGATTCAGTCAATCACTGCTAAAAATGGGTCGCCCATAAATTACACCATCAATAAAACGATGATGAGACTGGATTTGGACAAGCCGCTTGCATCAGGTGATAGTTTAGTATTTAATATAGTTTGGCACTATTACCTCACAGATAGAATAAATCAAGCTGGCTCAGGAAGAGGCGGATATGAATACTTCGAAGATGATGGTAACTATCTGTACACGATAGTTCAATGGTTTCCGCGGATGTGTTCCTACACTGATAATCAAGGTTGGCAGAATAATCAATTTACAAGCAGAGGAGAGTTCGCGCTAACATTTGGAGATTATGATGTAGAGATAAAAGTACCTGACGACATGGTAGTAGGCTCCACTGGAGAATGTCAAAACTATGAGCAGGTACTCAGTCCTATTGAGAAGGTAAGATGGAAGCAAGCTCAGACAGCTGAAGAACCAATTGAGATAGTCACGCTCGAGGAAGCGAAAATAGCAGAAGCCAGCCCTAAGTCATCCAGAATGGTGACTTGGCACTACAAAGCTGAGAATGTGAGAGATTTTGCTTGGACAGCAAGCAGAAAATTCGTGTGGGATGCCATGCCGCACATTAATGAAGACGGTGTCAAATCAATGTGCATGAGCTATTATGCCAAAGAAGCCTACCCTATTTACTCAAAGTACTCAACTAAGGCTGTAGAACATACTTTAGACGTCTACAGTAGGTATTCTATTCCTTACCCATACCCAGTAGCCATCTCCGTGGAGGCAGCTAATGGTATGGAGTATCCCATGATATGTTTTAATCCAGGAAGAGCGGAAAAGGATGGGACCTACACGCAGAGAGCGAAGTACGCTGCTCTAACTGTAATCATTCACGAAGTCGGTCATAACTACTACCCTATGATCATAAATAGTGATGAAAGGCAGTGGGCCTGGTTTGACGAAGGTCTAAATAGCTTCGTTCAATTTATAGCCGAAGCTGAGTTTGACTCTAACTACAGTCACTGGTTTGTCGCTCCTATGGGAATAGCAGACTACATGGCATCACCTAAGGATAAGCTCGAGCCAATTATGACCAACCCAGAAAATGTCATAGACTATGGATCAAATGCTTATGATAAACCAGCAGCAGCATTAAATATACTGCGGGAGACGATAATGGGTAGAGAGTTATTTGATCACGCCTTTAAAGAATTTGGTAAGCGCTGGGCATTTAAGCATCCAGCACCTGCTGATTTTTTCCGCACTATGGAGGACGCTAGTGGGATAGATTTAGACTGGTTCTGGAGAGGTTGGTTCTATAGTATTGACGCCGTAGACATATCACTAGATAGTATGGATTATTACACTGTGGATCTGGAGAATAATCCTGATAAAATCGAAAATGAATTAAGCTCGAAAGCACAAAAACCTTATAATCATATCTCGCGTAGAAGAAATATTGCAGATGGCGTCCAGTTTGTAGTGGATCAAGATACCTCTCTCCAGGATTTCTATAATAGCTATGAGCCATGGGCTACAGAGGATTCTATCAGTACCACGACATGGATGCTTTTCGACGAGACTTTTACTGAAGATGAAAAAAGAAAGAAATTCGCTGACAAGCATTTCTATCAACTAAATTTCAGTAATGAAGGAGGTCTAGTGATGCCCATTATTATTAAGTGGGAATATGAAGATGGAACAACTGAGCTGGAAACTATACCTGTAGAAATATGGAGAAAAAATGAATATACTTTTAATAAAGCTTATGTAAAGGATAGAAAAGTAAAGAATATTATCATCGATCCATTCTTTCAGACGGCTGATATAGATACGGACAATAACACCTTAGAGGTACCACAAGAATCAAAAAAGTTCAAAGTATTCAAATCTCACAAAATGAAGGAGAAGCTAAATCCGATGCAGCTGGCTAAAAAGAGAGAAATGGATCAAAAGCGAGGTATTAAGCCTTAACTCACACTTAAATCGTCAAATATGCTTTTAAGTTATATTTCAATTATTATTTTCTTAAGTAGTCTATCTCAAACTGACCTTGAGTTAAAAAAGCTAAGCTGGATGCAATTAGATGATATGACTATGGAATATAAATACAATGAAGAATTTGGTTTTGATATCCCTTATCCAATATTCGGTGAAGATATAAAAAAGTTAAATGGTCAGGAAGTATCTCTTGAGGGGTATGTACTACTTATATCTGCAGATGATGATGAAGAGATAGTGATACTGTCTAAATACCCTTATTCTCAATGTTTCTTCTGTGGTGGAGCGGGACCTGAATCTGTAGTAGATGTGCTTCTCACATCAGAATATCTGAATCACAATCTAAAAATGGATCAGAAGGTACTCTTCAAGGGTCGTCTCAAATTAAATGCTGACGACTTAGATCACCTGAACTATATCTTTGAAGATGCCGAAATAATCTCCGCTAAATAATGTCCATCACCGATACTTATTGCTTATCAAAGTGGACTTGGCAACGTTCTTGCTCTTTACTATTTAGAGTTAGTAGCCAAGAAAGCTGAGTTACTATATGCGATTTGTCGTAGATATACATTACGGTTATTGATTCTATCACTAACTCTTTATATAAGCATTCAGATTATAATATGCATATAATTAAAGCCTCCTGTTGATTAATAGCCGACGGACTCTTTTATTAGGCCCGAACATTAAATATAAATACTGGTATAACATGACGGATGTAAAAGGAGGCTGTCGAAGAGTGAAAAATAAATTGTTCAATTTTGAGGTATTAAGATAAGTGTCATTATTTTACAAGCTTCACATAACTAATATTACATATTATGAGAATTTTCAGATATTTATGTTTCGCAATAATTGTATGTGCCCTGCTACCCTCGTGTGCAGCTAAAAAGAAACAAATCGCAGCGCTTGAAACAGAGCTATTAACCGCTAATGAGACTTTAGATAAATACGGTAAATCCATCAATGACTATTCCAACAAGCTATCCGCCTGCAATCAGGAGAAAGAAAGACTTAAAGGCTTAGTCAATTCTTCTGAAACCAATCTTAAGTTAAGGCAGGAACAAATAGACGATCTTAAAGATCAAATAAAAGATATAAGAGGTCAGAGAGATAAGCAAGTCGAGCAGGTGGGCGACCTTACAGTCTTATCGCAGTCCGCAAGTGAAAATATCAAGGAAACATTGAATCAATTAGAACAGAAAGACGGATATATCCAAATATTACAGCAAGCCAAGACGAAAGCTGACTCGATCAATTTAGCATTAGCCGTCAATTTACAAAATGTACTGGTAGAAGGAATCAGGGACCAGGACATAGATGTCCAAGTAGATAAAACGGTCGTTTTCGTTAATCTATCAGATAAGATGTTGTATCAAAGTGGTAGTTCAAATTTAACTACTCGAGCAAATGAGGTGTTAGGTAAAATAGCAAAAATTATAAAGTCCCGACCAGAATTAGAAGTGATGGTAGAGGGATACACCGATAACGTATCCATCAGAAATTCTTGTATTGAAGACAACTGGGATCTTAGCGTCAAACGAGCCACCTCTGTCGTCAGAACGCTCCAGAAAAACTATAATATTGATCCCAACAGACTCATCGCAGCAGGAAGGGGAGAATATAATGCATTAGCAAGTAACGACACATCCGAAGGTAGATCAACGAATAGAAGAACGAGGATTATTATTCTTCCTAAATTAGATCAATTCTACGATCTACTTAATCCAAACAATGTGCCTGATTAGTCATAATGACATCAAAACTTAAAATGAAGGACGAGCCTATATAGATCATAGGTTCGTCTTTTTATGTTGAAGTATAAGCAAACTATGGATGTATCACATTAATCAATATGTCAGCTAAACCGTCTTATTCTTAGTGTTCTCTGGATTACAGGAATCACACATACCCTCCACTACTAAGTGGACTCTTTTCACTTGATAAGTCTTGGGGATACTTATATCTGACTTAACCTCCCCGACCACGCAAATCGTCCTGTCACAACCTTCGCAATGAAAATGAGCATGATCATCATGGTGATGAAGCTGACCACACCCATCTGGACAAAGAGCATACTTGATCTTTCCGCTTGAATCAAATATTTGATGTATGATACCATTTTTCTCAAATACCTTAAGCGTGCGATAGAGAGTAATTCTGTCCAGATCTGAAACAGAATCTTCAATATTTTGATTAGTAAGTGCATTGCCTTTGTTTTCCATAAACATGGATAGCACCTGCGTCCTGACCGCCGTCTTTCTAAGATTATGGTCTGTGAGTTTCTGATGGACTTCGTGCATATTGAAAATTCTATTTTGTATTAATCTAAAATTATGATTGATAAAACTAATCACCAAACAATTATAGAAATTCTGATGCAAATAGCTGCCTCTGAGCAAGAAATAATTAGACCAAAGACTGGGTGACAGCTGAGCGCCAGTAACAGCAGCTACCTGTGTCTCACAGTTCTGAACGTTAATTCACTGTGCAGTGAAGTGATATGAATGCGCATGTAAATGCATTGTTGTCTTCCGTCTAAGCTGTTCACAGAAAATTATATCTCTCCGTACACATTTACGCTACACAGCTTACAAGATTTATCATGATTATAAAATCAGCACACATTGAGAATTTTTATGCTGATTTAATACTTAATTATCCATGATAAACTTACGGTTTAAAAGGCCAGCTTTCTGAATACTTAAATTACTTTAGAAGTGTGAGGTACACTACAAATCAAGCTAAGCTACTACAGCTTCTTTAGATACACTACGATCTATGCTTGACACTTCAGGTTTATCACTATCAACTAAGGGATGTATATTTTTTTTAATAGTGAAAAAGAAAGTGGTCCCAACGCCTTCTTCGGATTCAAGCCAAATTTTTCCCTGATGTTTTTCGACCACTTTTTTACAAATTGTTAGACCCAAGCCTGTCCCTTCATATACATCATTACTATGTAATTTTTCGAAGATGCCGAATATTTTGCTTTTATGTTCTTCTTTAATGCCGATACCATTATCATTAACGCTGAATACCCATTCATCGACTCTCTCATGACACTCAATTTTTACTATTGGTTTTATACCAGCTCTAACAAACTTAATTCCATTACGAATTAAATTTTGCAAAAGTTGACCTAATTTAATCTCATCTGCATAAATAGTCTCGGGAATATTGCTTACGCTCAATGTGGCACCTGTTTTCTGAATAGTCTCGCTGAGTTCACTCCGACATCTTTTAAGTAGTTCAGACAGATTTACCTCGCTAATGTGTAGTTTATCAGTATTCATTCGTGCAAATTGCAATAAATCATTAATTAAGATTTGCATATTGTTAGAACTAGCGACAATTATATCTAAATACTTTTTCGACTTATCATCGAGATCTTTATATGCTTTCTTCTTGAGTAAGTAAGCGAAACTCGACACCGTGCGCAGCGGTGCTTTCAAGTCATGAGAGGCGATGTAGGCAAAATTTTCCAGTTGCAAGTTGGACTCTATATATTTCTCAAGTTCGTCATTCTTATTATTCAGTTCAGCTAATTGATCATGAATTATAGCGTCTTTTTTCCTTCTGTCAGTAACATCAAGAATATGTCTAACTAATAGTCTCTGATCATCCACCTCAACGAACGAATTCATGACTTCAAGATATTTTTTTTGCCCGCCTAGTCTCAGCGTGTGATCATAAGTCGAAGCTTCTCTATTAATAAATGAATTGTGCTGTGGGACAGCATATTTTTCACTTTTAGATTCTGATAAATAGGTTGAGTCGCAGCTGAGACTCTTGCTTTCAATTGCAAGATCAAGATCATCTCCAATAATCTCCCTCATTTTACTATTTCTAATTAACAGTCGTGACTGATCTTGCAGGTCTAAACCATTATCTAACTTAATCACGTCTATACCTGTAAGAGAACTTTCAATCATCGTTTTGTAAAGTACATTCCTCTGATCTAACTCCCGCGTGGCGCTAATCCTCGCCTGCTCAGCTATTACTCGACCTGTAGATTCATAGAAAGTAATGATCATATGATTTCCGTCATCATTATTTTCAGACATCTTAGCTCGGACGTCTATATATACCACACCACCATCTTCCTGATTTATTTCAATAGTGATGATTTCCATCTGATCCTTGAGCATACTATCAGCTATGTAGCCTTCAAATAGTTTCCTATATTTATCTGTAATTATTTCTAAAATGCTTCTTCCGATTAAGTCGAACTTCTCATATCCCATGATCATGGCTGCTCCATTAGATATGTAGCCTATTTTTCCAAATTGGTCACATTGCAATACTCCACCTGGTAATGTATTAATCAGCCTTCTATATCTTTGCTCGGATTTACTTACTTCTTCGATAGCTTCCAGTTGCTCAGTCATATCATTAGTCATCCTCACCAGGAGCTTTTTATTATTTATAACTACCATATTGACACTGAAATCTACGTATCTCTTTCTATTATCTAAATCTTTAATTATCCATCTCGTTTTTGAAAACCCTTTAGTAAATAACTCTGTGAATGATTGATTTAATTTCTTCGTTATTTGCAGTAGCGATACTTCATTATACAACATTGGCTGTATTTCTTCAGCATACAAATAGGTCTTGTCATTATCTCCTATAAGTGCTGTTCCTTTCTTATTTCTACTTAGCAAAACTGCGTCATAAGACTTATTTTTAAAATTAAATGTCTTAAGTTCTAAAATATCTATGCCATCAAAGGAATAGTTAAATAGACTGGTATACAACTGGTTGCTGTGCTCTAGCTCCAATTTATAAGTATACTCGTCAGATACATCGTCTATAAAGAAAACTAATTGCTTTTTATCATCATTAAAATCCTTTATCACTGTAATACTTGCAATAAATTCTTTTCCATCGACGGTCGATCCAGTAAGAATTCTTGTTACTTTATCATTGCTTATTATCTGATTAGCTAATATAGTTATGAGCTGAGACTTAGACACTTTATCCAACTGTTCATGATGTATGAAGTCGTTAACTGAATAATTAGACAGCGACTCTTCTGGATTTAGTCCCAACATTGTAACCATTCTATGATTACCATCGATAATGTTTGTGGTATAATAATCTACTAATAATATGCCCTCATAAGAATTATCAAATATGTCTTTATATTTCTTTCGTCCTAGTTCTATTTGTGCCTCCTTTCTCTTTGCCTCTGTTATATCAGATAGCATCTCGACACACCCAATTACTTGCTCAGTAGAATTAATAAGCGGTGATAATTTTCGATTGAATTTTCTCTCATCAATTGTAGTTTCAATTGAGACATCACTAATATAAGCGTCTCCAGAGAGCACTTGACTATATGGCTCAATAGAGCATTGACGGAAATAATTCTTATCTACTGTCTCAATAAAATTAGAACCAATTTCCAAGTTGAATCCAGGTTTTATGAAGGGTGATAGTATCTCCCTTGCTTTGTCATTCATAACCATGATTTCGAAGTCGTTATTTAGGGCGATTATCGAATCTGGAGCATTATAGATAACAGTATCAAGAGTTGTCGTATAATTAGTCAGCGATAGCTGAGCTGTTAAAAGTGCAGTTACATCTATACAGCTTAATAAGAAAGTACTATCCTCTTCACTAAGCAGAGAAAGGTGACCTGCCACATGCCTAATTCTGTCTTTAAATATGATTCTGTGAATCACTTGCTTATTAACTAAATCATTGTTTTCGGGTTTAAACAATTGATTCATCACGTACTCCTTATCTTCTTTGTATAGAAAGTCCTCTGGGTCTCTACCTATTACTTCATCCTTCTCAGCATTAATTATTTTTAAAAATGCCTCATTGACTTCTACAAATTCTCTGTTTTTAATTATCGCAATCCCGCCTAAAGAGTTTTTAAATACAGATTTATAGCGATGTTCAGAAGATTTTAATTTCAATTCGGCTTCCTTCTGATTTGTTATATTACTTATAGTAGCAATAGCAGAAGTAAACTCATCATTCTTCCTGATCGAATTCACCGAGACGTAAGCCATGAATTCGTCACCATCCTCATCAATCATTTTAATATCCGTAGTAAAAGATTCTATATCGTTATTTTTTAGCTCAATGAATTTATTTTTAAATCGATCCCTATCCTGAATATGTACATAGTCATAGATTGATGATCCATATAAAGATGTTTGTTCCCTTTTGATAAATTTGCCATACGACTCATTAGTCTCCAATGATAATCCAGCCTCGTCGAGTAGAATTACCCCTAAATGATTGTTATCAAACATTTTTTGATAAGTGTCAATTGAAGATCTGAGTTGTTCATTCTTAGTCACTTCCAAAGTCTTGTCTTGCAGAATAATGAAGTATAGACTATTATTTGTTTCGGAAGGAACTAACAGTGACTCAAAGTAAATTCTCTCGTTAAATTTAGAAATAAGCATTGAGTTGGCACCAATCATTTCGTGAAACTTTAATTCCTCCTTGACTTGCTCATATTGATCGACTGAATCATCGTTAGACATCAGTTGTCGATAGCCAGATACACTCATCGCATTGAGCTCCTCTATGTTGTATCCTATCATCCTAATAAATACATCGTTAACTTTAACCAGTCTATCTTCTTTATAGTCATATACTGCGACCGGCTCATACGATCTTGAAAGAATATTTTCGATGTCAATATTACAATCGTGATATTTCTCTAATATATGTTGAATGCCTAACTTCAGATTAAATAACTCGAAGACATGGATGGCAAGATAACTTAAGAAGAACAGCAGCAAGCTTTTCGATAACAGTTCTGAGGAGGATGGAATCTCGGGTGTGAAGGCTAACTCGTGAGCTGTCAGCGCAATCGAAGTTATTACCAAAAACTTTATACTCAGCATTACTTTAGGGTAGGCACTATAATACATAGCTCTTATAGTTACTATAAAGAGCAAGAGAGCCTCAAACTTTATGCCTGGGTATGACAATGCTATAATAATAACTGAAGGTAATGATAGGCTTATAAAGAGAAATAAAAGTCTAACTGCTTTGCGTTTCCTATCAAATGCAGTAAAGAGTAAATTTGTAAATACAATACCTGTCACTATGGAAGCAGTAATTCGATCGTGATAGCTATCTGCTTCGATAACGAAGAATAACAGTACACATGTAAAGATAGAGTGCAACATAATCTGCCACACATTATAGATAGGAAAATTACCTCTACTAATTTGACTTAAATCCAAATCATTGGTCATCCACTGAAAAACACTTAATGATGAAATTTGTAAGGTTTGCTGTTGCGAAAGGTGTAATTAATCACAAAAGTAGATCCAATGAATTTGGAATGCTACGGGACAATATAAATATATACATATTACTTATTATATGGAAAACCACATTGCCACATAGAATGTACAAATTTCCTACAATTAAACTACATATGTACTAAAAGTTATATAGTTAAGTAACAGGCGCACTGTACATTTAGACGATCAGTCATCAACACCCCAATCTGCTAAAATACTTGTGGTATCGTATCCAGCCTGCCGGGATCCATGCTGTACTTCAGAGGGCGTTCTGCTGAATTTAGGAGCTGGAGCTGGCTGAATGATCCCATCTAAATTAATATAGCTTCCTCTGGCGACATTATGAGCGTAAGATTGCGCCTCCCTGTAATTTAGCACAGGAGCAAAGCACACATCTGTTCCCTCCATAATATCGCACCATTCTTGCCGTGTCTTTGTTAAAAATACGCTTTTCAAAATTGATTTTAATTCTGGCCACTTCTTAACTGATAATTGAGCTGAAAATAGCGCAGGATCCAATTCTGCCAACTCTATCAAAAGATTGTAGAATTTTGATTCAATAGCACCTATTGAAATGTATAGACCATCCTGCGTCTCATAGCAATCATAGAAATGAGCTCCAGAATCTAATAAATTTGAAGCCCGATTCACATTCCATTGGCCAATACCATCGAGTGTATTAAAGATCGACATTAGATTAGCTGTACCCTCCGTCATTGCGACATCTATGACCTGACCCAATCCAGAGCGTTGGGTCTCCAGCAAAGCTGCCAGTATTCCAGTAACTAAAAACATGGCCCCTCCTCCATAGTCACCTATTAAATTAAGAGGAGGCGCAGGTGGACTGTCTTTTCGGCCAGTAGCATAAAGAGCTCCGGTGATCGCTATATAGTTGATGTCATGGCCAGCCGCGGTGGATAAAGGACCAGACTGTCCCCATCCTGTCATCCTACCATAGATCAGCTTTGGATTTTGCTCAAGGCAGATTTCTGGTCCAATGCCTAATCTCTCCATCACACCAGGTCTAAATCCTTCGAAAATAACATCTGCCTGTCTAATTAACTTTAGCAGCTTTACAACTTCGCTATCCTTTTTTAGATCTAAGACTATAGATTTTTTTCCACGTCTATTGCAATCAGGAATGACATAATCAGCCGATGCACGTTCGACTTGGATAACTTCTGCCCCCATATCTGCCAGTAACATACCCGCAAATGGTCCAGGACCAATACCTGTCATTTCAATGATTTTTATTCCTTTTAAGGGCCCCATGTCATAAATATTAATTCCTTTGTAAAGATAGAAAGTTTGCAAATAGAACAGCTGTATCTTACTATACACAAATTATAAAATTAGTGTGCCGGAAGTTCTATATTGGCGTCAAGCTCCCTGACTATTATCTATTATAGGTACTAATAGAATTTTCAGAGAATGACTCACAGATATAGATTTCAGCTGTCTTTCTTTGTTCTTGATCGCCTTAGTAATTATGAGTCATTGGTCATGACCACTAAATTTCAGATTATTTGAGGTCAGCAACCTGCTCCTATGAACAGTGTAATACTTTAAATTTTTTAGACAAGACATTCTAAAGATGGGCTCAAATAGCACACTTTGCATGAGTATATGTGAGATTACATATCTAAATTCAATCAATAGTTTTGACAAGCTAATCCAGAATATAAGCTCAGTCATGAGCTCGCCAACATAAGTGGCAGGTGAATGACCAAGATCATTAACATAGCTAATTAATATCATTTCATCCCAGGAGAGTTAATGTGATATTTATAATAGCAATTAAAAATGACTATCCATGGTAAACTATTTTAAAAGAAAAGTAAAACGTCTTACATTCTGGGACATAGCATTTCTAATACTTTATGGCGCAATTCCAGCTCTATTTATAGGTGCATATTTTCCATCATCTCTTAAAATATTTGGTGCCCCCTTAGTAGCTATATTTGTAATTCTCTTCTTACGATATTCTTATATTATTTTTTATGAGGGTCAAAATTTAGGTCTTTGGTCGAGGCTGATCGACCAGATATATCAAAAGAAAATGTAAGTAAAACACAGCAAATAAAATTGTCTAAAATGAAAATGATAAATTATCGGCTATGTCAAGATATCAGCACTGTTACACAGTACATATATACTACTGATGATCAAATTTTTAAATCAGCTTAAAATAGTACACAATAATCAGAAGAAGAAATTTTTCTGAAGAAGAGTTGTTTCACTCTGAATTATCCTCAATAAAGCGATATTGAAGATAAATTTTGGCTTGAATAAAAAGAAATTAAAGCTGATGTAAATTTTAGCAATAAATGCTCAATATCCAGATTAAATTAGTGGACATTTTATGACTAAAATTAAGAGACGCTTTTAGATAACAGTTAAAAATATAAACATGAATATTAAAATAGAAATCCATAAAAGTAAAAATAGCTCGGAGCTCAAAAATAAGATAGAAAAATTATTAGCTAAAAAATTTGGTAAGTATAATTTTTTATATGAGACTCAGTGCAAGGTCATGTATCATGAGCCTGACAATTATGATATTTCAGTCACTGTCAAACCTAAAAAGGGAAAATTACTCTTTTCTAATACCACAAATGAGGATGCATATCAAGGTGTAATAGCGGCGACGAGTAAATTGCGTACACCAATAGAAAAATATAAAGAAAAACATTATCAAAATCCTCATACTGTCAATAAGGATATTAGGAATATATAGATAAATTGAAAATTGCATGAAAGTTATTATACCTACGGATTTTTCTCTCAAAGCAAGTTATGCTTTAGGCATGGCAAGCGCTATGGCTCGGCATACTGAAATGAAGATAACACTCTTCCACTCTATAGAAGATATAGAAGCAATGACCAGGAAAAATATTGACGGAGATAAAGTGAATGTATTATATCATTCCCTATATGAACGGGCTAGTTCTAAGATTAATGAGTTGAAGCGTGAATATTCTTCTAAAAATATCGAATGCGAAGTAATCATCACTCAAGGTAAATTTATAAATAGCCTGCAGTCACATTTAGAATATAATAATTATGATTTACTTATCATGGGTTATCATGGAAATTCAAATAATGAAAGGGCCTTTATGGGCTCTAATACTCAAAAAGCACTCAGACGATTAGATATTGATATTTTGATTATGAATGCGCCATTTGATGATTTTCAATTTGAGGAAGCTGCGTTTGTTTCTGGATTGGAGGTCAATGACCATGATCTATTTTTAAATTTTTTAAAATTCTTGAATCTGCTCAATATTAAAGAGGTTCATGTTATATCAATAGATACAGCCAGTTATTTCACAGAACCGACTATGGTCATGAGCCAGGCTTTAGACGATTTTAAAAAGCTGGCAGCTGATCATAAAGTATTTACACATTTCTATAAAGGATATTCTATAGAATCTGGCACTAGACTCTTTCAAGAAGAGTTTAATATAGATATAATCGGAATTGCAAATATAAAAAGGCATCCAATAAAAAGATTTCTATTTGGAAGTACTGTTGAAATTATTGCTAATAGAACTCAAGTACCATTACTAAGTTTAAACTCTATAAAATGAAAATTACAAAAATATTAATTGCAGTAGACTTCTCTGAAAGTTGTCAAAATGCTGTCAAATACATTTCCGACCTTGTGACTGGAACAGACATCAGGGTCAGCTTAATTCATGTATTTAGCCTTTCACTGACAGAATACAGTAGCTATTTGCCTAGTGATAAGAATGATCTAATCCATAAAAGAATGGAAAAACACGTAGAATCCTTAACTGCCTTGAGAGATAACGGTTTACCTGAGTCGAACAGGGGTGAGATCTATGCGAGGTATGGAGTCTACCCTACTAACGAAACTATAAGTAAGGCGGCTGCTAATAATTATGATTTGATTGTAACGGCTATGAGACAGAAATATAGTCTAATTGATCGACTAATCGGAACTGTGACTGCATCTATATTTTCTAATTCTGATATACCTGTATTAGCCATTCCAAATGGAACTACATTTAATAATTCGAATAGTCTGCTTCATCCAACAAGTGAAAAGTATTCAGGAAGCTATCTAAACGAAACAGGTGGAGAAGTCAGTAAGCTGTCAGCTATCTCTGAGTTATTTAAAATCGAGCAAATTTATATAGTTCATGTAGAGCAGGGAGATGGTTTAGAAATAAAGTATACGCCACAAGATAATTCAAGCCTACATTTTGTCTGCTATAGAGCTGATACAGCTCACGAAGGTATTTTCGATGTCATATCAAAATATGAAATAAATATTATTGCGATAAGAAAGACTGATCGCAGCTTTTGGGAGCGACTGTATCACAACAGCCTAACAAGAAAACTACTCTTTCAGTCAAGAACGCCCATTCTTGTTTTCAGTTAAAAGTATTAATACATCTTATAATTTATAGCTATGAAATATATATTAATAACATTTCTTGTAGTTGGTAGCTTATCTTGCTTTCCTGATGTTCTTTTCGAAGAGGCTCTCCCACCTGGAATTGAAGCAATTTATCAAATTCCAAATTTGTACCATGGGCAGTACCTATGTGAAGGAGATAGCTCCATCATGCATATAGAATCTGATATGGCTTATGTAGAGTCTTATAATCAGTTCATCACCACTATTGATAAGGTTCAAGCAACCGAAAATTGTTCGATATTGGCTGGAGGTCTATATTTACCTGGGAGGCAATCTTGTATTCCCATAGAGCGCATCAATGGAGATACTATTATCGGATATTTTTATAGCATAGACACACTCTTCTCTTTTCAGGATGATGAACTATTAAAGAATTATAAAGGCAGACTATATCTGAATTATTTAAGCAGTCGTTCATACTGGTCTACATTCGTTATTACGCCTAATTCAGACGGTACACTTCTATGGGAGTTAATAGATGTGCCAGATAATGATCAAAAAATTGAAGATATTACCTCTGATTATAAGCCAATTAGGGATAGTAAAGAGAGAACTAAGTATGTGATGAATCCGACGTTGATGGAATTTGAGAAAATACTCGAACGAGATTATATGAATCGATGCGATTTATTAATTCCTATTGAAATCGTCAGATAACTATGAGAACAATTAGAAGTATTATGAATAAGAATGTTATTTGTATTAATCTTGATACTCCATTCAGCGAGGCTTGTAGGATATTTAAAGAATTTTCTTTTCATCATCTCCCTGTGATTGCTGATGATAAGACGCTTATTGGAATATTCAGCACCACAGATGCTATAACAAGCATTAACAGATTATCCAATCGAGAATCTATTACAGCAATACAAACTTTAGATGATATGCTCACTATTGAAGAATGTATGACCTCAACCCAGCTTAAGACTATGGATGTTGATGATGATTTTGATGAATTAATAAAGTTATACCAGCAGACTGATATTAATAGTATACCTATAATTGAATCGAATAGAATAGTAGGTATTGTGACCTCTACAGATATTATGAAGTTATTAATAGAAGATATATCTAGCAGAACGGCTTAGCACTGATACGGAATAATTAAACCTTATGAGAAGATTTACCTAATTGTATATAATCTATCTTTAGAATGTAGACAATCTAGCTATTAAAAATTATAAACTTATGGATATTTCCATGTCCCATAACATGATGCTGTTTGGGAAATCCACTAAATTATACTTTGCAATAGTAAGTGGGGCCTTCTGGTTGTTAGGTATTTCTAATCTACTTTTTGTCAAGGGTGATACCAGTATTTCTACCTCTCTTTTTATTTTAGGGATGGTCTTTGGTGGTGTATTCACTTTGATCAATGCTTTCGAAGATTTCCTCAATACTAAGTTTAAGATTGATTTTTTAATGTTATTTGCTGCAGTCGGTGCAGCTTTTATCGGAAAGTGGGGTGAAGCTTCTCTATTACTATTCCTATTCAGTCTAAGCCATGCATTAGAAGAATACGCTATGCAGCGAGCGAGAAAGTCTATCACTAAGTTGATTGGATTGTCACCGACTACAGCTCTTGTAAGACGTCAAGATAAATTGATGGAAGTGCCATTAGCCGACCTCAAAGTCGGAAATATTATAGTAGTCAAGCCCAATTCAAAAATAGCTGCGGATGGAGTCGTGACGGAGGGGAGTAGTTCTGTTAATCAATCATCTATTACTGGAGAAAGCATTCCTGTAATAAAATCAGCTTTAGAGAATTGGGATATGCTTGGTGACCATAACCAGATTAAGGCTCGTCACAGAGTATTTGCAGGCACCATTAATGGTGAAGGAGCTATGGAGGTTAAAGTATTAAAAGAGGCTCACGATAGTACGCTTTCACGACTCATCAACCTTGTGAAAGAAGCTGAAACACAAAAGTCTCCTACTCAACATTTAGCTGATAAATTTGAAAAATATTATGTTCCTTTCGTGTTGGTAATTATCTCAGTTCTAATGTTCGCATTTTTGTTAATTAATGACATTCCAACAAAGTTTTTACAGAGCTATGTCCGTTTTAATTGCCGCATCTCCTTGTGCATTAGCCATATCTACTCCTAGTGCCACATTAGCAGGAATTGCAAGAGCAGCGCGATATGGCGTTTTAATTAAGGGCGGACGACCGCTGGAGGCATTGGGTGGAATTAAAGCTATTGCTTTTGATAAAACTGGAACGTTAACTGAGGGTAATCCTTCCTTAACTCATGTTGTGCCATTTGGAGATTGTAGTAGATCTTATTTACTTCAAGCAGCTGTTGCTGTAGAGGCTTTAAGCGATCATCCATTGGCGGCTGCAATAGTCGATGGCGGAATGAAAGAATTAGGTCCCATAAATATACCCAAAGCTCAGAACATAAGAGCAATATTAGCTCATGGTGTAAAGGCCACGTGGCAAGAGGAGATTATCCACATTGGAAATAGAAGATTATGTGAAGAAAGAACTGGTGAATCAATTCCAGAAGTAATAGATGCTCAAATGTCCAAACTTGAAACTCAAGGCCACACGGCAATGTTAGTACTTAAGGGCGGGAAATATTTAGGAATTATTTCTGTCATGGATGTTGCAAGGACGGAAGTTAAATCAGTACTGGATCGATTGAAGTCTCTTGGAATTGGCCGTATTGTGATGTTAACTGGGGATAATCAAAAAGTTGCTGATGCCATCGCTGCTAACATTGGCATTACAGATCCGAGGGGAAGTATGTTGCCAGAGCAGAAAGTAGAAGCTATTTTGAAGCTCAAACAAGAAATTGGTGACGTAGCAATGGTTGGAGATGGCGCGAATGACGCACCTGCTATGGCGTATAGTACCGTGGGTATTTCTATGGGTGCAGCTAGTTCTGATGTTGCCTTAGAAACAGCTGACATAGCATTAATGGCTGATAATTTAGACATGCTCCCATTTGCCATTGGGTTAAGCAGGAAAGCAAATAGGATTATAATTCAGAATCTTTTTATCAGTTTAGGGATGGTCGTACTGTTAGTGCCTCTAACGATTACAGGCTCTATTACTATCGGACCAGCTGTGTTTGGTCATGAAGGATCAACGATTCTCGTTGTTCTTAATGCGCTAAGATTATTGAGGTATGATCTTTAATATGTATGTTGGTTCTTAGGAGGCTCAGCTATAAGTTTGAAGATAAATATGTAGCTGATATGCCGTCAATTTACTGAAGATTAATTTCTGCATTGAAGGACTGATCCAACACCAAGGGCATAGAATAGCTAAATATTAATTCTTGTAGATTCTCCTGCAGATCATCACAAGGTTGTACCATAGCTTTTCTATCAGCAGATTGCATTGAATCTAAGAATAAATCAGTACAATTTCTTACCTCATTGAGATAGATTTTATGAATCTCAGGATTGATGAAAGGGTACGACTCTTTGATTTCGAAAGATGTCAAACATGCATATCTGTCCCACGATTCCACAAATGAATTCACTAAGTCTAAAAACTCGAACCAATATTTAAGGTCCATCATTTGATCATTAACTACGGTTGATATTTCTTCGTTATATTGATAGGTTTGGATGAGGAGCTCAAGCGGGGTAGCAGCTTCTCCTAAGCAATGACGAAGCTTAAAGGATTCCTCCAAAATATTCTGACATAACTCATCAATCAAACAATTATCAATTGTATTTAACTGCGAATTGATTTCTTCCACTAATACGTCAATATTCATTAGAGCATTTTGATGACAAATACATTCGTCATTAGAGTGGAGATTTAAGAGGCGCGCTCTATTTTTCATTTCTACATATCTGAATTTAATTTGACGATTGTCAACACTTTGCACATATGCCTTCCAAAGATCTATAGTAGATCCTTCAAATTCGGAGATCTCCATACTTTGACTTAATATGGTGCCAAAGAATAGCAGAAATGCTAATAGAGGTACTGAAATTTTCATAGATCTATTTTAGATAAAGATAATGTAGTACTGCTGTTTGATACATGACGATAGTTATATGGTTAGGTGATTTTAATCACTTACTATATGAATTGCGTTTTTGGGACTATACACACAAATTGACATCTGAAGATATATGCTTCACCAAATTATGATTATCTGTGCCAGTATCGAAAGATCTGATATTATAAAATGTTGTCTTAGCTATATTTTTTAATGCTGTATTAGTCAAGTACGCCTGATGACCAGAGATAAGCACATTAGGGTGATTTCTCAATCGATTGAATATAAAGTCCTCTATTTTAGATTTAGTATGATTTTTAAAGAATATATTCTCTTCAAACTCATATACGTCCAAACCTGCGGCCGCTATTTGTTTGAGCTCTAAGGAGTCAATAAGGTCTAAAGTATTAATGAGTCCACCACGACCTGTGTTTATAATAATAACCCCTTTTTTCATCATATCTAACCTGTTAGCGCTGATGAAATATCGAGTACTTTCATTGAGTGGTATATGCAGAGATACTATATCAGAATGCTTGAGTAAATACTCTAAATCCACATAATCAAAAAGTAATTCGCCTTTATCTTTAGGATCAATGTCATAGGCGAGGACTTTAGCCCCGAATCCATTAAGTATCTTAATAGTAGATCTACCTATTCTACCCGTACCGATGATACCAATGGTTTTATCGAACAATGTACTTCCCACCAACCCATCTAAGTCAAAATTATCTTTTGATATATTAGCTTGAGATTTTATAAATTTCCTGGCGATTGTGAGCATAAGCATGATAGCGTATTCAGCAATTGATTCTGGAGAATAGGCTGGTACGTTGGCGACTTTGATACCCAATCTGTGAGCCACTTCAAGGTCAATATGATTATAGCCAGTGGAACGTGTGGTTATGAAGCGTACCCCATGGTCGTAAATTATGTTCAATATGTCTTCAGATAAATCGTCTTGACTGTGGACGGCAATAACTTGGCTGCCTTTGCATGCCAAAGCAGTTTTTTTACTAAGAGCTTCAGGTATAAAGTTCATAGTGTAGCCTCTATTAGAATACTCCTCAAGGAAGGGTAATTCAAAATCTTTACAATGATAAAATGTAATATTCATATAGTTATTAGTTGAGCTTCAGAATGAAGTATTTTTAACTTTGTCAAATGTTGAAATTGATCCTTTAAGAAAGTCATATATCGCACATATTCCAACCTAATTATTAATCTTTGTCATAGGTAGACGGTGGCGTTATTTTTCAACTTAAATTCTATAGCATATTTAATGAAGTCACCGCCACATATACTTATTATATCCTTACTTGTGATATTCGTGTTAGTGTGCTATAGTGTAAATCAGAATAATTTTGGTTTACTAATTATTGAATCTCACCTTTTGAAGTCTGCTTGATTTTGATTGTCTATCGTTAATGTGATATAAGATAAGGTCCCATCTTAAAAGAGTAATCAAAGACGATACAGTCAAATTATTAATATGAATAACCTGAGAGATCAGGACTACGGATCAGATAACAGATTCTCTTTTGACGTAATTGAAGAGAGTGTAATTGAAGAGAGTCTAATGCAATACTCAGTTTAAATTTTTAATGACATCAAAAGTTGTTATGATGCCTTTGCACTTCCCGTGTTCTGTTATGACAATAGAGTGAATTTTATTTTCTAAGAATATAGCTTTAGCCCTATCAATAGATTCTTCAAGATCTAGTGTCACAATAGGTGAACTCATGATATCTTCCGCAATAAGGCTTCTCCACAATAACTGATTATTCGCTTTAGCTTTCTCACGATTAATTTTGGTCATTTGATCTTGTATCTGGTAGTAGTCTGACTTACTTATGATTCCAATGCATACCTGATCATCATCTACCACAGGTAAGTGGTGAAAAGATTCTTTATCAAACAGGTCGCAGACCTCTGTCACAATAGTATTAGGGCCTATCGTGATTAGATTATCGGTCATTATTTCTTTAACTCTCATACTTAATTATCTGCTGATTCAATTTTGAATCAACCGATCACTGATGATCGGTTGATACATATCATTTATTTTATTGCTATCGTTTTAGATTCCATATTGTCATCTGGGCTCTTTGGGATAACAACCCGTAGAATACCATCCTCGTATTTGGCATTTATTTCGTCCTCTAATGAATTTTGTGGGAGAGCGAATGATCTACAAAACGAATTAAAGCTATACTCTTGCCTTGTGAAATTATCAGATTTCGTTTCGTTAGATTTCTCATCCTCGGAACTAATGACTAAGTTCTTACCGATGATTTCAATCTCAAAATCTTCTTTCAATTTGCCAGGTGCGGCAAGGGCCAATTCGTAGCTATCGTCTGTATCGGAAATATTGACGGCAGGTACAGTAATTCCACGTTTAATTGAGTTATTGAAGTCTTCATCGTTATCGAAGAAGTTATTGAACATGGATTCGATGCTTAGGGCTCTCGGATTTACAGGCCATTTTACTAAAGACATAGTTTAATATTTAGAAGTTAATTAATAAATTTACAATTCAAAAATATTCATGTTTGCAGTCGAAATCCATGATTTTAGTCATTCCTTCCACTGATAAATCTCATTTTCTATATATATCTGTAAGTCGATAATTAAATGAATAAAGGCTGGTCATCTATTCATGTAATATTGACCAGCCATTCTGTACAGTTAAGGGTATGCTTATAACTGCCATAGTTCAACCAGCAAAGTGATTCTTAGTCAGGAATAATGAGAATAGGTCTTTTTATTTCAAAAAGTTTGTCTTTGGTGATACTATGGTGGAATAAGCTTTTATACCATTTTTTTTGTTGGTGAATCATACATACTATATCAGCATTTAGTTTATCACAATACTCATCTATGGTTTTAGCTATTCCCTTATTATTACTAATGGTTTCAAAATCATAATCTAAGTTTTTTAGATATTTTCCAATTCTAGGGTCTACAGTGACAGTATGTTTATCGCCATCAGCTACCTGAACAAGCTTAAGTTTACTATCGTATCGACTTAGCAATTGGTAAACAAAATTCAATCTATCTATATTTTTAATTTCTGTTTTTCCCATTGACAATACAGCTGTTTTGACGCCTGTAAACGAGCTATCTGGTGGTATGACCAATATTGGTATTTTGCCATTAGACATAAGGTATTGGCTGACACTTCCTACCGTAATATCTTTAAGGCTCGTAAGACCAGTAGACCCTGTTACAATGAGATCATAAGATCCTTTCGCAGACAGTTGTGTTATATACGATTTTGGATTAGCCACGACAGCTTTGGTGCTCACTATGAGTTTGTCTGTAGATCCAAATTTTTCGCCTATCGCCACTAAATCATATTCTGCTCTTTCCATAAGGATCTCAAGTACAGACACTAACATGTCTGCTCGCCTTTGTGGTGGTATACAATGAATAATTAGTAGTTCGCTTCTGGGGAAATCGTTTAACATTTTATATATCCACTGTAGAGCGTTTATTGATGTATTTGAGAAATCTGTAGTGCATAGTACTTTCATTGAATAAATGTTTTAGCTTTTATGTGATAAATATTGGTTAATCAGTCGATTTATGCGAGCACTATATCAATCGGTATTTACGTGGGCTGATTCAGCATTTATTTAAGCCGTCAAAAATAAGACGGGTATGTTGGACTTCATGATCATTTCTCGTGTAATACTTTTTAAAAATACCCTCTTAATTAGCTTATCCTTTTCAGGTGATATAATGATTAAATCTGCTTTCGAATTATAGGCAGTAGCCAATAGTGATTTACTAATATCATTATCCTTTAGTATTTCTACCTCAAAGGCAAAATTGGGATCTTCATTCTCAAATAATGCTTCTATAAGATCTCTTCTCTCCTCAATAAAATCATCTTTTAAGCCTTCTTGGATGTGAATGAATTTTATAAAGGCAGTATGTCGATTATTCCAATCTCTGATTCTTTCTAAATATTTATCGTCGTTAAGATGACTATCTGCACCTACGATAACCCTTCTAAAGCCACTATATCGCGCATATCTGGGAATCAGATACACAGGTACTGGTGATGATTTGATGACCCCTAAAGATATTGTTCCGAACCATCTGTCAAATGGACCATACTTATCCTTAGTGGCCATCACTACAGTATCATGCTGTTCTTTTTTCTGGTAATCGATAATTTCTCCTACAATTCCTCCTACTACAATCTTTATATTTATACTTTTGGGAATCTTATTAAGGTCTAATTCATTTTTAATGAAATGTTCTACTGTCTCCTTCCAGAACATTTCTTGTGTCATACCCGAACCTAAGCCAATAGGTTCTGCTGTATTGAACATTCCAGTTCGAACATGAATAAGGTCATAGTTAGCATCTGGGAAAAGCTTCATCGCAAACTGAACTGCGTTTTTCGAAGCTTGAGTAAAGTCAATTGGAATTAAAATTTTCTTCATTGCATATATATTATTTAATGATAAGTAAAGGTATTCTTGTAGATATCGCCATTCGCTTAGTAAAGCTTCTATGAAACATCTCTTGAAATAATCCTCTCTTGCCTTTATTCATTACCAATAGGTCTAAGGAAAGAGCTTCGCTATATATATTTACACCCTCTACCATATTCATGGTTTCTATTTCCTTGTAGCTAATAAGTTCTTTATGGTAGTGATTACTGAATTGATCGATTAGCTTAGTGCTATCAATGTTGTCTTTTCTTTTTTTAATATGGATAAGGTGTATCTCGGCACCAAATAGATTAGCCAGGTCTGTCACTTGCGTGATGATTGAATCTTCAATATCTTCGTCTGATACGCAGAAACCAACTTTCTCTATAGGCTTTAAGCTGTAGTCAACAGGAATAATGAATACAGGGTTTTTCGCATGAGTAGCCACGCTAATAGATACAGATCCAAATATTTTCTTCCTTGCTTTACTATTATCGGAGCTTCCCATAACAATCCAGCCATTCTCAATATTTCTGCTGACTTCATTGATAGCATCAGCTGCTAATCCTATTTGAAAATGACTATCGATTAAAGGGTCGCTTTTATAGTTTACCCAAGTATTATTTAGATCCATAGTATACTTCTTCAGTTTTTCTTCCCTTGCTGCGATAATATTATGATCTAGCAGACCACTATCTATCTCAAGTGGTGAAGGATGATAAGCATGGATTAAGTGTATGGCACTATTTTTTTTCTTTGCGATATACAATGCATAATTAGTGGCGATCTCTGATGTTTCGGTAAAATCGATAGGTACTATTATTCTATTCATGTCTCCAAAATTTGATTCTCTTAGTATTGATAGCTGCATTTCCATGATGAATGCACTTAATTCTTTATGGCCCCTTTCAGTGATCTCATTATTTAGTTCATATGCAGGGATACTCATTACGTAATTCTTAATCAATTGATTTATTTCACATTTCTCTACAATATTTAAGGTAATATTAGCCCTCTGTGCTATGGACAATGCTGCATCCTTCATATAGTTATACAAAGAACTTGGCTTACCGAAGAATGTAATATTGACTAAATTTGGCCCGGTAACATCACTATCACTTAACAATTCACTTTGATTAGCATTTTTCTTGGATACACTATCTATTTTCATCACACCTATTTTATACGAAGATATTATCAGATCTTAATTATAATAGTGACCTAAGTCATTTAGTCAAATGAGATTTATCAACTTTTCTCGGACTTAATTAAATAAATAGAGGGATGTTGCAGCAAAAATATAAGCTGCTATTATATCAGCTATTGATTGGAGGGTAACAATAAATAGACTTGGTCCTAACTCAGATATACCATAAATTAATCGCCTACAAGAATATATCATAGCAAAATTGATGTCTACAGAATTAAACACCGATACGTATTAAAACATATTACATAGAGTGGTCCCTTAGAGAGTCAAAAATCGGACCTGCTAGGAAGGTGTAGCTCATTAAAAGAGGGAAATGAGGATATAAAGATCATACGGCAGCTACCAGAATATTTCGGCATCTCCACTATAATATGATATTAATAGAAAAGTGTTCATCAAAAAAAAGCCAGCACTCATAAGAGGCTGACTTTCTACTGTTTAGTTCGTCGGGGTAGCAGGATTCGAACCTGCGGCCCCCTGCTCCCAAAGCATAAACCACCTATTATCTTTCATTTTCCTGTATTCTCATATATTTTCTATTTATCTTTGTAGTACTTGATTTACAAGCCTTTATGAGCCGCAAATTCAATAGAGCATTTTCAAGTATTGTCAAAATTGTATGCAAAATGTATGCAAATTTTGATTTGGCTAAAATTTACATACAAATAGTAGAATATGACACCATCTATAAAACTCCTCCAGGATACACGAAGACAGAAGAAAGATGGCTCCTACCCTATTAAAGTCAGAGTTACATTCGATCGAGAGCAGAAGTACTATAAGACTGGGTACAGTTTGACGATTGAGGATTTTGAGAAGATTTTCTCTGATCCTAACATTAGAGGTAAAAACAAGACCATTAGAGATCAGCTCAATAGGATTCTTACAAAAGCAGATAATTGTAAAGCTGCAATTGAGAATTTTGATTTCCCTCTATTCGAACTGCACTTTTTAGGAAGCAATGAAGTATTACCTAATGATGTATTCGCAGGTTTTGAATCGTATATCACGGAATTAGAGAGAACTGGCAGCCCATCAACTGCAGATGCTTATGATCTTACTCATAGGACTATTATCAAATATCTCAATGATACAGGGAAAAAGAAGAAGATCAGATTTGGCAACATTACTAAAGCATTGTTAGATGAATTTGAAGAATGGCTTAGAAATCCTAAATATCAAAAAGGAAAGGTAAAATCTTGGGCTACTGTAGGAATTCATGTTCGAAACCTGAGACGGATCTACAATAGAGCTATCAATACTGGTGCAGTCAAGAAAACTGAGCTCTATCCATTTGGACTTGATAAGTATGAGATACCTGGTACAGTAAACACAAAGCGTTCTCTCACTTTTAAGCAGGTCAACATGATCTTCTATTATGACTGCTCTGAGAAGAATGCTCTCAATAAACCATACTTAGCGAATTTAGATAAAATGCTCTTCTGGAAAAAAATGTGGATCCTATCATATTTATGCGGAGGCGCAAACTTCAAAGACTTGGCTTCGTGGAAATGGAAGAACTATAGTCCGGGCAAGATAGAGTTCGTCAGACAGAAGACCAGAAGGAAAACCAAATCCAATATAGAGACCATCACCATACTATTAGAAGAGTTCGCAGAAGAAATACTCCTCGAGTATGGAAGTGAGGATCGAGATCCAGAAGAATACATTCTCCCATTCTATACAACCGATATGGATGAGAGGCGAAAACTGGCAGTATCTAAGGGAAAGAACAAAACCCTTAACAAATGGATAAAGAGGATCGGAAAGAATCTTGGATTCAAAGAAAGCCTATCTCTAATGTATGCCAGGCACTCATTTGCGACTGTCTCAATGAATCGGGGTATTGATGCTGCTTACATCAGTAAGAAGCTGGGGCATAAGGATATTAGAACGACTGGAGCATACTTAGACTCATTTGAGAATGAGAAGGATAGAGAGTATCAAAGGGTTTTGATTGATCGTGATCCTTCGAAGTATACTGATTCCAACCTGAAAATAGCATAAATGAAAAATCCAATATTACATTATCCTAAAAATTTTGCAGCCTTCTATGACTGCCTACTTGAATTAATAATGAGCGAAGAAATTATTCCTGCTCTTGACGCAATATTGGATAATAAAAGAATGAGCGCAAAGGAGCGCAAATTGATTCATGTAGAATTAATGTGTAAACTTAGGCCAAAGGCGATAAAATTTACACTTGATAAATTAAAATTGAAAGAGTATTCAGAAGGGCTCACTGAAGAAGAAAAGTCGATCAAATTATGGCTTAATAAAAATAACTTTGCAGAATACTTAAAAGAAACTCAAAATATAGCTGAGAGAGACGAACTGAGAGACCAATACCAAAAAGATAGAGGATTCAAGCTAAATAGAACAACATACACTGGACACTATTATGAAGACATACCTTTAGAAATAAGAAACTTCTTCAGTGGATTCACCGACAAAGAACTAAAGCTACCCTTTATAACAAGGGATTTAAAAAGCGGCATGGGCGTTAAGACCACATTCAACAACTATAAGGACACATCTGGAACAAACGTGAGCAGAAGAACAATTGAATGGATGCATAAAATATTAGGCAAATTCACAAGGAAGAAGAATAAATAGATTATCCACAAATCGGGGCTTAGAGAAATTTCCTATTTTAGATAGAAGGTAGATTTGCATAAAAGATAATATATGCAAAAGCCAGAAAAAATTATTCTAACTCCAAAACAAGCCTCAATACATCCCCAATTGCAGGGAAGGCTCAGTCTCAGTAAAATATATAAGCTTATTCATTTTAATAAGATCCCCTATTTTAAGGAGAATCCAGAGATAAAACAGAGTCCTGTATACTTATATTTAGAAGACATTGTCGAGTACCTCACCAGGAATCGAGTAGCTTCTGAATCTGAAATCATCGAACAATCCGCAATAACTGCTTAAATCAAAAAATGGCCCAGCTGATCAGAGCTAAGCCATTTATAAAACTTGTTGAATGAGATCAAATATACATCCCTATAATACAAAGAAGCAAAGCTTTAAGCATCTAAATAAATCTAAGAAGCGAATTAAGCAATCTGAAATAGTATTTCAATATCTGCTAAATCATAATTCTGCTGAGACTTCGAGATCATTAATTGGAAAGGTAAACTTGGAACGTGGAGCTATAACGAGATGCCTAAATGAACTTGTTGATAGTGGGAAGATATTTATTGCTCATAATGCACCTTGTCCATTTTCAGGTAGAAAGGTTTCCTGGTATCGGTGCATTCCAACTTTAGGTCAAGGCAAATTATTTTAGCAGTGGTTGATAAGAAATCATATTACGCTATTATTCCAGCCACTGTTAGGTATCATGAAAAATTAACACCTAACGCTAAACTTTTATACGGTGAAATAACCGCACTCTGTAATGAAAAAGGTTATTGCTGGGCTTCAAATAAATACTTTGCCGACTTATACAAAGCGGATAAATCTACAGTCTCTAAGTGGATAAGTCAACTCCGAAAAAATGACTTTATAAAGGTAGAGATAAAGTATAAATCAGGTACTAAGGAAATCGAGTATAGGTATATGCGAATTCAAGAACACCCTATGGACAAAATCACCTATAGGGTATCGACGAAATCGAATAGACCCTATGGAGAAAATCGAGTAGACCCTATGGACGAAATCACCAAGGATAATACTACACTCTTTAATAATACATTTAATACTACATCTAAGAGTGTGTCTGATAAAAGTAGTAAAGGTCTAAGTTTTGATGCTTTCTGGAAATTATATGACAAAGGAGTAGATAAACAAAAGTGCAAAAGTAAGTGGACTAAAATACCTAAAAGGGATAGAGAGATAATTTTTAAATCTCTACCTGAATATGTACGACTAACACCAAATAAGAAATTTAGAAAAAATCCACTTACTTACTTGAATGGTAAAAACTGGACTGACGACTTAGAAATCTTAAACAGTGATAAAAAATCACATATTGATCCATACGCTAAATATAAAAAACAATGAGCGCTAAGAAATTTATAACATACCAAGAAGCCATTACTTTGAATGATATTGTTTCATTAGGTAAGCCAAGTCCTAAAGAGTCTAAAATAAGATCAATAAGGGAAGTATTAGGGCCAAATATTTTACCACCTCATAAGGTTCATATACCAGAAAAGAAAAAACAAATGACTTATGATGAAGCACGAATTGTACTTTACAAAATCTATCATCATCAGCTAAAAGGACGTAAAGCTGAATTCACAAAAGACCAATCATTAATAATAAAGAATGCTTTAAAATATTTCGTTAACGATGAAAGCAGTATTTACGATTTAAACAAAGGCCTTTATGTATTTGGTGATTATGGCCGAGGAAAGACTTTAATGAATAAATGTTTATTCACATTGTGCAAATATATTGAGAGAGATAATATACAGTCTCTATATAAATTTTATGAATACGAGCAGCTTGTTCATGATGCAAAAGATACAGGATCTTCAACCTTTATAAGAAAACTTGGAAAGAATGTATTCATTGATGACATCGGCTATCAAGGGCAGTCTATGATAAATATTTATGGAAACAAAGAAGACTTCGTTACGAGTATAATAAAGGTCCGACATTCTCGATTTATGAGAGGAGGACATAAGACATATTTTACTTCAAATCTAACTATAGATCAGATAAAAGAATATCACTCAGAAGGTACGAGCGGAAGAATTGAAGAGATGTGTAATGTGATATTTTTTGATGGAAAGAGCCTTAGAAAATGAAAAATGATACTCGATACCAAAATAAGCTTTTAAGGCTTATATCCGATAAGGAATCTATCACAGTCTCAGAGATTCAGAGAAGGCTTAATTGCTCATACCTGAAGGCCTGTGAATTGCTTAGATGGTTGAAAGAAAAAAAGATAGTAGGAGATATTCCAAAATTATTGATTAACAAAAAAGAAATATAATTATGAGTAGTACTAAAGCAAAAGAAAATTTAAACCCTTTAACCATTGAAAGAATTGCACGAACTCTAAGTTTACATGCACTACATTTAAAATCCAATGCAGGTGATAGTGTTGTGAAGCTAAATATCTGCAATGGTTTACTTCGTGCCACTCTGTTAGCTGATCCAAGTTTAAAGGAAAGTATTGAAGATGCAGAACAAAGCGCAATAACTGGCACTCTTCAGATTGACCCATTACCAGACAATGAAGTCACTCAGAATATTTTATCCTTAGTAACATTGGTCACAGATCAAATGACGGATGAATCTGCATTGACTACAAAGGCGATCATAGAGAATTTGTTAGCCTATGATCGTTCATTAGGTGAACACTTCAAAAGATTATATGATAATGGCTTAGATCGTATCTCAGATCATCGTCAAGATGAAATAAGAAGCAAAAGAGAAGATTCTAAAGTATTGCCATATTTCCCAGGCTCCAAAGAATATGATGCTGCAAAGAATCTTGATAAAACAAAAGGCTATTATGAGCTTATGCAAATACAAGATGGTGAACTAAGACGAATCACCTTTGGAGTCAGTGATAGCGAAAAGCTTCCAAGAAGAAATGGCATTTGGTCGTCAATACCTAATCAATATAAAACTATAAAAGAAGTGGTTGCCGCTGCTAAATATGCAGACTTCTTTAGAAATCATAATGGTGTTAACGATTCACAGAAAAGAGGCAAATACTCTATTCAACATTTATTTCACTTTACTAATTAATACATATGAAGGCCCATAATTTAAAGAATGAGCATATACTTGATTGTTCAAATAGGGAATCAACTATTCATTCTTTGTCTAAGATTCTGAAAATTGATAAGCAAGAGCTAATTAAGGCTTTACTTTCAATCTGTCCAAACACGATGATGACCACTAACATAATTTGGGAATCACTAATTAGAAAAGTAGATGTAGGTGAAATATTCTATGATAAAGTTATCTGGTTTCATGGAACAAGAACACCATTCATTAATAGCTATAATGAGAATGGAATATTGCCTACTAAGGATATTTTTTCAAAAATAAATCACTATTTATCTGAACTGAATAAGCAAATATTTAACGATGATATAGAGATTACAAATATCAATTCAGGACCTGCTTTAGCATCTAAATTGTCTAACCAATATTCTGGTGGCCCTTTTGCCTATTTGATAAGAGAATTTCACTTTAAGCACTTAGACCGTAGTTATGACTATTTCAAAATACCTGAAATTCTAAGTGATTGCATTCATAGTTCAAGTGTCTATAAGAGGAGATCTAATCAGATTATGAGTCTATACAGTTCATTTTCAAAGAAATACATAATTAAGTTTTTCGACACCAACACAGATGAGTACTATGTTAAAACTGCCATTAGATACATTTATAATGAGATTCATAATATTGACCACGATGAACATTCTAACACATGCTTTGATAATTCTGGTGTCAAGGTTTTACCAAATCAGATAATTGATATTGAAGAAATTAAATAAGTAGAAAAATATGGGTGGCACCAAAGGAAACAAAAACGCAAAAGGCAATAAAGGCGGTAGACCAACTAAGTTGACATCTACTTTCATAGAAGTAGCAACTGAAGTTCTTTCTGATGGTGCTGTAATGCTGTTCAGTGAGCGCGAGATACTGGAAGAGATCAATGATAAGTTAGATCCTAAAGATCAAATATGCCAAAGCACTTTCGATAAATGGAAAGCTAAATACTTAGCTAAGGAGAGCGAAGAAATAGAACCAATTGGAGCCGAGTTTTTACATCTCTTAAAAAAAGCAGTACGATACCAGAAGCGAATGTTGATGAATGCTATGGTGGTAGACAATAAAGCATGGCACCGCTGGGCTTGGATCATCGAGAGGAAGTACGACGAATGGAATATCAAAAGGAAGGTTGAAGCTTCAGGTGATGGTATCACTAAAACAATAATTTTAAAAACTATCACAAATGACAACAGCGAAACAACAGAAGATGCAGAAGTCATCTCCAAGCTTGGAGGTTACACTATCTCAGAAGCAAAGAAAGACATTTGAGTATCTGAATGATAGTAAACACCTTCAAATCTTATATGGTGGAGGTGGTCGTTCTGGTAAGTCGTGGCTTGCAAATCTTTGGGTAGTCCTATCTTGTCTTCAGTATCCAGATAGTGCATACTTCATTGGCCGTCATGAATTGAAAGCATTAAAGAGAACCACCTTTGTAACCTTAATGAAAGTGTTACGGTATCTTGAATTAAAGCAGGATCGAGATTTTAACTACAATGGCCAGGATCATATTCTAACCTTTAGAAATGAATCGAAAATATTCTTTGGAGAATTAAAGGCGGTTCCGAGCGATCCAATGTTTGATAGATTAGGTTCCTATGATCTGACAGGTGCATTTATAGATGAGGCTCAGGAAGTATCAAGTGAAGCCAAAGATACGCTTATCACAAGGTTGTCTTTGATCAGTGGTGACGGCTGGAAAATATCACCTAAGATCCTAATGACTTGCAATCCGAAAAGAAACTGGATCTATTCCGACTTCGTAAGACCTACCAGAGAAGGGAATATAGATTCGGATAAGATATTCATTCCAGCTCTTTACACTGATAATCCTTTTATAGATCAGAAGAGTTATAGAGAAACTGTATTAGCTACTAAGAACAGAATAAAGATTGAAAGGCTATTACATGGGAATTTTGAATACGATGAAAACCCAAATGGACTATGTTCACTTGATAGCATTATAGCAATATTTGAAAATGATCATGTAGGTGATGATGAGAATCTAAAGAAATATATTACTTGTGACGTTGCACGGCATGGATCAGATAGAGCAATCATTTGCGTGTGGTATGGCTGGGCTGTTGTAGACTATAAAATATTTGATCTATCAAACTTGGTACAGATCCAAGATCAAATAAATTCTTATAGATCTGAATACAAAATACCTAAGCATCATTGTGTAGCTGATGAAGATGGTGTTGGAGGCGGTGTTGTAGATAATTGTAAGATTAAAGGATTCATCAATAATTCAAAAGCCGTTAAAGGAGAGAACTATCAGAATCTGCAAACACAATGCGGCTACTACTTAGCTGATAAGATTAACGATCATGGCATATACTTTGAAGCTGATTTAAGCCCAAATGAAAAAGAACTGCTTATCTCAGAATTGACATACCTAAGAACATATAAGAACGATGAGGAGGGAAAGAAAAAATTATTTCCAAAGAAGGAGATTAAGAAGCTTACAGGCCGTTCACCTGATTGGAGAGATGTTCTATTAATGAGATCATACTTTGATTTAAAACCTAAAATAAAAAGCAGTGGATTCTACTCAACAGCCTAAAATGAATAATAGACCAGATGATTCTGAAGCCAAGAATTTTAGAGACTCACATGAGAAGCCAATTCATGCAGCTTGTCATGCATTTAGAAAGTTCCAAGAGCCATTTTTACATTGGCGTAGCTTAGAAAATCAAATTGTAGAAAAATACAAAGTTTCAGTTGAAGAAGCATTGGATGCATTGCAAGCATTGATTAATCATCCTCCTGTTGTCTTTTATAAAAAAATGACGGATCGGGCGTTCCCTTTGCCATTATCTCGGTGGCCTAAAATAGTTGTTGGGTGGACTACAAGGAAAGCAACTGAGTCTCATTCAAAATTTGTGGAACAGTATTTTGGAGGTAACCCTTTACTATTCGAATTTAAAGCTCATCCTCGCGATATTATTTTGATTAATCATCGACCTGAATATTTAATACCTTCAGTGCAGAATTTAATTCATTGCGCTGGCTTTGAGAAAAATGAGATTTGGGATGTTCGAATTTTACATCATCGCTACCCAGCTGGAGCAAAAAAGATATTAGCTCAGTCGGGAATTATAGAAAGCCAGTATCATCCAGATCTATTAAAACCAGAAAATAGGATATGAATGGAATTGGATATATTAGACTAAGACGAATTGAAGAAAAGAATGGATTAGAAAAAACCAATGATCTTTTTCAAAGGGATTTCATTACTCTTTACAGAGGCATAGCAAATGAGTCACTAAATATCAATCCTTTAAAGTTCGCTCCTTGCTGGGCCAGTGAAAAAAGAGAAGTAGCAGAAAAATACGCATATCGCTGGGCAAAGATGAAGAATATCAAGCCAATTCTTTTAATCGCAACAGTAAGGCCAAAAGCAATTTATGAAGGTGTTATCAGAAAAGGGATTTTGAAGATTTGCAGGTATGACCCTGAGATGGTAGAAAATCTGCAAATCATCGAACTCAAATAAAGCCCTCTAAGCTCTTTTTATTTCCTTAGTGGCACGAATACCCACCTTGGATGAGATCGTAGATAATTCAACGGTTGGTTCAACGGTTGAATGGGGTATTAATACACTTAGTTTAGAGTCGAATTTCAGTCCATTTACAGAAATTGCAGCTCTAAGCTTATTTAATGGGTTATATTTTGGGTTGTCGATGTTGTTTAGTTGACCACAATATTTATATTTTAAATAGCTCGGAATAAGAATTCTATTATCATCAAGATACTGGATCATGAATCCTAAATTCTTATCCATCCATTCACGATTGTAAGGAATAGCAAATGAATTCAAGTAGTTTTCTTTGTCTACATGCCAGACGCCAGAAGGATCAACATTAAGTATCATGTGAATGAATACCAGCTTAGCAGCATTTAGAATGGTGTCAGGTTCCAGCTTGATTATTGTATCTATGTATTCAAGTAGCTTCATGATTTATCTATGGTATAGTAACAGTGCTCAGAAATACCAAAGCGCTCGAATAGCCTTTGAATTGCATTTTCTTTCAGCTCTCCTTTCTTATATCTGGCCTTGTATTGTCTTAATGTGTTGAACTCCGTTGGCTCCAAATCTTTAGAATTGATTTGATTCATTACGTGCTGAATTGCTTCCTTTTTAGACAGTTTTCTCATGCTACAAATGTAGTAACAATTTGATACAAAATACTAATTTCTTGTAATACATAATTATAGTATTCAAGGCTCAAAAATATTTGTAACTAAATGTTACATTATTCTTTGATTGTAACAATATGTTACATATATTGCAGTAACAAAATGATACAATTATGAGAAATTCACTACAAGCATTAGCGGCCAAAGCAAACAGATTCGATACCATGTACACTATGATCGATGACCATTCAAAGTACATGAAACACAACCTTATCTCTAAGGAATTAAAAACGCAATAGCTGGAATGTCAGAAGCTGAAAAGATTGAGCTGGCATCTATGATCAAAAGAGAATCAGTATTAAAGTATTTCGGTCTGGATAAATTGGAAGCACCAACACCAGCACCAAAAGCAAAGAGCGCACTATCAAGAATCATGTCTATGGCTTGGTCAATGTTTAGAACTGGAATCTTCAAGACTTTTGGAGCTGCTTTATCTGCAAGCTGGAAGAGGTTCAAGCTAACTCAGAAGCTCAAGGCTGGTATTGCTTACTTCACATTCATTAAAGCTGATCAAAGTGAACGTAAAGCCATCGGAACGCTTAGAGATAAGAACTTCGATTATGAGAGCAAAGGAGCTGAAAGAAAAGAGAACCCTTTACAGTTCAAGTATTACGATATAGAGCGAAGAGCATTCAGAAGCTTGAATATCACAAGACTTATCGAGATAGCAGCGTAACCCCTTATTTATTCATTTTGAGGCTGGCAAAGGCTGGCCTCTTTATTCAAATAATTATTTAAAAATATAACCATGAATCAAATCACACATAATCCATTTAACGGGAATAAAGTCAGAGAGCCAAAAGAAATACTCAAAGACATAAAGGATTCTATCGATGTTGTATTTCCTACAGTAAGCAAGATGTTTGAATTGCTTTATGAGGCTAATGCAAATCTTAAATCTTATCCAGAAGTATTGAAAAGAGATAATGGGAAATGGACAACAGAGCTACTCACAGAATTATTTATCTCACTACAAAATCAAGAGCTATGAATCTATCAACTAAGACAAAACATATTCCAAATCACATGCAGCTAATCGCTGGATCTTTAGAAAACTATATCAAAGACTATGACCCCAAAGCAAGTGAAAGCCAAAACAAGGAATTAGAGACTTCATTTTGGTTAGAAGCTGAGTCTTGGAATCCTTTAAAAAGCCAAATGCCATTCAACACATTTAATGGGAACGACCTACAATCGACAAAACAAGCTATAGCAGAAATAAAGGCGACTATAGCCGATGAGCCACAAATGACGTTTTATCAATTAGAGTCAATGTTTTATAACCTCCTGAATAGCAACTTTGATCTTGATTATATCAAGGAAGCTTATTGCCTTTTCTCAAAACTCAATTCTTTAATGTTGTCGCTGTTGCCAGAAGATGGAGAGTGATCAGATAATATAAAAGCCAATACATTCAAAGAGGTTGCCAGATTGGTAGCCTCTTTTGGTTTATAAATCTTCGATCTTAACCAATCTCATTTGAAGATCATCATTCACCATCTCAGCAATATAAATACGTCCAGATTCATCTTTGTAGACAGCTCTTATATCATAAGAATGGCAAAAGATGTTCTCTGAGCGGCCATTGTCCAGATGAAGCGCAATCTCGAATAGGTCTATGCTTGAACAGCTTGTGCATATTGAAGGCATAGTTAAAGTTTTGAAAGGATCGTGCCAGAATCTTATATTGACTAATAGAGAGTAAATAATCTATTACATCAACTTAAATTATGAAAAGGATTTTGACTTCAATTGCATATTCATATTACTCCATAAATCAAAAAACTGGAAAGAGAGAATATAATTACTTATTACTTTTTGGTTCAATTAGCTTTTTAGCAATTCTAATTACAATTCTCTATGGCCTGGTAGTTATTAATATGACGATTGGAGAAAATGATGAAAGAGGTACTTTTGGGGACATGTTTGGGGCATTAAACTCTATATTTTCTGGACTCACTATTGCTGGGATTATCATTACAATTTTGATCCAAAAGCAAGAGCTTAATCTCACAAGAGAAGAACTTATTAGATCTGCTAATGCTCAAGAGCAAACCCAAAAAGCTTTATTTGATCAGCTAAAAAGTATGCAAACTACTACAAGAATCAATGCATTTCAAGATTATATGACTACGGAATTTGACATGTCAGATTCAGATGCGAATGATAAGCAATTAACATCTGAAAGAAGCTTTATTAATGAAGTTGAAAATCTGTTACTTTCAAAATCTAACTGGAAAAACTATTGTCCTAAACTAAAGATAAATAGCATAAAACTATCAAGTGTGAACACATTTCAACAAGTAGCAATTTCAAATATTGGTTCAAAATTGAAAATTCAAGATTTCAATTACGATATTTTAGCAATTCCTTCTCATTATCGTCATCATTTCGGAAGAGATCTAAACACAGGAGCGTCTATGCACTTCTTCATAAAACAAAATAGAGAAAAAAATATTTTCTCATTTATATTCAAATGCTACTTAACAAATGAAAGATTTTCTCAAGAAGTCTTGTTTACAATGATTGATGGTGGTTATAGTTGGACACAATCTGAGCCACTGCTTCTTGGCTAACCAAGCATCTGTATGCAAATTGTATGCAAATAAAAAGTAAAGCCATAAAACAAAAAAAGCCAGCACTCATAAGAGGCTGGCTTTCAACAAATTGAGTGGTCGGGGTAGCAGGATTCGAACCTGCGGCCCCCTGCTCCCAAAGCAGGTGCGCTAACCGGACTGCGCCACACCCCGAACTCAAGCGAGCGCAAAAATAGAACATTAATTCGTATTTCCAAACTCTACTTGCGGTGAGAGGGGGATTCGAACCCCCGGTACCCGTTTCCAAGTACGCCAGTTTAGCAAACTGGTGGTTTCAGCCACTCACCCACCTCACCAATGCATTAATGACCTATTCAGTCATGATTTGTTTACGGGGAAGCAAATATACTTGCTGCCTTCATTATATCCAACTTTAATATCCACTAAGCATATAAAATTTACGTGATGAGGTAGTATAAGCATATTAGTACTTTCCTATATCAGTTGATGTAAGATTTTTATTAGATTGAGAAAGATAGATCAGTCGTTACGCACTCATCTTCTCTAAGATATTGTTCTCTATCGTAATCCTCACTAATCCCGCTGTATTTCGAGCATTTAGCTTGGAGAGCAGGCTACTTCTATGCGCTTCTACTGTCTTAAGGCTGATAAATAGCTTATTCGCAATTTCTTGATTGGTATTCTCTTGAATGATGTGCTCTAATACTTCTCGTTCTCTCCTCGTGATTTTAGGCATGATCTTTTTGCTGTTCTTCGCAGCTTTATTCTTGTTCATCAGCCCATTCATGATGGTCTTCGTCACTGCCTCACTGAAGTAGGTCTTGCCAGAAGCTACAGTCTTTATTGCTGTAATTAGCTCTTTTCTACCAGTATTCTTGAGTATATATCCTAAGGCGCCACTTTTTAGAATTTCTGTGATATAGCTTTCCTCATCATACATGGAAAGAACTAAGATTTTTAGGTTCTTATATTCTTTTGAGAGATTTCTACAGATATCTAAGCCACTTTGGTCTGGTAGATTGATATCTAATAGAATGATGTCCACTTCTTCAAGTCTACCATTTTGATATACTTCTCTGGCAGTGTAGCATTTGTGGAGGATCTGGATGTCCTCTTCATGTTCCAGAATAGACTCTAATCCATCTACAAACATTTTATGATCGTCAACGACAAGAATTTTAATCATAATTAATTAGCTTAAGTCAAACATTCTGGAATAATTATAGAAAATTAGAACAATATACTATACCCAAATATAGTGTATACCCTATATTTTACTTGATAGAGTAGATACAAATTTATATCATGAGAATAGCCATATACATTTTCTTCAGTAGTTTCTGTATCCTACCGATTTGCTATTCGCAAAATATAGAGAAAGACAAGTCAGTAGAAGATATCACTCAGCAGCTCAAAGATGCCATTAGATCCAGCAACCACTGCCTTACTGGGGCTTTATATTTTGAGAGAGCGACTCAGATGCTGGACCTCTCCTTGGATGCTGATCTAATTTTAGAAGACCTGGACTACAGCGGTATCTACTTTCAGCGCTATTGTATGGATACGATTAGCTACTATCGAACCAAGTTAGCGCATGCTGAAGTTTTCTTAGTAAATGAAAGCAATACAGAATTTGCTATATCCGAAACGGAAGAAGCATTGGACTACTTCACCTTACAACAGAATCTACCCCTGGCAGGTCAGGCGCTGACTCTATTAAGTAAGCTGCATGCTGAAAATACTGACTATGAGAAGGCAGAGAAGTACGTTAAGAGTGCCCTTGACATTAGCATGCAAATCAGCGACACCCTACTGATTTTAAGTAATCGCCTGCTGGGTAGTCGACTTACATCCCTTACTGGGGAGCCGACCATAGCTATAGCCAGTAATCTTATAGACTTTAAGCAGAGCTGCAATTTCACTGATGATATACTGACAGCTAAGATATGTCTAGCGCTGGCCGAGGACTATCTTAAATTAGGTAATGCTGATAGTGCTCAAGAGTACCTGGAATACGCGATCAGCTTAGAAATTAATGACTCGAAACTGGAAGCAGAAATATATAGAGAGTTTAGTGAGGTATTTAAAGCAAAAGAAGATTATAAATCGGCGTACAAATACACGGCTCAGTATACTAAGAAACGAGAAGAAATCAGAAATACAGAGAAAGAAGCGGCACTTAATAATGTGGTAGAGAATTCTAATGCAGAAGAATTAGAAAAGAGGGTAAACACTCTAGTAGAAAAAAATGACCAGCTGGATAATCGAGTTACTAAATCAGCACGCCTTAGTGCTACTCTTGGCATAGCAATATTGGCATCACTGTTTGGTATATTATATATCATAAGAGTGTACAATCGTAGAATCAGGGTTACTGAGATCATAGCTACTCAGCGGGAGGAAATCAATACACAGCGTATCATCAAGCTGCAAAATGATATGAAAATACAGAGTCTTAGCTCAATGGTGGCAGGTCAAGAAGCAGAGCGGAATCGAATAGCAACGGACCTCCATGATAGTTTAGGAGGTAGTCTCTCTGCGCTGAAGCTACAATTTGAAAATGTGGTGCTGGCTGATCAACTAAATGGCAGTCATGGCTTTAAGAATATTAGTGTGCTCATCGACAACGCATGCTCAGAGGTGCGAGAGATTGCTCGTAATCTGAAACCCTCAGCATTGGAAAATATAGGCTTAGTAGCTGCCATAAGGGATTTAATAAATCGGTATAATAGTCATTCAGAGATAGAGATGACACTGCATACTGATGTGGGAGAACTGGCTCTGGATAACGAAAGCAAACTCAATCTATACCGTATATTTCAAGAGTTAATCACCAATGTCATCAAGCATGCAAACGCTAGAGAAGTGGATATCCAATTAACTAAGACGGATACTGATTTAATATTAAAAGTAGAAGACGATGGAAAGGGCTTCGATCTGGATAAAGTCAAGCGAGGACTTGGTCTTGACTCTATTAATTCCAGGGTCAATGTATTGACGGGTGATCTTAATATAGACAGCTCTCCGAATAGAGGCACCTCCATTGTGATACACATCCCAATCACAAATACCAAGCTCGTTCCCCAATCTTAAAACTTTAGGGTTTACCCGAAGTAGCTAATTAGGTTTTACCTTCATAAGAGAGCCCTAAGACTGCTATATATTTGACCCATCAGTCAAATGAGACTGTTAAAATTTATTACATTATGCTCGATAGCAGCAGTTCATTCTCATCATAATACCTTCTCAGGTTTGGTATATAGCTCAGTAAGTTCCTCAGATTATACAAGTTACCTTTTGATTTGGATGAGCTGCTACTTTTATATGAATCGAGTAATAATAAAGAATGAAGTAGTAGTAGGGTCATTCTGATAAATGACTTGTCAATAAGTAAGTCATTTAAGGACTGGTTAGTAAATAGTAGATTGCTTTAGAAGGGGGGTAATCATGCTTTAGATCTGACCATCCCTATAGTAATATGACATCAGGGTGATCCCTATCTACTTTAAGAGACCGACACTTATTTTAGTTAAGGGGTTGAGTAGTCAAATACTTTACCCCTTATTTTTTTGCTAATTTTAATTCACCCACCATCATTTTCTCTAACTCATTAGACCAATAAAAGTTGAAGCTATGTTAAGGTGACCACTGTTAAGGAATAGTTCATACTACCAATCGGAAGACTCTTCATGTCAATTATAGATCAACATAACTTAATACGTTTAACAGACGGTGCTTCAAGAACATCCCCGTGCCATTGATAATAAGCGATTTGGCATAATACTGGTTGGATTGATGAGGATGATATGGCTGCCCACAAATCATGTCATCAAACTATACATGCTGAGTGAAAGTCGCAAAGGCATTGATGGAAAGATTCAATACTATCTTTGAACTAAGTACGAGTCGTGGTCCCACTGCGAAGTATTTATTTCATGGGCCATCAATGTTATCAGCTTAGAGCTATCACATTTTACCTCTACCACTTGTGATTAGCTGTGATATATGTAGATAATACACTACTCAATCTAACTATAGGTTATTTGATGTGTTAGATGTCAATCTTTAATATGATAACAACGCAGTAAATATTCCTAAATAATATTAATTGATTTGATAATCATAGCATTTTCTCTTGCGAACAACTCAACATCTAAATAATCATTTGAGATTAGCTATTGAATTTAATTGCGATGACTATCATATATAAGCTTACATGAGCACTGCATAATCAAAAATAAAAAGGTCCAGAAAACTTACATTATCTGGACCTTTATACACAGAGAAAGAAACTTAAGGATAGAGAGCCTCTTTCTTATTGATTTGGAGTACAGCCTCCTATGACTGCATTAAAAGTATGTCCAGGCATGACTTCAAAACCTGGCATCAATTCAATATCTTCTCCGGCAGAATATTCTACATCACCTGCCATAATCAGTCCATCGGATGAGATAGATTTTGAGGACTCATAAAGACCAGATTCTACGGCATTAGATGGGCCTGGAACATATAAGTTTTCTGGGCACTCACTAAAGTTAGGATCGCACTCGATTACGGTTATTTCTAATCCAAGTAGATCAATACTCGCACATGCACCTTGATTCCTAATTAACGGTACAATAGAGTTAATAGGATCGGTACCAATAGTCAGAGAACTCAAGTCTAAGGTAGCTTCATTATAAACAAGTGTATGCATCTTGTAAGTACCCGGATTTATAATCTCGAATTCAGGCATGTCATTAGTATCTAAAACGATGGATGTCTGCTCGTCTGTCAAGATAAATAATCTCGTAAAACCTGCAGGAACAGTCTCATTCATTGGTATGGCGGTAAATATCGTGGTGATATTTGAAGCTGGTGTAACACAACTAAAATCAGGATTAGTCAATATACCAGACCTTGCGTTACAACATTCTTCTACGTCTATTGTCACGCCCACAACATTTATAGCGACACAATCACACTCTAACACTTCAGCTACTGTGCTTAGTGCGTATACGTCGCAGGCAGTAGGATTATAAACAACAGGATGAATAGTATAGACACCTATCGATGTAATGTCAAATGAAGTCTCGCCGGTGACATCAAGTATAGATCCTGTAGTATCTACTAAAATAAGGACTAAGCTATCACCGTCAGGTACAACTTGGCCAGTTAACATAACATTTCTAGTCACAGATCCTCCTTGAACTAAGCACACATCTTGAGATCCCTCTGCGATCATACCAGCATCTCCAGGTGTGAGGGCCTCTACAGTTACAGGTGCACCTGCTACGTCAAGACTAGCACAAATATCTCCACCCCCTTGTATTAGCAGACCGTTGACATCGAAGCCAGTAGTCACACCTAATTGCACTATACCTAAATCTAAGGTATTAGGATCGTAAACAAGAGTGTGAATAGTATAACTTCCTGGGGCAGCAACTTCAAATTCAGGGCTTGCATTTACGGCCTCTATAATCAGTTGTGGCCCACTCGTTAGCACATATATCACTTCAAATCCCGCAGGCACTACAATGTTACCATCAGGTGTCGCACTAATCATGGCTAATTCACCCTCACATACCCTTACCGGGCTATCTCCATTGAGCGTAAGTGTGCCACTGTCTGCACCTACTGTGACAACAATATTGTCTATGGCTACACATCCAGTACAGTCTGTAATTGTAACTGAGTATGTCCCTGGCTGAGTGACATTAATAGTACGATCCGTTGATCCTGTGGACCAATTGTAGCTTAAAGTCGATTCACTACAGGCTGGTTGACTACTGAAGTTTGGTGTGAGTATTGCACCAGATACAAGTTGCACGTCGGTACACCCTTCGTTAAATACAATAGTATATGAGCCTCCATCACCTTCATCATTAGAAATATCATAGAATAAAGTTTGTATCTGAGAAACACAATCGTCGAAAACAATAGTGAACCTACCTAAAGTAGCACTTCCGTCTCTTGGATAGTTAGCATCGCCAGCTACGGATGTGAAAGTATTACCCGATACTGAGACTGATGAGCCATTCTCTGTGACAGTGTATGTCACTGCTCCATTCGGTCCGATGGCTGTTAATACCATTTCGTCATTTCTATCCATATCCCAGATCTCAATCTCAAGATTACATACGGGTACATCAAAGTCATATGAATTGACCATGGCATTATTTGGTCCACCATCTGAGTTCAGATTACTTCTATGTTTTACCCCCGCACTGATGCCCAATGCTCCCGTAGTTTGAGATGCTGTAATGGCATTTTCATCTAATTGACTTGTACCTCTAAAGGATTGGTTAATGGTTAATCTAGCATCACCAATCTTAACGTTGCCATTATTGACCTCATTGACTGCATCATTGGATGCATCTAATCCAGTTAAGTTTACGGCATTGCAGGTCTCAATTCCACTACATAGATCTATGTCTGGTCCTAAGTCTACTTGACACGTTCCAGGTCCACAGTCATCGATTATTACTTTAACATCATCCGTGTCAGAACAGCCATCAGTCGTTCCTGTGACGCTATAAGTAGTCGTATTATTTGGAGATACAATTATACATCGATTAGTACTACCATTGTTCCATTGATACCTGTCAGCTCCAGTAGCACAGAGTTGAATGGATTCTCCTGGGCAAATATTTCTGTCACTTCCTGCATGGACATCAGGTTTACTATGGCCTGTGACCGTTATGATATAAGATCTCTCACAAGAAGATTCATGGGGATCTGAGGAGACAAAAACGGTATAATGACCAGGTGCAAGTGAATTAAAAGTATAAGAGCTAAATGGTCCATCATAGTTTTGTCCAGCCAATGCGTAATAGTGGCCATTTGTTCCACCTCCAGAAGCATCTATGTATATTTTTCCATTATTAGATCCACAATCAGATTTAGTCACACTATATGTTGCTGTAGGTGGACTACAAGTAGGTCCGCAGTCTTTTTCGGGTACAACGATTGTGTAGGCTCTATCACAAGAAGCTTCATGAGGGTTGGAGGAGACATAAACTGTATACTGACCTGGATCAAGTGCATTAAAAGTATAAGAGCTATATGGTCCGTCATAATGTTGTCCAGCCAATGCGTAGTAGTGACCATTTGCTCCACCTCCAGAGGCATCTATGTAAATTTTTCCATTGTGTTTGCCGCAGTCAGCTTTAGTTACACTATATGTTGCCGTAGGTGGACTACATGTCGGTCCGCAATCCTTTTCGGGTACGTTGACTGTGTAAGCTCGAGCACAAGAAGCTTCATGAGGATTGGAGGATACATAAATCGTGTAGTTACCCGCATCCAAATTCGTAAAGTGATAAGAGTCATAGGGTCCATCGTAATGATTCCCCGCCATCGCATAATAGTGATGGGCAGCCCCGCCTCCGCTTGCATTTACTAATATTTTTCCATTATGTTGGTTGCAGTCGGCTTGTACTACATTAAAAGTTGCAGTTGGCTGGCTACAGGCAGGAGCACAGCTTCCTCGAGGTACATCTACGTTATACGCTACAGTACACGATGCGTAGTGAGGATTAGTGGAGACGTATACAGTGTAATGACCAGCATCCAAAGAAGAGATAGTATACGTGTCATATGGTCCAGCAAAATTTCTTCCGTTTAGCGAATAATAGTGGGTGTGGACTCCACCTCCAATTCCATCTACGTAGATAACCCCATTGTGTGCTCCACAGTCAGCCTGCTTTGTTCTAATTGAGGCTTGGGGGGCATAACATGTGACTACTTCAGATGAATTACTTAATTTGTCAGGATCAGATGGTTTAGCGTCAAGTTGCAGCTGTAAAGTCAGAGAAAAGAATATACCTAATATTAAGGGACTAAATAAGATGGAAATAGTTTCACTAAAAAATTGCGTAAACCTAAGTTTAGATGGATATGCAGTCATCATTGTTAATTTATAAATGATTAAAAAATTCATTAAGCAGGTCCGAAAATTAATCAATTTATTCAGAATTAATTGCAATAAATTCTGATTTAACACATTATTCCCAGCGGTGCTATCAAGCTATACATGACTAAACCATCAGTTTAAGACAGTATAATCAGACCTTAAAGCAGGAAACTCTCCACATACTAATGTATTAAATAACCATATAGAATACATCATATTTTTAGTAAAGAGGCAAAGTTATTCGGTAAAAAATTCTCAAGATTTGAGTAGCTCTAAAGGGACATGGGATCTAACCAGAGATGAATTACGAAGATTTGGAGTGAATTGATTAGAGAAGCCCTTTAAATTTTAAATGCTTCATCTTGAGGTCTTTATGAGATGCTGGCAACGCTAATCATCTTGATGATTCGTTTTTAGGTTTAAGCTTACTTCCATGAGCTTAGAATATAAAGTGCTGAGTCGCTCACTTAAGACTATCTCTGATGGAAAGTCATTTCACCATCAGGTTATGCGCTTATATTACGGATAGTATATATATATTAGTCACGCACTATTGAGACAAATTCTCAACAGGTGATTAGCAAGCTAAAGAAATCATTAAGTCACAGAAAAATAAATAGATATGAAGGAAGCAGTCATAGTATCAACAGCTCGGACCCCTATAGGCAAGGCCTACAAAGGTGCATTTAATAATACCTACGCCCCCACCTTAGCAGGTCATGCTATTGCAGCAGCTGTCAAAAAATCTACTGTGAATCCCGAAGAAATCGATGACTGTATCATGGGCTGCGCGATGGGTCAAGGTAGCCAATCGCCTAACATCGGAAGACTCGCTGGCCTGGCTGGAGGACTCCCTGTCACAGTTGCTGGTATGACCATAGACAGGCAGTGTTCATCCGGATTGATGGCTATCGCTACAGCAGCTAAGCAAATCATTTCTGATGGCATGAGTGTAGTTGTCGGTGGTGGATTAGAGTCTATCAGTCTGGTGCAAAACCAACATATGAACATCCACAAAATGTTTGACAAGGACCTAATAAAGAAGCATAAGAATATATATATGCCGATGCTCAATACTGCAGAAATCGTAGCTAAACGATACGGCATCAGCAGAGACGCACAAGACGAATATGGATATCAAAGTCAGATGCGAACGGCAGCTGCACAAACGGCTGGTAAATTTGACGATGAGATTATATCAGTCACGACCAACAAGGCCATCTTTGAGAAAACTACAAAAGAGGTGGCTGGCTTTGAAGACGTCACTATCAGCAAAGATGAAGGTAATCGTCCTAGCACTACTTTAGAAGGTCTGCATGGTCTTCGACTCGTGAATGAAGATGGTACGATCACAGCAGGCAATGCATCTCAACTTTCTGATGGGGCCTCTGCCTGCGTAGTTATGGATAGGAAGCAGGCAGAACAGCGAGGGATATCGCCTTTAGGCATTTACAGAGGTATAGCTGTGGCAGGATGTGAGCCAGACGAAATGGGCATAGGTCCAGTATTCGCTATACCAAAATTACTAAAAGCTAATGGTCTAAATATGGATGACATAGAACTCTGGGAGCTGAATGAAGCATTCGCTGTACAAGTACTATACTGTAGAGATACGCTTGGTATCGATAATAAAATACTAAACGTCAATGGTGGCGCTATCTCAATCGGGCACCCTTATGGTATGACAGGCTCTAGAATGGTAGGCCATGCACTAATAGAAGGTAAGAGACGCGGTGTACAATATGTAGTCGTCACGATGTGTGTAGGTGGAGGCATGGGTGCAGCTGGGTTGTTTGAGGTGGCTTAGATAAATTCATATACTTTGCTGAGAAAGGCTGGGCTTTGCTGACTGGACCATCTTCATAGATCGAATAGATATCTAAGATCCATAGGGTGTCGTTAAGTCGATATATTCTAAGTATAGAACCATCAAACTCTTGACTTGTTTCATCTGCATATAATCAATAGGCATGAGCTACGAGGTGCATACTGTATCTAGATGGAAGACCATCATTAATATCTTTAAATTTTTGGACAATCCCATTCCTTTAATCGATGATACAATTAAGGCAGTTGGACATCCATCCTATAGAGTACATCTGGGAGGAATCAATAGATCATTGATGACTCAAGACCCGCAAGTCATCCAGCACGTTCTGCAAAAAAATCATAAAAACTATCATAAATCCAAAATCCAGACAGAAGGTTTAGCTAAATACGCTGGGTATGGTCTGATTACGACTGATGGTGACTATTGGCTGCGGCAAAGACGATTGATCCAGCCTGGCTTTCATAAGAAGAAGCTCCAATCCATCGTAGCACTCATGAATGATGAGATAATCAGTCATATAGCACAGCTAAAGTCCGCCGTAGGTACAGCAGGCATAACTCTAGATATAACCAGAGAAATGGTGAATCTGACACTGAAAGTCGTTTCAAGATCACTATTCAGTGTGAGTATTACAGAGGATCAGCTAGATAAAATAGGCTATGCCGTTAGGACCAGTCAGGTAGCCGTGATCAAGGACATAAGGCAACCTATGATGAAGTGGTGGCGAAAGCTAACGGGTGAACAGAAGGTATATGACGAATCAGTACGAGTAGGGCGAGAATTACTTATGGAGATCATAGAAACTCGAAAAGCCACAACGGATCGACACGATGACCTGCTGGACATGCTCTTATCATCGCGCTATGAGGATACGGGAGAGCACATGAATTCTACTCAAATTCTTGATGAGATACTAATTATTTTCGCCGCCGGGCATGAGACTACCGCTAATGCTCTGACTTGGACACTCTATCTTCTCGATCAGCACCCAACCATACTAGATCGACTACAGGAAGAAATCAAAAATACCGAGATATCAGCTATACCGGGCTATGAAGACATCTCTCGCTTGTCCTACGGTAAGCAGGTTATCTCAGAATCTATGAGAGTCTTTCCACCCGCCTGGATCACAGATCGAATAGCCCTCCAAGATGATGAAGTCAATGGCATCAAGATTTATAAAGGCGAAATCATCGGCATCTATATTTATGGTGCTCATCATTCGGAAGACCTTTGGGATAATCCGAGCGTAGTAGATCCTGAGCGCTTTACTCCAGAGAACCAGAAGGATATTCCTGCTTTCGCCTACTTTCCATTTGGTGGCGGCCCCAGACTCTGCATAGGTCAGCAGTTCGCTTGGACAGAAATGCAGCTTGCGCTATACCACCTGATCAAACACTTTGATTTTAAGCTCATAGATGACCGACAGGTAGAGTTAGAGCCTCTGATCACTCTGAGACCTAAGGATGGCATGGACATGAACATTAGATCCAGAGACTCGCATCAGTCGTAGACACAGCTTATGTATAAAACTTACAAATAAGATTACGATATGAAATACTTTCTCATGACTCCTTTATATTTTGTGAATCTATGGAATATAGTGACTTACCCTACGCTTCATTTAGTCAAAGGCTGATTGCTCTGGTGGTAGACATGGTCATATTTATCCTTGGCGTCACCTTGTTGTCAGTTTTGCTACAGCTAATAGGATTGAGACTTTTACCAGACATGGGAGGAATGAGTATGAGTGACTTCATTGATTATTACCAAAATAATTCAGGTTCTTTAAGAGCTTACAATATGACGCTGACGGCTCTTAATATTTTGTACTATGCTCACTTTGAATCCTCAATTAAACAGGCCACACCGGGCAAACAAATGATGAAAATTATAGTGACTGACAAAAGCGGAATGAGACTCAACTTATGGCAAGCCATCATCAGGAATACAGGTAAAATCATTTCACAGATGATCTTATTTATAGGCTACTTTATGTGTCTCTTCACCAAGAAAAAACAGACGCTTCATGATATTATTGCTGACGCATTAGTGATCAGACGAGTTGCCACACCCCAGATTTTAGCAGTATGAGAATTGTAATTATTTACGCCGTTCTAATCATTCAGATAATTAGTCTCGGTAGCTGTTATCCAAAGGTCATCACTGAGACGACCATAGCCCAGCCTCAAGAGCCACTTCCTGTGAAACCAGCAGCCATGGCAAAGAACATTATCTTCTTAGTCGGTGACGGCATGGGTCTGGGACAGCTTTCTGCTGGAACATATGCTAATGGTAATCAGTCAGCTTTAGAGTCGTTTCCTGTCATCGGGCTGCATAAGCCCTATGCTCAGAATAAACTGGTTACTGACTCTGCTGCAGCTGCTACTGCCTTTGCCTGCGGGGTAAAGACCTACAATGGAGCTATAGCAGTAGATATGGATAAACAGCCGCTACCTACCTTATTAGAAGAAGCTGAAGAAAAAGGTTTGGCCACTGGGCTCGTAGCCAGCTCATCTATCGTGCACGCTACGCCAGCTTGTTACATAGCTCACAATGAATACCGAAAAAACTACGAAGAGATAGCGACGGACTTTTTGAATACTGAAGTCGATTACTTTGTAGGAGGTGGATTGAAATACTTCCAGAGGCGAGAAAGTGATGATAGAGATTTAACTCAAGAACTAATCGCAAATGGTTATACGATATCAGACTACTTTCAAGCAGATTTCAAATCAGTGATCCCAGATAGCCGCACGAATTTTGGCTTTTTCACCGCTGACGAGGAGCCTATACCAGTGTCTATGGGTAGAGATTATCTTATTGTTGCATCGAGTAAAGCCTTTCCATTTTTGAAACGAAGATCAGACAAGGGGTTTTTCATCATGATCGAAGGCTCTCAAATTGATTGGGGTGGACATGCTAATAATACAGCATATATTATCTCCGAGTTCTTGGAGTTTAATGAGGTCATCAAAGCTGCAATGTCATATGCAGAAGCGGACGGGGAGACGCTTGTAGTAGTTACGGCAGATCATGAGACTGGAGGCTTCGCTATCCAGCAAGAATCGACTTTGGATAGCATAACTGGTGCATTCACGTCTGACTATCACACAGGCACTATGATACCTGTCTTCGCCTATGGTCCTGGCTCTTCACTCTTTTCTGGCATATACGAGAATACAGATATATATCATAAAATGAGAGAAGTATTGGGATGGACAGAACCCGCAAGTTCAAATCTGCAGGAATAATCGGATGCATCATATAGACCGTATCCTATAAGTTCATAATAGAAGTTCCCGTAGACAAGGCTCAACTCAGCTGGTGTACCTTGGCTGTCTCTTATTGGCTAACTCATACTGGCTACTATAGCGTAGAATTAAGTGTTTTAAAGCTAATTCTCTTTAAGCACCTAATGAGATTTGCATTATATGTGTCCTCTAAATATCTAAATGACAGTAAATCAGAGATATATGTGTCACTTTCAACTGTAAATGTCGTCAAGAAAAGTGTTGACGAGTGGTTAGAAAGCTTGGTTATTCGGAGAATTATCGTGACATTTACACCGCGGTAGGTTCTGGATCTAATCTATGACCTATTTTTTAGTCCAAGTAACTGACATAACGAAACTTTTTTTCAGCCCTATAAGCTGATGATTAACTATTTAAATCACCATGAGAATGAATTTGATTAAATTCTTTGCCTTAGTGTTAGTGTGTGCATGTTCCAACATGGTTGCTGCCCAGTCAGAGTGCTATTCTATCGAAGATGAAATTATTGTAAATAATAGTAATAGAAATATTACGCCACAAGTCAGTTGCGACGGTGAAAGAATCGTATGGAGAGGTAATGACGGTACTTCTAATCTGATCTTCATGACAAATTGTGAAGGTGAGCCATCTTTGATCTCTACTGAGACAGTTATCAATATCAATCCACAGATAAGCGCCGACGGTACGACTGTAGTATGGTCAGGATTCGAGACGATCATTGATCCAGACAATCCATCTAATGTATCTTTAGGCAAACAAAATATTTATTATTACACTGATGCTGAAGGTCAAGTAGAGATCGAGTCAGATGCAGATAATAATAACAATCCTGTTGTCTGTGCTAATGGCGAAAATATCATATGGAAGGGTAATATTGAGGGTGTAGACCACATCTTCAAATTCACGAAAAGTACAGGTGTAACACGGCAAATTTCGACTATCCAGTCTACCCGTAATGCGACTCCACAAATAAGTGCTGATTGCTCAATTATAACTTGGATGGGTTTTGACAATACGACTAACAGGTATCAAATATTTATGTATGACAATGGCGTTGTCACTAATATATCTGCGCCTGATCAAAGTGTGAAAAGTTTTGCTCAAGTGATGAGTAGCGACGGCCAAGTCATAGCTTGGATAGGCATAGACCAGAATAATTATGACCAGATATATAAGTATGTCGATGGGCAGGTTATCAAAGTCACAGATAATATGCCTGGTAGTCATAGAAATCCATTTATTAGTATGGATGGTAGTATGATCAGCTGGTCTAATTATCAAAAAGATGTCAATGGTTCAGGCTTAGTAACTATATATACTTATGCTAATGAAGAAGTAAATCAGCTCGGATCTTATGCCGTAAGTTCTGAATTTAAAACCTTTCTCAGCACCAGCCTAAGTGAGACAGGTAACTCTGTAGTATGGATTGATCCATCTGATCAAGTCCATATATATAATTATACTACTAATGAATCTAAGGTCGTAGCCACTGATGTCAGACTTTATCAGCGTTCACTAGTCATCAGTTGTGATGAAAGAGCAATCGTCTGGGCCGAGTATGTTAATGACTATCACACCACGATCAATAGAACTATATGTGGCGAGACCTTGTGCCCTGGCTCTCCAGGAGAAGGCCCAGGCGTAGATGTCGGAGGAGGTGATCCACCTGTTGATCCAGGTGAAGGACCCATCACTCCAGAGAATCCTGACAATCCAGGTAATCCGGTCGTGACTCCACCAGAAGTTAATACGATTCCTACCATGGGAGAATGGGGCCTGATATCATTAGCGCTGCTATTCTTAATCTTCGGCGTTCAGGTCATAAAAAGTAAAGAGATGGAATTAGCTCCAGGAAAGTTCTAATCTGGTTTTCTATCACTCTAAAAAGTTAAAGCACTACTGATAAATTTCAGTGGTGCTTTTTTCGTTTGTAGACCATTAATGACTATTAGCAATGATACTCATGATTCTACTTTGATAGATATCTCCGAGGACCCTGATGCTTGAAATTTAAAACTCTAAATGATTCGTATTTAATCGGTTAGAGATTATAAATTATGCTGTCTTTAAAATATGTATAGTAGTGTTACACTGTGATAATTATATATCACAGAAAAAACGGGGTCAATGCTAAGATTGGTTCTGATGATCTATATTAAATATCTCGCCAACCGAAGCCTTTCTCTACTACTTTTACCATTAGTTCGTAATTAGGCTAGCAAGATGTTAAGCCTATGGCGTAACTATATTTTCTCCTGAACATGCCTTTATAAAATAGGTTGTAGTACTATCTATCTATGAAAACTTCTTTGTTTAATACGAATGACTTCGTCATAGCTACACCCACCCTCGTCGCTTCTAAAGAATCATGCAGAGATAGACTCGTCTTCTTACCCTCTTGCACATCGTTGATAAAGCTTTCTATCTGTGACGTAAATGCATCCTCAAAACGCTCGTAGAAATTGTCAATGATCTCTTTTCTAGCACCATGCTTGTCGTATATCTCTACCATATTCTTACCCGCTGGGCGACCAATACGCAACGTGCCTTCAGTGCCTGTTATCTCCGAGTAGGTATCATGCCCATGTGTAGCAGTTCGAGATGCTATGATATGACACATCGTATTATTATTCATCTCAGCAATAGTCATGACATTATCAGCATCTCCCATGTCAGCAAACACTTGGTGCTTATAAGAGCCGCCCATAGCATAGACCTTTTTAAACTCGCTCCCTAAGAACCACCTCGCCAAATCGATATCGTGCACATTGTAGTCAAGAAAGATACCTCCACTCTGTTGCACATAATTTTTTTGAAATGACACAGCGTTATCCTTATCAATCGTCTGTGACCTAAATAGGAATGGCGTGCCAATAAGACCTGCATCCACCTGCTGCTTAGCATATTGGTAGCTCTTATCAAATCTTCGTACGAAGCCTACAACAGATAGTTGGCTGGGCTTTGACCCTGCGACTTTAATCACTTGCTGGCAGTCATCCACACTTAGAGCTAAAGGTTTTTCACAGAATACATGCAGCCCAGCATTGATAGAATCAATCATATGTCGTGCATGTTCTTGCGTAGAACTTAAGATCATAACAGCATCTAACTCATTAATCTCTAATAACTGATTATGATTGGAAAAAACATAAGAGACTCCTAACTCATATTTAGCAAAGTCTAACTCCTCAGCTACGATACTACACACAGCTGTGATCTCAGCATTCTTCACTTTCCTATTGATAATCTCAGCATACCGCTTACCCAGTCTTCCTAAACCGATCAGTCCTATCTTGACAACTTCCATGACTTCATTATATTTATAAGCTGTGAATGATGATGATATCGAAGTAACATAAATACTAAAGTATAGAGTAACGAATTAAGATTAAAATAACCATCTTCATTCTGCTACTAAATATAATGATAATGAAAGCCATTTACCTTACAAAGACTGGTGATGCCGAGAAAACATTTGAATTCAGAGACGTACAAGTCCCCGAACCAAAGCCTGATGAAATCTGTATTAAGGTTCATAGCTTTGGGTTGAACTTCGCAGACGTGTTAGCTCGTCAAGGGATCTATCAAGAGGCCCCACCGCTACCATATGTACTTGGCTATGATGTAGCTGGGACAGTACACTCCATAGGATCAGAGGTGCATAATTACACCATCGGTCAGCGGGTGACAGCACTTACTAAGTTCGGTGGATATGCAGAGTACGCTTGTACAATGAAGGAAGGCGTCTCTCTGATTGCTGATGACATAGACTATTGTACAGCTACAGCCCTGGCGACTCAGGCATGCACAGCATTCTACTGCTTGGAAGAATGTGCGACACTTCATGCTGGAGATAGAGTCCTGATACAAGCAGCGGCGGGAGGCGTAGGCTCGATTATGGTGCAGTTGGCAAAGTATAAAGGCTGCATTGTCTACGGTACCGCGTCCACGAAAAAACAAGATTATCTCCTCGAGTTGGGTGTTGACTACCCTATCGACTATACGCAATTAGACTTTGTAGAAGAAATAAAAAAAACACTTGGCGATTATCCCGGTGTTGATTTCGCCTTTGACAGCATAGGTGGTGCTGCTTTTAAAAAAGCTTATCATTTACTTACACCGAGCGGAAAGATAATTTTTATTGGCGCCGCAAGTCAGTTGAAAAATGGTAAGTCGAATATGCTCACTACACTTAAGCTCGCAGCTGGGTTTGGCCTGTTTTCACCTATCCAGCTTGTCATGGCATCTAAAGGAATTATAGGTGTCAACATGATGCGTGTCGCAGATCACCGACCCGAGATATTTAAACACTGTCTTGATGAAGTCATTAAACTCTATGAATCTGGTGTTATAAAGCCATCAATAGGTAAGACATTTGAAGCTAGCGATATATCACTGGCGCATCATTATTTAGAGTCAAGGCAATCGATTGGTAAAGTCGCGTGTGTTTGGTGATGCTGATCTGGATAATATGTATAGCGACGGATGAAAAGTCCAAGGTCCTAGAGACTAATGACGCCTCAGTCCACTATGCCCACTTTTCTAAATTGATTTATACTTGGTCTATATTTTAGGTTATTTTGCTTAATAGCTAATTCGCGAGCTTCAGTAATTTTATATACTGATGCATCTTTATCATCTAATTGATATAGAATCACCGACTGCAAATCAAGTAGAGCATAATGTGGCTTTACTTCGAAATTCTTTTCTAATCTACCGTATAACTCTTTTAGAATCACAGCGTCTTTTGTCTTAGAGATAAGATGTACTCCTGTGGATAACATCAGATCGTGTGGGATGCTACCTTCTTTGATCTTAGCTATTCGCTTTCCATATTCGAATTTTAGCTTAATTATATCTGAAGCATTATAATAATTTGTAAAATTTTGGTCGTAAAATATCGAAGCTAAGAATAGTGTGACTTCGGGACTATATTTATCATAGCCAGCCTCTATAACTTTATCATTAAATTGATTTCTAAACTTGAGTGCATTAGAAGAATAGTTATTTTCTTGTAGATATGATAAAATAGAATACATAATCGCTTCATCCACAATCTTCTGACCGTAGTTAGCTACAAATTTTTCTTTCTCCAAGATTAGTATGTCATTCGCATATGAATCATAGAAAGATGCATAATCTAAGACTGCATTCATCCATGTGGCTTCATCCGTTTTGTCTCGTTGCTCTAAGTATTCCTTAAGTAGTTTCTCTGACTTTCTGTGTTTACCCTGAAGAGATAGATACTCTACGTATTCTAATAGATGATCTAAGTCTGAGGGGTCCGCCTTGTACTTATTTCCCATCCATTTCTTGATATCTCGATTTGATCTTCTGGCTAACTTTCCTATTTCGAAGATATCTTTGCCGTCCTTATACCCTTTTGAGCGGTATAGGGGATCACCATACTGATCCACATACAACAAGGTGGGAAAGGTATATACCTCATAATAGTCTGCAAGCTTTTTACCGCCTTTAGATGCATTGAGCTTATAATTAAGATAAGACTCGTTGTATAGCTTTGCGATTGATCGGTTGTACATTTCTTGATCTAAATAATCACAAGCGCCACAACTATCCATATAGAAGTATATAAACACATGCTTATTCTCTAATCGAGCTTTATCAAAGGCTGACGTCATGTCAGATCTATACTGAATCTCCTTATCCTGTGTGTAAGAAGTCAGGCTGAATGTCACCAGCAAAGAAATTGTTAGAAATTTTAGCATAATAATTTATCTATGTTTCATTAAAGTACGAGCTCTCCTGTACATTGTGAAATCATCATTAGTTATTTATTAGTTAAGATTCTAAAGTGACAATATTCTACAAAATCGATACGATCGATTCAGTGACTGCACTATGAAATGTACTCATATTAGATACGTATTTTCTGCTCTGATAGGCATACTTTTTCTGCTCTGTGCATATCGAGCTATGACCATGTCGATGACTCACGACGAGAGCGGAACATATCTCTTCTGGCATGATCAATCCATTTTACCTTTTCTCTACGAGCCTTCCTTGTGGACATCAGCTAACAATCATCTGCTTAATACCCAGCTATTTCAAATATCAGAATATATTCTGGGTTTTAGCGATTTTAGCATCAGGCTTCCTAATGTTCTCTCTTGGCTGATATATGGTTTTAGTTGCCTTGTCATAAGTCACATTGTATACAATAGGATACCCTCTCAAGTTATCTTTCTGTCTCTTATTCTGCTAAATCCCTATGCATTTGATTTTTTCAGTATATGTAGAGGCTATGGTCTGTCATTAGCCTTACTAAGTGCAGCCCTACTTCTGATTTTTTTATACTACAAGAGAGGAGAATTAACTCACCTGATAAGCGCTTATATTTGTCTTTTATTTTCTGCTTTAGCAATACTCTCTCATGCCATTCTACTACCGGTATTTGCGATCAGCATAGTCATAGTGGATGTGATCACCGTTGGTCTTTATAAAGCTAGATGGGTAGGTTTAATTTCCTTTCTCTTCTTGTGTTTATCATGTATCATCCTTTATACACCCATCATGGCATTGTCAGCTGGAGGAGAACTTGCCTACGGTAATCAAAGCCTCTGGACATCATGGACTACCCTGGTGCAAGACTCACTTATGGGTAAGCCCTATGTAGGTAATCATACTGATACGATCTTAGCAGTTACTATATTAGTCATCATTTCCATTGGAATTATACTTCGCTTAGCCTGCATGTTTAAATATGGATCGACATTTAACAATTATAGAATTCACGGATTTTTAGCAGTCTCATTTGTAACTTTACTTTCTGCATTATTCTTATCGCATCTAATACTCGGGAATGAATATCCCATAAATAGAAAAAGCCTTTTCTTGTTACCTATCGGAGCACTTCTATTGAGCTCTGCCATAGATCTCGCCTCTGGCCGCAAAATATATGTTGGATTTAGTATAGTGGTGTTTTTTTTATCATTGCTGCATTTTGTCAATACCACTAATCTGAATCATACCAGAGAGTGGTGGTATGACTCACACACGAAGCAGTATATTTACAAAATTGCAAATCTCAGCAGTAATGATAATCACATAAGTATAGGCTGCCATTGGCTCTTCCATCCAACTCTGAGCTACTATCAACAAATGGGTGAATTAAAAAATCTACAGATACAGCCCTACCTGAAAGATATTGATCTGTTTAATTCATATGATTATTTTATAAGCACCAGCCAAGAGATTCACCTATTAGAATCTGAATATGATGTCGTCAAGAAATCATCTACTGATGCCATTCTCTGGCGTAAGAAATAGAATGGCAACTGTGAGTAGAATAATCATTTAACCAAATATATTATATCGCAGAATACAATATATAGCTCTGACGCCGTCCTTCCACCCAATCTTTTTGCCTTCTTCGTATGTCCTTCCGAAATAAGAGATTCCTACCTCATAAATCCTAACACCTGGAATTTTTGCAATTTTGGCTGTCATCTCTGGCTCGATGCCAAAGCGCTTCTCCTTTAGTTTTATTTGGCCTACGATGTCTCGAGTCATCATCTTGTAGCATGTCTCCATATCAGTTAGATTAATATTGGTAAATAAATTAGAAAGAAAGGTCAAAAATTTATTGCCAATATAATGCCGGTAGAAGAGTACTCGGTGAGGTCCGCTTCCCATAAATCTAGACCCATACACGACGTCTGCGACACCATCGAGTATAGGCCCTAATAAAGTGTTGAGTTCTTCTGGATCATATTCTAGATCTGCGTCTTGGATAATTAAATAATCCCCTGAAGACTCGGCAAATCCTCGCTGTAAAGCAGCACCCTTTCCCTGATTCTTAGTTTGATTTAAAATTTTAAAGTTTTGATCAGGGTGATCACTTATAAATGCTTCTACGCGCGAGAGCGTATTATCTCTTGAAGCATCATTAATCACTACAATCTCCTTCTCTATATTCCCAACTAAATGAACTGCAACAACCTTTTCTAATAATGCTGTGACTGTCGCTTCTTCATTATACGCAGGGATGATGATTGATAACTTAGCCATTAAATGATTCTATTCTGAGATTGTCTAATATCAATGGGATCTCGCTATGAGAGTGCCAAAAGTAGATAATTAACTGATCTGCTCCTTGATCTGGAAATTTTGTATCGAAATATATAGTCGTGTCATCATTAGCATTCACCAATCGCTGTATGCGGATCATTCTATTTTTTATGTCTTCTCCATCTCTGCGAAAGCTAAGAACAAATTGGGTCATTTTCCAAGTATCCCATTCCTTGTCTTGCAAAGATACAGTGACCTGGGCTCTGATCCATTCTGCTGATGTGGCACTTAAATCAACCTCCCACTTCGAAGAATATTGCTGAGAAGCATCCAATATGATGGCGTTAATACCAGACGTTGGTGAATTAGGATCTGACTCAGCCTGAGCTGAGAAGTCATTTTCATATAGTAACTCTACCTCCTTTCGCTCTCCAATATATTCGTCTGTGGTATCTAAAAGCTTCAAGGCATCAGCCTCTACCTCATACCTGCCTAAAATCTTCCAAAAGTAGGCCTTTGTCATGTGCCCAGCCTTCAGCAGTCCGCCCAAATGTGCTTGATGGGTGAACCACAAATTGATATATATCCCCGAAGCAAATAAGATCATTGCTACATAAATCAAATTCCCATGTATAATTCGGCTAATCGTCGATGCAAAGGCAAAGGCTAATACTGGATAAGCCTGAACCATCGCACGCTGACCCAATGCACCACCATACCACCATATATCCCAAGCGAATGCTATATATATAAATAAAAAAGAAAATAGAGGAACAGATAGGCTATAGTCACAATTATCTTTAGATGTATAATACAGTCCGATCACGCTCAGTATCATCAGAGGAGAATAAACCAACCATCCACTTCGATAACTCATCATCCCATCCCACAGGTGGGGCTTTAGCCAGCTGAAGCCTTGCTCTTCGTAACTGTAGACGATCCAGTCACCAGTTGCATATTTCCAATACACTAATTGTAAACTACCGATGGCCACACAAATTATTATCGCTAATGTGTATTTTCTCGAATGTACTCTGATCATAGCTAATCTATTGAAGACAGTATTCTTATGAAAAAGATTGATGCCCCAGAGAAGCGGAATCAAGCACGAAATTATTTCAGTCGGTCTGGTCAATGCTGCAATACCTATGATTCCTCCAATTGCTAAAGCTTTTCGATTTGATGGTCTTTCATAAAATCGAATGGTGGCATATAGTAACAGAGCATACCATGCAAAGAGGTGATTATGGGTCATCGATCCCGTAATCGCGGCATAGTCTAAGTAATTGGATCCCAATGTGATACCAATAATAGTCCATGCCGTCACAGCATCACTAAAATAGTATAATAGAGACAGCCTCGTATACCACAAACCAAATAGCATGAAAAGCAGGCTCGTCATAGCGACTGCTAATTGATAGGGCCTTGAGAATCCATCAGCAGGATATCGAGATGAGTAGGTAGCATATAGATGAGCTACAAAAAATAGTGGAGCAAACTGAATCGCCTGACCGCAAGAATACTTCATGACCCAACTTCCAGATTTATGTAGAAAAGCCTGCTGAAAATCGGGTGTTGGACTATAAGTCTCTATAATCTCATCCCTGAACGAACACTGCTTGAGGTCGTTATAGATAAATATAGCTGGCAGGTACATATAATAGCCAGATACATCCCAACTGATAGTTGCTTCCGTCCCATTCTTGGTCCACTTAGGATAATAGAAAAAAGCGATGGCTAGCAAAAACGCATACACGAAGAGCAGCGTATAGAATGAAATGATATGTGATCTGATCAATGGCAATACACCGCTAAAATTAATTAAAAATGTTACTCTTCTTATGGCCAAATAAGTTAGTGATGCTTGTGGTCCATTAAATTAAAAATTGCGTCAATGACCTTCAGTGTGTAGATTTGAGGGGCTTACGATCTGCTGGTATAATACACATAGAAATGATTATAATATGTTGATTATCAGGACATTATAGCACTTTTATGCTTAATAAATTGGCGGAGTTCTATCAAAATACTACTTTGTTTAGAATTAAATCTGAAGCCATGAACGACCTGATTATAATATTTATCTTATGCTTTTCGATTATCTCTACATGCTACGGAAATGCAGGACTCACCGGGGACAATCCCGTTATTACTCTCCTCGATGCTAATGCCATAGATCATGCTGATGCTTGGGGAGGTGACCTTTGTATATTCTTAGGTGATCCATCCCAGATGGCCAGTGCTACAGGCATTAATTTTTTAATCTCTGATGCAGATACGCCCAATAATATGATTTCAGCGACAGTCTCCTCCAGTAACCTAAGTGTAGTTCCAGCTCTGGTAGAATTTCTAAAAATTACCTATACACGCTCACCTACGCAACCTAATGAAGCTAATCTAAATATCATGATTAATCCTTTAGCCGCTGGTCTAACGGATATCGTCATTTCTGTCAAAGACAAGGATAAGAATACTGCTAACTACTACATAGACCTGACTGTCAAAGAATGCCAAACTAATCTTACCCTTAATCAATCTGACATAGATGCAGTGACTCCACCAAATAATATATTTCAAGCTTCAAATCGAATCAGGACAGCAGGTACACCAGCCAATACGGCTAACGGCCCTATTGTCAGATTTAACGACGACATCGTATTCAATGCGGGTAACTGCATCGTACTGAACCCTGGATTTGAAGTTGTAAGGCGCGGCTTATTCTTAGCAGAAATAAAGGGTTGTGGTAATTAATAGATCGCTTTACATAATAATCATGATCATTGTGGCAGAAGTATTAGTCACTGCGCAGACTGAACCTACCATAGAACTCTCTTCCAATAACACAGTAAGTTTGGATGACGCGTCATCTATGGGAGGAGATCTTTGTTTGTTTCTTGGATATCCGTCACAACCAGGTCAAGGCATACCGATCGTGTTTACGATAGCAGATATGGAGGACCAGCCTAATGATCTGCAGATAGAGGTGACATCAAGTAATGTTTTAGTTGTCGCCGAATCAACTGATAATTTGATCATCTCAAAATCTGGTAATCAGGTGACACTACAAATCATACCAATGAGAGCAGGCTCCAGCACCATTCGAATCATAGTGGAGGATTCGAACTGGGACGCTGACGCGTTCAATCTTCATCTGACGGTCAAGGACTGCAAACCTATCATATGCGTAGCAACCGATGATATCGATAGATTATCGAATAATCAATCCTTTACCTTCGAGGCATCTGATCAAATTAAATCCAATGCTACCCTATCTTCTGGGGATATTATCACCTTCCAAGCTGGTCAGTCTATTGATCTTCTCCCAGGATTTTGTAATTCTTTAGGTAGTCTCTTTAATGCTGTCATTGGTGAGTGTGAGTGACCCTATAAAATTTTCATTTCAAAGCTTAGCATTCATCCGATGATAGTCATACTTAATTGCAAATAGTATGGTTGCTGAAGTCGTCATAGTTAATTGCATTTATGCTCCAAGATTAAGCACCTGCCACTAAAATACATATAGAGAACTATTAGTCCAGAGTCTTTATATCTAAGTATGAGAAGATTTAATAGTTACTACTTGGACATAGGAAAACGAAGCACCATTAGTATGACAAACGTTTTGCATATAAGATAAAATTATGCATTAATTATTGTAGGTCAGAAGTTAAGTCTCTACGACCAACATCCCTAATTTCACTCCCATCAGTACGCACCACAAGTCCTCTCATCTTCCCTCTCTGTAGCGCTTCAATCCCACCCCACTGACCGCCACAATCATTATGCAGCGTAGCATGATCTAATGTCAGTAAGCCGCCTGGCTCAACGATAATTTTCGCTCCCTCGGCCATATGTAATCGGCATGATATGATGAGCTGGCCACCGTGCATAATGCGAATGTCTCGATTAATATCCTTTGCTGACTTCCAATGTTCTTCAGTGATTATTTCAATGGCCGAGCTGGAATCGTAATCGCACCACTGTTTGACGATAAGTGATCTCTGATCTGAGCTGAGATCATTAAAGTTCTTATGGATGCGCCCAATTTGGCATGGCGTAATAGCCATCTGACTATTATTATAGTCCATGAGATTATTCGAAATATCAATGCATGGTTTCTTATCTGTCGGTCCCCAGCAATTGGCATGACGAGGCGTATCATCGCAGCCATCATTACTGCTCCAAGTGTGATGCAGTCCTAAAATATGGCCGATTTCATGATTAAGCAACGTGGCGAATTCCCACGATTCCTTTCCAGACTCATACAGGCCAGCGATTTTGAGACCATGACCCAGGGCAACACCAGTCTGTGTGACTTTATATTTAGCTGTTCTTTTTTTCTTTGGTATATGGGGCATGATGAAGATATTAATCACGCTATCCAGCCCTATAGCATAGTTGTCGATGACATCCATATGATAATTGTTGCGGTGTTTCCCCTTATTCGCAAAGAAGCAGAGCTCATCATCATAGTGAAAGTAAATACCGTCTTCATCTTCGTCAGCCTGCCACAGCTGGTATTGATACATAGGATTGAGTGCAGCTGTCTCATTGCCTACTGGGAGATTCATTCTAAAATTCTTGATTAGGCGCTCATTGGCGTTATGCAGTAATTCTGTAACAAGACGCACTCCTTCCGCCTCTTTATAATTATGGCTCCTGCTTTCGGAATTTAGAAAGTGGACATTGACCCTGACGATTTGTTCATAGAAAAGATCTGCGACATAATGATAAGGGGCATAAAGAAGAGCATCATCGCATATATAGGCCTCCTGATATAAATCAATCAAAGGGATGTCTTTAATATCATAATGATACGTAGAGACCAGTTTTTTCGAGCAAGACATATAACTCAAGGCCAATAAACATATAAGTGAAATTATCCTCACGCAGATATAACGCCTATGTGTAATCATAGATTACACATTCATCCCACCGCATACACTTACCACTTGCCCTGTGATATAAGTCGACATGTCAGACCCTAAGAACACACACGCATCTGCTACATCAGTTCCCTTTCCAAATCGCTTAAGAGGTATAGCGTCAGTATAAGATTTGATAGTAGCTTCATCCAGAGCATCGGTCATATCCGTCTCGATAAATCCTGGAGCGATAACATTGCACCTGATACCTCTGGAACCTACCTCTTTTGCTATAGACTTGGAGAAGCCTATGATGCCCGCCTTAGATGCAGCATAATTGGCCTGCCCTGCATTCCCGAATACCCCTACCACACTTGAGATATTGATAATGGACCCACTTCGATTTTTAAGCATGGGTTTCATAACCTGTTTAGTAAGATTGAATACTGATTTCAGATTGACTTCTATGACCTGATCCCACTGCTCCTCACTCATACGCAGCATCAGATTGTCTTTGGTGATTCCAGCATTGTTGATCAGGATGTCTATCGTACCGAGGATATCTAAGCTTTCTTTCATAAGTGCTTCTGACTCAGAAAAAGAGCTGGCGTCAGATTGTATAGCCCTTATAGTGTTATCTGATGTTGATAGATCATTGACGATCTTTTCAGCTCTCTCTGCTGATGATCTGTAAGTGAATACGACGTTAGCACCCTGCGCCGCGTAGGATCTGACTAGTGCTTCTCCGATCCCTCTTGACCCACCAGTGATCAGCGCATTTTTTCCATTTAATAATGTCATGTTATTGCTTTTCCAGTTGATTTGATAACTCTTATAAAATTATCTTGTTAATAATAAGGTTAGATATATGACTTATCACGTCTAACTAAAGTCTAATATAATCGTAATTGAATAAACCACAATCATGGCTACAGATATCATCGAACAAGAGTTGACGCCTGGCATCCTCAGTCTTCTTCCATTATTTTATGTAGGATGGTCAGATAGTGTATTGAGTCCATCTGAAATGACCCTCATCCACGATAAAATAGATCAATTAGATTTCCTGACTGACTCTGACAAATCCTACTTAATCAGGTGGACTGATCCTACCTCACCACCGGATGAAGCCACGTTTAAGCTGTGGGTTAGTTATATAACTCAGCACGGCGAATCCATAGAGACCACTGAGAAATCAGATCTTATAGACTTAGGCATTGAAATAGCCAATGCTAATAATCAAGATCGAAATAGTGCTATCTGGGATTCAGTTAGAGCCAGAAACGCGCTGCAAGATATCCAAACCGCTTTGGGTATAGAAGGCCATGAAAGCTCTAAACTTCTCATGAATAAACTTGATGGTGACTCTGGTGAAGAGGTAACTGATACATCAAGTTTTGACCCGCAAGAGCTAAAAACTATTCTTGATGGAGAATATGCTGACACGAAAGATCGTATGCGTCAGCTACTCCGTGATCCCCTATTTGCTTACGTAGACGAGCCCGATAAGGATATTATCAGGCTGAGGGTGCTGGAGCAAGTGAAAGCCTTAGCAAGCCAAGGGGTTAGCGCATATTCGTTTCCAACTGTATATGGTGGTTACGAAAAAGAAGGAGACCATATAGTTGTCTTCGAGATGTTGGGATACGGAGATCTGAGTTTAGCGATTAAATTTGGAGTCCAGTTTGGTCTTTTCGGTGGCGCCGTTTATATGTTAGGTACGGAGAAACACCACAAAAAATATGTAGAAGCGATGCACAGGGCAGAGCTGCTGGGCTGTTTCGCTATGACCGAGACAGGCCATGGCTCTAACGTAAAAGGACTACAGACCACTGCCACCTACGACCACGATACGCAGGAAATTGTTATCCACTCTCCTAACGTGGCCGCTGGTAAGGAGTATATTGGAAACGCCATGCACAGCACCATGGCTGCCGTATTTGCCCAGCTCATAGTCAATGGAGAAAATCACGGTGTTCATGCCGTCTTAGTGCCTTTGCGTAGCGCAGTGGGAGAAGTACTTCCTGGCGTGAGAGTCGAAGACAGCGGCTATAAGATGGGCCTTAATGGCGTGGATAATGGCAGAATATGGTTTGATCAAGTGAGGGTTCCGAAGGATAATCTACTCAACAAGTACGGTGACATCACTGATGATGGTCAGTATGAGAGTCCTGTGAAAAATCCATCCAAGCGATTTTTCACCATGTTGGGCGCCTTAGTCGTTGGTAGAATTTGCGTAGGTCTCGCAGGCATCAGTGCAGCTAAGTCAGCCTTGACTATTGCGATTAAGTACGGGCTCAAGAGACGCCAGTTCAATAAAAAGGACGATTCTCCTGAGACTATTATCATGGACTATCCAAGTCATCAGCACCGACTCACACCCCTATTGGCGAAAACGTACGCTTACTACTTTGCCCTCAGAAGACTAGCTGACAAATACCGAGATAATGCTGATGGTGACATGAGACATATAGAAACACTCGCAGCTGGATTGAAATCGAAAGCTACTTGGCACACCACACGTACTATTCAAGAATGCCGAGAAGCCTGTGGTGGCAAAGGATATCTAAAGGAGAATCGCATTTCTGACTTAAAGGCTGACTCTGATATATTCACCACATTTGAAGGAGATAATACTGTCTTGATGCAGCTGGTCGCCAAAGGTCTTCTCACAGAATTTAAGCAATCATTTCATGATGAAGGTTACCGCGCCGTTATCAAATTTCTATATAGTAAGTTCAGCAATAAATTGACTGAGCTAAATCCCCTGCAAGCTCGTAATACGAATCAAGGCCACATCTTGGATCGCCAATTTCATTTGGATGCCTTCTTTTATAGAGAGCAGAAATTAATTATGTCACTCAGTGACCGTATGAGAAATTATCTGAAAAAAAGAATCGATCCATATCAAGCTTTTCTAAAATGTCAGAATCATATGATTAGCTGCGCACATGCTTATATCGATAATATCGTGCTTAAGTCATTCGTGAAGGCGATAAATCAATGCGAAGATTCTCAAAGTAAGACAGCGCTTATTAAGGTGTGCGACCTATATGCACTCAGCGTGCTGGAGGAAGAAAAGGGGTGGTTTTTAGAGAATGATTATTTTGAAGGGACTAAGACTAAAGCGATCCGAAGAGTCAAGAATAAGGTAATCCAAGACCTGAGGCCAGACCTAGAGGGCCTTGTTGATGCTTTCGGCATTCCCTCAGAATTATTGGGAGCTGAGATTATATAATCCTCACTTTACCTCATAGCTTTATAATCGAACTGATGATTTACCATTGGAGTCATTGATGATCTTTAACTCATGAATATCACCTTGTGAAAGTTGGATTACTTTATTCAACTAAACGGTTTCTTATATTGTAGCTCATTAGGTATATAGAGCTGCTAATGCATAACGTAGCTACGGATGCTCTTTTATAATCTTATCACAAGCAGAATCTAGCAATCCATAGACTCTTTCAAAATTATCATCATAATAGGGATCTGGCACTTTACGATTTTCACCAGGGAAGACGTAGTTCAAAATCATTTTGACTTTATCTTTACTTTCTTCTGTGGGAGCTAATTTGATAATATCATTATAATTAGATGTATCCATCACTAAGATAAGATCAAACACATCGTAGTCTGTGGTGGTAAATTTACGTGATCGCTGATCCGAGATATCTATTCCATATTCATGGCCAATTTTGACTGACCTGGGGTCGGGAGCATTTCCATCATGCCAACCACTTGTACCTGCAGAATCTACAGTCCAGTTCACGCCTGCAGCAGCACATTTATGTTCCAGTATTCCTTGCGCCAAAGGAGATCGACAGATATTTCCCAGACATACCATTAAGACTTTCATAGACACAACTTACATGAGTCAAATCATAAATGCAAGTCGCAAAACTTTTAATTAAAATAAAGCTATTAAATAGATCGCCCCAAATAAAAATTCAATTTTTTGGTCACCCAGCTTAGGGTATTTTTAAAAAGATTGGCTACCTTCCATAAAATGAAAGTGTATCATGTTTCGGCGGAATATTATCCCGCTGCGAAAGTCGGTGGTTTAGCAGATGTAGTAGGATCGCTTCCAGCCTATCAATCAAAACTTGGAGTCGACACCTCTGTGATCATACCTAAATATGGTACGCCTTGGTTTGACTCCCAGACATACGAGACTAAATGGAGTCATACTTTTTGGTATCCAGACGAGACAGTGACATTTACCATCTTAAAGGTGATAGATGAGGCCAGAGCAGAGGATCTATATGTTGTGGATATCCCAGGCAAGTTCGATCGTGCAGGTGTATACAGCGATGAGTACGGATACTTTAATGATGACGCAGAAAGATGGCTGAGCTTTCAACGAGCCGTTCTAAATTGGATTCTGCATACTGAATCTAGACCAGATCTGATCCATGCTCATGACTATCACACAGGCCTGATACCATTTATGATGCAATTCTCTTATGACTACAGCCCACTGAAAGAGATAAGCACAGTGTATACTATTCATAATCAACAATACCATGGAGCCTTTGGCTGGGATAGGCAGTATCTACTACCAGCTTTTGATACATGGAAGTCTGGACTTCTGGATTGGGGCGAGCGTATTAACCCGATGGCAGCAGGCGTAAAGTGCGCAGATAGGGTCACGACAGTCTCTCCCAGTTATCTCAAAGAATTAAAATATGATGCATCAGGCTTAGAGTGGTTGTTCGATCATTATGAAAATAAATGTGTCGGTATCCTAAATGGAATAGATCCGATAGTATGGGATCCTGCATCAGATCACTATATCGATTTTCATCTCAAGAAATCGGTCGCTAACTTCAAAAAAGAAAACAAGAAAAAGCTCGCCTCCTTCTATGATTTAGATCCTAAGCTACCTATTGTCAGCTTCATCGGCCGCATGGTTGATCAGAAGGGCGCAGACCTCCTCGCCCAGGCCATGGCTCAGATGCTATCCGACCATCAGCCTATTAGTTTTGTTATTTTGGGCACGGGTGACCCTCAGTTAGAGGAACAATTCAGATCATTGCACACACGGTATCCAGACGCTACTGGCATCACCTTAGCATACGACGAGGGACTAGCGCATAGAATATATGCATCATCAGACTTCCTTATCATGCCATCACGCAGAGAGCCATGTGGCCTCAATCAGATGTACGCTATGAGATTCGGGACCATCCCCATTGTACATCATACAGGTGGTCTCATAGATAGCGTCATCCCTTACGATAGAGAGCAGGGCACAGGCATTAAATTTGACGAACTGAACACAGCAGCTGTGGTCGCCGCCTTACATACGGCAATCTCACTTTTTGAAAATAAAAAACTATTAGTTAACACAATTAATCATTGCATGCAAGCAGACTTCACATGGGGGGCTTCATCACAAAAATACATAGAGCTTTATGAAGGAATCAAATAAGGATTTAAACGCTAAAACAGTTAATCTGATCTTGGGTGGAGGGGTCGGATCCAGACTGTATCCATTAACTAAAAACAGATCAAAACCAGCCGTCCCCATCGCTGGAAAATACAGACTTATAGATATACCAATATCCAACTGTCTGAATTCAGGCCTCAAACAAATATACGTCTTGACGCAGTTTAATTCTGCCTCACTTAATAAGCACATCAACCACTCTTATCGATTTGACTTATTCAGCCAAAACGCGTTCGTAGATATATTGGCAGCTGAGCAAACCAGAGAAAGTGGTGACTGGTTCCAAGGGACTGCGGATGCTGTCAGGCAATGTATTCCTAATACAGTACACAGAGGTTCTGAATACATTATCATATTATCTGGTGACCAATTATATCAGATGGACCTCAAGGCTATGCTGCAATCACATATAGACCAAGGTGCAGAAATTACTATCGCTACCATACCAGTGAAAGCCGAACTTGCCACTGCATTTGGAATCATGAAAGTGAAAGCAGACAATACAATATCCTCATTCATCGAGAAGCCAGATTCTTCCAAATTACCTGACTGGAAATCTGAGGTGCCAAAAGAATATGCGGATGAAGACAAACATTATCTGGCATCCATGGGAATCTATATATTCAATACGAATGTCATGAATGAGATTCTGTATACGGAGAAGAAGGAGGCGACAGACTTTGGGAAGGAGGTCATCCCCTACTCTATCGAAAATGGCAGAAAAGTCTATAGCTACGCTTTTGATAAATATTGGTCAGATATAGGTGACATCGGATCCTTTTTTGAGGCCAATATCGCTCTGACAAAACCGAATCCGCCCTTCAATTTATTTCATAAAGAATTTGGAATCTATACGCGCTCAAGACAGTTGCCTCCAAGTAAAATTTTTGAAACACAATTACATGAAGCGTTTATCGCCGAGGGCTGTCTAATATACGCAAAGAGTATTAAGAATTCAATCATCGGACTCCGCTCAAGGATAGGGAAAGGTACTGTCATAGAGACATCATATCTTATGGGTAATGATCGATTCCAATACACCGTGGATATGAATGATAGTGAGATCTCTATGGGCATCGGAAATAATTGCACGATTAAGAATGCTATTTTAGATAAACACGTATTCGTGGGTAACAATGTCAGCATCATAGGTGATCCAAGTTTAGAAGATGCTGAAACTGAAACTTACTGCATCAAGAAAGGAATTGTCGTGATCAATAAGCACGCGAAAATTAAAGATGGTACAGTCATTGGATTAGCTACTTGATCATAGTAGAAGTTATTTTGTATCCAATAAAATGAATTAACTTCACCTATTTATTATGCTCTTCCACTGTGGATTTTAGAAGTCCAATCTGCTCATATTAATACTGATTATTTTGACATGTGCGTTTGACTTGTGTCAGAATAATCATATTATACTTATTGAATCAGCGACAAACTTACGGCATTAGTCAATTTAACTAATTTGATTTTGCCAAATATCAGCAGTGCCTCCTAATATATTACACCCTCAATGTAAATGAATTGTTCCATTTAATTAATTAGACCCAATAGACTTTCTGTCTGTTAGAGTGAAAGACAGTTTCACTCTAACCTTATATAAATAGGGGTATTCAGAAGTAAAGCATAAACACATTTTCTTTAGAGGCAAAGCTTGCTTGCACTCGCCGTGCGGGCCTTACTTTTTTCAATTGCAAAAAAAGTAAGCAAAAATGCTATGCCAGCTAATCCCCT
>ENA-ORXM01000217-ORXM01000217.1-marine-metagenome-genome-assembly--contig:-NODE-217-length-113293-cov-41.297979_pt1 | contig 113293 bp, 111 predicted proteins | sample MGYA00237867_ERZ511480 | MGnify/ENA primary metagenome ERZ511480 (study PRJEB26309, sample SAMN06266103) | marine metagenome | isolation source: Algal blade | place: United Kingdom:Sidmouth, United...
ATCGTCTACGGGGTATCGGCCAACGCCAGTATCGAGCAGTTGTTCGTGGCAGGTCTGGTGCCCGGCCTCATCGGCGCTGTCGGCTTGATGGGTGTCGCCTATGCGTTTGCGCTGAAATACAATCTGCCGCGCGAAGACGCCTTCAACACGCGTCGTGTCAAGGAGACCTTCATCGAGGCCTTGCCGACCTTCCTGTTGCCGATTATCATTCTCGGCGGTATCTTCAGTGGCTTCGTCACGGCAACGGAAGCGGCAGGTCTGGCCGTGGTCGTGGCGCTGGGGCTTGGCCTGTATTATCGAGAAATCAGTCTCAAGCGCCTGCGAACGGCCATGGTCGAAGGGGGTGTCCAGACCGCCGTGGTGATGCTTCTGGTAGCCGCGTCGGTACTGATGGGCGGATTCCTGACACGGGCTCAGGTGCCGCAGGAGATGGCTCAATCGCTCGTCGCGATGACGGACAACAAGTACGTCATTCTGTTCATCCTCAACATCTTCTTCCTGGTCATCGGGTTTTTCCTGCATTCAGTGGCGGCCATCATCCTGGTGGTGCCGATCGTGGTGCCGCTCATCGAACTGGTCGGCATCGATCCCGTGCACTTCGGACTCATCGTCACGCTCAATCTCGCCATCGGTCAGCAGACACCCCCTGTCGCCTCCGTGTTGATCACGGCCTGTTCGATCGCAAAGTCGAACATTTGGGATGTCTCGAAGGTCAATGTGTACTTCGTGGCGGTATTGCTGTTGGTGCTGATCCTGTGCACCTACGTGCCCGCAGTGCCGATGTATCTTGTCGACTACTTCTATCGCTCATAGCTGTATGGACTTGTAGCCGTATGGATGATGAACTGCTGTTTCACCGGACCGGGTCGACAGGGATCGTCACATTGAACCGCCCGCAGGCGAGGAATGCCCTGACCTTCGCCATGTACGAAGCACTGGCGGACGTCTGTACGCAAGTCCTGGACAAGTCGCTCGACATTCGCAGCCTGATCATAACCGGCGCCGGTGACAAGGCCTTCGCAGCTGGCACCGACATCGCAGGCTTCCTGGGATTCCGGACCGAGGAGGATGCGCTGGGCTATGAGCGGACCATGGATCGTGTGCTCGGCAAGCTCGAATCGCTGCCGATACCGACCGTTGCCGCCATCCGTGGCGCCTGTACGGGGGGTGGTGCTGCCATCGCCGCCTGTTGTGATCTGCGTATCGCCAGTGAAGACATCCGCTACGGCTTTCCGATAGCTCGTACGCTCGGCAACTGTCTGTCTGTCGGCAACCTGTCCAGGTTGGTGGAACTGCTCGGGAGCGCGCGCACGAAGGAAATCCTGATGACCTCGCGGCTGATCGAGGCTGACGAAGCGCTCGCCATCGGGCTGATCAACGAAACGTCGGACAATCCGCTGGCGCGTGCGCATGCGTTGTGCGAACAACTCCAGGGCCACGCACCGCTGACCCTGGCGGCAACCAAGGAGGGGTTGCGTCGCTTGCGTGAACATGCCGCTGCTGTGCAAGGGGATGACCTGATCGTGCAGTGCTACACGAGCGAAGACTTTCGCGAAGGTATCGACGCGTTTCTCGCCAAGCGCAAGCCTGACTGGCAAGGTCGATGACGGGAGCGGGCGCAGGTACCACGGACACGGACAAGAGCAAGGAGACTGGCACGAGCGCCGACACCGACTCGGTTCAGAGCGCAAGCTCACCGCGCGGTCCGCTTGCCGGCATGCGGGTTATAGAACTCGCCCACATCATGGCGGGGCCTGCCTGCGGTCTGCTGCTTGCCGACATGGGTGCGGATGTCGTCAAGGTCGAGAAGATCGGCAGCGGTGATGACAGTCGGCGCTTTCTGCCGCCCGATATCGCCGGCGAATCCGCCGCCTTCATGATGATGAATCGCAACAAGCGGGGCATCGCGCTCGACCTGAAACACGACGACGGTCGCGAGGTTTTGTTGCGGCTCATTCGGGATGCGGATGTCGTCATCGAGAACTATCGACACGACACGATGGCAAAGCTTGGTCTGGACTATGAGTCGCTGGAACGAATCAATCCGGGCTTGATCTATTGCGAGATTTCGGGATTCGGCCGAACCGGACCGTACCGTGAACGTGGCGGCTTCGACCTCGTGGCGCAAGGCATGTCCGGGCTCATGTCGGTCACAGGGGAAGGCCCAGGCCGCGCGCCGGTCAAGATAGGGCCACCGGTCACCGACATCACGGCAGGGATTCTTGCGGCGATGGGCGTCAGTGCCGCGTATGCATCAAAACTGCAAACAGGGCGTGGGCAACGTGTCGATACGTCGCTGTTCGAAGCCGGTATCACGCAAACGTTCTGGCAGTCGGCCATCGCCTTTGCCACCGAAGCGTCGCCTGCACCCATGGGCTCCGCGCATCCACTCAACGCACCGTATCAGTCAATCGCGACAGCGGACGGCTGGATCAATGTCGGTGCGGCCAACCAGGCCAACTGGCTACGCATGCTGGACGTGATCGACGCCGGGCACCTTGCTGACGACCCCCGCTTCGCCCGTAACCAGGATCGAATCGAACATCGAGGCGCGCTGATCGACGCATTGCAGACTGTCTTCATGACGCGCAGTACGGATACCTGGGTCGCGCGCCTGAACGACGCGGGCATACCGGCAGGTCCGGTGATGGACATCCTGCAGATGCACGAAGATCCGCAGGCGCTGGCGCGAGAGATGGTGACCGAGGTTGATCATCCACGGGCCGGGCGAATGAAGACGCTGGGTGCGCCGGTCAAGTTTCACGGCACACCGGGGGGTGTCCAGCGGGCTGCGCCGTTGCTCGGCCAGCACAGTCGTGAGGTCTTGGGCGAAGTGGGATATGACGCGGCGGCCATACAGGCGATGGTCGAGGCTGGCGTTGTTGGTAGTGTTGATGTGTGACGTCCGTTGTCCAGATATCATCCGCGATAACCGGCAACTTGACGCAGTCCGACTACAGCGGCAGCGCAAGGAGGGCTGGGTCAAGTTGACCGGTTCGTCGTACTGTTAGGCGTTGCATGCTTAGCACCGGTCAACGACTGCCTTAGTAAGCGAATAAATTCTTTGGTGTCGGCAAAATAGTTCGGATAGGCGCTTTCGAGCGACTTAAGCGACTCGACCGCCACCAACACTACATCTACACGTTTCTCAGAACGAAATTTATTTTCGAGCTCGGAGTAGTGCGCTGTCGCGTCCTCAATATTTCTTTGCGGGTACGTCCAGACAAACACCTGAGAGTCCGCGGGTGTTTCGCGTACGTCGAGTTGAATCAAAAAATAGGAATTCTTCGCTTCAGATTTCGCTAGAGACTTTAGGAATTCCGCCGAGGCAGAGTAAGCATCAAGCAGTTCAAATACGTTGAGACGGTTTGTCTGCGCCCGAAGCTCCAGTAGGTTTTCCTCTCTCTGAGTCGCATCTCCAAACTCACTTCCCTTCTCATAAGAGAACTCAAATGCCGCTAGTTGAAAGAAGCGATCCCACTCGGGATGGGATTCTCCGGTCTTTAGTGAGCGACCGATAAACATCCCGACTACCTCGACCGCCGTCGCCCAAGCATGTTGAGCACGAGTCCGAATTTGAATTTCAACAAATAGTCCCGAATGAGCAGCCTTTGTGCCTTTGTACCGAAATATGATGTGAAACCCGCGATAGCCAGATTCCTTCGGGTGTGCGACATAATCTTTTTGGAAGTGAATATAATTTTTGGTTCGGCTCCTTTCGATATCCGCTCGCAAGCGTCGTGCTGCTTGCAGACTTTTCACGATTACTCGACATCCACCGATGTCTTGCATCCGGTCCAACTTCATCTTCGGGAATCGCTGCAGTTTTAATTCCACCGACGAAGCACGCTTCAGCCGTTGAGCAGTTGTCGCATTCGAGTCGACTCGCAATGCTCGCTGCCGCACGAACATTAGGATCGCATGCATCGGATACGCATGCGCCGCACGCCAATTTTCCATGACCTCTCGAGCGCCATCGTCCGCAGCTTCCTTCGCTAAGGCAGCCCCAGCTCTACTTACAGCTCCTCGTGAGAACCTTGGCTCAATCCACGTCGTTGGCATTAGAAGATGTCGCTTGCCGGTCGCTTGAAGAGAAAGTGTAAGTAAAGCCTAACAACGCTCTGAGCAACGTTGGCGCGACGGGTACGTCCTGAGGTGCTCACGGTTGTGCCCGGCACGCCAATGACGGCTCCAGCGTACCGTTCGGTACCAATTCATGGAGCTCAGCCCATGCGTCTCAAATTATTGGTATTTATCGGCTAGAGAAGCCCTGGCGTGGGCGATTATCACTTGTGTGTAAGTCGGGTCTCAACATCCATGCCCGCGTGTAGAAAACGAATGATATCAATATCTTCTTCATTTATCATATATACGATTAGCACTCGCCGATACGGGAATATTCGTACCGGCGGTCTGTATTCCGTTCGCTCGCGACACATCCTTGGCGTTTCACACAACCTACTGCAGGCTGCTTCCAGACTATCAATATGGTTCAGTGCTCGTTCGACACCCTCAATTTTATACTTATGTGTCCATATGTTTTCCAGGTCCTTTTGCGCTGCAGGCGTAAGTCGATAGGTCCCCACTATTGTGCGCGCTTCATCATTCCATGCTTGAAGTCCGCGAAATCGAATTCTTCGGCTTCTCCGCTCCCTAGACCTTCATCTATCGCTCGTTGTATAGCTGAAACTCTATCGCGTCTCTCCTGGTCCTGTCGGATCAGATCTCTAATATAGTCACTGCTACTTGCGTACTTTCCTGCTTCTATCTGAGCTTGAACCCATTTCCGCATCTGCTCGGGTAACGATATGTTCATGCTAGCCATCTCGCGCCCTCTCTCCATCGCATCACACGCCGGAGAGAATACCACTCAGTGGCAATATTTGCCATGGCCTGCGGTGAGATCGCGGTAGATACATGAGCCCTGTTCCTAGCTCTTTTTGGCACCGCAGTTTTCTATCAGACAGTACCGAACGCAGCGCTAAACCGACCTTGATAAAGATGCAGATTCTGGCGCAGCCGAGTCGCGTGGCCTCGTCGTTACTCCAACGGGTCGATTGCATACGAGTTTTGCCACGCAAGCTCAACACTCGCTTCAGCCACGTCAGCGGCACCCGGGTCGAGCCGCAATCACCCACCCAACCACCGACGAAACACATTCTCCAGCAGTCGCGAAATATCGTTGTCAAATTCATTCCAGGGCAGGCTGCCGCAGAACGTGATCGAGCCGGTCGAGAAGACCGAGCCGCCACCCGGATAGTCGATCATCACCATGTCGGCGTGCATGCTCTCCGCTGCAGTTCCGCCACCTAGATTCGTCAGGTGGGTAAGTTGTTCTTCCGGCACCAGCATGAAGCCGTTTTCGCGCGTGACGGAGCGGGCGAGGAGTACGGCATTTTCAGGCGTGCCGAGGCGGTAGTCGATGTGGTCGAGTTCGAAGCCCGCGGCGCCACCGCCCGAGAATCCGAAGTTGCCGAGCACGGTGGCGTCGATGCCCTCGAACACCCAGGTGTGTTCGGTGTCGAAGCAAAGTCGACGATATGGATCGCCGATGAAGCTTCCCTGGGCCGAGAAACCGACGCCCACGAGTTTCTGTGGCGCGCGGCCATTGCGGCGCCATAACCCACCGTAGGTGCCGTCGAAGGCGTTGTAATATTCGCCGGGGTCAGCTGCCCAGGCGCGGATACCGTCCTCGGCACGGCGTATCTCGAGCACAGCTTCGTCCTCGGTGTGCAATGCGATTCGCCAGTAGAAGCCGTTGCCGCCGAGGTAGGCCAGATGTCCACCCGTATCACGATAGTTGGTGAGGGCGTCGAGGGTTTCTCGCGTGTGGTATTCCGGGTGGGTGCCGGTCGTGACCAGCGAGTAGCCTTGCAGTGCGGCGGCACCCTCGCGGTGGAGGTCGATGTCGGCAACCAGGTCGTAGGCAATATGCTTGGCGTGAAGCCAGCTGAGGAGGTGGCTATCCGCCTGGAAGTGCCGCAAGCCGGAACACGGTGATGCCCCGAAAGTGATGTATCCCGGCCGAAGGTTGAATAGCGGACGCTTGTGCGAGGCATGACAGATACCGGATCCGTCGCTGTGATAGTTGTAGGTCGACAGACCGTACTCGGTGTAGTTCGCCGGGTTGTGCGGATAGGCTCCTTGCGCTTCCGTGCGCTGTTGCCAGTCAGGGTGATAGTCAGGGCGCGCGTGATTGCCGTAGATCGCGTAGGTGAACGTGGACACGAGCACGGCGAGACGGGCCGTTGGTCGACCGGGCGTCGCGGTGACGAAGAGCGGAACGGCGTCCTCGTGTTCTCCGCAGGAAAGGCGCATGACGTAGGCTCCCGACGGCATTTCTTCGGGTACACGGAACGTAAAGTCGGTTGCCCAGTCGAAGTCGACGATGTCGTCTTCGTGAAAGTGGATGGCCGCATAGTGCTCTGGCTGCTGTGACCAGCACATGAACGAGCCGTCCCAGCGGCTACCTGTCATCGCGCGGGCAGGGTAGTTGACAAGGATCAGGTCGGGGCCCGGGCTTCCGGGTACCGTTGTGGCCTGCATCGCGTCCGCAAGGTTCCAGGCCATCGCGACGTCGCCGTCCACGACAAGGTTCGGGGCTTCGATCTTGCCGTTGAAGTACTCGGCACGGGCGTCTCCCGACTTCCGGGCAGCGATCATCAGCGAGCCGACAAGGGCCAACGGTAGCGTACAAGCGTGTTGAGCTTCGACAGCACGCGCATGCGCCTGATCGAGTGCGAACTGTCGGATCGTCAGGCCGGTTCGGCTCAGGCAGGCTTCCAGCTGCGTCCAGCGTCGCAGCGTGAGCGATACGCCCGTCGAGACGCGTTCGGCGCCAACTTCGAGGCAGGGTGCGCCTGCTGCATCGATATGCAGCGACGCCGCACCACAGGAAAGCACGGTTTGCCGTGTCTGCTTGCGCAGCGTCGGCCAGACGATCACCGAAAATTCGATGGTCTCGCTGGCTTCGATAGCGACTTCGTCGGCGGCGATCGCGCAGGAACCGGGGTGAAACGCCTGCTCGATCGAGGGGCACTGCACAGGTGCAAACCAGCGGGATGCATCTTCCTCGACGATACCGATACCAGCAGGATTCGGATCAGCACTGATCGATCGGGTCAATCTTGCAGTGAAATAGGGCCCTGCCGTCGAGGAAACCTTCATGGCCACCGTCTCCCCGGCACGCACCGAGAGCTTGTCAGCGTAGCCGAGCAAGGCGGGGCGATCGTGTCGAGTCATGGCACCCTCTGTTGACGGCCTGGCAGGCCTGTTAGGCGTCAGCATGACATTGACGAGGCGTTTAAAATCACCTTGACGCTCAACCAGTGTACCGACGCGCGCCGTTGACGCCCGCCAACGGCTAGACTGCGATGACGCCACTGCCGTCGAACTGCCGGAGACAGCCGCCTTGAGCCACACCCATACCCGGATCCGTCGCTTCAACACGCGCGACACCTACCCTGAGCAGAATCTCGACAACGACCTCTGTCAGGCGGTCGTGACCACAGGTGGCAGGACGGTGTACCTGCGCGGCCAGTGCCCGCAGGATCTGGATGATGCGAAGAGCATCGACAGCCACGATCCGGTTGAACAGACGCACAAGATCATGCGCAATATCCGGCAGCTGATCGAGGAGGCGGGGGGCGACATGTCGCATCTGGTGAAGGTTGTGGTCTACATCACGGACGTGCGCCATCGCGAGGCGGTCTACCGCACCATGGGTGAATATCTGCAGGGTGTGTATCCGGTCTCGACCGGGCTTGTCGTGCAGGCGCTGGCCCGTCCTGAATGGTTGGTCGAGATCGACGGTACGGCGGTCATACCGTGAGCGGCGACACACCAAGGCGATCAGACGCATGACCTTCTCACTCGTTGCCCGTTGTCGCGACACGGGCATGTTCGGGGTGGCGATAGCCTCATCCTCCCCCGCGGTTGCTGCGCGCTGCGTCTATACGCGCGCAGGCGTCGGTGCGGCGTCAAGCCAGAATGTCACCGATCCCACGCTCGGCACGTTGGCACTCGACCTGATGCAGGATGGCTTGTCGGCGAACGAGGCGATTGCCGAAGTTCGCGCGCGAGGTCGGTTCATCGAGTATCGGCAGGTGCTTGCCATCGATACCGAGGGGCGTACCGCCCTGCATTCCGGACCGAATTCGCTCGGTGTGTGGACCGAAGCGCAAGGGCTCGATGTGGTGTCGGCGGGCAACCTGCTGGCTAATGAGGACGTGCCGCAGGCCATCGTCGAAGGCTTCGGCCAATCGACAGGACATCTGGGCGATCGACTGGTTGCGGCGTTACGCGCGGGGCTGGCCGCCGGGGGTGAGGCCGGGCCGGTGCATTCTGCAGGCATGCAGCTCGCTGATCGCGTCCCCTGGCCGGTGGCAGACTTGCGGTGTGACTGGTCCCTGGCCTGTCCGATCGAGGCTGTTGCAGAGGCCTGGGAGATCTACCGCCCGCAGCTCGATGCCTACGTGCAGCGAGCGCTCGATCCGCGTGCGGCGCCGAGCTACGGTGTGCCGGGTGATCCGATGGCTGCTGACCGATGACGGTAGCGGCAATATCGCTGTGCAACGTCGGCAAGCGCTTCGGCGACTTCACTGCGCTGAGTGATGTCTCGTTCGACATCGCAGACAACGAGTTCTTCACTTTGCTTGGCCCGTCAGGGTGTGGCAAGACCACCCTGCTGCGCATGATCGCGGGCTTCGAGAACACCTCGAGCGGCACCATTCACCTGTACGGCGACGAGATCGAGATGCTGCCGCCCAACCAGCGACCGATCAATACGGTCTTTCAGCACTACGCCCTGTTTCCGCACATGAGCGTGGCGGACAACGTCGCCTTCGGCTTGCGCATGCTCGGTTGGAAGCGTGCCGATGTCGACGCCCGCGTCGCTGAAATGGTCGAGAGCGTGCAGCTCGGCGCGTTCGTCGATCGACGCCCGTCACAGCTCTCTGGTGGGCAGCAGCAGCGCGTCGCGCTGGCGCGCGCCATGGCGCCACGACCGAAAGTCCTGTTGCTCGACGAACCCTTGTCGGCCCTCGATCTGAAACTGCGCCAGGAGATGCGCGCCGAGCTCAAGCGTCTGCAGCGCGAGACGGGAATCACCTTCGTGTTCGTCACCCACGATCAGGAGGAAGCCCTGTCCATGTCCGACCGAATCGCCGTCATGTCGGCAGGTTCCCTGCAGCAGATCGATACGCCGAGTGCCGTGTACGAAGCGCCGCAAAACCGTTTCGTGGCCGACTTCATCGGCGAGACCAACCTGCTCGACGCGTCGGTCGAGCTTGTCGACGGCCACGCCCTTCGCTGTCGGCTAGCCGATGGCGAAGTGTTGACGGCGTCCGGTCGGGGAGATGTGCGTGTCGGTGCGCGGGGTGTCGTCTCGTTGCGTCCCGAGCACCTCGCGCTATCGGCCGTACGCCCGACCGGCGACTGTCTCGAAGGGCGACTCGGTGCGGCCACCTATCTTGGCACGGACACGCGCTACGACATCGTGCTCGGCGGCGGGCTGACCTTGTCATCAAGAGTACAGAACAGCCTCTCCGGCGTCAGCGAGATGGACCCGGGCGATGCCGTGTTCGTCGCCATTGCGCCCGCGGCGGCGCGCTTCCTGGAAAGCTGATGGCGGGTATTGGCAGAGGCGATGGCGGAGAGACGGGTGGCTCGTCTACCTGGGTGCCGTTGCGGCTCTGGCTGATGTTGCCCAGTTGGCTGGTGATCGGTTTCTTTCTGGCGTTTCCGATCCTGCTGATGCTGGTCTACTCCTTCCTGACGAAAGAGTTCCGGGGAGGCGTCATCTGGACGCCCACGCTCGCCGCCTATGATCAGTTCGTATTCGATCGTGGCCTGTTCGGTGACGAGCCACCACAGATCGAGTGGGCGTATATCCGCATCTTCCTGCACTCGATCCTGCAGGCCGCAGGCGCCACGCTGTTGTGCCTGCTGATCGGTTTTCCGACGGCCTGCTTCATTGCCACTCGACCGGCACGGACCCGAATGGTCTGGCTGTTTCTCATCACGATCCCGTACTGGGTCAATCTGCTGATTCGCACGGTGTCGATGAAATTCCTGATTCGGGAGAGCGGGCCCTTGAATCAGTTGCTGTTGTCGGTCGGGCTGATCGACGAGCCACTGCAGTTGATCAACACACACATCGCCGTGCAGCTGGGGCTGTTCTATTCGTACCTGCCGTTCATGGTGCTTCCGATCTATGCGGCGGTCGAGCGCTACGACTTTGCGTTGTCCGAGGCGGCGGCCGATCTCTATGCGTCTACCTGGACCACGCTGCGTCGCGTGCTCATCCCGGTGATCATGCCCGGCATCGTGGCGGGTTGCATTCTGGTTTTCGTGCCCTCGCTCGGTGCGTTTCTCGCCCCCGATCTGCTCGGTGGTGCGAAGACCTTCATGATCGGGTCTCTGATCGAGGAGCAGTTCAAGGGCAATGCGGGAAACTGGCCGTTCGGGGCTGCGGCCTCGATGATCCTGCTGACGCTGGTACTGCTTGCGCTGGGCGTCTATGCGCGAGCGCAAAGGCGATGAACACCGCATTCAATGTGCGCCACTTTCGCGGCTTCTTCCCCGTCACTTGCGTATGCTTGTTCGTCCTGTATGCGCCGTTGCTGGTGGTCGCGGTCTACAGCTTCAACGACAATCTGTCGATCACACGCTGGGAAGGGCTGTCGCTGCGCTGGTATGTCGATGTCTTCAGCGGCCCTGAATCGGCGAAGTTCAAGCTTGCGGCATGGAACTCGCTGAGTATCGCCATTGTGTCGGCGACTGCGGCAACGCTGATCGCGACGGCGGCGTCGATCGCGATGATCCGGGGTGGCCGTTTCCGGGGGCGTTCAGCATCGTTTGCACTGATCTCGCTGCCGATCATGGTGCCGGAGATCGTCACCGCCGTGGCCACACTGATCTTCTTCAGCGCGATTGGCTTCAGCCTCGGAACCTTTTCGATCGTGGTCGCGCACATCGTGTTCTGTGTGCCGTTCGCCTACTTGCCGATAGCGGCACGCCTGCAGGGTATCGAGGCGAGCTATGAGGAAGCCGCACAGGATCTGTATGCCTCCCGCTGGGCGGCCTTTCGACATGTGCTGATGCCATTGCTCGGACCGGGTATCGTGTCGGGATTTCTGCTCGCATTCATCATCTCGCTCGATGACTTCATCATTACCAACTTCGTCAAGGGAGCAGGCATCGAGACCTTGCCGACCGCGATATTCGGCTCGGTCAAGCAGGGCATCAAGCCGAATATCATGGCACTGTCCACCTTGATGCTGCTGTTCTCGATCGCGCTCGTCTCGTTGTCCTACTTCATCGGCAGGCGGGGTGACGCGCCTGCCGCCCGCAGCTGACGACAGGCTGCATTCGCTTTGAAAGACCATCAGCACGACAACCCAGGGAGAATCGAATCGCATGAAGATCAAACCACTGCATGGCAGCATCGCGCTTGTATTGAGCGCGCAACTGGCAGTATCCGGTGCAGCTGCTGAAGGGGAGCTTTCGCTCTACCACTGGTTCGAGTACATCCCCGCGGAGCTGATCGAGAAGTTCGAGGCAGAGTCGGGAGTCGCCGTCACCATGGATACCTATGACAGCAACGAATCCTTGCTCGCCTCGTTGAAGGCGGGCAAGCTCGGCTCATACGATCTGGCCGTGCCCGGCGACTACATGGTCGAGATCATGGCAGGTGAAGGTCTGCTCGACGCCATTGGTGATGGCGAGCTCGCCAACAAGGCAAACATCGAGGATGAATGGAATGACCCGGCGTTCGATCCGGGTCGCCAGTACTCGATTCCCTACCAGTGGGGCTCGACCAGCTTTTCGGTCAATCGTGACGTGTATGACGGCAACATCGACTCCACGGCCATCCTTTTTGATCCGCCTGCAGAACTCAGTGGCAAGATCAACATGCTGGACAGCCAGGGTGAGGTCATGGCGCTCGCGTCCCTGCATCTCGACATACCGCAATGCAGCACCGATCGAGATCAGTTGAAGGCGCTCGACGAGATGCTGCAGGGCGCCAGGGCACACTGGGCATCCTTCGGTTCAGATACGGCAAAGGATGTACTGGTATCGGGCGACGCAGCCGTCGGGATGATCTACAACGGTTTTTCAGCGAAGGCGCGCGAGGAAGGTGCGAATGTCGAATATGCCTACCCCGACCAGGGCTACGTCGTCTGGATGGACAACGTCGTCTTGCTGAAGGACGCGCCTAACCGGGACAACGCGCTGAAGTTCATGGACTTCCTGCTGGAACCCGAGAATATCGCTGCCGTATCCAATTTCGCGCGCTATGTGGCCGGTGTCGACGGTGCTGGCGAATTTACCGACGCTGAACTCACTGCCATGCCCGAGAACAATCCGCGTGAAGGAGCCGGGAAAGGCGTCTTTGTAGCGGTCTGCGACGAAGCGACGCAGGGTGTGTACGACCAGATCTGGACCCGTTTGCGTAGTTGAAACAGGGGCAGCACAAGTTGGCTTGCGTTCGAGACGAACTCAGCGTCAGCTCGTGCTGCCAGAGGGTGAGCTTTGCAAGCCCGATACCGGTGGCGGATCGTGTACGTCTTTTGCGGCAATATGGCCAGCGAGGTAGCGCGCGTCTTCCCATACGCCCCAGATGAACGAGGAGCCGCGCATGGAAAGCCACGGTAGCCCGACGAAGTACACACCCGGCTCACTCGACACACCGCACTCATGCTGTGGTTTGCCGTCGGCATCGAAGGCATTCACCTGCAGCCAGCTGAAGTCCTGTACGAAACCGGTCGCCCAGATGATGCTCGTTATGTTCGCGGCAGCGAGATCGACCTCGAGGATGGGCTCGCGTACGCAAGCGGGGTCTTCCGGTATGTGGTGCGCCGCCATTTCGAGGGGTAAATCGAGCCCTTCATGCGCGACCCAGGCATCCGCCTCGCGGAGGACGGACAGGTAGTTGGCATCGCCCTCGGCAATGTTGCCGGCAAGATCCGGGGCGATGTGCAGCGTACCGTTCTTGTAGTTCCGGGTCATGCCGAGCAGCGTCATGCCGCGCTCGGCAAAGTGGCGGAAATCGACCGTGTGACCCCCACCGGCTCCGCTGACCGCGATCGTCACGTGTTCCTTGCCTGCGGGCGGGGTACGCATCTGCCACTTGCCGAGCACGCCAAGCCACCAGACGAAGTCCTTGCCGCGATAGCGACGGGGTGGCCGGTCGTGCGGACCTACCGACAGGAAAACTCGCCGCCCCGCGCGGAGCAGTTCATCGGCGATCTGCGATCCTGAGGAGCCGGCGCCGACGACGAGTACGGCACCGTCTGCCAGTTGTTCCGGATTGCGGTAGCCGGTCGAGTGCAACTGTGTCACACCATCGAGCTTGGGCACGATCGGCGGAATTACCGGCGTCTGGAACGGTCCGGTGGCCGCGACCACGTTGCGCGCCTTGAATACACCGTCGGAGGTCGTGACCACGAAGCCTTCACCGGCGGCACGTCGCTTGACCTCGAGTACCTCCACGCCACAGCGAACAGGCGCCGAGATATGTTCTGCGAACTGTTCGAAATACCGCGTGACGCTGGCCTTCGATGCAAAGCCGTCAGCGTCGATGTCGTCGAAGAGCAACGTAGGGAAGCGGTCATGCCAGGCCGGCCCATTGGCGACGAGGCTGTCCCAGCGCGCCGATCGCCAGCGTTCGACGAGCCGCTCACGCTCGATGATGAGGTGCGCCACGCCCTCGTTGCCGAGATGCTCGCTCATTGCAAGCCCGGCCTGGCCACCACCGACGATGAGCGTATCGATTGTCTCGGTCTTCATGCTGGTGACGGCATCCGAAGTTTTTTCAAGATAACATGACAACGACTAACGCCCTGTTGCCTGCACGCCCGAAGCTTCCAGCACCGCTTCGACGTCACTGACGAAGGCGTCACCGATACGTGACAACGGCATGTCGGTGCGGGTCAGCAGGCAGGCCGGGAAGTCGACAGCGGGCTCGAACGGTACCTTCACCAGATCAAGTTCACGCACGAACGCCGCGGTGAAAGGATCGACGATGGCCAGGCCGATGCCGGCGTCCGCGAGCATGGCGGCGGTGTGGCAATTGCGCACGACCACTCGCGGTTGATGGGCAATGCCGGCACGGGCAAACGCGGCCTCGAGCAACAGGCCCAGCCGCGAGCGCCTGTCCAGGCCGATGAAGCCGTGCTGCTCTGCGTCAACAGCGTCGATGCGCTCGTGCCGACTGAGCGGGTGTCCCGACGGTACGAGTGCACACAACCGATAGCGTCTGATCGCGCGGACGTGTACCGCGGGATGCTGTTCGAGTGCGAGGACCAGGCCGATCTCGACGCTGCCGGTCTCGACCGCGTCGATGACATCGTCCATGCGTCCGACGTCGTAGTTCACCGTGACGTTCGGTCTCCCGGTAACAAATTGCTTCAGCGCCGCGGGGACGACGGCATTGCCGAGTGGCGGAGTTGCCATGACGCGAAGCTTGCCCTCGGTGCCATCACGAAGGTCGCGAACATGACTCTCGATCGAGCGCATCATGCCTAAGAGCGGTTCGATCTCGACGAACAGGCTGCGCGCCTCACCGGTCGGGTGCAGGCGTTGCTTGACACGCTCGAACAGCGCAAAGCCGAGCTGCTTCTCGAGTTCCTTGATCGCGAGCGAGACGGCCGGCTGCGAGATGCCGAGTTCGGTGGCTGTGTCCACCGTGGTCTGGTGCAGCATCAAAGTGCCGAAGACTTCGAGCAGCCGAAGCGACAGGTCGTTGCGACGCTGAATGCGCATCTGGCAGAAGGCCTAGTGGGTTGCGGTGACCAGCCCCAGCGCCATGGCGACCGCGGCGCGGGTCGGTTCGACGACGGGTCGACCGAGAGTGCGTTCCAGTGGCGCACGGTGCACAGCCATGCCGGCGCAGCCGAGGATAAGGACATCGGCACCGTCCTCCTCGACGAGTTGTCCGCCAACCTCGAGCAGTCGGGCAAAGGTGTCCTTACCGCGCGCACTCTCGTCCACGCTCAGTCCGAGCGGGCGTTCACCGGCCAGGCGTTCCAGTACTCCCATGCGACGAAGGTATCGACGATGTCGCGCGACCGATGGCGCGGCGATGGCGAGCACGCCGAAGCGATCGCCGAGTCCGAGTGCGGTCAACACGCCCGCCTCCTGGATACCGAGTACCGGTACCTGTGCCACCGAGCGACAGGCGTCGAGACCCGGGTCGGAGTAGCAGGCAATGACAAAGGCTGCCGCCCCCGGATTTGCCTCGACGTAGTGCACCAGCGGCAGCACGACGGCATCCGAATCGACCTGACTCTCGATGCCAAAGGGACCTTCGGCGAGCGTGGCACAGACCAGTTCCGGCGCACCCGTGAAGCGCAGTGACGCGAGCGCGTCATCGAGGCCCGCGGTGACGGCCGTGTTGGAATTCGGATTGACGACATGGATCGCGTTCATGCGGGCGCTGCCGGCGCGATGTTCGCTCCGAAGTTCCGTGCGGGATCGAGCTCGGCCACCTGTGTACCACGACGTCCGGTCAGATCAATCGGGTTCCGGGCAATGTATTGTCCGTCGCCCGGGGACGCGATCAGTTCACCGGCATCGACGACACGTCGGCCACGCGACAGCACGGTGACCGGCCAGCCGGTTAGCTCGCGGCCTTCGTAGGGCGTATAGTCCATGGCGTCGTGCTGATCGGCGAGCGTGACGATGCGTGTTTCCTCTGGATCCCAGATGGCGATGTCGGCATCGGCTCCGACCGCGATGGTGCCCTTTTGCGGGTGCATACCGTAGAGCTTCGCCGCCTCGGTGCTGCTCAGCGAAACGAAGCGGTTCAACGTCAACCTGCCCGTGCGTACGCCTTCCGAAAACATCAATGGCAGGCGCAACGCGATGCCCGGCATGCCGTTGGCGATCTGCTTGAATGTCGCTGCCGGGCCGGCGGCGAGCTTGCCACTGTCGTCGAATCGGTAGGGTGCGTGATCCGACGAACACACCGAGAAGGTGCCGGCTTCGAGGTGTCGCCACAAGGCATCCTGAGTGGCGGTATCGCGTACCGGTGGCGAGCACATGAACTTCGCGCCTTGCATGTCGGGACGATCCAAGTCGTCACGCGTCAGGAACAGGTATTGGGGACAAGTCTCGCCATAGATCTTCGCACCGTCGAGTCGGGCCTGTGCGATCAAAGCCGCACCTTCAGGGGTCGAGACATGCACGATCAGCAGGGGCGCATCGACCAGTCGGGCGAGGGAGATGGCGCGGTTGATCGCTTCGATCTCGGCCAGCGCCGGGTGACTGATGGCGTGATAGCGGGGTGCCACGTAGCCGCCATCGACCAGGCGCTCTGACATCCACTTGATCATGCCGCTGTTCTCGGCATGCACCATGGTCAAGGCACCGTGACGCTTGGCAACGCTGAGAATGTCGAGAAACTGCGCATCGTCGATCTTCATCAGATCGTAGGTCATGAAGACCTTGAACGACGTCACGCCGCGTTCAAAAGCCGCAGGAAGTTCCTCGTCAAGTACCTTTTTCGTCGGATCGGCAATGATCAGGTGATACCCGTAGTCGATGACGGACGAGCCTGTCGCCCGACTGTCGTAAAGGGCCAGCGTCTCGCCAACGCCCATGCCGCGATGCTGGGCAGCGAACGGCACGAAGCAGGAGTTTCCGCCGAAGGCCGCACTGATGCTGCCGCTCCGGTAGTCATCGGCGGTCATGCCCCCGGTGGCACTTTCTTGTGCGATGTGACAGTGCGCTTCGATACCGCCCGGCAGGACCAGCTTGCCGCGCGCATCGATCGTCTCCTTCGCGGGTGGCATGTCAGCGGCCTGCCCGAGTACAGCAATGCAGCCTCTCCGAATGCCGACGTCGCAGTCGACGGTGTCGCTGGCGGTCGCCACAGTTCCGCCCTCGATCAACAGATCGAGTGGCTGTCGGTCGCTTGCTTGAACAGTCATCGGGAAAGCTCCTTCAACCGTGCGTTGAGTCGATCGATGAGTCGGGTGATCTCGGCATGATCGTCAGCGCTCAGACTCGGACCAGGGGCGCGCACGCGAGCCGAGGCGATCGCGCCGCGCCGGTGCAGTATCTCCTTTCTGACGGCGAGGCCGAGTCCGAGTTGTTGTTCGTAGCGCACCAGCGGCAGGTAGGCATCGAAGAGATCCTCTGCGCTGTCGGGGTCGCCGCTGGCGTGACGCGCGACCACGTCGACGAGCATTTCAGGATAGGCGAAGCCGGTCATCGCCCCGTCAGCACCGCGGGCGAGTTCCTGCGGCAGGAACAGCCCGCCATTGCCGGTCAGTATGGACAGATGAGGTGCGTCGCCTGCTGCGCAGCGTGAGCGGACGGCACTCAGCTTGTTCAGGCCGGGCCAGTCTTCGTGCTTGAGCATGACTATCTGGGCGTGCGCGGCCGCCAACGACACGATCGTGTCGACCGACAGGCTGACACCGGTAGTCATTGGATAATCCTGCAGGCAGACCGGCACGTCTGGTCCGAGCGCGTCGCAAACACCCGCGAAATAGTGGCGCACCGCGACTTCGGTGCCGAGACCGCGCATCGGTGCAACCATTACCCCGGCTGCGCCTGCGTCCATCGAGCGACCGGCAAGGCGTGCCAGCTGATCGTTGCCGGCAGCGGAGACGCCGACGATGACCGGTATGCGACCCGCCACGCGAGTGAGCACGCGTTCCACGAAGGCGCTCGCTTCATCAGCGTCGAGTTTGGGAGCCTCGCCCATGATGCCGAGGATCGTCATGCCCGACACACCGTGGCTGAGGTAGAAGTCGACGAGTGAATCGGTGCTGTCGAGATCAAGACTGCCATCGGCCTTGAACGGTGTGGCAGCGATGAGGAATACACCGGCCGCACTGCGTTTCAGAAGCATGCTCATTTGCCCGACCCCGACCCCGACCCCGACCCCGACCCCGATCCCGACCCCGATCCCGACCCCGATTCCGATGCCGATGCCGATGCCGATGCCGCGAGTTTCACGTCGTCACCCGGTACCGGGGGAATCGGGCGACGGGGCAGTTCCTGCAACGCGGCGTAGCGGTCCGCAAACAACCGGGCGACGGGCCAGTCGCCTTGCCAGTCGACGTGATGGTTGTCGGTGTCGATCAAACCGTCGCGTCCGTACAGCGCAACCGCTTCGCCGACCATGATCTCGCGTCCCGGGCCAAACGCGAGATTGACCAGACGGCGGCACTCGATCGCCGCGGGCGCGTCGGCAAGCCTTGGTGGCGTGACCTTCAGCGAGGGCGCCAGTGCCAGACCGAGCGCCGCTGGCTCCGATACGTCGCTGGGCCAGGCGCTGGCGGTATCGACCATCGCATCCAGAAGCGTCGGAGTTGCAATGTTGACCACGAATTCCCCGGTTGCGTCGATGTTTCGCGTGGTGTCCTTGCGTGACCCGTCGGGCCGCTTCTCCAGGCCCAGAACAATGGTTGCCGGATCCTCGCCGAACAGGTTGAAGAACGAATACGGTGCCGCATTGACTGTGCCTGCGGCGTTGATCGTGGTCACCCACGCGACGGGTCTGGGAATCACGATCGCCGTGAGCAGCTTGTAGCGGGTCTTCGGCGGCAGTACCGCGAGGTCGATGGGCGTCATGTCAATCGATTGCCTGGTCGGGTAAGCGCACACCCGTGGTCTCGGTGATCAAGCTGTAGTGTTCGATGCGACGGTGGCGCGCGAAGTCGAAGATGGTGCTCTTGCCGAACTCGCAGGCATCCATGTCGCAGGCGTGCACCATCAGTTCATCCTCTTCGCTCGTGCAGCGGGCCACCACGAAGCCGTTCGGGTCGACGATCATGCTGCCGCCCATCAGCGGGTGTCCGTCCTCGTTCCCCGCCTTGGCAATGCCCACGACCCAAGCGGCATTCTGATAGGCGCCCGAGGTCATCGACAGTTCAGAGTGGTACAGCCTTTCGGCCAGACCTTCGTGGCCGTTCTGGCTGTTCACCGACGGCGTGTTGTAACCGAGCATGATCAGCTCCACGCCTTGCAGTCCCATGACACGATAGGTTTCGGGCCATCGGCGGTCATTGCAGATGCACATGCCCATCCAGGCATCTTGCACACGCGTGACCGGGAAGCCCAGGTCGCCGGGTTCGAAATAGCGTTTTTCCAGGTGCTGAAAGTCCCGTTCGTTGTCGTACTCGCTGTGTCCCGGCAGGTGGATCTTCCGGTACCTTGCCACGATGCGCGCATCGCGATCGGTCAATAGGCTGGTATTGAAGTGTTGCCCGTCCGGAGTGAGCTCGGCATAGCCGAAGCTGATCGCCACCTGCAATGCCCGGGCACGTGCAAACAGGGGCATCGTGGCTGCATTCGGCATGTCGTGCTCGAACCAGCTATCGACGTCTATTTGTTCTTCCATGTACCAGCGCGGGAAAAAAGTCGTCAGGCTAAGCTCGGGAAACACTACCAGGGTGCAACCTTCGGCAGCAGCGCGTTCGAGCAGGACGATCATCCGCTCGACGACGGTGGCCCGCTTGTCGTCTTTCTGGATGGCGCCGAGTTGTGCACCGCCTATCACGATCGTTCTCATGTCGGGATCTCCTTGTCTGATCGTCTTTTTCTGATTGTTGCTCGACATCAATCCGTCAACCGTCGTTCAAAACGACTGATCAGTCGGACGAAGGGCCACAGCAGGACCAGGTAGATCAATGCCGCCAGCACGATCGGCGACGCGTTGTAGGTGATGGATCGCGCCATGTCGGCGCTGTACAAGAGTTCGGCCAGGGAGACCACCGAGGCGAGCGAGGTCAGCTTCACCACCTCGACCGTGTTCGAGAGCAGGTCCGGCAGGACGTTGCGGACCGCCTGCGGCAGCACCACATGGACCAGCGTCTGCGTCGCGCCGAGACCGGTCGAACGGGCCGCTTCGTTCTGCCCGGAACCGACGGACAGGATGCCGGCCCGGAAGACTTCACCGTAGTAGGCCGAGTTGTTCAGGAGGAAGGCGACGACCACCGCGGTGAAAGGTTCGATATCGAGGCCCGCGAACGGCAGACCCGCATACACGAAGATCAGCAAGACCAGCGGCGGGATGGCGCGAAAGAGATCGACCAATGCGATGGCGGGCCAGCGAACAAGGCGAGATCGTGCCAGTGAGGCCAGCGCCACCGCGAGACCACCAGCCAGACCCAGCGGAATGACGGCGGCACAGAGGAGCAGGGTCACCTTCAGTCCGCTCATCAGCGTCGGCCATGCCGCGCGCATGATCTCGAGGTTGAAGAACTGCTGATAGAGCTCGTTCACACGCGCCGCCACGCATAGCGGTGTTCGAGCCAGCGCGACAGCACGACCAGGGGCAGGAACAGCAGCACGTAGGCAATCGCGGCCAGCATCAGCGGCGAGGCGTTGCCCGAAAAGCTCTGCGCCGTGGTCGCCTGATTGAGAATGTCTGGCACGCCGATCACGGTGCCGAGGGCCGTCATCTTGGTGATCGCGATGGCTCGATTGGTGAGCGGCGGTATGACCATGCGCAGCGCCTGCGGCAGGATCACGAATGCCAGTGTCTGTGTGAAACCGAGGCCCGTCGAGCGCGAGGCCTCCCACTGGCCGCGATCGACCGCCGTGATGCCGGCCCAGACGATCTCCTCGGTGAAGGCCGCGAGTACCAGCCCGAGCACGACGAACAGCACCACGAAGCTCGACAGGTAGATGCCGGCATTGGGCAGACCGAAGAAGATGATCAGAATCAGCACCAGCGGGGGCAGCGCGCGCAGTACATCGGCGAACACGACGATGAAAAAGGACACCGCGCGGATGCGATAGGCGCGCAGTGCGGCGAGGCCGATGCCGAGGGACACGCCTGCAATGACAATGAGGAGCGACAGTTCGATCGTGACCCGCACGCCATCGAGAATCGACGGGGCATAACGTGCCAGGACTTCGGCATCGAAGAAGGTGTCGAGAAAGCCTGCGCGGCCACTCATGCGCGAACCCTCATGCGCGAACCGTGGTCATCGAGTGGTGGCGGTGAAGCGTGACAGGAAGGCCCGTGTGCGTTCGTGCTTCGTCGCACCGAACACGGCCTCGGGTGTGCCTTCCTCGACGACAAGGCCCTCGTCCATGAAGATCACCCGGTCGGCCGCCTCCCGGGCGAAGGCCATTTCATGACTGACGACGAGCATGGTCATGCCGCGGTCCTTCATCTCGCGGAGCGTTTCCAGCACATCGCCGACCAGTTCCGGATCAAGCGCGGAGGTAGGTTCGTCGAACAACATGACCGTGGGCTCGAGGGCCAGCGCGCGAGCGATGGCGACGCGCTGTTGCTGACCGCCGGAAAGCTCGCTTGGCCGCGCGTCGGCCTTGTCAGCAAGCCCCACGCTCGACAAGGAAGCCATGGCCCGCGCGTCGGCATCAGGGCGAGACAACTTGAGCACCTTGCGCAAGGCGAGCGTCACGTTCGCCTTCGCATTCAGGTGCGGATACAGGTTGAAATGCTGGAAAACCATGCCGACACGCCGACGCAAACTGTTCAGGTTCACGCCGGCGCCTGTCACGCACTCGCCTTCGAGGCGGATCTCACCTTCGTCCGGTTCTTCGAGGCGGTTGCAACAGCGAAGCATGGTCGACTTGCCAGAGCCGGATGGACCGAGCACGAAGACCAGTTCGCCGGGCGCCACGCTCAAGTTCACGCCCTGCAGGACCGTGGTCGCGCCAAACGACTTGCAGAGGCCGGTAACCTCGAGTGTCGGCACGTCGGGAAGTCTTGTCCCCTGGTTGTGCATAGGAGGGCGCATGCGACGGCGTCAGACGTGAACGACAGCCGTCAAGACGGGCAGGCCAGCTCGTGATCGTCCTCGGAATAACCTTCAAAGTCGGGTTGTCCGAAGCCTGCCACTGGCGTTACCGCAGCCGAACCTTCCGCTGGCGGTCCACCGAACCACGTCTCGTGAAGACTTGCCATGGTGCCGTCCAGCTTCATGCATTCGATGACGAGTTCGACGCGATCGCGCAAGGCTTCGTCACCCTGGCGGAACGGCATGCCCCAGACCTTGCCGGTCTCGAACAGGTAGCTCAGCTTGATGGCGGGGTTCTTCTTCGCCGCCCACGCCGACACGGTGTTGCCCGCGACATTGGCGAAGGCCCGGCCGGACATGACCGCCTGAACCGCGTCGGTGTTGGTGCCGTAACTCTCGACCGTCCAGCCGATGTCGGGCGCGAGTTCGCGAGCCCAGCTGTCGTAGGCAGAGCCCTTGTTGACCGCGATGGTCTTGCCCGCGAATTCCTTCATGTCGGTGATGTCCGGCGCATCGGCCTTGACGACGAACTGGAAGTCGGTGTTCAGATAACCTTCTGAAAACAGCAGACTGGCGGCGCGCTCCTCGGTGATCGTGGTTGGCGCAACCACGAAGTCGTAGGTGCCGGCCTGCAAGCCGGGCAGGATGCCAGAGAACTGGGTGGCGACGATATCCATCTCGACGCCCAGGCGCGTGCCGATCTCGTTGGCAAGATCGACGTTGAAACCTTCGATACCGCCACCGAGTTTCGGCATGGCATGCGGTGCGAATGTGCCGTCCAGGGCGACCTTGAAGCTCTCCTGAGCCTGTGCAGGGCTGAAGGCGCACAGGGCGGCGGCGATGACGAAACAGGGCGTTGTCTTGGCGATGAGTTTTCTCACGGGACACTCCATGGTTGTGATCGACACGACCGAGACTATAAGTAGCGAGCCCAAATATCCACGAATTTATGCGACTTGTTTATGAAAGATCCTATCGCTTGATAGCACTGGCTTATCGATGGCTGAGTTGACGAGGCGCCACGGCCGTACCGGCACGGTGGTCGTCGGACGAGCGCTATCTGCGGCATACTGCCCCCGCAAAGGCGCGCGTACGAATTCATGAAAAACCACGAAACAGCGCCCGCTTCGGGCTCGGACTTACCGATCATCGACATCACCGCCTTGCGTGATGGCAGTGACGAGGCGGCCGTCGCGCGCGCGTTGTTCGCCGCGAGTCGGGATCACGGGTTCCTGTACGTCAGTGGACATGGTGTGCCTGCGTCGGTGCTGGAAGCGGCCCGCGATGAAGCGTTCGCCTTCTTCCGTGGCACAGCTCTGAGCAAATCAGCCGTGACGGTGTCGGCAAGGCATCGAGGCTGGTTGGGGCAGGGCGGCTCGCGCATGCGCGATGATGTTCCGCCTGATCTGAAGGAGAGTTTCATCTGGGGACTCGAAGAAGCGGTACCGCTGGACGATCATCCACTTCGTGGCGAGAACCAATGGCCGTCAGCCCAGCCCGGGTTACGGGCGGCGGCGCTGGACTGGTTCACGCACGCTACGGTTGTCGCCCGGCATCTGTTGCGCGGCTTCGCCATCGGTCTGGAAGTGGCGCCCGATTGTTTTCTCCGGCATGTCGAACGGCCGCTGAGCCGCGCTTCGTTCGTGTGGTATCCACCCGCTGACGCATGCCAAGCGAACAATGCGTTTGGCGTTGGCCCGCACACCGACTTCGGTGTCCTGACCGTACTCTGTCAGGATGACGTCGGTGGGCTCGAGGTACAGGGTGTGGATGGCCGGTGGCAGGCAGCTTCGCCGGTTGAGGGCACACTGGTCGTCAACGTTGCCGATCTGCTGGCGCGCTGGACCAACGGCGCATGCCGATCCACACCGCATCGTGTCGTGAACCGCTCCGGGCGGGAGCGCCTGTCGTTGGTGCTCGCCTTCGATCCGGAACCGGGCACACGGGTCGATTCTCGCGATGTCGTCGGCGAGGACGTGTCCGGTCAGCCGGAACCGATCACCTGCGGAGACTATCTCGTCGAGCGTTTTGCGCGTGCCTTCGCGTACCGACAGAACGCGTCGTGAGGCTTTGGTCGTCAGTCGTGAGGATGGGCTACTCAGCAGGCGTCCGGCGCTGATGTCGGCGGACGGTACTCCCGCGATTCCTCATCCGCGGCGCGGTCGTGCACTGCTCGATTGGGCGATTTTCCTGGTGATCGCCGTGCTCATCGTTCGCGGCGCGCAGAGCGGTGCTGACGCCATGGGCTACAACTGGCAATGGTATCGATTGCCCAAGTACTTCTATCGTGTGATCGACGGTGAGTTCATCCGGGGCCCTTTTCTGAAGGGGTTGATCGTGACGTTGCAGATCACCGCCTGCGCGGCGGTCATCGCGTTCCTGACCGGATTGCTGACGGCCTTGCTCAGGCTGTCGCGCTCCTGGTCCGGTCATCTCGTCGCGACGATCTACCTCGAAATCGTGCGCAACACGCCGTTGCTGGTGCAGATGTATCTCTTCTACTTCGTGCTGTCACCGATGCTTGGTGTCGACCGTTTCTGGACGGGAGTGTTGTGTCTCGCCTTTTTCGAGGCAGCGTTCATTGCCGAGATCATTCGTGGCGGTATCCTGTCGGTCGAGCGTGGTCAATGGGAAGGCGCATCGGCTCTCGGTCTCCGGCCGTCAGCCGTTTATCGATGTGTGGTCCTGCCGCAGGCCGTTCCCGTCATGCTGCCGCCGATGACGTCGGCAGTGGTCAATCTGGTGAAGAATTCCGCCATTGTCTCGACCATCGCGATCTTCGATCTGACTGGTGAGGCGCGCAATATCATTGCGGATACATTCATGAGTTTCGAGGTATGGCTGAGCGTTGCAGCCATCTATCTCGTACTGACAGTAAGCTTGTCCGTATTCGCGGGCTGGCTGGAGCATTGTGCCGGTCGTGCTGCCCAGCGGGTCGGTGCGACCGCTTGAAGAGCTGCCGTGCAACGGCACTCGCCCCATCGTGTCATTTCACGCAAGACGTTTGACGCAAGACACTCCACTCAAGATCATTCCACTCAACGAATGCCAGACCATCGAAGAATCATGAAGAGAGAGAACATGAAGCAAAGAAAAGGGAATCTGATAGGCGGAACGCTGCTCGCGATGGCGGTCGCGAGTATCGGCTGGCTGAGCGCTCCTGCCTACGCCCAGGAGGAAGGCAAGGTACAGCAGGCGCTGGCAGGGGAAAGCGTCATCGAAGTGATCAAGAAGCGCGGTGCCATGCGTGTCGGCATGGCCACCTTCGTACCCTGGGCCATGCGCGACAAGGAAGGCGAGCTCATCGGCTTCGAGATCGATGTGGCCAACAAGCTCGCTGCCGACATGGAGGTCGACATCGAATTCGTGCCGACGGCCTGGGACGGCATCATTCCAGCCCTGCTGGCAGGCAAGTTCGATTTGATCATCGGCGGCATGACCATCACCCCGGCACGTAACCTGACCGTCAATTTCACGGATGCCTACGCGAATTCGTCGCTCGGTGTGATGGCGAGCAAGAAGCTCGCCGACGGCATGAGCTGGCCGGACGACTTTGACGCCGCTGATGTCACCTTTGCCTGTCGTCGGGGCGCTACGCCGTGCAGCTACATCGCGAATACCTTTCCGAAGGCGACGTTGCGCCAGTTCGATGATCAGGGACAGGTGCTGCAGGAAGTCCTGAACGGCAACGCGCACGCGATGATGAGTTCGCAGCCGCTGCCGGCGTTCACGATCTACGAGAATCCGGAAACGGTATTCGCGCCGACCGAGGAGCTCATCGATCCGGGTAATGAAGGCTTTGCTCTCCGCAAGGGTGACCCCGATGCGCTGAACTTCTTCGACAACTGGATTCTGGTGAATCGCTCGAGCGGCTGGCTCGAGGCACGCCATGACTACTGGTTCGGTGGCAGGCCCTGGGAAGATCAGGTGCCGGCGGAGTAACGCGCGAGGGTCAGTCCACAAAGCGGCGCTGCCGCCGTGTATCCCGATCCCGATCGCCCCCGCACCGTGGGGGCGATCGACGTCGTCATTCTCGTCGCTCTGCTCGTGGTCGCGGTCGTGCTCTGGTCGCGTGTCTCCGATGTGCTTGTCTATCGCTGGAACTGGGAGTTTCTGCCAAAAGCACTGATCACTCGCAGCGAGGCGGGGGGGTGGCGACCCAATCTTCTCCTGGAAGGGCTCCTGACCACGCTCAGGCTCTCGCTCTGGGCCATGCTTTTCGCCAGTGTGCTCGGGCTGTTGCTCGGGGTTCTCGCCACCCGCGTCCGCTTGCTCGCGCGTCTGGTCGCCTACGGTTACGTGGGGCTGATCCGGAACATACCGCCGCTGGTCTTCATTTTCGTCTTCTATTTCTTCATTTCATCGCAACTGATGCCGCTGTTCGGGATCGACACCTGGGCGCGGCAACTCGGCGACGACGGTCGTGCGGTGGTCGGCTGGGTGCTCGGACCGCCGGATCTGCTCGAGAACCTGCTCGCCGGCGTGTTCTGTCTTGCGATGTTCGAGGCGGCCTACATTGCCGAGGTGGTGCGTGCCGGCATCCGCTCGGTGCCACCGGGGCAAATCGAAGGGGCTGCAAGTCTCGGACTCCGGCCCGTACAGGTCTTTCGGCTGGTGGTGATGCCTCAGGCGCTGCGGGCGGTGGCACCGCCTCTGGCGAACCAGTTCATCCTGCTGATCAAGAACAGCGCCATCGTGTCACTGATCTCCGTTCAGGAACTGACGTTCATCGGCACGGAAATCGCCGTCTCGACCGGGCGACGCTTCGAGACCTGGATCGTGGTGGCAGTAATGTATTTCGTGCTGTGCTACGCGTTGGCTTTCTGGTTCGCCCGACTTGAACGGCGGGGCCGACAAGCATACGCTCGCTGACAAGACAGGTCAGGAGTGCTGTGGAGATGTCTGCGTGGATCCGCATGATCCCGGATGCCGGGATCGGGCCGGACGCGGCCGGGGAGGCGTTGCGGCAAGCCTTTGATCGCGCCCGTACGCCACACGGCACCCTCGACAACGTCATGCGTGTGCATTCCTTGCGCCCGGCCACGCTGGATGGCCACGTGACGCTCTATCGCGCTGCCCTCCACGATGCGGCGAATACCTTGCCGGGTTGGTTGCAGGAAACGATTGCAAGTTACGTTTCCCTCCTGAACGACTGTCCCTACTCGCTGGCCAATCACTGGGCCAATGCGCGTCACCTGATTGGCGATGATGCACGCGCGGACGCCATACACGAAGCTCTCGTAGCCGACGCACCGGAACGCCAGTTCGATGGTCTCGAGCTTGCATTGATGCGCTATACGCGAAAGCTGACACTGCAGCCTGCCGCCATGGTCGAATCTGATGTGATCGAACTGCGTGATGCCGGCCTGGATGACGGCGAGATTCTCGAGGCCAATCAGATCATCGGCTACTTCAACTACGTCAACCGTTGCCTGAACGGACTTGGCGTGACGACAGACGGAGATGTCGTTGGGTATTACGCGACAGTCGAGGTTCAAAATGCATCGCGTTGAGCCGCTCTCGCCTGCGGGGAAAGGTCTGTCGCCCGGCGCTCTCGGATTGCTCAAGGACTGTGTGGGCGGGCGCCCGGGCGAGCGACTGCTGATTGTCGTCGAGTCCGAAGGTGACGGCTACTTCGATGCCGATGCGCCGAAAGCCACGGCCAGGGCCGCACGCCAGCTTGGTTTGCGCGTTTACCAGACCGAGGCACCGACAGCACTGGCCGACGCCGACGAGATCGCAACCTTCATCGAGACTCTGACAGGCTTCGATCATGTGGTGTTGTTTGCGCGGGCAGGTGATCAGATCCGGTTTTCAGGTAGTGCGAAATTACCGTCGACGACGATGTGCTACCTCCTCGATCCGGCTTCACTCGATTCGGCCTTCGGGAGGGCATGTCACCTCGGACTGTGCGAGGTCAAGTCGCTGATCGATACAGCGTTTGCAAGCGCCGAGGAAGTGCGTGTCAGCTGTCCTCGCGGAACGGACTATGTCGGCTATTCAGTAGGTACTTGTGCCGACCTTGTGCCGGAAGTGTCGCTCAAGCGCTTCCCGATGCTCGTGCCGCGACCGATCCGTACTGACGTGTTCACCGGGCGCATCGTGCTGAGCCGGTTCCTGACCGGTACCGGCTCGCATTACTACGAGCCGTATGGCCTGTTGCTGGAAAGTGATGTACACGCCGTCGTTGCCGGTCAACGGCTGGTACGCTTCGAAGGCAAGCCTCGGGAAGTGGCTCGCATCAACGCCCATTACGAAGACATTGCCAGTCGCTATGACGTTGACCCCTGGTTCGTGCATTCCTGGCACGCTGGCATTCACCCTGCCTGCCGCTACGAGGCGGATGCTCGGCACGATCTCCTGCGATGGTCCGGCAGTGCCTTCGGCAACCCCCGCATCCTGCATTTTCATACCTGTGGTAACTACGCGCCAGGGGAGATTTCCTGGACCGTGCTGGATCCGACTATCATTGTCGACGGAGTCACCGTCTGGGAGGGCGGTGTCCTGCATCCGGAACGACTGCCGGGCGGCAAGGCTCTCTTTTCCCGACACCCGCGCTTGCGCGAGCAATACCGCTCGCCGTCACGCGATGTCGGATTTCCCGATGAATTGCCGGAGTGGCAGGCGCCGGGGCAGAACGGCGGCGCGGCCGAGCCCACCAACGGCCATCGGTAACGGTCTGGATGACGTCACCGGCAGGCGCCGTGAACAGGCCTCTGACCATGCCGGAGAACAGGCCCATTGACAGGTCCGTGAACAAACCCTCGGGAGAGCCCGTGAAGAAGCCCGGGAGCAACGCCCTGACGCGAGCTGAATTGAAGCATTTCATGCGGCGCAGCGATCGACCGGGTCTCGTGCGTCTCTTCTGGTGGTGTGTGCTGCTCGTGGTGACCGGATCTTTGGTACATGCTTCGATGGGTTCGCTCTGGTTGCTGGTGCCGGCAATGTTCGTGCACGGCATCATTGTTGTTCATCACTTCGCCATACAGCATGAGTGCACGCACTACACCGCCTTCAGGTCGCGGTGGATATGCAGGCTCCTCATGCGCCTCTGCGGTTTCATCCTGGTTATTCCGCCCTTGTTCTTTCGCTACGAGCACAGCGATCATCACCGCTATACCAATCTCCGCGGTCAGGATCCGGAGATGATCGAACTGCCGACATCAGTCTTTGGCTATCTGCTCTATCTGTCGGCGCTGCCGTATTGGTATGCGCAGGTCGGCGGACTGATTCGTCGTTCATGTGGTTGGCTGACACCTGTGGAGGCTCGCTTCGTGCCGACACGCATGCGTCGTGCAGTGGTCAGAGAAGGTCGCTGGATGATCGCGGGTTACGCCTGTGTATTGAGCAGCATGTGGATGCTCGACTGGGTGGCACCCTTGTTTTATTGGTGGCTACCGATGCTGCTCGCCGAGCCGGTGATGCGTTTCATCCGCATGACAGAACACGTCGGCAGGCCAACCACAGACGACCGCCGCGAGAATACGCGAACCAGCGTCGTCAGCAGGCCCTGGGCCTGGCTCGCCTGGAACATGAACTACCACTCCGAGCACCATTTCGCGGTGGCTGTACCCTTCCATGCGCTCGGGCGCTTGCACGAGAGACTGGACGGGCATCTTTTCGTGGAGCCGCGCGGTTATGTCAACGCGCATCGCGATATCGTTCGTCGCATTCACGCATAGCAGGCAGCAAGGCTCCGGTTCAGAATTTCACGGCAGCCGCGCCCTTCAGGCCGAGTAGTGCACGAGCTTCGTCGGGGCTGGCAAGCTCGAGACCTAGCCCCTCGATGATGCCGCGAACCTTCGTTACCTGCTCGCCGTTGGTGCGGGCGAGTTCGCCCGGACCGATCCAGAGGTTGTCCTCCAGTCCGACGCGTACATGGCCACCGCTCGATGCGCTCAACGTTGCGATCGTCATCTGATTGCGCCCGGCACCGAGTACCGACCATTCGTAGTCGTCGCCGAACAGCCGGTCTGCCGTGCGTCGCATGTGCAGAACGTCTTCGGTATGCGCGCCGATGCCGCCGAGAAGGCCGAACACCGATTGCACGAAGAAGGGTGCTGTCGCGATGCCTCGGTCGGCGAAGTGGGCAAGGGTGTACAGGTGTCCGATGTCGTAGCACTCGAATTCGAAACGCGTGTTGTTCGCTGTACAGGTGCGAATGATCGATTCGATGTCGGCGAAGGTGTTGCGGAATATCCGGTCGCGCGATCCCTCGAGGTAGGGATTCTCCCAGTCGTGCTCGAATTTCTGGTGGCGCGCAAGCATGGGATACAGTCCGAAGTTCATTGAACCCATGTTGAGCGAGGCCAGCTCAGGGGCGAAAGTGGCTGCCGGGGTGAGCCGCTCCTCGATCCCCATCGTCGGTGCGCCGCCGGTGGTGAGGTTCACGATGCATCCGGTCTGTGCCTTGATGGCAGGCAGGAAGCGCGCGAATGCATCCGGCGACTGGTCTGGCTGGCCCGTGATCGGGTCGCGGGCGTGCAGGTGCACGATGGCGGCACCGGCCTCAGCCGCGCCGACCGCGGCGGCGGTAATCTCTTCCGGTGTTATCGGCAAGTGTGGCGACATTGACGGCGTATGTATGGCGCCGGTCAGGGCGCAGGTGACGATGACTTTGTGGCTCATGTCGGCTCTCCGGTATCCGGGTGATCGAAGGCCTCCTTGTGCTTGCGGAGGGCGGCAAGTCGGTCATTGCGCCAGGCCGTTCGCGACGCCAGACGGGCGGTCGTGGGTTCGTGTGGCCAGGCATCGGCGATGGACTCACGCGCGCGCTCATCGAAGGCAGCCGAGGTTGGCGGATTGTCTGCGAGACGGGCGTAGAAGGCGCAGTAGCGTTCGCAGTAGTCGCGAATTCCGCCGGGCGCATTCAGTTCGATCGTCTCGAACGGTCCCATGAACGACCAGCGCAAGCCCAGGCCGTCCTTGAGCGTCCGGTCGAGGTCCTCGGATGAGACCACACCGTCGGCAACCAGCCGGAACGCCTCTGCGAGCAGCGCCCCTTGCAACCGGTTCAGGACGAAACCCTCGACCTCGTCCGCCACCGTGATCGGTGACTGACCAACGCTCGAATAGATGCTTCGCGCGCGCTCGATGACGGCCGGGTCTGTCCAGGGCGCACCGCAGAGTTCGACCAGAGGCACAAGATGAGGGGGATTGACGGGATGCGCAACAAGGCAGCGCGAACGCCCTTGCAGTTTCTCGGTGAAGAGCGACGCGACGATGGCTGATGTGGATGAGGCCAGGATCGCGTCGCGCGGCGCCAGTCGATCGAGTTCCGTGAATATCGCGCACTTCGCATCGACATCTTCCGGTCCGTTCTCCTGCACGAGCGTGACCCCGTCGAGTGCGCCGGGAAGATCCTCTACTACCGCGATGCGTTGCAGAATGTCAGCTTCGGAGGTGCTGAGGCCGTGCTTCAACAGCGGCGCCAGGTCGTCGCGTAGGCAGGCTTGCAGTGTGTTGCGCACGCCGTCGTTCGGATCCGTGACACGGACCTCCCAGCCGGCTCGCGCAAAGACCAGCGACCAGGCTCGGCCGATCAGGCCTGCACCCACAATGGCGACACGTTGCATCAAGGCGTTCCGCTGTCGCCGGCAACTGGCCGGCGGCTCCTATCGTGTCGCAAGGGCTGCCTGAAGTCGAGTCCTCCCACGCGCCATTCAGTGTTCGGCCACTTCTGGGACGGAAGGTCAGTCGGTCCCTGCGAACAGCGGAAAGGTGACGCCGATAGCCCAGGCGAGAATCAGTCCGAGACCGAGCCCCGCCGCAAGTGGACCGCTCCGTTGTGCGATCCATCGACCCATCGTGCCGTGCACCAGGAAGAACAGCAGCAGCACCGGTAGCAGGATAAGCAGAAAGCCAAGGTCGGCGGGCCGCAGCAGGGCGGCCAGGACGAGCGACAGGATAAAGGCGATGCGGGCGAGCAAACGCCGCCACCAGCGACCGCGTCCCGCGCCGCTGAGCACGCTGTCGGCGAGCATGAAGGGCAGGGTGCCGACACAGAGTACCGCGATGATCGGCAGGCGAGTCGGTATCGGTAGAAAGCTTGCTGCGTAGCGATCCATGGCCAGTCCGAAGACACCGATACCCCAGACTCCCAACAGGATAGCGGCAAGGACTACCGCCATCGGCGCACGTGGCCACGACGCTGCCGCCAATCCGGATGCCCGGCGTGCAAGCGCAATCAAGAGCAATTGGACAAGGCCGAACAAGGCAAGATGAATGGCCAGGTAATCCGCCACAAGAACGGGCAGGAAACGGATTGGCAGGGTCGTCGCGATCAGCGGCACGAACGCCACGGGTAGCAGCGTGGCGATCAGAAAGCGACGTGTTGACATCGTCCATGCCGGGGTCGGTGCTGCAGGTAACCAGTCGACCGTGGGTCGAAGCAATGCGACGATCGCGACGAGAAGCAACAGGATCCACGGCCCGATGTTCACGGTCGACGTCAATTCGGGTCGCCCGAAGCTGTCGTTTAGCCAGCGGCGTGCTTCGTCGAGCGCCACCGCACTGTAGAGCACGCTGACGTGCTCGACATGTGGCGCGACCGCCGCGCGGCGCACAACACCCGGACCCCCTACGGTCTCGCCTTCCCCGGCAGCCGGGTCGACGAGACGGACGCTGTCGAGTGCGGCAGCGCGAAGTGAGGGTTCCCATTCTCCGGACAGGGCAAGCAGGCGGGCGGGCTCGGTTGCGCTGACCGCCGGTGAGAACATCGAGATCGCGACAACCGCATCGATCGCCGTGCCCGCTTCTCGTTCAGCGATCGCGGCGCGCACGATGATATCGCTGGCCATGGAATGTCCGAGCAAGGCCACACCCTGCTCGACCCCGGGCAGGGCGCGCCCGACGGCGATCACTCGCCGGGTCTCCTCGACAAGCAGTGTGGTCGTGCCGTCGACGGCGGTCACGTCTCCTGACATCGGCACCGGATTGCGGCCGTGGCCGAGGAAGTCGAAAGCGAGAACCGTGTATCCGGCGCGTGCCAGCGTCAGCGAGTAAGCCTGCATCAACGGTTGTGACCCGGCAAAGCCGTGCGCCACGACGACCAGCGGCCCCTGCCTTTCCGGTTGCCGGTAGAGCGTTGCCGGCGTGGTATCGATCGTCATGCGCCGGATCTCGAGACCCGCGCGTGCCTGCTCGAGCTGCCAGAGCGACAGGATGATCACGGCAATGGCGCCGATCGCGAGCAGCGTGCGGTACGTCTTCATGCTGTGAGTGATGTCAGTCGAGCAGCAGCGTCGGAACGGTGTGCTCAGTCACGATGCCGCCGCGATCGCCGATCGCGATCGAGCCATAGCGTTGTGTGAAGGCGGGTGGCAGAGCCCGGTCGCCGTCGACTGCGAGCCACAGTCGCAGCAGATGGCGGCGTTGGCCGGCAGCAGCGTGATCGACGAAGGCCGTGCGGTCGTGCAATAGCGAATGGTTGTGCACGAACTGCATGTCGCCCGCCGCGAGGCGCATCGCGATGTGCAGATCCGGATCATTGGCGGCGGCGTCGAAGGCGTCGAGTGCTCGAACCGCTTCATCATCGAGGCGTGGTGCGCCGTCAAGTCGTTGTGCGCTGTCGATGTACTGCCGTTGATACATGACGGTCAATCGATCGTCGTACCAGCTGAATACGGGGATATCGAACCAGGGCTTGGCGCCGGGCGGTACCTCGCCGCGTCGATCGGTCGCGATCGGCTCGAACAAGCGTGAGAGGAGCGCGGGCGCGGTTGCGAGCAGTCGGTCATGGATTGCCGCGGCGCTGACGACGAGCGAATCACCGCCCTCGACAGCCTCTCGAAGGCAGAGCAAGCCGACGACGTCGGCCGAATCCGTGTGGAAGCTCTGACGCTCCGCCGTCTGGTATATCCGCGTGCCGGGATCGGCTGAGTCGGCACCGGTGTCGCGCACGTGGCCGAGAAGGTGACCGGCGGCGTTCTGGGAGCGTGCGCGGCCGATGTGAGCGCCGACGACAAGGAACATGGCGGCCTGCATGTCACGTTCGTGACGGTCGACCGGCAAGCCGGTCAACACGCCGAAGCCGATGCCGTCGATGAGTTCCTGTCGGAGCGCGTCGAGTCGAGGCCCAAGCGTCGGTAGCGTTACCTCTGACGCTTGCAGATTGCCTGGCGGGCGACCGCTCGCCAGGCAGCTTCGCGCGGCGTCCTCGAGCTCGACGATCTCGCTTTCTGCCAGTGGCGAACGCCAGCGCAGTGCGGCAGGATCGAAACTCGCGGCCGTCCATGCCGACGCACCGCCGGACTGTGCAGCAGGGCGAGGCATGTCAGGGCTGGGCATATCAGGGCGGAGTGTGTCGGGGTGGGACAGAGGCTTATGGCTCTTGCCAGGCAAGGTGAGATCGCCGTCGGTGATCATTCAGGTCCATTCTGCTACAGCTTGATTCAGCGTGGAGAGGCTCGCATCATGATCGGCGCCGGGCGATCGGGTTGGCACGCTGCGAACGCGCCCCGGAAACTCTTGCTTTCCTGCCAGGATCTGACTTGATGATGCAACAGCACACAGTGCCCGCCCGTCGCGGCAAGGCCGTTCGATTGAAAGCGGGTCAGGCGCTCCGCATCATCAACACGCATGGCCACCAGGTGGTCGATTTCTGGGCCATCATCGATGGGCATCTGAGTGAGTACAGCGGCATGGAGCAGTGCCGTGCTACCTGGCTGAATGTGTGTCCGCGGGTGGGAGAGCATCTGTATTCGAATCGGCGACGGCCGATCATGACGCTCGAGGAAGATACCTCGCCGGGCCGCCACGATTCGCTGATGGCGCCCTGTGACAACGAGCGCTATGGGCTTCTCGGCTGTACCGAATACCACGACAACTGCAAGGACAACTTCCACGCCGCCTTGCTCGAACTCGGCTACAGCGTGCCGTTCACGCCCGGTTCGCTGAACCTCTTCATGAACATTCCGTGGCAGCCCGACGGCAGCCTGTCCTTCGACCCACCCTTGTCCAAGCCCGGCGACCACGTACTGTGGCGTGCGCAAATCGATTGCATCGCCGTCATGTCGTGTTGCCCGCAAGACATTCTTGCCATCAACAACAGGAACACCGTCGAGGCGCACTACGAGATCGTGGACTGACGGACGGCCGTTTGCAGGGCTTGCGGCGGGCACCGCTCCCTGCATCGAAGCTACGCCTTATTTTCGCGGGAGTATCTTGACGAAGTCCAGGGCGAGTCCAACCCACTCGGTCAGTGACGTGTCGTCGCAATCGACAGCGTCGACGAAGATCATTCCGTTCATGCGGCGCCCGCCCATTTCCATCGGCTTCGCGCCTGGCCGCTGCAGCGCTTCGGCTGCGTGGTCCTTGCCGACCCGGAACATGAACCTGCCGGAGCCACCCTTCGGAATGTCGGCACCGCCGATCATGTTTCCGGGCAGCAGGAAGCAGGTGCCGCCCATCATCCGCTTCTCGTCGAGCCTACCGTCAAGCGCCGCTCTTCGCCCGATCCTGTTCTGGCCAGTGCACCTGTATCCTCTGCGGTGGAGTCAAGGTGACGCTGCAAGTGCCGCTAGTCTGTCGAGAACCGGAGGGCCGTCCTGTCGGCGAACCAGGTTGACTTGCCGTATGGCGTCGAAGTTCCGGCACTCAGGCGTCACGCATCTGCAACTGGCCTTTGCTATTGTTTGAAACCATGTGCGAGCAGAAAGCCCCATCAAGATGACTCCGCTCCGCGCGCGAAGCCTGTTGGCCGTGCTGCTTGTCTTCGGACAAGTCGCCGGGCTGTTGCATGGGCTGGAGCACATTGGTCAGGATCGATCAGATCCGTTTGCGGTGGCCGCAAACGCGTCCGGGCTGTCGGCAGGTGAGTGGGCAGGCGCGACTCACGCCGATCACGTAGAGCATGCAAATCACGCTGAGCATGCGAAACACGCCACGCACGCGGAACACGTCGAATCCGACGAGCATGTCGATGTGCTCTGCGGTTTCTGTCTGCTTGCGAGCGCTGGCATCGCACTGGTCGACACAGCATCGGCTGTGCCGCACCAGCGGGACCTCCGCGGTCATCGCAGCCTCCTTGCGTACGAGGACGCGCCGTCCGATCAGGCGGCGTACTCGTATTGGGCCCGTGGGCCGCCCGCAGCACTTTCCTGACGACGACGACGGCGAACCGACTTCGCCTCTTCCCCTTCGCCTGCAAACCTTTCGGGTGCGGCGATCATCTGGAAAGTTAAAAAAACATGAACCGACCACTTTACGTGAGTATCGTGCTGATGCTCTGTCCTCTCACGTCCTTGAACGCTCAGACCGTTCGCGAGCACGGTGCCCATGAGCATGGCGCCGCGTCGCTGTCCATCGCCCTCGACGGGTCTCGTATCTATATCGACCTCGACAGTCCTGCCTACAACGTGTTGGGTTTCGAGCACGCGCCTTCATCGACGGCTCAGCAGGATGTGCTCGATGCGGCGCGGCTCGCGCTCGAGTCAGGTTCGTCGTTCGTATTCGATTCCGCCGCCGAGTGTTCGCTCGAGAGTGCGGAGATCATGTTCGAACTCGCCGGGGAGTCCGACCACGAAGCCGAACACGAGCATGAAGCATCGCATTCGGATGAGTCCGACCACGATGATGAAATCGCACACGCGGATGAGTCGGAGCACGAGCATGAAGCGTCGCATTCGGATGAGTCCGACCACGATGATGAGACCGCACACGCGGATGAGTCGGAGCACGAGCATGAAGCATCGCATGCAGATGAGTCCGACCACGATGACGAAGCCGCACACACGGATGAAACGGAGCATGAAAACGAGCATGAATCGGCACACTCGGATGAGTCCGAGCATGGCGACGAAGGTGCGCACTCCGATGTCGAGGCAATGTACGTCTACCAGTGTGAGCGCGCCGAGTCGCTTGAACGAATCACCACGAGCCTGTTCGAAACGTTCGGGAGCTTCGAGGATATCGATGTGCAGCTGATCGGCCCGGGTGGGCAGACTGGCCTCGAACTGAATGCAGAGCAGACGGTCATGGATATTGGCGCCGTCCGCTGAAAATGGGGGCCGATCGCCATGTAGCAGAGTCGGGTCCGGCGATCGAGCTGGAAGATGTAAGGTTTCGCTGGCCGGGCGCGGCAGAGGATGTGCTCGCGATCGATTCGCTCTCCATCTCGCGCGGTGAACGTGTCTTCATGCAAGGCGCATCGGGTTCGGGCAAGAGCACCCTGCTGAGTGTGATCGGCGCAATCGTCGATCCGCGCCGGGGCCGAGTCCATGTTGACGGTGTGCCGCTCGACAGTCTGTCGGGCGGTGCACGAGATATTTTCAGGGCTGACAAGATTGGCTTCATATTCCAGATGTTCAACCTCTTGCCCTTCCTTGGTCTTGTCGACAACGTCCTGTTGCCGTGTCGATTCTCGGCCCGGCGACGCGTGCGCGCTTTATCGCATGGACGCTCGCTCGACGCAGAGGCGCGTCGGCTGCTCTCGACGCTCGGGCTCGATGTCGATGTGCTGGCGGACCGTCCCGTGATCGAGCTCAGTGTCGGGCAGCAGCAGCGTGTCGCCGCTGCCCGCGCGTTGATCGGCAGTCCGCCGGTCGTGGTCGCTGACGAGCCGACGTCGGCGCTGGATGCGGACGCACGCCATGACTTCCTGGCGTTGTTGTTCGAGGAGGTGCAGGCGGTCGATGCGACGCTCGTTCTGGTCAGTCATGATCGTGAACTTGCAGGGGTTTTCGACCGTGTGATCGACTTGAGCGCGATCAATCAGGTACACGATGCCGTCACGTCTGCTCGACCGGGCATGATCCGATGAGACTGTTGAGTCTCGCCTGGGCCAGCTTGCTGAACCGTCGGCTGACAGCGTCGCTCGCGGTTCTCGCCATTGCCATGAGCGTGGCATTGTTACTTTCGGTCGAGCGAATCCGACAGGATGCGCGCACGAGTTTCACCAATACGGTGTCGGGAGTGGATCTCGTCGTCGGTGCGCGCAGCGGCGCTGTACAGCTTCTCCTGTATTCGGTTTTCCGAATAGGCGACGCGACCAACAACGTGTCCTGGGAAAGCTACACGGATCTTGCAGCACGGCCGGAAGTTGCCTGGAGCATTCCTTTCTCGCTAGGCGACTCTCACCGCGGCTTCCGGGTGCTGGGCACCAGCGGCGCTTACTTCGAGCATTATCGCCACGGTGACGGGCGTCAGCTCGAGTTCACGGAGGGTGCGCCGTTCGATGATGTCTTTGACGCCGTGCTGGGAAGCGAGGTTGCCCGCACGCTCGGCTATGTTCTCGATGATCCTCTGGTCGTCGCTCACGGCACGGGCAAGGTCGGTCTGGTCGAACACGACGATCAGCCGTTCCGGGTAGCCGGTATCCTTGGCGCGACAGGAACGCCGGTCGATGCCACCGTGCATGTGAGTCTCGCGGGTATCGAGGCGATGCATGCCGACTGGCAGCGTGGCGCAAAGATCCCCGGGCAAAGTACCGATCCTGACGAACTTCGCTCCCGTGAGCTCGAGCCGCGTGCGGTAACCGCCTTCCTGCTGGGCCTGAAGTCACGCCCCTCGGTTTTTCGTGTACAGCGGGCGATCAACGAATATCGGGATGAACCCTTGCTTGCCGTACTGCCCGGGGTTGCACTTCAGGAACTCTGGAGCCTGGTGGGCGTGGCTGAGAAAGCGCTGTTGATCGTCTCGGCTTGCGTCGTGGCCGCCGGCCTTGTCAATCTGGTTTCCGTATTGTTTGCCGGGCTTGAAGAACGTCGCCGCGAGATCGCCATACTGCGAGCCTCCGGTGCTCGACCACAACAGGTGTTCCTCCTCCTCAGTGCCGAGGCAGCGTTGCTCGGACTCGGCGGTATCATCATGGGGCTTGTGTTGCATTATTGCGCCTTGTTCGGCGCAGGCTGGTGGCTCGAGCGAAGTTTCGGTCTCGCGGTCACCGGGGGCCTGCCCGGTGCGCGCGAGTGGGCCATGCTCGGACTGATATTCACCTCTGCTGTTCTGGCTGGTTGCCTGCCCGCCTGGCGGGCCTATCGCCGTTCACTGGCCGATGGCATGACGATTCGCCTCTGAGCGAGTCGATACGATCTGACTGGAGATTTTCATGAAGCGACGTACCCTGATCATCGCTGTTCCCCTGGTCGCAGCACTCGCCATGCTCGGCGCCATTGCGGCGACCAGCGGTCAGTCGAGTCGCGACGAGCCGGTGCTTGACGCTGAGGCGCTCGATCTCGGCTGGGAGGATCTGGTGCCCGCCGACTTCGTGCCAGCAGAGGACCCGCTCCGCTCGATGACACCGGAGGAGGTCGACAAGCTGTTCGATGGCAGCGATGAGTCGCAGCGGCAGTTGGCGGAAATCGACGAAAAGCTGAGCTATGCGCCGGTCGATGAAGGACTCGACGGCAAGCTGGTCACGTTGCCCGGTTACGTCGTACCGCTCGAATTCGATGGTCAGACGCAACTCGAGGAATTTCTGCTGGTGCCTTACTACGGCGCCTGCATCCACACGCCGCCGCCGCCAGCCAACCAGATCGTCATGGCCTCCGTCGCGCAGCCGGTGGAAATCGCCGATACCTATGTACCGGTGGTCCTGCGCGGCATTCTCCGCACTGAAAACACCACGAGCGCGCTCGCCGAGACTGGCTACAGCATGGAAGTAATCGCGGTCGAGGCGTACGAACCCTGAACCCTGAGGGCGTGTTTGCCTGTACTTTATTTTCCGAGTGTGTTCATGATGCCAACCGCTACACTGCTGGCCGAAGGGGCGGCCGCCTCTCGAATCGCTGGAGAAGACAGACATGAGAACGCCCCGAAAGACAGCAGAGCGAACATCCCTCCTGCTTGGCTCGGTGGTCTTCGCCGCCACGCTTGCACTCGGCGCTTGCGGTAGCGATGACGATGATGACTCGAACATGGGTGAATCGACCGTCGGCGAGACGAATGGAGCCGATGATGCCGATGGTGAAGATGGAGGTGACGGCACAGACGGGGCCGATCAGACATCGATGCCGGCACCCGGGACTGATGGTGACGATATGGACCTGTCGCCCGTGAGTTATGCGTTCCCGTTGACCGTCGAGGAGGAGATTCCTGCCCCGACGGGCGCGGATGGCGCGAGCGGTGAGGCTGATCTCGTCTTCGATCCTGCAACTCGCGGCATGAGTGGCAGCATCATCACGGACGGGCTGACTGGAGTGCCGACCATGGCGCACATTCATGAGCAGCCGGCGGGGGAGATGACGGGGCCAGTCATAGTCGCATTCGTGCCGGACGGCACGGGTACGGGATTCGTTCTCGGGGACGACGTCATTCTTACCGAAGAGCAAGCGGAATCACTCGAGACTGGCTTGCTCTACGTCAACGTACATACCGATCTCAATCAAGCGGGTGAGATTCGCGGTCAGATTGTCGAGCCAGATCCCGACACCCCGGTAAATTGAGTTGGAGGGCGGGAGCCGCGTGCCAGCTGTGCGGCTCTTGCCTCGTCGGTGGAAATAGTCGTTCAAATCTCGAACTGCACGGTGGATTTTGCGGACTGATGCGCGCTTTCATCTATCCCGCGCAGTGGGAGTAGCTCGGGGACAGGCGCTTTGATAGGGTCGTCGGGAACATTCCGATGTTGCAAGACGAACGTCAGGGATTCAGTAGATAAAAGGATGTAGTCGATGAGAAGCCCAGCGAGTACGGGGCGATTTGCCCCTCATCTGATCATGGCGACGATTTTGTTCCCGGCCCTGGGTCTGGTCTTGGGCAGCACCGCAGCGTTCGCGCACTACGACCTCGTCGACAATGAGATATCGGCTGTCGTTGGATCGCAGGCGTCGAGCAATACGCTCGATCCCACCAGCGAGCATGTCGATATCGATATTGCGCCGACCCTGGCGGAAGAGGCAGCACTTCTCGAACGGGTCGAGCGTGAGCGTCTCGGCGTAATCCGAGGAACAGTACCGTTCGCCTGGAACGCGGTGCCAGACCGCCCCTGGTTGTCAACGCCGACACAGATGAACAGGGAACTGCGGACGACGATCCCGTGAACGAGTCGGCAACCGATCCGGCACAACTCGGTCGTTGGGAGCCTCTGCAGGACTGGCCAGTCATCGGTGTCTTTGCTTCACTGCTGCCCGACGGTCGCGTGCTGACATTCGATTCCGTAGGAGACGAACCGGCCAGTAGCTCGGACGATCACACCTTCACGCGTGCCGCGACCTGGGATCCGCTGACGGATACGCATGTTCGGGTGGACACGGACACGGGTTACAACCTGTTTTGCGCAGGCTTTGCCACGCTCGAGGATGGCCGGTTGTTTCTGGCCGGGGGCAACGCCAACGCGGCACTCGACGGCCTGGTCGAAACCCATACCTTCAACCCCGTGTCGGATACCTGGGCTTTGGGTCAGCGCATGGACTATCCCCGCTGGTATCCTGCGGTGACGCCGCTCGCGGATGGCGACATGTTGATCTCGGGTGGGGGCTTTGCCGTCTCGGAAGTGCGCGAAGTCGATGGCGCCATACGTCAACTGAGCACCGCGGCGTCGAATGTCTGGAACAACCGGAATTATCCGTGGCTGCAATTGGCGCCGGACGGTCGAGTGGCTTTTCTCGGACCGGCGACGCGACTCGGCTACGTGGACACCGACGGCACCGGCGCCTTTCAGGCGACCGTGCAACGCGAGCCTTCGGTACGAAACTACGGTAGTTACGCCTTGTACGACATTGGCAAGGTCATGGTCGCCGGCGGAGGCTTTCAGTCGTCGTTCACTGACCAGCGTGCGACTCATCTGATCGATCTTGGCGGCGATAGCGTGACGCCTAGCGGATCGATGAACAATCGTCGCCGACAACACAATCTCACCGTCCTCGCTAACTCACCGTCCTCGCTGATGGCTCGGTACTCGCCACCGGTGGGTTTGCGTCCAATGAAGGTCTGATCGACTTGCAGGCATCCGTGTTCGAGGCAGAGTTGTGGAGCCCGTTAACGGGCCAGTGGCAAGCACTCGCCGAAGAGGATCGTGCCCGGCAATACCACTCGAGTGCGCTGTTGCTGCCGGACGGCCGGGTACTGTCGGCTGGTGGAGGAGTCTGTGCCGAGTGTCAGCGTGATGGCTACCTGCAGAAGAACGGTCAAGTCTTCACCCCGCCGTATCTGTTCAACCAGGACGGTTCGGGAAGCCTGGCCGATCGACCCGTCATTGCTTCCGTGCCCGCCGAACTCGGCCTCGATCAACCGTTCGTGGTGACGTCGACCGAAGCCGCCGAGATCAGCAAGGTAGCGATGGTGCGAACCGGATCGGTCACACATTCGCAGAACATGGAGCAGCGCTATATTCCGCTGAACTTCTCGATCTCGGGGAACGAACTGACTGTGCAGTCACCCGGGAATTCGGACATTGCACCACCGGGTCACTATCTTCTGTTCATCATCGATCAGAACGGCGTGCCATCGGTCGCGAAGATCGTCAACTTGCGCAGCCAGCTAGCGTTACCTGTGTTTGCCGTCGACGCCGTCAACGTTGCCGCTGCCGGTATCGCCACGCAGTCCTCGACCAGACCGGGTGCCGACGCGTTTCTGGCCATCGATGGAATTGCCGATGGCGACGTATCAAACGGCAGTGTTTCTCAGAGTGAAGTTGAAGTGCAACCCTGGTGGGAGCTTGATCTTGGCGAGGTTCTACCCGTTCAGCAGATTGTCATCAATGGTCGCAGTGACTGTTGCACCGATGCTCTGTCGAACTTCCATGTCCTCGTATCGGCGACACCGTTTACCTCAGGGGTACTGGCCAATACGCTGGCGCAGCCAAACATCAGTGACTTCCATGTGTCAGGCAGTGCACTCGAGCTGCTGCTCGATGTCGAGCGCCCCGCTCGCTACATCCGGATTCAGCTTGCCGGACAGAACGCGCTTGAACTCGCTGAAGTGCAGATTCTGGTCGACAGCATGGGCCAGGATGGCGTTTGTGGTTCACCGCGCGTCGACCCGGCCGTCGACGCTGGCGTGCACGTCTGGAAGGAATGCGACGGCGGTCCCTGGTCGCTGATGCTGACCGGTCCGACCGACACGGGCTCGGTACGAGCGACTGGCAAGATCACCTCTGAACTGGGTCTTGCCAGCGTGACTCCGCGCTCGCTCGAGTCATCAGACAAGCTTGACGTCAGTCGATCCACTGCGTACCGACTTCAACCTGACCACCGGCAACCCGTGGAACGACCGGTTCGAATTTACAGTGCAAGCCGGAGACTCGCTCTGTCTTGGACTCGATGAGATAACGTCCGGGCAACAGCTCCATATCGGGCCTTGTCGCATACCGGCAGGCGCTGGTCCCGTCGATCCCGTGAGCTTGCAGAGTTGTGAATTCAGCGGGCCCGATTGCTCGGCGCCGGTTGTCGATCCGACCAACGACAAGGCGCTCGTGACGTGGGTGGATTGCGACGGTGTCCTGCACCTGCTCGGTGCGGGCGCTCTTGACTTCGCCCGCTACAGCGGTCACGTGTACGCAAGCACGGCCTTTACCGATGTCGCGACTCGCTCCTTCGAGAGTTCCGACACGCTCGTCAGTCTCAGTGATGCGGATATCTTTTTCAACATGGGCATGGGGGGTGGCTACACCGACGAGCTACTGCTCACGTCAGCGGGTGATACCGATCTTTGCGTGGAAATCAACAGCGCCTCGGGCGATACCTTGTTGCTGGCGGGTTCTGATCGTACCCTGGTCACATCACCGTTCAATCCGCGAACACTCGCGCCCTGCGTACCACCGAGCGGGGGCTCTGATTGCGGTAGTCCGACAATTGATACGGCGATCGACTCGGCACTGTTCATCTGGAAGAACTGCGATGGTATCTGGTCGGTCCTGCTGACTGGCGAGCGTGATGGTGGTGGTGTGGCCAGTGTGATGGGCAGTATCGACTCGAGTGAAGGTTTCCTGTCGGTATCACCGAAAGGCCTCGAGAGTTCGGACAGCTTGTCGACGTCGCTGACCCTGCCGCTGGAATTTGCCATGAAGACAATCAACCCATGGCGTGATGACTTCGACTTTGCCGTGCAGTCCGGTGCGAGCCTGTGCGTGAATATCGCGAGTATCGATTCCGGCGTGGACATTCTCGCCGGACCCGACCGGACTCCGGTAGGTACGTCGTTCAATCCGGAGACTTATGCGGCTTGTCCCTGAATCGGTGAGCTCACTTACTTACTTGGGTACGGCGGTCAGATTCCCCGCTGCTGCTGCTTCTGCATCAGCGGCAAGACAGTTCGGGTGCCCGAAGCCGTTTTCGGTGTCGAAGATGATGTTGTCGGGGCGCTGCGGATCGCCGCTGACGCCGGCGGTGACGTTATCCAGCATGAGCCCGGCGCGAACTTCCCACGCCACCATGTGATCCCGGCATGAGGTGTCGCCGCTGACACCCACGCCGCCGGTGCGATCACCACTTTGCGCGTAAAGTGCAAGGCCACCACCGAAGACGTTGATGCCACCGATGCGAATGCCGACGAGGGGGTCTCGTCGGGTGCCAAAACGACGAGAGCTGCCTTTGTAGGCACGGCTGGCGTCGACCGGGTTACTGTGCTGCAGGCCGTACAGACTGCCGCCGGGCTGTACCGCGGCCCAGAGGTTGGCGCTCGATAGTGCAAGGCCTGCATTGCTGCCACCGTCATTGTTTCCCAGGCTCAGCGAATTCGCCGTGTTTGCTTTCTGCGCAGAGATGATCCGGCTGGCAAGCCATTGTGACTGCAGGTTGTCCTGGCCGGTGGAGGCGATGGCACAAATGGTTCCTTCCGCAGCTACCAGCGTGCCCCACATCTGGTTGTCGAGCGGCAAGCCAGGGTTGTCGGCGGTGACCTTGTGATTGGCGGCCACAAGTGCATCACGGAAAGACGCATGATCAGGTAGATGGGCGCAAATGCCGGGCCGTCGTTCGCTCTTCTCGTTCGAATCAGCGTTCACGACCGTGCTGACAAGGACGGTGGAGGCCAGCAGTGCAGTTGTTGTTAGAGGTAGCAGTACGCGTTTGCAGGTGTGCATTGTTTCACGGGTTCCCGAATGTTGAGTTGTCAGATCCAGCGCCTGGTTGGCGGTTGGATGGGCGAACAGGACTCGACTCATCCTTGATCGGGCAAGCCCGCGGAAGCGACTGCGAATCCCGGTGTCAGAGTAGGCAAACACGATTGGAAATTCGACTGACTGAATGGCCTGTCCGAATGGCCTGGCCGTTTGGTCAGGCTGAAGGGCCAGTCTTTATGGGCTGATCAGATCGACCATGCAGAAGCAGTCAGCGCGTTCGAGGCACTGACTGTGCGAGGCCCCAAATCGTACAGAGCTTGCAATACCGGGCGGAGTGACTCGCCGTGTTCGCTCAGCCGGTAACGCCTGCTGGCCCCGATCGTCTCGATTTCGATCAGCCCGAGATCACCTAGCTCGCGCAAGCGCTGGTATAACATTTTTTCGCTCAGGGCGGGGGTTGCACTACGCATTTCACCGTAGCGCATCGGTGCCTGTTTCAGGTGGGCAAGGATGACGGTTTTCCATTCGCCACCGAACCGATTGAGCGTCAGTTCGACAGCGCAACCGAACATCGCAGGATCTCCAGCAATCTGCAACAGTGGTTTAGGTGAAGCGGCCAAGCCGTTGCTCGATTCACCGCACTGCCTGCATTACGAACTGTCGCGTTGTGAGGAGGAGCCGACTGCCTTCATCGTTCGGTTGCACTGGACGTCCACGAAAGAACACCTTGAGAGCTTTCGTGGCAGTGACCACTTCAAGGCATTCTTTGCGAAGATTCGTACCTTTGTCGATAATATCGATGAGATGCGCCACTACGCCGTGCTCGACTCGCGTGACGGCTGAGGAGTGCACCGGGCCCTCTGCCGTGTTCGATGACGTATTGAACCCGTCGCCTGTCGACCCGTATGTCGACTCGAATCCCGGTGCGAAATGTAAGCCGAACGCAAGCGCGATCAGTGCAAGAAGAAGCAGAGAGGCATGGCGAGCAAGTGAAGGTCCACAGGCGGCGAGGGGGAAGCCAGAGAGCAGCGATCGCGAGCATCAGGCTCACGATCTATGCGACTTAGCTGTTCATTCAGGGTCTTGCAGCACCTCCGCTTGCGGCTCGAAGGCGAACCACGCGAAGGCGAAGTGCACGCCGAGGTCGATCACGTCGAGCGACTTGCCAGTCAGTTCGCCGTCGATTGCCCGTCCGAACGGATCCCAGCGACTGCCGGTCTGTTCGTCGTGAACCATCAATGTGTCATCGTCGGGGTTGGATTCGACCGTAAATGTCAGTGTGCGGCCATCGACACGTCTGTCGAAACCTGCTGCTGCGGGTATGGCGCGCGAGTCGGCTATGGCGGCCTGGTCGAGTGCGGAGAGCGCGTTTGTTGCGGCGAAGACCGTGACCGGACGGCCGTCGATATCGATGTTGATGACGGGTTCGTCGCTCAATCGTGACAGGGTGATCAGACGCGATGCAGGTTCACCCGGCAGTGCCAGTACACGCTCCATTGGAGGCAGTCGCGGATCGGTCGGGCTGTCGAACAGGAATGGCTCGCTGTCTATCCGGTCATAACCACGATAGGGATTGCTTCCGTAGGATCGGCCAAAGCCGGTCTCGCGTGACAGCACCTCGACATCCGGGAAGGCGTTGCGCACCGTACGCCAGGCGACGATGCTGGAAGGTCGCCGCTCGAGCACCACATCGGTGTACTCACCGACGATGCCTCGCCCGGTGAACTGTTGCCACCAGCTTTCGCTCTGTCGGTCGTACATGACCAGATCGCTGCGTCTGAGTCTGCCGGTCGTGCCGAAGTCGAGCCGTTGTCCGTCGACGTTGCGTTCGAACACGATAGTTGCGTTGCAAAGCGGGCAGAAAGTCACGGCGACCGGGATGTCAGCGAGCGTGTCGTTGACGATCTCGTGAAACATCAGGATCTGCAGGGGATACGCTCGCGTCTCCTCCCCGATTGTCAGCGCGATGACCGGCTCGTCCTCTGCCAGCCAGTCGTTGGCCTCCTCGGGCGACACGAACGTCGGCTTGTCGATCGGGGGAATGCCGTCGCGCATCGGTCCACCGGACAGAATCTCGGAAAATTCGATGCTGCGTCGGGACGAGTCGGTAAGCGGAAACTCGCCGTGTGGAAAGTTCAGATGCTGTGCGGTAGCACTACCGCTGCCGACCATCAGTGCCAAGGTGACTGCGGAGGTGAGTACCCGGGCGATTGCCCAGGCGATTGCCGAAATCCGTACCGGGGTGAGTGGCAAGGTGAAAAGGGGCTGCATGGGCGTGATGGTTTCGGCGTCGCGTTGCCAGGCTTGGAGTCAGATTTCCGAGACGAAGTTCCAGATCAACTCGGATCAGCCCGAGGCAACACGGGGCAACACGGGGCATGCTGCCTTCTGACGTAGACTCGGCTACGAGCAGAGTCTCACCCTGGCGACAGGGCAGGAAGAGGGTGACATGACGCACATAGACGAGAGTGACGCTGGTGCCCTGTTCGAGCCGCTGGCCTTGCCCTGTGGCGTCGTTCTGAAGAATCGTATCGTCAAGTCGGCCATGTCCGATTCTTTGGGTGACGGTCAGGGTGATCCCACCGAGGCGCAGGTGCGGCTCTATGAACGATGGGCGCTGGGGGGTGTCGGCGCTGCGATCATCGGCGAAGTGCAGGGTTCGCCGGCTTTTGCTGAAAAGCCGGGCAATCTGGTCTTGCACGGTCTCTCTCGGCAATCGGCTTTCGAGACGCTCGCTCGGCGAGGGTCTGCCAATGGCGCACAGCTCTGGTTGCAGCTCGGGCATGCTGGTGGCATGGCGCACCCGCCGATCAGCAGGCCCAGGGGCCCCAGCGCCATCGAGATGCCTGACTTGAGCTGCGCGGCATTGACGCTCGAGGAGGTGGAGGATGCTCAGGAGGCGCGCTTTCGTGCCGGAGGACCGGAAAGTCGTCAACGACGCGAATCAACTCGGTAATTCCCTGCGAGAGGATAGTTCGGAAGCACGATGCGAGGCGATAGAGTTGACTACCGCGCCGCTTCGCGCCGGTACCGATGTCGTCGCCCAGGCAACCCTTGGCGGCTTTTCCCGATCACGGTGAATGGTCTGACCATGCCGCCGCGTTGCTCGAGGCGAAGGATCACCTGTGCCGGGTCGCCCGCATTACCGCCCGGGAGATCGGGCGGCTGGTGCAAGCGGGCATCGGAACGCTGTCTGCGCTCGCCGATAGCGCGGCGCGAGGCTGAACTCGACGATCTGCTCAGGCATGACGTTTTCGTCGATCTCTACGCGATCGTCACGCACGGCCTGCAGGTCGGTGAGCCACGCTACTCCATCAAGAATGTCGAACGCCTTATCGTCCGACGCGCGCATCCGACGTGGCGTCAGGTGGCGACTCGGTCGTGGTCTATGATCTGTGGCGCGAGGCGCATGCCCTTGGCGAGGACACGGTCGACGCGATGTTGTCACTCGACCAGAGCTGCCTGGTTATTCAAGGACCACCGGGTGCCGGAAAGTCCTACACCGTTGCGCGCATCATCGCCGCGTTGATCGCCAAAGGACAGCGCGTCGGCATCGCCAGCAACAGTCATGCGGCGATCGGCAATCTGCTGTCGAGTACGATCAAGGTGTGTACGGACGGCAGCACACGGCCGGTCACGCTCGATGACATGCTGTTCGTCGCACCCTGCAACGCACAGTTTGCTCGCCTCGTGGAAGCGTTCGGCCCGAGCGCGCGCGTGGGGAGCGTGGATCGCTTTCAAGGGCAGGGGGCGCCGATCGTGTTCCTGAGTCTCTGTGCGAGTGACGCAAGCGCGGCTCCTCGGGGCCCGGGTTTCCTGTTCGATCGAAGTCGCCTGAACGTCGCCGTGTCGAGGGCGCAGACCTTGTGTGCACTGGTCGGTCACCCGCGCCTTGCAGTCCGGGGCTGTCGTGTGTAGCAGGCTTTTCTGGCTAGATTATGCTTTGTTCTGGCCATCAAGGCTATAATAACAACTTATCTGGCCACATGAAGAACAAGGTGATGCAGATCAATATTCTGGATGCCAAGAATCGGTTGTCCGAACTCATTCAGTCGGTACTTGCAGGTGAGGAGATCGTCATTGCCAAGCGTGGGAATCCCGTTGTCAGGCTCGTGCCGTATGTGAATCCTGACCACGAACAAGAGCAACACGCAGTGACGCACATCAGTACGTGGCTACGTGAAAACCCATTGCCGAATCATTTGAAGCGAAGTCACGACGATATCGAAAAGTCCATCCGTGCTCAACGGGAGTCGTGGGATTGATTTATCTCGACAGTTGCATACTTGTCTACGCCATCGAGAGCGATCCGATGTTCGGTAGACGGGTGATAGAGGCACTGGATTCAAATGCCTCAATCGAATTCGCCATTTCGTCACTGGTCAAACTCGAATGCCTGGTAAAGCCTTTTGGTTCTGCGAATCTCGCTCTTCAGCGATATTACGAAGCCGCGTTCGATACCTTGTTGCTTTTGCCAATGACTGACGAAATATTTGTCAGTGCGGCTCAACTCCGAGCGAGGTTCAATCTTCGTACACCGGATGCTCTGCACCTGAGCTGCGCCCAGCACCACCGATGCTCCTCGCTTTGGACGAACGACAACAGGATGGTTGAAGCCGGACACGGATTGGCTTTCAACATTGTGAAGGACCAGGATTAGTCAGGACTGACGAACCATGTCAACCGCCATACTCAAGGACAAGACCATGCGTGACCGAGTCGAGATTGTCGAGGTATCGCCTCGCGATGGCATCCAGAATGAGCAGACGATCCTCTCGACCAGCGACAAACTCGAGTTGATCCGTCGCGCTGTGGCCGCCGGCGCGCGCCGCTTCGAGGCAACCAGCTTCGTCAATCCGAAGCGCGTGCCGCAGATGGCGGATGCTGACGCGGTCGCCGCTGCGCTGCCCGAACTGCTGGCGGCAGTACCCGGTGTCGTCGCCCAGGGTCTGGCGCTGAATCCGCAGGGCTACGCTCGCTGTGTCTCCGCCGGTCTTGACGAGGTCAATTATGCGATTGTCGCGACCGATGCCTTCAGCCTCAGGAATCAGGGCGTCACTACCGCGGACGGCATTGATGCACTTGCCGACGTGTTTGCCGGGCGACGTGCGGGCACGCCGATCGCCATCACGATAGCGGCATCGTTCGGCTGCCCTTTCGAGGGTGAGGTGTCGCTGTCACGACTGATGTCGGTGGTCGAGCGCTGTGGCCGTCTCGAGCCGTTTGAAATTGCCCTCGCCGACACCATCGGTGTAGCGGCCCCCCCGATGGTGACAGAGCGTGTGCGCGCGGTCCGGGCGATGTTCCCCGAGCTGCCGGTGCGGCTGCACCTCCACGACACGAGAAACACCGGTCTTGCCAACGCCTGGGCCGGGCTCGATGCAGGGGTGTCAAGTCTTGACGCGAGTCTCGGTGGAATTGGTGGATGCCCCTTCGCACCGAACGCAACCGGTAACATACCCACCGAGGACCTCGTCTGGATGCTCGAACGCAGCGGGGTCGACACAGGGATGGATCTGGCGGCTTGTATCGAGACGTCACACTGGCTCGAAGGGGTGCTGGGCAAACCGGTACCCGGCATGCTCGGCAAGGCAGGCGGCTTTCCGATCCGTGTTCCGGCAATGTGATCTCGACGCTGAGCCCGCCAATATCGCGTTGACAGACCACTGCCCCTGACTCGGTTTCCCCGACCACCAACCCCTGACTCAGCTTATTCCTGACTCAGTCTGGACCCGACTCAGCCTTCCTCGGCGTCATGCGCATGCAGGATTTTGACGCGAACCGCTTCGGGCATGCCGGCGATGTCTACCAGCACCTTGCCGTCGTGCACTTTGATCACATGACTTGCATCGATACTCACCACGCCGGCATTCTCGATGTACACGACGATATAGTCGTTCTCGACGCTTTGCACAGCGCCGAATGGCGGTTCGCCCTCGGTAGCAAAGACTTCCTGCTCTACCTGCGGTTTCTCCTCGAACATGGCACACCCTCTCGACACGTGCGGTGTCACGGCCTCCCTGTCCGCTTGACCCGACGGAACCTGAACCTGAGGTTTAGAGACTGCACGATAGTGCGTGACTCCGCAAGGTCGTGCCCGTGAGCCCCCGGTTCAGGTCTGCCTTACGACAGGACTTTTCTCAGGTCACTGTGTGTTCAGCGGGTTGCTCAAGTCGTCTCCGCCGACTCTGCCTGTTCGGCTTCGCTGGCGATCTGACGCAGAGCCTGCTCGAAGCTCTCCGCAGGCTGCGCTCCGGAGAGCAGGTGGCGGTCTTCGATGACGATAGCCGGCACGGAGTGAATCCCGCGGCTCGTGAAGTACTGCTGGCGCTCGCGAACTTCATCCGTGAACGTGTCACTCGCGAGGACTGCATGTGCGCGTACTTCGTCGAGCCCGGCCTGAAGAGCGCAGGCAAGCAGTACGGCGTGATCGGCCATCGGTTCTGAACGGGTGTGACAGGCCTCGAGCAATGCCCGCTTCAGATTCGCTTGTGTGCCGGGTGCTCCCTCGGTCTCGGCCAGATACAACAGGCGATGCGCATCGAAGGTATTCCAGATACGCCCCCGCCCGTCCGGGTTAAAGGTGAAACCGACCTCATCGCCGCGCTGACTGATGGTGTTCCGGATATCCGCTTGCTGTGCAGGCGTCGATCCGTACTTCTGGGTCAGATGCTCGCTGATGTCCTGACCCTCCGGGCCCATCTGTGGATTCAGCTCGAAGGGCTGGAAGCGCACCTCGGCGGTGATCTCGTCCTGCACCCTGGCGAGTGCTTGTTCAAAGCCGCCGAGTCCGACAGCACACCATGGACAGGAGACGTCCGAGACAAAGTCTATCTTTAGTTTACGGGTCAGTTTCCGGGTCATGATCGGCTACTCCCTGTTACGGCCGTGGACTCGCCGAGAGCATGGGGGTCAGGACCCTCATTGCAATGATCCTCAGCGGTGCGTCAACAGCGGTGCGTCAACCTGATTTCGACTTGCCGAGCCCGTCGCTGTCACGTTCAAGCATTACTGTACCGATTCGCGGAATAGCGCCGTCTCGTCGGGCTGGCACCGATTTCGCATCGTCGTCTGTATCTCGACCACGCGCTGGCTCAGCCATCGTGCGCCCGGCTGCGGTGTCGTATGTGCCGATGATCAAGAACTCGGGTTTGATGGCCGAAGGGGACGGATTCAGTCGTGTCATGGCGAAGAACAAGTCGATAGCCAGAGGTGCAAGCGTGCGACATCGTCGCGTGCAGGGGCACGAGCGGAAGCCGCTCCTGTGAAGGACGCTAAGCTGTCCCGGAGGTTTGCGGCGTTGTGGTCGGCATTCGACTACGCCTTCTGGCGACTGCTCAAGGCCATGCCGAGCATGCTGTTGATCGTCGTCACGACTTTCGTCCTCCTCCGACTGGCATCCGGCAATGCGACCGACGCTCTGCTCGGCGATACCCGCGGGGCTGACCCGGCGCTGGTCGCGCAGTTGAGCGCACAGTTCGGACTGGATCAGTCGTTGCTGACGCAGTTCCATCGATATGTCGTCCGGCTGGTTCAGTTCGACTTCGGTTGGTCATTTGCTCACGAGAGGCCGGTCGCGGAGGTGTTGCACGAGCGGCTGGGAACGACCCTGCTGCTGGCGAGCGGCGCCCTGTTTCTCGCCTTCACCCTCGGCAGCACCCTCGGTACGCTGGCAGCGCGCCGGGCGGGATCGTTCCTTGATCACGCCGTCAAGGCGTTTGGCTTCGTGCTCCATGGCATGCCGAGCTACTTCCTAGGCTTGATGCTGATCGCGGTTTTTGCGCTCGAGTTCCACTGGTTGCCGGAAGGCGGTCTCGAGTCGCCGACGCAGCCGGCCACTGGCGTTGCCCATGCACTCGATGTTGGCTGGCATCTGCTCATGCCGATGATGACACTGACCCTGATCTACCTCTCGCACTACGCGCGGCGCATGCGCGCGAGCGTGTCGCAAGTTGAACGCCATGACCATGTCCGTACGGCGCGTGCCAAAGGCGTTGCAGGCGTGCGATTGACGCGCGATCACATCGTGCGCAATGCGCTCTTGCCGATCGTCGCACCCCTTGCCCTGCAATTTTCGATGATGCTCAGCGCTGCGGTCGTGGTCGAGTCGCTGTTCTCCTTGCCGGGACTTGGACAGCTCGCCGTCGAATCGGTCGTGCAACGAGAGCTGCACACACTGATGGCCGTCATTTTCCTGTGTGCGTTGCTCGTCATCGGCGTGCGCTTCTGGATCGATGTGCTGCATGCAGCGCTCGACCGACGGATCAAGCACCGATGAGTGTGGCTTCCGCTGCGCTGTTCTCGACCGAGCTCAGGCAGGTGCGTTCGTTCTGGCGACGCTTCAGACACCGCCCGACTGCCGCGCTCGGGCTGATCATGTTCACTGTAATCGCGGTCATGGCCCTGTGCGCCGACATGGTTGCACCGGGCGATCCGCTGGCTGCGTCGGGGGCCCTTCTGAGTGCGCCGTTCGAAGTCGATGCCTTTCCCCTCGGTACCGACCTGCAGGGTCGTGACCTGCTCGCCGGTCTCTTTCACGGCGCGCGCACCTCGCTTGCCGTCGGCGCATTGGCGACCTTCGTCGGATTGTCCATCGGCGTGTTGCTCGGGCTGCTCTCGGGTTTGTCCGGTGGCTGGGTGGATGCCGTTCTGGAGCGGCTTATCGAAGCCATCAGGTTTGCGCCCGATTTCATGCTGCTGCTGGCGATGGTGGCGGTTTTCGGTCACTCCGTGCAGACGATCGCGCTCGCCGTAGGCTTCATTTCGTGGACCGAGACGGCCCATCGTGTGCGCGCCAGGACCATTGCCTTGCGCGAATCCGAGTTTGTCGAAGCTGTCCGCAACCTGGGCGCCAGCAAGGCGACGCTCCTGATCGAGGAGATCTTGCCGAACGTCTTGCCACCGGTGATTGTCTCGGCACCGATGCTCATGGCCGTGGCGATTCTGCTCGAAAGCGCACTCGCGTTTCTCGGCCTCGGTGATCCGGATCACGTCAGCTGGGGGGCCATGCTGGGTGCCAGTCGAGTCTCGCTGCACGAGGCCTGGTTCGTTGCGCTCATTCCGGGGATGGCCATCATGATTGCCGCCGTTTCGCTCACGCTCATTGGCGATGGCTTGAAGTTGGCGTTGGGCCGCGCCCAGGGCAAAGCGTGAGTGCTGCCCGGCCGTTGCCAGACTCGACGCCTGCGATCCAGGCGGTGCCGGGCAAGCTCGAGCAAGTCAATGCGCGCTCGAAGGTATTGGAAATTCGCTCGCTGGAAATCTCGCTGCCGGCGGGTGCTGAACGCAAGCGTGCGGTCATCGATCTCGATCTGGATGTGCACGAGGGAGAGATTGTCTGTCTTGTCGGAGAAAGCGGATCGGGAAAGTCCCTGACCGGCGACGCGATCATGCGCCTGCTGAGCGGCGGTGTGCGCATCACCGGTGGTTCGATACGCCTGGATGGAGAAGACTTGCTCGGCGCATCCGAAGAACGCATCCGTGCCCTGCGTGGCGAGAGCATGGGCATGATCTTCCAGAACCCGATGACCGCTCTGAACCCGCAACAGAGCATTGGCTGGCAGATCGATGAAGTACTGCGGCTGCACACGACGCTTATGCGTGCGGAGCGCCGCTCCCGTGCACTCGACATTCTTCACCAGGTGCATCTGCCCGATCCGGCTGCCGTGCTCGATGACTGTCCACACCGGCTTTCCGCAGGCCAGCGGCAACGCGTCATGATCGCGATGGCGCTGGTGCTTCATCCGCGCCTGATCATTGCCGACGAGCCGACGACGGCGCTCGATGTGAGCGCGCAGCGCGAGATACTCGAGCTGATGCGTGGTATCCGGCGCGCGCACGACACCGGCATTCTCTACGTTACGCACGACTTCGGTGTGGTCGCCGAGATTGCCGACCGGGTGATGGTGCTTCGCCACGGTGAGTGTGTTGAGGAGGGTGGTGTGCACGAGGTTCTCGATTCGCCCAGCCATCGCCACACCCGTGAATTGATTGCGGCGGTGCCCTCGATGACACCGCCGAGTCCTCGCGTGCATCCGGACGCGCCGGTGGTGCTCGAGGTACACGGGCTGTGCAAGAGCTTCACGCGATATGGGCTCGTGCCGGGACGAATCGTCTCGAAAGTCGATGCCGTCAAGGACGTTCAGTTCGTATTGCGGGCCGGCGAGACACTCGGCATCGTCGGTGAGAGTGGTTCGGGCAAGAGCACCGTCTCACGTTGTGTGACCCGCCTGCAGTCGGCGGACGCCGGCAGCGTCATGCTCAAGCGCCGGGACCTCAGGCAACAGCGTGATTTGCTGAATGCAAGCCCCAAGCTGCTGCGCGTCATGCGTCAGCATATCCAGCTCATCTATCAGAATCCGATGAGCGCGATGAACCTGCGCAGAAGCGTGCTCGATCTTGTCGCGCAGGGGCCGCGAATACACGGTGCCAGTCGATCAGATGCGCAGACGACCGCCCTCGACATGCTCGAACTGGTCGAGCTTGAGCGTTCGGCAGCGTCACGTTTCCTGCACGAATTTCCGGCTGGTGAGCGACAGCGTATCGCCATTGCACGCGCGATGGCACTCAAGCCACGCATTCTTGTTGCCGACGAGCCTGTCTCCGAGCTGGATGTTTCGGTACAGGTCGGCATTCTTGCGCTTCTTGCGCGGCTGCGCGATCAGTTCGGCTTGTCGATCCTGTTCGTGACCCACGATCTGCGCGTAGCCGCGCAGCTTTGCGACCGGATTGCTGTCATGGAGCGCGGCGAAATCGTCGAGATGGGACCAACTGCGGAAGTTTTCGCGCAGCCCGTCCATGACTACACACGCGAACTCATGGCGTCGATTCCAGGTCGCGAGTGGGTGCCACCCTTGCTTTGATACTGATCGTCCCGCGTGTTGGTACCGGCCCGTGCAAGATCGAGAATACCGATGACACTCGTTCGAATGCCAGCGCCCGACAGGCTCCGCCGCGCCGGGCAGTATTCTCCGGTGTCGGCGCGTCATAGGAGGACGGAATGGGGAAGCTATGAGGAAATGGAGCGTAATTTTCGTGAGACAACGTGTCCGGCTGTGGCATCGCCTACTATGCTGAACAGGAGCTTGTGCACTTCGAAAACTGATCGATGAGTGAATTCGGAAAGTCGCGTGCATGATAAAGACGGCTCGGAGTATTCGGACAACGCGGATTGCTGAAGTGATGCTCACACGAAGAGTTCTGCTTTCCCTTTCACTCGGCCTGTGCGCCATCGCGCTGCTCGCCCTGGTGCTTCTGCCCCGCTCGGCGGACGATGATGCGGCGGGGCCTGCTGTCGCCGGCGGAGACATTGCGGCTCGGACAAATGGCGGCGGTGCTGCGAGCGGTAGTGGCAGACGTGAGGGCGGTCGCGGCGGTCCGCCGGGCCGTAGCAGGGAAGCGCTCGTGGTTACCGACACGGTTGCTTCGGCCACCAGTGATGAACGGCTGCTCGCTATCGGTGACGGCGATGCCGTTGCCTCGGTCACGGTCGTCCCGCGAGCCAGCGGTGTGCTGAGTGACGTCCTGGTGACTTCGGGCAAGCGTGTCGAGGCGGGCGAACTGCTCGCAACGCTCGACAGTGAAGCCGAAGAGATTGCTCGTGATCTCGCTCGCCGTGAGGTGGACGACGCCGAGGCGGTCAGTCGACGGCTGAAAACACTGGTGCAGTCGAACGCCGGAACCCGGGCTGAGCTCGACGATGCAGACAATGCACTTGCCGCGGCCCGCCTTGCCCTGCGGGATGCCGAGCTGAAGCTCACCCGACGCAATGTGCTGGCGCCGATTGCCGGTGTCGTCGGCATCGTGCCGGTCGAGGAGGGTGACTATGTCGCAGCCGGAACCGAGATAGTGACCATCGACGATCGCTCGACGCTTGTCGTCGATTTTCGTGTGCCCGAGAGGTTTGCGAACGACGTGCAGATCGGCCAATCTTTCGAAGCTGGCTCGTTCGCACTACCAGGCGTTGCACTGACGGGTGAAATCAGCGCCATCGGCAGCCGGATCGAACGCGATAGCCGCACACTCGCGGTACGCGGTGTTCTCGACAACGCCCGTGATCGGCTGCGGCCGGGAATGTCCTTCTCGGTCACGCTACGTTTCGCTGGCGAGAGTCGACCGGCCGTCGATCCGCTGGCTGTGCAATGGGATTCGCAAGGGTCCTTCGTCTGGCTCGTTGCCGAGGGCAAGGCGCAGCGCACACCGATACGCATCGTCCGGCGCGACCCGGAGCGCGTCCTGGTCGAGGCGTCGCTCGCGCCCGGTGATACGGTCGTCACCGAAGGGGTCATGTCACTGCGCGAAGGTGCCGCCGTCAGAGAATCGGGTGATAGCGGCCCGGGCGGCTCCCCGGGCGGCTCCCCGGGCGGTTCGTCGGGCAATTCGCGTGGCGAGGCAACGGCGGGCGAGAAGGACGGCTCACGGGGCGGCACCTGATGAGCCTGCCGTTGGCGGGCGCAAGCGACGCGGGGTCGGTCGGAGGCACGGCCCTGTTCGTCCGGCGCCCGGTTCTCGCGCTGGTGGCGAGTCTGCTGGTGGTCGTTGCAGGCGTCGCGGCGTTGCTTGGTATCGAGGTTCGCGAGCTACCCGCCGTGGACAGCCCGGTGATCACCGTCTCGACCGACTATGCAGGCGCTGCACCGGAAACCATCGACAGGGAAATCACGGCCAACATCGAATCGGCAGCCGGGCGCGTACCCGGTGTGCGTTCGATTTCCTCATCGTCCGCGTTCGGTCGCAGTCGGGTCACGGTCGAGTTTGCCGAGACCACCGATCTGGATGTCGCAGCGTCGGATCTCAGAGACGCGGTCAGTCGAATCTCGCGCGACCTTCCCGACGGCATCGATGATCCGCGCATCGTCAAGGCCGACGCGGATGCGCAGCCGGTACTGCGCATGGCCGTCACCTCTGCACAGCGAAGCAGCGAGGAGCTGACGCTGATTGTCGAGAATCGGATCGTCGATCGCTTCACCGCCATCGCAGGTGTTGCTGATGTGCAGGTCTATGGTGATCGGGAGCAAGTGTTCCGCATCGATGTCGAACAGACCCGTCTGGCGAGTCGCGGGCTGTCGATTGCTGATCTGGCCAATGCACTCTCAAGCGCGGCTTTCGATGCGCCAGCGGGTTCGCTGGCAAGCAACACGCAGGATCTTGCCGTGCGCGCGAGCGCGAATGTGCGCAGTGTCGAGGCGATCGGTGCCTTGCCGATCACGGCGCATGCGCGAATCGAGGACGTCGCGTCGATCACGCTCGGAGCAGACCGGGGGGCGAGTGTGCTCCGGGCAAACGGACGTACCGGCATCGGCCTCGGTATCGTGCGTCAGGCGGGTTCGAGCACACTCGACATCTCGGCGGATGTTCGCGAAGTGGTTGCCGGAATGGATGCACTCCTGCCAGACGATATCGACATTCGGGTGACCAGTGACGATGCGACGTTCATCCGCGGCTCGATTCGTGAGGTGCTGATTTCGCTCGGGCTTGCCATCGGCATCGTCGTCGCCGTCATCTTCCTGTTCCTGCTGGACTGGCGTGCCACGCTGATTCCCGCCATCACCTTGCCGGTGGCCCTGGTCGGCACGGTGGCGGGGGTCTGGGCTGCCGGGTTCTCGATCAACATCCTGACGTTGCTCGCACTCGTTCTCGCCACCGGCATGGTCGTCGACGACGCCATCGTCGTGCTCGAGAATATCGTGCGACGCCGCAGGCAGGGACTCGGCCGCCGTGCCGCAGCGGTCATCGGAACCCGGGAAGTCTTCTTCGCGGTGATCACGACGACGGCGACGCTCGCGACGGTGTTCGTGCCCTTGTCCTTCCTCCCCGGCAAGGCCGGTGGCCTCTTTCGCGAGTTCGGTTTCACACTGGCGATCGCGGTTCTCCTGTCGTCGTTCGTTGCGCTGTCGTTGTGTCCGATGCTCGCCTCGCGGCTGTTGCGTGGGGACTCGGAATTGCGGCCTTCGTCGGAAAGTGAGGGAAGCTCGAGCGATCGTGCGTGGCCTGGTCTGTCGTTCGGTTTCATCGGCCGTCTGGGCCATGCGGCTGCGCGATTGTATGAAAGGGTTCTTGCCCGCTTGCTCGCTGTACCCCTGTTGGTTCTCGGTGGCGTGGCGTTATTTGCGGCGCTCGCCTGGTTCGTCTATGGCGAGCTCGACGAGGAGCTCTTGCCGCGTGAGGATCGCGCGGTCGTGTTGATGCGCGTGTCGGCGCCGCAGGGCGTGAGTATCGACTACACGGCTGCGCAGTTGGGACGCATCGAGACCCTTGCCGAGCGTTTCGTCGAGCGGGGCGAGGTCGTGAACGTGTTCTCCATCGCGGGACGTGGCGGTGCGAACAGGGGTTTCGTGGTCATGACCTTGGCACCCTGGGAGGCGCGCGAGCGAAACCAGGATGACATCGTCAGCGAGCTCAACGCGGGACTGCGCGGCATTCCCGGCGTCCGCGCGTTCGCGATCCAGCCGAACAGTCTCGGCATTCGCGGTGCGGGTACGGGCCTCAGTGTGGCGCTCACCGGCGACTCGTACGAGGAACTGGCGAGCGCGGCCGAGACGCTGAAGGACACGCTCGAGCAAGAACCTGCATTCGGTCGGGTGAGCGTCTCCTACGATACGAGTCAGCCGCAACTCACGATCGACATCGATCGCGAACGGGCCGCCGATCTCGGTGTCTCCATCGACGGTCTGGCAGCGACCCTGCAGGCCGTGCTCGATGGTCGCGAGATCGGTGAAGTCTTTGTCAACGATCGAAGTGTGGCGGTCAAGATCGTCAGCTCGACTCAACCGGTGGATGATCCGGGGGATCTCGCCAACCTCTTTCTGAAATCTGACGACGGTCGCTTCGTGCCGATGTCCTCGATCGCCACACTCAGCGAGAGTGCCGTGTCGCCCAGTCTCGGCAGAGAGCAACGTCTGCGTGCGGTAACGGTCTCGGCGAGCCTGAGTCCGGAGCTTGCCCTGCGTGAGGCGCTCGACCGGGTCGAGGCGCTCGCCCCTGAGCTCTTGCCCGAGGGCGCTCGACTGATCCCGCTGGCCGAGGCGGCGACGCTCGATGAGACTTCGAGCGGGCTTGCCCTGACCTTCGCCTTCGCACTGGTGGTGGTCTTGCTGGTGCTCGCCGCGCAGTTCGAGAGTTTCCTCAGCGCGCTGATCATCATGGTGACGGTGCCCTTCGGCCTGGCGAGTGCCGTGTTTGCGCTCTACCTGACCGGGACCAGCCTGAACATCTACAGTCAGATCGGCCTGGTCCTGCTGGTCGGCATCATGGCGAAGAACGGCATTCTCGTGGTCGAGTTCGCCAATCAGCTTCGTGATCGTGGCATGAGTGCGCGCGATGCGGCCTATGGCGCGGCCGTGCGACGCCTCCGGCCGGTCACCATGACCGTGATATCGACTGTCCTGGGTGGTGTTCCCCTGGTGCTTGCCTCGGGTGCCGGCGCCGAGGCACGAATTGCCCTGGGTAGCGTCATCGTCGGCGGGCTCGGCATCGCCACGGTATTCACGCTGTTTCTGACCCCTGTCGCCTTCAGCCTGCTGGCCGGACTCTCCGCGCCCCGTGCAAGTGAAGCGGCGCGTCTCGAGAGCGAGCTCGCCGCGCACCGAAGCTGATGCAGGCTTGTCGAGCCTGGCGGCAGCTGGCAAAGAAAATGCACCGGAAACGCCACCCAACTCGCAATCCGAAGAGCCTTCTCGATGGATCTCTTGTCATTCCTGTTTTCATCGCGAGCTGCGCGCAAGAAAACCCCGGATTCCAGGGAGGCCGATTCGCTCGCCGGTGATGAAGCAGCGCGACGCTGGCGACGCGTCGTCGAGCTGGACCCGACCGACGAGGAAGCGCGCTTGCGCTTGCTCGAGCAGATTCAGACGCTGGGAGACAATGCTGCAACCGCTGCCCAGATCGCCGAGCTCGACGAGATGTTTCCCGATTCCAAAGCCGTGCGGACGGCGGTGGCACGACATTTCTTCCACTCCGGTGACAATGAGCGGGCTTTTGATCGCTGGAGTCGGCTGGACGCGGACTACCCTGATCAGTCCGAATGCCTGAACAATCTTGCCTTCCTGAACATGCGGGCGGGGCGATTCGATGAGGCGCTCGAGCTCGCGGACAGACTGGAACGGGAACACGATGCAGCAGAGCGGGCCGGTCGGATTCGCGCGCGCGTCTTCGATGCGCAGGAGGATTGGCCTTCCGCCATAGCCCAGTGGCGGGTCATTCACAGAGAAAAACCTGACGAGTTGGACGCGTTGCAGCACTTGATCGGAGCCCATTGGAAGCATGGTGATCCCGAACAGGGCCTGGCGACCCTCGATGCTGCCTCGCCTGAACTGCAATCGGCGGAAAGCATGTTGTACTGGCGTGCCCGTTTGCTCGAACGCCTGGACCGTATCGATGAAGCACTGGCTGTCCTCAGCGAACAGATCGACACCGCTTCTGCGTTATCGACCATGCGCCTCATGCATGCCAACCTGCTTTACCGAAGCGGTCGCCTTGATGAAGCCGAACAAGCCTGTGTGAAGATGATCGATGCATCGCCGGACAATATCAAGGCGTTGACGCTGCATGCGCGTATCGCTCAGGCAAGACTGTCTCACGCCCGGGTCGCCTGACAAACGTTGAAGCGCCACTAGCTCGAGCATCGTGCAGCAGTCCAATGACGCCCGAGACCTGACGGTTGGCGAGAACAATGCCGTAGTCGAGAAACACGGGAATCCCCTCGTCAAGGAGCGGCAGCCGGCGATCACTGACTTGCGCGACGAAGCGGATCGTCGCTGGCTACGCGTACTCGAACTCCTTCGTGACGAGCCGACTGCGCTGGCGAGACTGATAGGGAATGCGCTCGAAAGTTCAGACCTGGCTGGCGCCGATCGATACCTGAAACGTCTGCGCCGCTCGCATCCTCCACACCCTGATCTTCATGAATTACAGGCATGGCGAGCCTGTCTTGACGGACGTGCGGAAGCCGCCCTTGAGGCCTGGGGTAAGGCGGTAGGCCTCGGGCGCAGTGACGAGCGATCGATGTTCCGCATCGGCAACCGCCTGCTCGGCTTGTGCAGGCCCGACCTCGCACGCTGTGCCCTGGAACTCGCGGATGACGACGCCAGGGACTCCGGTCTCGGTCGATTGCTTGCGGCAAAGTGCCTTGTCGAGGAGCGGCGCTGGGCAGAGGCGACAATGCTGCTTGAGAGGTTCGAGAGCTTCGGCGCGCAGCGGGGTGCAGCAATGCAGCTCCTGTACCGCTGTTACATGAGTGACTTTCGACACGAGGCCGCAGAGTCATTGTGTCGATCGATGGCGGCGGAAGAGCTACGGGACACAGCCTATCTGCTGGGCAAGGCGCTCTTCAGGCGACACGACTTCGGCGCTGCCATCGACAGCTTTTCCAGCGCAATCGACAACAGCGATCACGGTGACAGCAAGGTGTGGCTGATACGTACCCTCTACGCGATCAGCGAGCACGATGATGCCAGTGCGCAGGCGCAGCTGGTCGCTGCCTTGCCCGACAGTGATCCGATCCTGTCCGCCCGTTGCTGGGAGGCGGCGGGCAGACTGTCGATGGCCGCAGCTTGCTACCGTGAGGCGACGTTGCGCCTCGGAACAAAAGAGGCATGGTTGGCCGCGACCGCGTTTCACTTGAACTATCGAGACTGGGGGGAAGCCTGGCGCTGTGTCCTGGGGGCGCGTCGCGCGGGTGCCTGGAGCCCAGCGCTCGATCCGATCCGTCGTCGACTGCGTGCTGCATTCCGGGCAACGGGTGTTCGCGCACCACGGCTTGCGCGGTGGCGCGACACCTTCGATTTTAGATCCAGCGAGCGCATGGTGAGCGGCATTGTCGATCGTGTGCTGGCCAACCCACCTTTACGACGAAGGGCGTCTGTCGGCAAGCCGCGCAAGACCGTCATTGTCATCAATTCGCTCGGTCCCGGTGGTGCGGAGCGGCAGGCCGTCAATCTCGCCAACGGACTGGTGACGCAATACGAGCGTGAGCAACGAGATGACGCCATCGAGCTTCTTTGCACCTACCTGAGCCGCCGCGATCAGGATTGCTTCTATCTGTCGCAACTCGACAGTCGTGTACGGGTGGCCGAGTACTTCGATCGTTCGCGGGTTCTCGAGCCACGGGATATCCCGGAGCTTGCAGCCTACGAGGATCTGCTGGAACACATTCAACCCCCCTCTCGGCTGCAGCTGCTGTTGCAACTGGCCGAGCGGTTGATCGAACTCGAACCCGGTGTCGTGCACGGCTGGCTCGACGAGACGTTCATCAACGTTGCGCTGGTCTGTCGCATGCTGGGTATCGAGACTGTTCTGGGACGATGGGGCAGCATGCCGCCCGGGGTCAGCCGTACCGTGTCCGAACGCGAGCGCAGCAACATCGACTATCTGCAACATGCCTATCGTGAGATTGCACGCTTGCCGCGGGTATCCTATTCGTCGAATTCGCGGCAGACAGCTGATGCCTACGCTGCACTCCTCGCGCTTCCGCCGTCTGATGTCGAGGTTGTCTATAACGGTATCGATGCCGGCAAGCTCGCGGAGGACGTGCGTCTTGCGGGGGATCTGCGGGCGACTCTTGCGATTCCTGCCGAGGCGCCTGTCGTTGGTACCGTCTTTCGAATGACGGAGGAGAAACGCCCGTTCATGTGGCTCGAGGCGGCGGCCGCGCTGTGTGCGACGCACCCCGATGCACACTTCATCATCGTCGGCACCGGGCCGCTCGAGGGGCGCATGCAGGAGCAGGCCGTTGCACTCGGGCTGGACCATGTCCACTTCGTCGGCAAACGTGCGGATGTCGGCGCCTACCTGACACTCATGGACGTCTTCCTGCTGACGTCCCGCGTGGAAGGCGTATCGAATGCGGTGGTCGAAGCGCAACTCTGCGGCTGCCCGGTGGTGGCGGCTGATGTCGGCGGCCTGTCGGAGGCGATTCTCGACGGATCTACCGGCATCTTGCTGGACGAACCGAGCGCAGGTGACTTTGCCGATGCGGTACGCGCACTGCTCGACACACCAATCCGACTTGCCAGACTCGCCGCCGAGGCGCGTGTTTTCGCACAGCGCAAATTTTCTGTCGATACCATGGTGTCTCGGTATCGGCAGCTGTTCGGAGACGAAGCGGCCTTTGTGCTGGACGTCGTACCAGCCGATGAGCCATTGCAACTCGACGATGTTTCAGACTCCCGACAACTCTGCCGATAGCAGAACGTCGAGTGATCCCTTCGCGAACCGTGAATACCCGTTGGTGAATAGCCCTGTAGCCCTTTCGGCGCGATCGGCCAGAGCATGGGTTGCGGCACTGTCTCTGCCGCTCGCCGGATGCAGCCCGGTGCCGGCAGACGATGCTGCGCAGCTGATCGAGAGTGCGGTACCGCCCGTACCGGCGGCCAATGTCTGGCATCCCGGGCCCGGGACGAGCTGGCAGTGGCAGCTCGTCGGCCCGATCGACACAAGCTTCGACGTCGACATGTATGACGTTGATCTGTTCGATACGAGCGCTGACGTCATCGACGCATTGCATGCCGAAGGTCGGATCGTCATCTGCTATTTCAGTGCCGGTACCCTGGAGGAATGGCGCGTGGATGTCTCGCTCATTCCGGATGCGCTGATCGGCAAGGCGAGTGTCTGGCCGAGAGAGTACTGGCTCGACATTCGTGACATCGAGGGACTTGCCCCGGTGATGAGTGCAAGACTCGACGTGGCGGCAGCAAAGGGCTGCGACGGAGTGGAGCCCGACAATGTCGATGCCTATATCAACGACAGTGGATTTCCGCTCGCGGAGACCGACCAGCTGCGCTTCAACAGGTGGCTGGCAAACGAGTCTCACGAGCGCGCCTTGTCGGTCGGCCTGAAGAACGATGTCGATCAAGTACGTGAGCTCGAGCCCTACTTCGACTGGGCGTTGAATGAACGCTGCCATGAGCTGGGCGAGTGCGGCAGTCTGTCGCCATTCATCGCCGCCGGCAAAGCGGTATTCGGGGTCGAGTACCACGGTGATCCAGCCGTTTTCTGCCCCGAGCTGAATTCGCTCGACTATGACTGGCTCTTCAAGTCGATAACCCTCGACAGCGAGCGGCTGTCGTGTCGATGACGGCGAGAGAAGGCAGGCATCAACGTGATATGGACGCGCCCCCTGCGGGTGAGTCTGTCCAATCACGGTGATGCACCACCGGGACCTCGCGCCCTCGGGACGTGCTGCCAGCCAGGCGTCGTCGATATAACCGTAGCGATCCTCGAAAGTTCCGAACCTTCGGGTCGCTAACACGTGTTGACGGTCCACGCCGCTGGCGTGTTCGCGGTTGCCTCGCCGTCTTCGGATGCCGGGTGCCGTCCCTCTACTGTGAGATTGCACATGACACTCAAAAGCTCCCAAGCACCTGTCCTGGTCACGGGTGGCGCTGGCTACATCGGCAGTCATGTGGTCAAGCTGCTCGGTGAGCGCGGTGAAGACGTTGTCGTGCTCGACAACCTCTCGACCGGAAACGCTGACGCCGTCCTGTATGGCGAGCTGGTCGAAGGCGATACCAGCGACACCGCCCTGGTATCGACGTTGCTGGAACGCCATGGCATCGACACAGTCATGCATTTCGCGGCGCATACGATCGTGCCGGAAAGCGTTACGAACCCGCTGAAGTACTACGGCAACAACACCAGCGCAACGCGATCCTTGCTCGAGTGTTGCCAGAGCAAGGGCGTCGACAATGTCATCTTCTCCTCTACTGCGGCGACCTATGGCATCCCGGACGATGCTTCCAGACCCTGTCATGAGGACTTGCCGACCGCACCGATCAATCCCTACGGGATGTCCAAGCTCATGACCGAGCACATGTTGCGGGATCTCAGTGCGGCCTGCGACCTCAAGCATGTGATCCTGCGCTACTTCAATGTGGCGGGTTGTGATCCTGACGGCCGGATCGGACAGTCCACACGCAACGCCACGTTACTCATCAAGGTCGCCTGCGAAGTGGCTGTCGGCAAGCGGGACAGCCTGCAGGTCTTCGGCACCGACTTCCCGACAGCCGACGGTACCGGGGTTCGCGACTACATCCACGTCAGTGATCTTGCCAGTGCGCATCTTGCCGCGCTGGACTATCTGCGCAGCGGTGGTGAATCGACGCTGGTCAACTGCGGCTATGGCCATGGCATCAGTGTGCGTGAAGTAATCGATGCGGTAACGCGTGTGCACGGCAGTGCCATCGATGTGGTCGAACAACCGCGCCGCGCGGGCGATCCGCCGGCGCTCATTGCCGCGGTCGACAAGATTCGTGAAACCCTCGACTGGCAGCCTGTTCACGATGATCTCGACGTCATCGTCAAGACATCGCTCGACTGGGAGAACACCCTTATCGAGCGCGCAAGGCGTGCTGAGAAGGCCGCTTGATGGCGTCCACTCGACACGCGTAATGACATGAATAACGCCGTCCGGTCGTGCGAGCTTCTGGTGTTTGCACTGCTGGTGCCGTTTGCCGGACTCTGGCTGTTCCCGGAAGACCCGCTCGGGCTGAACAGCGGCTTCCCCTGGGCGGCGGCCGGGCCGATCGTGTTCGCGGCGCGCTATGGCGCGGCCTGGGGTCTCGGCTGTGCGCTGCTGGCGGGCGCCGCGATGTTCTATCTCTCTCCCGCCGATCCCGATTCCGTGCTCATCCTGCCCGTCCTCGTGGTCGGCACGATCGTGCTGTGCATCATCGTCGGCGACATCGTCGGCGAAACTCGCCTGCGTCTGCGCCAGAGCGACGCCGAGATCCATTTTCTACGCCGGCGCCTCGAGGAGTTCTCGCGTGACTATCATGTGCTGAAGGTTTCGCATGGTCAGCTCGAGGAGTTCCTGGCAGGTCAGCGCATGAGCCTCAGACAAGCGCTGCAGGAACTCGAATCGGTACTTTCGCATCGTGATGGCGAACTGGAGACGCCGGGCGATGAGCTCATGGCACTGTTTGCACAGTTCTGCTCCGTTCAGGTGGCAGGCTTGTATAGTGCTCGAGATGGCGAGAACGTCGATCCGATCGTGGTTGCCATGCTCGGCACGATGGGTGAGTTGCCCCGGAACGATCCATTGCTGGCACTTGCAGCCGACAGGCATGAACTGGCCAGCCTGAAGCCCGAGGGTGGCGTATCCAATCGGCACGAGGACGAACTCCTGGCCGTCGTGCCTATTGTCGATGCCGTTGGCCATCTGTACGGCGTGCTCGCCGTTCGCGAGATGCATTTCATGGCGTTCCAGCAGCCCAACCTCGATCTCATGGCGTTGCTGGGAGGCTACATCGGCGACATGCTGGCACGTGCGCAAGGTCCCGGCCTGACCGACAGGGAGCGTTTCATGGACGCTCTGGACAATGCGCTCAAATTCGCCCGTGGCAACAATGTGCGCTCATCGTTGTTGTTCGTGGAACTGATCGAGTCCGAGGTGGCTGCGGATATCGCCCGGCATCTAGCGAAGAGCATCCGTGGGCTCGACAGTGCCTGGCTACCCGATAGCGTCGATGGCGAGCACATCGTTGTCATCCTGCTCCCGTTGATGCCAGCCAGCCAGTGCGAGGCCTTTCTGCTGCGGGCGTCGATGTCGGTCGAGGAGACGTTTGGACAAGCGCTCTCGAGTGTGATCCTGTCATTGAGAACAATGACCGTCGGCCGTACCGACACACGCGATAGCTGCCTTGCCTTTCTGCGCAGCGGTGAGGCGGCTGCAAACGATGATCGCAATCCGGATCGTGAGCCGGATCGCGATCCGCATCGCGATTCGGATCGAAATGACGGGTCGGGGGTGGATCATGTGGCGTAGTGTTGCCGGCACGGTGCTGCTGACGGTCGGCGTATTGATCGAGGCAGCGCTCCTGTACTTGCTGAAGGACGGTGCAGATCAGATCTTGTCGACGATCGACTGGCTGGCAATGCACGTTGGTGCAAGCCTGGTTGCGTCGACGGGTATCGTCGTCTTGCTCGGCACCGTCACGGCCGTCGAGAGCACGAAGCTCCGCCCAAGCGAAGCTTTCATCTTCGCGTTTCCAATCTGCCTGTTCCTGCCATTCGTCGGTGCGCCGGGCCTCGCGGTGGCGCTCCTCCACGGTGCAGCAGCCTCGGCCCGAAGGCACCGGGGAGCGGATCGGTGGCAGCTGACGGGATTGTCTCCCCTGCCAGACCAGACGCCGGCAGAGCGAGTTGCCGGCGTGCTCGACACCCGTGGCTTTACCGAGCAGCTTCGTCATCCGGAAAGTAGTCCGGACTTGTATTACAAGGTCCTTGCAGCAGGAAACATGCGTGCTTCGCTCTCGGTGACGACTCTCAAGCGAGCCGTCGAGCATCACGATGAACGCATCCGGCTGACGGCCTATCAGACACTGGACCGACAGGTCTCTCTTCTGAACGGGGAGATTCAGAGGCTCGAGGCCGAGGCTGCCGACGTGACCTGCGAGCTTGCCGGTCGGGTCTGGTCGCGGATTGCCAGCAGCTACCATGAGTTGTTGACACTCGAACAGGACGAGCCCGTTGCGCGTCGGCAACTGCTCGACAAGGCCGCGACCGCGGCGACCCGGGCGACGGAGCTTCTCCCTCATGACCGGAGCGTTTACCTGATTCTCGGGCAAGTGCGACTGATGCAGGGTGACGCTGCGGGCGCGACGACGGCGCTTGAGCGATCGATGGAACTCGGCATGTCGGAGCAGAAGGTGGTTCCGTATCTTGCCCAGGCTGCGTTCGAGCGCCGCGAGTTCGGTCGGGTAGCGACACTCCTCTGCAGGCTCGACGATGCCATCAAGGCCTATCCGCCGCTCCAGCATGTCGCGCGGTACTGGGCGTGAAACGCTCGCCGCGCTATTGCCCGGATGCGCATGCCGATGTCTGCCTGCTGCTGGAGGGCACGTATCCGTACATTCGCGGCGGCGTCTCGACCTGGGTTCGTCAGCTCATCGAAGGCATGCCGGATGTGCGCTTCTCGATCATCTTCCTCGGTTCACGTGCGGCCGACTACGACGAACCCGCTTACACCTTGCCTGACAACCTGGTGCACCTCGAACTCCATTTCCTGCTAGGTGCAGACGAGGTGAACCAGAGTGGTAGCCCTGCCGACGCCGAGCCGGCACAGCTCGATGCCAGGGTCCCGTGGTGGCGCCGCGGTCAGGTAAGCGCACGACGATTTGCCAGCAACGACGAACTCCATTCGTCACTCGCCGTAACGGATGGCGCCCTGGACAGTGCTGTCACGGCGGGCTTTACCGATCTGATGACCGGGCCTGCGCGCATTACCGACAAGGATCTGCGTCGCAGCCGTCTTTCCTGGGAAACCATTCGCTCTAAGTACGGTGAAGCGCCACTTGGGGTCGATTTCAATCACTACTTCTGGACGGTTCGGGGCATGCATGCACCCTTGTTCGTTCTCGCCGATATCGTCAGATACCGCCCGCAGGCGGATCTCTACCATGCCGTCTCGACCGGCTATGCCGGGTTTCTCGGCGCGATGCTGCAACGCGAAACCGGCAAGCCCTACCTGATTTCAGAACACGGCATCTACACCAAGGAACGCGAGCTCGATCTGGCGCAGGTCGACTGGATACCGGCCGATCCGGAGCCGTACCGGGTCGGAATCAACGATGGCATGAGTCACTTGAGAAACACCTGGATTCGCTTCTTCCGCTCTCTCGGTCGGATGTCATACAGCAAGGCGGACCGCATATTCACGCTTTACGAGGGGAATCGCCTTCGGCAGATCGAGGATGGAGCGCCAGCAGAAAAGATCGAGATCATCCCGAACGGAGTCGATGTACAACGTTTTCGCGTCCATCGGCGCGCGCCGGATGCCGCGGTGCCCCCGGTACTCGCGTTGATCGGTCGAGTGGTTCCCATCAAGGACATCAAGACCTTCATTCGCGCCATGCGTATTGTTCGGTCTGTCATTCCCGAGGCGGAAGGGTGGCTGATAGGGCCTGAGGACGAAGCGCCGGTCTACACCGAGGAGTGCAAGTCGCTCGCACGGAGTCTCGATCTCGACAGTGCGGTGAAGTTTCTCGGCTTCCGGAAGCCTGAGGAGATCTTTCCGCAGATCGGCTTGTCCGTGTTGACGTCGGTCTCCGAAGGTCAACCGCTGGTGTTGCTCGAAGGGTTTGCCACGGGTATTCCTGCGCTGGCGACCGATGTTGGCAGCTGCACGGACCTGGTACACGGCATCACACCCGAAGACCGGGCACTCGGTTGTGCCGGTGCCGTCGTGCCGATCGCCAACCCGGCCCGATTCGCCGCGGCGGCGGTCGCGTTGCTGAGCGATCGCTCGGTCTGGGAAAGCGCACGAGATGCTGCCATCGCGCGCGTCGAGGCTCACTACGACGATACCGGCATGATCGAGCGCTACCGCATGGCCTATGCGAATGTCGGGCTTCGAGCCGCGACGGACAAGGCGGCCTGAGTCGATGGCGGGTATCGGTTTCGAACTGAGAAAATTTCTCGAAGAGGACACGTTCAGCGGTTCGCTGAAGGCCTACGGCTTTGCCGGAGTGATCGGTGCCGGACCGTGGGTGCTGTCGATCCTCGGGGTCATGCTGATCGGCCTGGTCGCTCTGTGGCGCCCGGACGGCGGTCTCGAGGTGCGGCAGTTCACGACGTCGGTCACCTGGATCATGGGGTCGTCGCTGGTACTGACCGGTCTCCTGCAACTGGTCTTCACGCGTTTCATTGCCGACCGCTTGTATGAAGGGCATGACCATCTCGTCGTGCCGAACCTGTTCGGTGCGATGCTCCTGACGACGCTTGTCAGCGGGGGGCTAGGGTGCGGTCTCGCGCTGACCCTGTTCCACGAGAGTTTCGTTTCGGAGCTGCTCCTGCTGGCGAATTTCGTCACCTTGTCGAATATCTGGATCGTGCTGATATTCGTGGCCGGGCTGAAGCGCTTCAAGCTGATCCTCTGCGCGTTCGCTGCAGGCTACGGCGCAACGGTCGGATTGTCCATCCTGTTGATGGAGTACGGTCTGGCCGGACTGCTGCTCGGCCTGCTGCTGGGCCATGCGCTCCTGCTGTTCCTGATGCTGGGGGTCGTGCTACCGCACTATCCCGTGCGAAAGATGCTGGCCATGAACTTTCTGGAGCGTCGGCAGATCTTCCCGGTGCTGATCTTCATCGGCCTGTTCTACAACCTTGGCATCTGGATCGACAAGATCATCATCTGGCTCGATCCGGGGACCTCTGAAGCGGTCTATGGTCCGCTGCGCGCATCGCTCATCTACGACTTGCCCATTTTCCTTGCCTACCTGAGCATCATCCCGGGCATGGCCGTCTTCCTGCTGCGTATCGAGACCGACTTTGCCGAAGCGTATGAAGGATTCTTCGACGCGGTGCGTGGTGGTGCGACCCTGCAGCGCATCGAGAAGCTCGGGGGTGAGATGGTCGTCGCGGTTCGCGAAGGTCTGTTTCAGATCATCCGTGTGCAGGGCGTTACCGTATTGCTGCTCTATCTGGCAGGGCCCAGTCTCATCGAGTTTCTCGGTATTTCCGCAAAATATGTTCATCTGTTCTACATCGATCTGGTGGCGGTCGGTGCACAGGTGCTGGTGCTTGCCATCCTCAACGTCCTTTTCTATCTCGACAAGCTGCGCCAGGCCTGTCTGCTTACCCTGACCCTGTTTCTCACCAACGCCTCCTTCACCTTGATCACCTTGCAGCTCGGTCCCGTCTGGTATGGCTATGGATTCGGCTTGTCGATGACCCTGACCGCACTGTATGGACTGATGATGTTGTCGAGCGAGCTCAACGACATCGAGTTCCGGACCTTCATGCGCGGGCGTGAAGCAAAACCTCGTCCGCCGGCCGAGCTGACCGATGCCCAAGCCTCATGAAGCGGCTGCCGCAGCGTGCCGCCGCCGTATCTTGCCGCAGCATGAGCATGAATGCGCCTGCCCGTCGGGCGACTTGCTGCGGGCTTGCCTGTCGAGCCGCCGTATGCGTCGGTCGGGCCGTCCTGCTCTCGGCATTCGCCTGGTGCCTGGTGTCGAGCGCTGGCGCGAGAGCCGCCGTGTCTGCCTTCGAGGGTCGGAGCACGGCGTTCTACTACGGCAGCCAACCCCCGGAAGGTCTGCTGTCGCAGTTCGACCGACTGGTGCTGGAACCTGACAACGTCACGCCGGATGAACTCCAGGCACTGCGTGCAAGCGGCGCAGCGCCTTTCGCCTACCTGAGCATCGGTGAGCTGGGCGAGCACCGGCGTGACATCGACACGGTCGAACCCGAATGGGTGCTCGGCCTCAACCCTGTCTGGAACAGCCGCATCATGAATCTCGGCAGTGACGGCTGGCAGAATTTTCTCCTCGAGCGTGTCGACACGCTGGTGGACGCGGGCTACGTCGGGCTCTTTCTCGACACGATGGACAGCTACCGGATGACCGCCGACTCCGACGCCGCGCTGCAGCGCCAGGAAGAGGCACTGGTTGCGCTTGTCAGTCTGCTGGCGAAGCGTCATCCCGGTCTCCGGCTGATCGCCAACCGGGGGTTCGAGGTGCTCGAGCAGGTCGCACCCTACCTGGAGGCCGTCGCCGCCGAATCACTCTACGCGTCGTGGAACAACGCGACAGGCGAGTATGTCGCCGTACCGCCTCGGGCACGCGAATGGCTGCTCGGCAGGCTTCGTGAGGCTCGCCATGCATTCGGTCTCGACGTCATTGTCATCGACTATCTCCCGCCGAATCGCCGGGATGAAGCGCGCCAGCTTGCCGAGCAGATCGCCGCGCTGGATTTCATTCCCTGGGTGAGCACGCCGGCATTCGACTACGTCGGTGTGGGTGCTTTCGAGGCGATGCCGCGGGAAATCCTCATGCTCTATGACAGTCGCAGCGACGAGGCGCAGGAGTCGTCTCGAGTACACAAGCTGCTGGCGACGCCGCTCGAGTACCTTGGCTATGTACCTGTCTATCACGATGTTGCCCGGGAAACACTGCCGGCCGGTGAACTGGTCGGTCGATTCGCAGGTGTCGTCAGCTGGATCGATGAGCCGCGGCCGTATCCCGCGCTCGCCCGGTGGATGGAGCGCCAGTTCGAGTCCGGTCTGCCGATGGCGCTGTTCGGTTCACCGGGCGTCGGGGTCACGCCTGCGCTTGCAGCGTGGATGGGCGTGCGTGTGACGCCGGGAATCGATCCGGATACCGCTCGTGTGCGCAAGCGTGACGCGCTGATCGGCAATGAGAGAGAACTGCCCCTGCGTGTCGACGGCTTCAATTTCAGCGCACGAAGCGTCGATCCGGAAAACACCGTGCACCTGCGCTATGGCGATGCCTTCGGACGCATCGCTGATTTCGTCGTCACCGGCGACTGGGGTGGATACGCACTGAACCCCATGGTCATCTCGGTCGATCTCGACGACACGACGTACTGGCGCATGGAGCCGTTCGCGTTTCTTGTCGAGGCGCTCGATCTGCAGCCGATGCCGATGCCGGATGTGACGACCGAGGCAGGCAACCGGACCTGGTTCGCGCATGTCGACGGGGATGCTCTGCCTTCCTGGGCCGAGATGCCGGGCTCGAAGCTGGGTGCTGAAATCATTCGTGAACGCATCCTCGAGCGGTATCCATTGCCGCATACCGTGTCGATCGTCGAAGGGGAGATCAACGGCGTTGCTGTCTATGCCGACCGACGGGCGCGCATGGTGAAGGTGGCCAGAGAGATCTTCGCATTGCCACAAGTCGAGATCGCTTCACATACGTACAGCCATCCGTTTCGTTGGCGCCGCGTCAGCAAGCAGGATGAGGCCGGTGAGTACAATCTGCCGATTTCGGGCTATGAATACTCGACGAAGCGCGAGGTAGACGGTTCAGCGAACTTCATCGACGAAGTCTTGGCACCAGCCGGCAAGCAGACGCAGGTTTTTCTCTGGAGTGGCGATGCACTGCCGGGCGCGGATGCACTGGCGGCTGCCGAGCGACGCGGACTCGCGAACCTGAATGGCGGCAACACGGTCATCACACGGGCGCGACCCGCCCTGGCTCATGTCACACCGATGGCGCGCACGGTTGGCGACCACGTGCAGGTCTATGCACCGATCATGAACGAGAACGTCTACACCAATGACTGGCTCGGCCCTTATGACGGCTTTCGACGCGTCATCGAGACGCTCGAGATGACGGATCGTCCGCGACGCTTGCGGCCGTTGAATATCTACTACCACTTCTATGCTGGTACCAAGATCGCCTCACTGCGTTCGCTCGAGGATGTCTATGCCTGGTCTGTGACGCAGGATATCAATCCCGTGCACGCAAGCGATTATGCACGGCGAGTGCCGGCGTTTCGTCGCGCCGGGGTCGGACGCTACCTCGATGGTGTCTGGAAGCTCAGCGCACTCGGTGGCATCCGCTCGATTCGGTTGCTCGGCACCGATACCTTTGCAGATCTCGGCAGTGCGACGGGGCTGGCAGGCCAGCGCAGCCTGCACGATGGTGTCTACCTGCACACCGACGGCGCCGACACCGTGCACTTCAGGACCTCGGGCCTTCCGTCCGAATCCTTGCACCTGGTTTCCGCGAACGGCCGGATCGAGGCATGGGATAGCACCGGCGGTCGCTTGAGTTTCCGCGTCCGAGGCCATGTGCCAGTGGTGCTCGAGCTCGGTGGCTCACTCGATACGGCCTGCAACATCGAGAGCGGCGGCGAACGGGTTCGCGGTGAGCGGACCCGTACCGGCAGCTTGCGTTTCGAGTTCATGACCAGGGATACCGGCAATGCCGTCTTCAGCTGCCCAGCATGAGCGTCTCATCAGCCCGGTGAGCCTGGTGCTCATCGCGGCGCTGTTCGTCATAGCGTTTGCGCTACTCGCGCCCGCGCGGCACACCTACCTGTTCGGAGGCCTGGCCGGAAGCGGTTCACGTGGAGGTGTCCAGTCAGTCGATGGCACCGGCTCGGTGTCGGGACGTGTCGACGCGCTTGAAATCGCCTATCTCAAGGCGCACATGGCGCTTGGCGACTTGTCAGACGATGAAGTGGCGGTGGCCATCACACCGCTGCTGCGCGCCGGACGATGGCAAGAGGTTCGAGAGTTGCTCGATGCCTACCCGAACGTGACGCCAACTCCGCATGAACGGCAGAGTATTGCGCTGGAAGTTGCTGCTGCTGCCCTTGTTGACGCGACCGGTACCGACGCGCAAGCCGATCGACAGGCGCTGTTCATCGAAGAGTTCGACAAGCTGATTGCCGATCCGGCGGCAGGCGATGTCGAGACCCTCGCACGGGCCGTCGAGCTGAGCCTGCCGCTCGATGACGCGGGGCAGACTTCGCGGCTGATCGAGCGCATGCTCGAGGAACCACTTGGCGGCGAGTCACTTGAACGACTGGCGCGTACGGCGCTCGCGGTGCAACGACCCGATACCGCACACCGGGTGTTGGCGCGCCTGGCCGAAGAACATCCGGATCGTCGATCACACTGGTTGCAGGAGGCTGCCCGGTGGGCAGAGGCGGCGGGTAGTCACACGGCGGCGATCGACTATCTCGAAAGCCTCGAACGGGATGAGGCGGTTCGGCAAGGCTCCGCGATCGAGCGTCGGCGGACGACGCTGATGATTGCGGCAGGCCGGAACGAGGAAGCAAGAGACAGACTGGAGATACGTGTCGAGCGTGATCCTGACGATACCGAGAGCCGCCTGCAGTTGGCGCAAGTGCTCGAATGGACCGGCAATCCGGTGGCGGCGGCCGATCACTGGCAATGGCTGGTGGCGCAGGCGCCGGATGCCGACAAGCTGCTCGAACTCGCGCGTCTTGCCGAACTCAATCTTGAACCCGGAATCGCCGCGAGAGCGCTCAGGAAACTGGTGATGCTGCAGGTCCCGGACGACATCGTCGTGACCCGGCTGGTGTCTCTCTACGAGCGCGACGGTCGCATGGAGGAGGCCGCCACAGTCTTGCAGGATATCATCGACCGACACGGGAGTAGTCGCCACCGTTTGCGCTCACTTGCCACACTACAACAGCGGCACCTCAATTTTCGTGCGTCCATCGAGGCCTGGGAACAGTTCGCACAGGCGTTTGGTGCCTCGAGTGAGGAGACACTCAGCCGGATGGAATTGCACTGGCGGCTGAACGAGCCCTGGCGTGCCGCGACACTTGCGGCGCGCTTCGACGGCAGTGCCCTGGGAGACGAGGCGACCGACTATCGGCTACGCCTGCTCTCCGAGACCGGCTGGCGCTACCGTCAACCCTGGCTGCATCGTCTGGTCGTGCCGAAAATCGGTCAGATCGAGGACGCTACGGCCAGGGCGCTAGCGGGCAATCGACTTGTCAGCGCATTACAGGACCACTGCAGTGATGGTGAAGCCCTGCAGGCGGCACGACAACTGTGGACCGATACCGCGGAGACAGACTTCGCGCTGGCCGCAATGGAACTCGCACTCGATCAGGATGACCGTGCCGCGCTTGCAGAATTCATGGATGTGGAGCGACAGCCCGAGGCGTTGAGACGGTTGCCGGACTACTGGACTCTGCTTGGTACGGCCAGACGACGCGCTGGTGATCGCACGGCGGCCAGTGCGAGCTACCACCAGGCGCTTGCACTCGACCCGCGTCTGGCGAGCGCAGTGGTCGGCCTGGTGCAGCTGCACCTTGATGGCAGGAACAGGGCAGCGCTGGACACGCTGGTTGGCGACTTCCGGACGACAGCCGAGAGTGATCCGGAAGTCTGGTCGTTTCTGGCGAAAGCCTATCTGGGCTTCCACGATCCGCTGTCCGGCCTGCGCTGGTTGTCACGGCTGATCGGCGGTGGCCGGGCAGATCAGCAGCTGCTGGCTGGCTATGCAAGGGCCCTCGAAGGTCAGGGACTGACGGCTGCCGCAGGTGACTTGCACCGTGTGATGCGTGAGCAGGAGAGGCGGTGGCAGGCGGTGGAATACGTCCTTGCGCCCGCTGGTTCAGACGAGCCCTCGGCACCCTGGCGAGGCGGCGCACAGAAGGCGGGTCTCTGCTTTTCGTAGGAGGTCATGCCGACACGGCGGACAGAAAGGTTCGCGACCAGAGTGGCAAGGCACCGTCGGCGGCTACCTTGATCAGATAGTCGCCGACACTGACAGCACAGGCCGTCAGTAGTGCCAGGCCGTAGCCGAAAGTGATATTCAGCATGTCATCCTGTGCCGAACTGATCGTCATCGAGATCGACAATCAGTTCCTTCGATGAGATCGTCAAGCTGACGCGGAGAACGATTGACAGCATCCTTCAGAGCGCGATCCGACGCCCAGAGCAGAGGCACAGTCCGCCTTGTTGCAGGCGCTTGCGCTTGATGAAGATCTCTTCGAGGCGCAGTTCTTCCTGGCGCGCAATCTTCGTCTGCAGGGCGATCGTGAAGCGGCTGTCAGTCGCTTTCGAATTGCCTCAGCACTGCGTCGAAGCGACTTTCGCAGCTGCGGCCTGCTCGGCGAAGAGTTGCGCGCGCTGGGGCGGAACAAGGAAGCGGAGTATTCCTGGCGCGAAGCGCTCGAACGTATCGACGGCGAGCTCGAAAGACACCCTGACAATGCCGGCGCTCTGGCTCTGTGGACGCAATACGACCGGGGCCTTGTACCGCACGAAGACAATCCGGAATTCGTGATGCTGCTGGCTCGAGGCAAGTCTTGAGTCGTACGGCCCTGTGCGACTCCCGGGTGTCTACGCAGACTTGCGGCGTTGTGCCAGCTGGTCACGCTGCAGACGATTGACGTGTCGGATGAGGACATCCTGATCGGCATCACGGATGTAGTCGAAGTTGACGGACACGGTAGCTACGCCATCCTTCTCGCCGGGCACGACCCGTATGATTCGGCCAACGGCAGCCACTTCCTCATGGTCTGGAATCAACACGATTGCGACTTCGACCATGTCGTCCTCGGAAAGCGTCTCCTTGCTCTCGCAGCGAAGTCCCTGGGCGGAGAGATTGACGGGTACCGGTTTCGGAATCTCCTTCTCCGGGGGGCGATTGGCCGCCTCGCCAGCCAGTGCATCGAGGCGTCGTTCCAGATGGGCGAGATAAGCGGCCACGTCGGGCGAATGATCCTGAATCTGCCGAAACTTAGTCATCATGTGCTGGCGCCCGGGCAACAACTTGTTGGCGGGGCTGAAGTCCAGTCGCCAGCGGGCAAGACTCGCCACGATACGCTTGGTCGCCCCATCATCGAGCTTGCGCAGCGAGAGCAGAATCTCGTCGTCATGACGAAGAAACGAACGTCGGTTTGACTGGCCTTGCATGGTGACCCCGGAATGCCGTCGAATTCAATCCACCGCGATGCAAGAGACGAGCCTGATGACTGCAGACTGCCCTTGCAGGCGGTCATCTCGACATTGGCGAAAAGTCCTGGTTCATGATCGGGAACACTGACATTGACTGTACAGTTAACCTCTGCCGATACTGGCGTTCATCGCCCTGAACAAGAGTGTGCGACAGAGGCCCGTTGACAGGTGACATCAGGACCGGCAGCGTTGAGCAGCAGACATGACGAACATCGAGCGCCACCTTACAGCTGACGACGAGGTGGTCGGCAAACGTCCTCCGTCGCAGGTCATGCGGCTGGCTCGACTGGGTGCCCTGCATCAGTCGAGGCTCTCCTTCATGCGGCAGCTCACCCGGCGGATGCAGACCGAGGGCTGGACTTTTTCCCGTCGCGTCTTCTCGATCGATGCACAGGGAACCGGCCATGCGGTGTTCACTGCCCATACACCGCATCGAGATTATTCACTTGTCGCCTTCGCGCACGATCTGCCGGCGGAACGGCGTTCGGACCGGGTTATCGCTGACGCCTGGGATGCGACGTTCACGTTGTTCGACGGGATACCGGATGACGCCGACATTGCACGCCTCAGTTCCAACGTACCGTTGCAGGAGGCTGGACGCCTGACCGAGAAGGAACTGACGCTGTCGCGTGCCAATCGCTCGGCAAGGGTATGGGAGCATGTCGTCGAGTCGCTGGCCGCGGGGCGGCAACCTGATCGGAGCACGATCGAAAAGGTCGGCTACCTGATGCGCACGACGGCTGTGTACGGGTCTGGCAAGTTCGGCGCTGCCGATCGTGAGGTACTCGCCACGCGCAGCGAGTTTGCTGCGCCCTTTCAGGTGGAGATGCTGACGGTTTACCTGATTCGTGCGTTCGTGCGTGATCTTGTCGAACACATGGCGCGAGTGCACGGCGGTGAGAAAGCGGTGCGCCTGGAGGCAAGTGTCGCCCGATCGATCGGGATCGGTAATTCTACCGGGCTTGGCATGGCCCCATTCATCGTCAATCATCCGCGCTTGTTCGATCACTGGATTGCGGCGCGAGAGGAAGCGCTGGCTCGGGTCCGCGGCCTCAGACGAGCCAGTGTCCGGGACCTGGCCATCTTCGAAGACTTGCTTCTGCGCAGTTGCTTGTCAGCGATGCGGTGGCACACCACGCACCCGTTACAGGCTGCGCGTGTGGTCGAGCTGCGTGCTGATCTCGAGCGGCTCCAGGCCCATGTGCGGACGATCGACCTGCACGGTGACTGGCCGTGGGATCGCCTGTACCGCTGGACCGAGCGGAATCTCGGTCTCGAATGCCAGGAGTGCCTGGTGTCGCTGCTGTTCGAACCGTATGGCGCGCTCGTCGATGAGCTCACGGAACACATGGCCATCGACGCCACGGCTGAACGACCGATCGACGGGTCGATGAGCATCGCTGCCCTGCGGATACTCCTCGAGGAGAATTACCGTTGGGCGCTGTCGCTCGACTGGCGTGGCAGAGCATCCTCTGCGCGCGCCTGGTACGTGTCGGCCGAGAAGCTGGAGCCTCGACTTGGCGAGCGCTTCGAAGAGCTGTTGGAAGCCTATGAGCAGCCGCTCGCGCCTGCGCGTGACGTGCTTTCCCTTCTGAACGCGCTCGTGGCCTGGCCAGAGGCATCGCCGCTGGCGGAATTCCTGCTGCGGCACCCGGAGCATCGGCAGGCGGTCAGGCGGGTACAGGTGGTTGCGCGTGCCCCCTATGCCGAGATACATGACAATACGATCGACGCGGCGATGCTGCCAATAGACATGCTTCGCGCCAAGTTGTCGTTCTTCGGTGCCGTAAGATTCGATCCGCGTTCCGATCGATGGGTGCGCATCTGCCTTTACGGCGACGCCCCCTATCCCGACGAACTCGCCACCGGTGATGCTGATCACTGGCCTTACCCGCCGTGCACGGCGATGGCCTGATTGCGTCCCGGTCATCGTCCGCAGCTCATGAGTGTCCGCATTGTGATGCTCTGCCCACAAGTGTAAGTGGCGTTCTGCCGCTAGCGTGTTCTCTTACCGCTTTCCGAGACACCACACATGACAACCAACAAGCCCCTCATGCGCTTCGCCGTCACCTGCCTCCTCGTTGCGGGCGTCTCGGCCTGTTCCAGTGCGCCGAAGAACGAACCGATGGAAGTTGTTGCCCAGGCACCCGAACCCGCGCCGCTGAAGACTGTCGAGTCGAAGCGAGGCCCGATGGTGACGCTCAAGGACGTGCTCTTCGATTTCGAGGAAGCAACCCTGCGTTCCGAAGCGGACAGCGTGCTTGACCAGACCGCAAAGTACCTGCGCGACAATCCCGGACGAGTCGCGGTCATCGAAGGTCACACCGATCACGTAGGTGAGGAGGACTACAACATGTGGCTCTCCAAGCTGCGCTCGGAAAGCGTGCGTGACGGACTGCTTGCCCGAGGTATCGCGGAAAAGCGCATTCGGGTCTCGGGCTTTGGTGAAAGTCGCCCGGTGGCCGACAACACCACTGCCAAGGGACGGATGTCGAACCGACGTGTGGAAATTGTCTTCCAGCGCGCCAATCAGATCCTCTGACGGGGCCATCAAAAGGCGCTGAATCGGTGATCGGTCAACGTGATATCGACGAGTCCGTCGATATCAGTCTGACCGATCACCAAGGGATGCCCGGCATCATCGATGATGCGCTTGCGTCGGCCGGTCGAATCCGCGATTCTTCTTGGCTCGATCCCTCGAGTGACAATGGAGTATCTCCCCATGGGCACCTATCCCGCCTGGTTCACCGGCTGCATCATCGGCGCCGTTTTCGCACTCGTCATGACGCCCGCCTCGCTGGATATAGGCTTCGGGACGTTCCTTCTGAACCTGATTGCGTTCGGTGCGTTTCTCGCGCCGGTGGTTGTCGCGGTACGCGAGGGAAGCGTCGACGAGGCCTGAAGCAGTGAGTGCGTCAAAGTCGATGTCACTGTGACGCACCACTTCGCCTCGGTCGCCCGACCCGACCCGACCTGCTCAGATCTCGCCGATGGCTTCCAGCGATTCCGGCAGGATCTGGCCACCGTCAACGACGATGGACTGGCCGGTGATGTAGCCTGCTTCGTCTGAGGCGAAGAACAGCGCCGCATTGCCGATGTCTTCGACCGAGCCCAGTCGCTTCAGCGGAATCGAGGCCGCCATCGTGTCGAGGTATTCCTGACCGAGATCCTGCAGGCCTTCGGTATAAATGTTTCCAGGCATCACCGCGTTGATGGTGGTGCCGTACCGCGACAGCTCCATCGCCGCTGTCTTCAGGAAGCCGAGCTGTCCGGCCTTGGACGCCCCGTAGTGTGCCCAGCCGGGGTAACCGGTCACCGGGCCGGTAATCGACGAGGTCAGGATGACTCGCCCCTTGCCGGTCTTCTCGAAGGCCGGAATGCAGGCCTTGACGCACAGAAAGGCACTCTTCAGGTTGGTGGCCATCACCGTGTCCCATTCGTCAGGCGCCATGTCGACGAGCTTGGTCTGTGGGAAGGCGCCGGCATTGGCGCAAAGGATGTCCACGCCACCGAATGCGTTCGTCGTGTGCTCGACCATGGCCTGCACCGAGTCCCAGTCGGAGACATCGCAGACCGTACTGTCGGCGGTACCGCCCGCGGCCACCAGCTCGTCGACTGCGGTTCGTGCCGTACTTTCCTCGCGCGATGCGATCATCACGCGGGCGCCCTGCGCCGCCAGTACGCGCGCGATGCCACGACCGATACCCTTCGAACCGCCAGTAACGATGGCGGCGCGGCCCTTGATTGATGTCAGCATGCCTTGTCTTCTCCTTCAGCCGTTGGTGACGCTTCGGCGACGTTTGAGAATCGTGATGATGGATGAGCCGGTCAGGGCAATCGCGATGACCAGTGCGGAGCCTGCAACCGAGAGGATACCAAGGGTAGGCACCATCGGTGAATAGCCCGACACCATCTTCGCGTAGAGCCATTCAGGCAGGGTAGAGTCGGCGCCGGTCGTGAACAGTGACAGCGGAAAGTTGCCCCAGCTCAACAGGAAGGCGAACAGCGCAGCCGAGACCATGCCGGGTGCGAGCAGAGGCAGCGTGATTTCGCGGAGGATCTGCAGGTGGGTGCAGCCGAGGTCGCGCGCGGCGTCCTCGAGCGCCGGATCGAAGGAGTAGGCGCGGATGGCGATGATCAGCGTGGCGATTGGCGCGATCCAGACCAGATGCGCGACGATGGCCGTCTTCCAGCTCGGCACGATGCCAATGGCGTTGAACCACATCAACAAGGCAAGACCGAGCACCGTCTGCGGGAAGAACACCGGTAATAGCACAAGCTTCTGGAAGAGCGTGCGGTGGCGCCAGCGATAGCGTGCGAAGGCAAGCGCACCGAAGAAGCCGACGAATACCGACACGAGCGTGACGATCAGTGCGATCGCAAGCGATGTCGTGGCGAGGTCGGCAACGGTCGAGCTCTCGAGCGCTTCGCCGTACCATTTGGTCGCGTACCGCTTGATCGGAAAACTCAGGTAGCGTGCCTTCGAGATCGAGGCGAAGCCGACGGCGAAGATCGGCACATAGAGAAGGAACAGGACAAGCAGCGCATAGAGAAAGAGCAGCGATGTTGTCAGTCTGCCGGTGCGCATCAGGCGCCCGCCCGGCCCATGACTCGATCGAGATCGAGCCGTGCGAGTGCATAGGTTGCGAGGATCGCGACAATGACGATAAGGACCATGGAAAGCGCCGATCCCAGCGGCCAGTTCTGTCCGTAAGTGAAGGCGGTCTCGACATCATCGGAGATGACGATGACGGCCTGCCCGCCGAGCAGCTTGGATTCAGCCACGGCGCCTGCTGCAAGCACGAAGGTCAACAAGGAGCCGACGAGGATGCCGGGCGCGGCCAGCGGCAATTCGATTTCCCGGAAGACCTGCCAGCGTGTCGCGCCGAGATCGGCCGCAGCATGACGCGCGTCGGCAGGCACCATCGCGATGCCTTGTGCGAGCGGGAACAGCATGAACGGCAGGTAGACGTAGACGAGCCCGAAGACGATGACAGGGACGTTGTAGAGCAGACCATCGAAGCCCGTACCGGTCCAGGCACGGAGCGTACCTTCGATCATGCCGCCCTTCATCAGCGTGAGCGCCCAGCCGAACAGCCGGATGTTCTCGGAGACGAACAGCGTCACCACGACTGCCACCGTGATGATCAGTGTGAAGCGCGTGAAGACGCGGACCATCGCGAAGGCCAGTGGCCAGCACAGGACGAACAGGATCAAGGTGGTTGCCGCGGCAAGCGCCAGCGACCAGAAAAGGGAGCGCCAGTACCCTTGGGCGACAAATTCACGATAGGCCGAGAAGTCCGGCACATGCATCAAGCTGAAGGACTTCTCCGGCATGACCGAGAACGCGGCAACGACCAGTAGAGGCGCAACGAAGCCGAGGGCCAGCAAGGCGGCCATCGGCAGGGCGTTCAGCAGGCCGAGGCGACTCTCGCGATTACCTGATGACTTGCTCACGCTGGCGTGCTCATGTTGGCGTATTCATGAAGGCGTGCTCATGCCTGTTGTGCTCACGCCCGCCTCACGGTGCGCGCTCGTCGATCAGGTGGCTGTGTTCGAGCGCAAAACCCACGCGCACCCGACCGGCCTGTTCGTGACGAGGCACATCGTTGCTCGTCTCCAGTGCCAGCCGACGACCATTGGCCGCACGGACTTCGACCTGCGTTCGCGAGCCGAGCAGGTACTCTGCCTCGACGGCGCCCTCGATGGCGAAATCCGCCTGTTCACCAGGCTCGAGGAAACGCATGCGCTCGGGCCGCACCATCAAGGTGCCAGCGTCCTCACGCCCGGCGACGAGGCGCTCGTGAACACCCGGCTGCATTGTGAGCCCGTCAAGGCTGCCGGTCGGTTGCTCGTCCCCGCGGGCAATGTCGAAGAGGTTCACGTCGCCCATGAACTCGGCGACGAAACGACTCTTCGGACGCGAATAGATCTCTGCGGCCGGGCCGATCTGTTCGAAGCGACCGGCGCGCAGGATGGCAATGCGGTCTGACATCACCATCGCCTCTTCGAGACTGTGGGTAATGTAGACAAACGTCTTGCCGGTGGCTGCATGCAGTGCCTTCAGTTCCTTCTCGAGCGTCTTCCGGAGACGGAAATCGAGTGCCGACAGCGGTTCGTCGAAGAACAGAATCTCGGGGTCGAACGCGAACGCGCGGGCCAAGGCGATGCGCTGTTTCTCGCCGCCGGAGCACTCCGATATGCGTTTGCCATGGAAACTCCGTGGCAGACGGAAGAGATCGAGCAGTTCGTCGGCGCGGGCACGGCGCTCGGCTGCAGGCGTGCCGCGGATCTTCAGCGGGAATTCGATGTTCTCGCCGACGCTCCGGTGAGGAAAGAGGGCGAGCGACTGGAACACCATGCAGGTCGGACGGCGATGCGCGGGTAGGGTATCGATACGGGATCCGCGCAAGCTGATGGTGCCTTCGCTTTGCTCCTCCATGCCGACCAGCAGCTTCACCAGCGTGGTCTTGCCGCTGCCCGACGGACCGACGATGGTCAGGAATTCACCTTCGGCCACGTCGAGATCGATGCCGTGCAAGGCAGTGAAATCGTCATAGCGCTTGGCCAGCGAGTCGATGCACAGGAACGGCGCGTCCACAGACCTTCCCGACATGGGGTCAGGAGCGTTTCGCAGCGGTGTAGATCTTGATCAGTTCGTCGTAAGAGGCGACGGTGTCATATTCCACCGAGCGCGACATCTCCTCATCGAGCGAATCCCACTGGATGGAGTCGAGTTCATCCGTATCCCACAGGGCGAACACGTCCGGATCACCCATCTGCGAGACCGGGTTATAGGTGCCTTCGGCAAAACCGACCGCCTTGCTGATCTCCGGCTGCTGTACGAACTCGAGGAAGTCCTCGGCGAGCGGTGAGGGGTCAGGGTTGTTGACCAAAGAAGTCAGTTCAATCCAGACAACGCCGCCCTTGCCATCGACCGGCCCGGAGTTCGGGGTGATGGCGCGGATGTTCGTGGCTCCGTCAAGACGGGCCGGACTTGCGGTGTAGGTGCCGCCGGTGAAGTAGGCATCGATCTCGCCGTTGATCAGGGCGGTATTCATCGCCACCAGATCGTCCGTGAGGAGTTTCGAATTGGCAAAGATCGCCTCGGCCGTTCCCTTGAACGTCTCCATGCCGGCGGCGTCCATCGGCACGAAGGGGTTCTGGTCCCCGGTCAGGGCCATGTGGATGATGTTCCAGTTGTCGTAGGTGAGCACGCCGTAGCGATCTTTCATCGCCGGATCGAGGAACAGTTTCCAACCCTGGTCTTCGGCCATCTCGCGGCTGATCTTGTCGGTATTGACCACAAAGCTGAACGGGCCGAAGCGTTGCGGCATGCCGATCAGTTCATCTGTCTCGGTGAAAGCCAGCGGGTAGGGTTCGGCGAAACGTGCCGACATCTTCTCGAAGTGGGGCAGGAAGCGCTCCTTGTCGAGCGGCTTGATCAGCCCTTCCGGCATGAGCTGGTTGCGCGCCCACGGTTGATTGAGATTGATGAGGTCCCAGACCTTGGTCTCGCCGGCGCGAAGCTTGTTGATCATGTCCGGATCGGACGTGCCGCTCTCTGCGCGAACGTTCGCACCGGCGTGCATCTCGCGGAAAGGGCCAAGCACATCGTCAGTGTTGTATCCCTCCCAACAGAGGATATTCAGCTCCTTGTCGCGTGCCGCCTGAGCGTGGCTCCAACCGCCCAGAGCGGTCAGGCCTGCCAGGGCGCCGAGTGACTGGTTGAAGGACCGGCGTGATGGGTTCATCGATCGTCTCCGCGATAGGCCTGTGGTGTGAACACGCGAGGAACTCTCGCGTCGCTGCCCGAGTAGAACAGGAAATCTGTTGCAGCGCAAAGATTAAATCTTTAACCTCCAACATGTTGCGGCGCAGTGGATTTCGGGACAGATCTCATGAGCGAACTCTACAGTCCGGCCTACCGCGAACAGTTGCGTCTGGGGGTGATCGGCCTGCTGGGCACCTTCGGCTTGTCGTCACGCTGTGAGGTGTCCTTGCTGACGGTCTCGGAGAACGCAACCTTCCGGGTTGTCGATCCGCAAACCGGCCTTGCCACCGTGGTGCGCGTGCATCGGGCGGGTTACCACACTGTCGAGGAGATCGACTCCGAGCTTGCGTGGATCGAGGCGCTTCGCCGCGAGGATATCGTCATCACGCCCGCACCGTTGGCCCGCACGGAAGGTGGGCACATCGCACACTTTGCCGACGGTATGGATACGCGGCAGGCGGTCGCCTTCGAGTTCATGAGTGGCAATGAACCTCCGTCGGACGAAGCGCTGGTTGCGAACTTCCACACTCTCGGCGGGCTCAGTGCGCGCTTGCACCGGCATGCCCGGCAATGGTCACGTCCCCCGGGATTCATCAGGAAGACCTGGAACCTGGCCACGACCATCGGTGACACGCCCCACTGGGGTCACTGGCAAGACTGTGCCGATATCGACGCAAGCGGACGCGAGATTCTCGAGCGGGTATCGACGCTCCTGCACGAGCGACTTGCCGCTTACGGCGAGGACGAGACGCGCTTCGGCCTCGTGCATGCCGATCTGAGGCTCGCCAACCTGCTGGTCGAGGGTGACCGACTCGCCGTCATTGACTTTGACGATTGCGGGTTCGGCTGGTTCGTCTACGACTTCGCTGCCGCCGTGAGTTTCATCGAGGAAGAGAACTTCGTGCCCGAGCTCCGTGACGCCTGGATCACGGGCTATCGCGAAGAAGCGTCGTTGAGCGCAGTGGAGGTTGCCGCCATCAACGACCTGGTGATGCTGCGTCGCATGATGCTGACCGCCTGGTTGAACACCCATGCCGAGACGCCGACGGCGGCAGGACTCGGTGCAGGCTTTGCGGCCGGCACCGTGCGACTGGCCCGGCGTATGCTGGATACCGGTTCGCCCCTCGCGCGCTGACGCACACTGACTGACAAATACTGCAGGCATGGCGACAATGCGCCCGATCCTAGAAATGAATTCGTTCGCACGTGACGCGACGTCGGTAGCACAGGACGGTGCGCTGAGGCGGCGGCTGGAGAATTTCGGCGCCACCTCCGTGCTGTTCTATCAAGAGCCTATCGAGATGATGAGTGCCCTTGGGGCCTGGATGACCGCGGCCGACGGGACGCGCTATCTCGATTGCTACAACAACGTCCTCTCGATCGGGCATTGCCATCCGCAGGTCACGGCGGCCATCGCGCACCAGTCGTCCACGCTGAACATCAATACGCGCTATCTGAGCAGTGTGGTCGACGACTACCTCGATGCCCTGAAAGCCCGGCTACCGGCATCGCTCTCGAACGTCGCGCTGGCGTGCAGCGGGAGTGAGGCCAATGATCTTGCGCTGCGCGTTGCCGGGAAGGTGACAGGTTGCCGCGGCGTGGTCGTGACGGCGAGCGCCTATCACGGCAATACGGCGGCAGTCACAGCCATATCGCCGTCGGCGTTGAAGCGTGATGCGCTGCCCGACCATGTGGTTGCCGTCCCTGCACCGTCGCGAGCAGCCTACGGTGAAGCAATCGCTGCAGGCTTCGGTGACGCGGTCGAAAAAGCAATCGACGAGTTGCGGAAACGCGGCCACGGTCTCTCGGCGTTCATCTGCGATTCGATCTTCTCGAGCGACGGTGTTCATGCCGAGCCTGGCGGATTTCTTGCCACCGTGATCGATGCCGTGCATGCACACGGCGGTTTGTACGTTGCTGATGAAGTGCAACCCGGGTTCGCTCGGACGGGACAGGGTTTCTGGGGCTTCGAACACCATGCGGTGACGCCCGATATGGTGACCATGGGCAAGCCGATGGGCAACGGCTATCCCATCGCCGGACTCGCCGCACCGCCAGATTACTTCGAGACGTTCTGCGAGGACGTCGGTTACTTCAATACCTTCGGCGGCAATCCGGTTGCCGCGGCCGCCGGTCATGCCGTCCTTCGCGTGATCGATGAAGAGGGATTGCAGCAGAACGCTAGCTTGCAGGGAGCGTTGCTGCTGGATCGGTTGCGAACTCTCGCCGAGCGAACAGAAGGTGTCGCCGACGTGCGCGGGCTTGGACTCTTTCTTGGGGTGGAACTCTCTCGTCCGGGCGAGCCGGATGTACCCGATCCTGAACGCACCGCGAGAGTGATCGCGGCGCTGCGCCATCGACAGGTATTGATCGGCGCAGCTGGTCGTTTTGGTCAGGTCTTGAAGATTCGGCCGCCGTTGTGCCTCGACGAAAGCGAAGCGGGCTTTTTCATGTCCGCCATGGAAGACGTACTCGAGGCAACGCCACCCGGCACCTGATCAGGCAGCGTCGTGTAGCAGCAACTCGGTGGCGCTGGCTTCCATGGCCTGCTGCAGCGAGTGCTGAGGCGAGCGATCGGACACCAGTACATCGATGTCATGCCATTCAGTGAAGCGCGCGGGAAAGATCCGCTCGAACTTGGAGCCGTCGGCGACCAGCATACAGCGGGTTGCCTGGCGGGCCATGGCGGCATAGACCTCTGCCATCTCGAGCAAGGCATCGCTCGCGCCTTTGGCCGTCAGACCACTGGCACCGAGAACGGCCCAGTCGGCCTGGTAGTCGCACAGGTAGCGCATCGTTTGTGCGCCGTACAAGGCTCCCTCACCTGAGTGGTAGCGCCCGGGCGTCATGTATACCTTGATGGTCGGATTGAGGGAAAGCACGGTCGCGACGCCAAACGAGTGAGTGATGACGGTGATGTGATTCATGGCGACTGCCATTCTGCGCGCCACGTGCAAGGTCGTTGCGCCCGAGCCCATGAGGATCAGCTGCGCATCCGCAAGCCGTGTGACGGCTTGCCTTGCGATTGCCGTACGCTCTTCGACAAGCAGGCTGTGGCGTACATTGAGTACAGGCTCGTCGCCCGTGCGCAACAACGCCCCGCCGTAGGTTCTTTCCAGCAACCCCCGTTCGGCGAGTTCGTCGAGGTCGCGGCGTACGGTTTCCGCGGTGACGCTCAGCGAGTCGGCCAGCGCTCCGACCCTGAGCGACGGCTCGCGTTCGAGACAGGCGAGCAGCTGCCTCTGTCTGGCCTGCTTTCTGTTTTCCATGGAGTCGGGTTACAGGCTGCCGAAACGCGGAGGAGCGGGCGACGCCTCAGGAATCGTCCATTCGTGTCACCCGATAACCGACGCGTGGGAAGTGAACCACGACATCACCGCAGGCGTCATCATTGCGGGCCAGTGCGATGCGCTCTCGGCTGATGGCGACGACCTTGCCATTGACCGGAACTTCCACGTCGTTGCGGGAGAGTGGAATGACGCCGACGTGCATGCCGGGTGCAAGCCCCTGAGGGTCACTGTCATCGACCTGCGCTGTTGTTTCCGGTGAGGCAGCCTTGGCAATGGCCAGGGCATCGGTCGGGCTCATGTCGCTCGGAGAGCCGTGGCCGATCGCGTCCAGGCGTACCGACCATTCACGCAAGGCCGGAAACTCGGCGAGGAAGGATTCGGCATTGACGTAACGGCCGCTCACGAACCAGTAGACATACCAGGCCAGGAGATCGGCCATGCCCGCGTCACTGCCCATCAGGAACGGACCGCCGTTGGCGAGCTGCGTGTCAAGCCAACCAAGCTGCGGGCGCAATTGCGCAAGTGTGTGCGGCATGTCCAGGGCTTCGCGTTGCATGTCGCCTTCGGGCCCGAAATAAAGGCGCGTGCGATCTGCTATCAGGGCAGGCGGCAAGGTATCGGCGACCGGTGCGAAGGCAGCACGGACACAGAGTTCGAAGAAATCCCCGTCGATCCATCGCGACAAGGCGAAAGCAAGGCCGTGGTCACCACCGGGGTGCAGGCTGGGTGTGGGTGCTCGACGTTCGAGTTCGTCGAAGATCAGTTGTGTATCGCAATAGATATCGGCACCGCATTGCATAATGGGTATGCGTCGGTAGCCGCCGGTCATGGCGAACAACTCGGGGCGATCCGGAAGTCGACTCTGTTCGACCGAGCGCCAGGCAAGGTCCTTCAATCCGAAGGCCTTGCGGATTTTCTCGGAAACGGGTGAGGGCGGATAGTGGTGCAGGATGATGTCGCTCATGCGACAAGTCTACCGAATCGACAAGGCTCCGACCCACATGGCCCAAGCCGACAAAGAATGTCGCGTCGCTCAGGCGCCAAGGGCCGTATGCAGCCCGCACTCGCGAAACGGTTTGCCCTTGGTCGGATCGAATACGTCCGGGCCGCGTTCCAGCTCGTGTTCCCGGGCATAGCGTGCGATCGTGTCGGCCGACCAGTCGAGGAAGGGCGATACTTTCAGGACACCCGAGGGCAGAGTGACGAACGGCGACGTGCTCTGCCGATGTGCACTTTGATAGCGGCGAATGGAGGATAGCCAGACGCCGGCATCAAGCGACTGCAAGGCGTCTCGAAATGGCGCCAGCTTGACCTCCTCGACGAAGGCGGGATGGTCCGGATCGTCGAGTGCGGGTGGTGAGCGCAGCACATGCGCCTCCGGTCGGAAGACATGCAGGTCGAGATCGAGCTGCTGCCGAACGTCGTCGACGAAAGTGCGTGTTGCGCGAGTGTCGTAGCCGGTCTCGACGCGAATGATCGGTATATCCGGCTTCAGACGGGTGACGAAATGCAGGAATACCGCCGAGTCAGGCCCGAACTTGGAACTGATGACCGCCCGTTCGCTACTCGCTAGGGCGAGTTCCACGGTCATCCGCGCCTTGCCGAGAAGGATGCGGTGATTCAGCTCGTCGCTGTGCTTCGTCGTCATCGCGGCGTTTGCTCGATGTGAAACAACTTCAGTGTCGATGACCCTGCGGACGATGTGAAATACCCTTTCGGCATGAGCTTATGCCGAAGGGCTCGTCCACATCTCGGCCAGTTCGCGGGCTTGCACCACATGACAATAGATCATGTTGATGATGCGCAGCTCCGCCTCGTGAAGCTCGTCGGTCGCTGCGGCACAGGCGTCTTCCACCACGATCACGCCGAAGCTTTCATCGGCAAGGCTGCGTACTGTTGATGAAACGCATTGATCGGTGAAAATCCCGGCGCAGACCACATCCGTGATTCCCATGTTGCGCAGGATCAGTCGCAGGTTCGTGCCGGTCAGCGCTGAATCGGTGGTCTTCAGAACGGTGATCTCGTCTTCGCGCGGCTCGAGTGCATCGACGATGAAGCCGTCCTCGCGCTCTTTCGGCAGCAACAGGTAGTTGAAGCCGGGCTTCTTCTGCGAGAGTGAACGGTCCCGCCCGTCGGGCTTGAGGCAAGCAATGCGGGCGAAGATCACCTCGACGCCACGGGCGCGTGCGTCATCGACTAGCCTGGCTGCGGTTGGAATCACCTGTTGATGCATGCGCTCGAAGAACGGCGTCCAGGCCGCGTTCTCGTGTTCGTTGTCCTTCGCTTCGAGATACGTGTTCTGGATGTCGATGACGAGCAGGGCCGTCTTCGCCGGGTCGAGGTGAATGTCGTCAGGCTCCTCGGCAGATTGGTAGTAGAACGAACGGTGGCGGGTCTTCCAGCTCATGGCATCATCTCGGGTTCGATGGGCTACGCGCGCTATTCTGCACCGGTATCATCGAATCGAGGAGAACGCATGGACTCGAAGAGCGGATACGAACTGAGACGGGCAACCGGTGATGATGCGCCTGCGCTTGCGGCGTGCATGGAGACCGCATACGCCGGTCGAGCAATCTGGAGATGTGTCGAATGTGGTGTCATGCCTGTATTAAATTGACCGACCGTGAGGCACTTCCGAGGGTTGGTATACCTCGGATCGCGTCGGAGGTGTCTTGGTAGAATCCCATCAATCACCCTTGTTTTACACACCCCTGTGTTACGCCTTTGAGTTTTCTCGGAGTCGCTACACTGACTATATTCCTCGTTCCTCGCGACAACCTGCCGGAAAATTTACCGAATGCGCCTGATTCTTGCCTTGCTGCTTCCCTGGCTGGCCTTCTTCACCATTGGTCGACCGTTTGCAGGCATCGTCTGCCTGATCCTGCAGATCACGCTGATAGGCTGGATTCCTGCGGCGATCTGGGCGGCGTATGCGCTCGGGCAATTCAAGACGGACAAGAAGATCAAGGAGGCTTTGAAGGAGCGTTAGCCCCTCAAGTTGCACCGGCAGCCGTGCTAGATTGGGGCATCGCCTCCCCGGCATCAACCGTTCCCGACGTTGCAACGACGCACCAGCTCCGAAGACGTTTTCGACAAGCTGCATGCCGACATCGTCTCGCTGAAACTCACGCCAGGCACGCGATTGTCGGAGGTCGATGTCGCGCGCCAGTTCGATGTTTCTCGACAGCCGGTCAGGGAAGCCTTCATTCGACTGCACGATATCGAATTGCTGCGGGTTCAACCGCAGCGGGCAACAGAAGTACGGCGCCTTTCCGAGCAGGCGCTTCGGAATGCGCGTTTCATCCGGACTGCAGTCGAGATCGAGGTGATTCGTGTTGCCTGTCAGCGCGACACGGCGCGCTATGCACAGGCTTTCGAGAAGAATCTCGAAGATCAGGCTGAGGCGATCGAGCGTAAGCGGATCAGCCATTTCCATAGGCTCGACTATGCCTTCCATCGCATGATCTGCGTTGCGGCAAAACACGAGTTTGCTTACGAGACCGTCGCGTCCAACAAGTCACAGCTGGATCGGATGTGTCTGCTGAGCCTGACGGATACAGACGAGATGAAGCAGATTCACGACGATCACACGGCGCTGTACAACCACATTGGTGCGGGTCGTGAGGAGCATGCCATCGCGCTGGTCCGCCGGCACTTGTCACGCGTCATCGACCTGCTCGATGCGGTGCGCAGCAAGCATCCCTCTTTCTTCACCGACTAGCGCAAAAGCTCACGACCGTCCCGGCACGGCGTTTTCTACACGGCAGGAACGATCGCGAGCAGTGTCTGAGTCGTGAACAGCCTCTTGTGCTTGTGTCCGTGCCCCGCCTCTTACTCGGCGTCGCGCATCATCTGCACGAGGTCGGCAAGATCAGGGTTACCTGCAAGGAACTGATCGTAGACCGGTGCCATCGCTTCCTGGAACGGGGCTTTGTCTTCGATCATGTTGACTTCGACACCACCGGCCGCGACGGTCTCCATGCTGACCTTCTCACGCTCTTGCCAGAGGAGTCGTTGCGCGTCGGCGCTGTTGCGCGCAGCGGTTCGCACGATTGCTTGCTGCTCTTCGCTGAGTGCGTCGAAGCTTCGGCTGCTCATGCACACACACTCCGGAATGATGAGATGCTCGGTAAGCGAGTAGTAAGGTGCGACTTCGAAGTGATTGGTCGACTCGTAAGACGGCGGATTGTTCTCGGCTCCGTCGACGACACCCGTCTTCAACGACTGGTAGACCTCGGCAAAGGCCATTGGCGTCGCGTTGCCGCCCATCGACTCGACCATGCCGACAAACAGGTCATTGTTCATGACGCGCACCTTCAATCCCTCGACGTCGGCGGGTTCGGTGATCGGCCGTTCGGCATTGTAGAAAGAGCGTGCGCCGGAGTCATACCAGCCCAGCGCGACGATACCCTTCTCGGCCATGCCGGCACCGATCGCGTCACCGATTTCACCATCCATCGCCTTGTACATCTGCGGAATGCTCTTGAAGATGAACGGCAGCGAGACGACGTTGGTCGCCGGTACGGATGTGCCCATGGGACCGAGATTGAACTGGCCGAAATCGAGTGCGCCCAGGCGTACCTGCTCGATCGCGTCGGGCTGCGAACCAAGCACGCCGCCATTGAACAGCTTGAGGGTGACTTCGCCACCGGTCTGCTCGTCAATCTCGGCAGCCATCTGCTCGAGGGCGAGGGTGTTCGGGTAACCCTCGGGGTGGATATTCCAGACGCGAAGTTCTGCCGCGCTCGCGGCAGAGGCAAGACCGAACGCGAAGGTGGCGAGCAAGCCGGCCGTCAGCGTAGGACGGTAGCCGATCCGATTGAGTAGCGTCATGCAGTGTTTCTCCAGCAGGGAATGAGGACGGCTACCATACTAGTATAGTTGCCGTTCGTTCAACAGTGAGGTGACGTGATATGTCGATTTCGAGTGATGGTTGCCTGTTGCGGACCGATGCCGGGGAGGCAGAGCGGGTGCCGGCGATCGCAAGAGACTGGGTCGATGCTGAGCCATCATCACCCGCACGTTCGTCGACCTTCGTGCGCTCGGGGGTGTTCGACTTCAGCGTCGGTGACATAACCCGTCGATTGAAGGCGGGCGATTCACTGGTCATTCCGTCGAACGTGGAACACGGCTGTCGGGCGATCGAAGAAGGCAGTCTGATCGACACTTTTGCGCCGCGACGTGATGACTTTCTCTGAATGATCGTTGCGCGAAAGAAACCGGGGTAACACTGCCCGGTCGCTTTCATAGGGGTGCCGGTGCTTGCGTGCTGAACACGTCTGGGTTCCTTACGAGCTCCCCGGCCGAGGTGACATACGGGTATTGACGTACATGGCCTGCAACGATGTCGTCGCGCAGATATAGAGCCGGTTGCGCTTGGGACCTCCAAACTCGACGTTGGCAACCACCTCGTCGGTCAGGATCTTGCCAATCAGGGTTCCGTCCGGTGCGATGCAGTGCACACCGTCACCTGCCGAACTCCAGAGGTTTCCGTCGATGTCGACCCGGAACCCGTCGAACAGTCCGCTGGTCGATTCGGCAAAGACCTGCCCATCGGAAAGTCCACCGTCCTCCGCGACGTTGAAGACGCGGATGTGTCGTGGGCCATCTTGCACGTGCGTCGCACCGGTATCGGCGATGTAGAGCAGCTTCTCGTCGGGCGAGAAGGCGAGCCCGTTCGGCTTCACGAAGTCGGTGGCAACGGCCGTTGTCGTGCCGCGTGCCGGATCGTGTCGCCAGACATGCGAGCCGCCAATCTCGCTGTCTGCGCGATCGCCCTCATAGTCGCCGTCGATGCCGTAGGTCGGGTCGGAGAACCAGATGCTGCCGTCCGACTTCACGACGACGTCGTTCGGAGAGTTCAATCGCTTGCCATCCACATCGGCCACCAGCGTCGTGACCGAACCGTCGAGTTCGACCCGGCTGATCCGGCGACCACGATGCTCGCAAGAAATCAGTCGGCCTTCCCGATCGACGGTGTGGCCGTTGTGGTTGCCGCACTTGTCGTCGAAGGTGGATACCTGACCGCTCGTCTCGTCGTAGCGCAGCACGCGATCGTTCGGTATGTCCGACCAGAGAAGATACTTACCGGCGGGGAAATAGGCCGGGCCTTCGGCCCAGCGCGTGCCGCGGTAGAGTTCATCGACATGAGCGTTAGCCAGCGCATAACGGTCGAAGCGTTTGTCCAGTACCACGATGGCGTCGTCATACATCAATTGTTCTCCCGTCTTCTAGCTCGTCACTTTGCCGCCCCGGCCGTAAACGAGCAGCATCAGGATGATGACGCTGCCGTAGATGACCTGACGGCCTGCTTCGGGCATCTGCATGATCGACAGCACGGAATTCAGCAGTACGATCAGCGTCACGCCGATCAGCGTACCGACATAGCGTCCGCGACCGCCGAGTATGTGCGTACCGCCGATGACGACAGCGGCAATGGCTGGCAGCAGGTACGCATCGCCCATGCCCTGGTAGGCCTTGGTCGAGTAACCCGCGAGCAGTGTCCCGGCGAGTCCGGCGAGCATGCCGCAGAGACAGAACGCGATAATGATGACGCGTCGGGTCGGGATGCCCGCCAGATATGCCGAGGTCTCGGCGTTGCCAATGGCGAAGAGATACTTGCCGGTCGAGGTGCGGTTCAGAAACAGGATCACGCCTACCGATACGGCTGCCCACACCAGGAGCGCAACGGGAATGCCGCCAACTTTGGCGACAGCAAGGTACTGCATCAGTGGCGTGGCCGTGGTCTGCGGGGCGAAGCCTCCGGTGTGCGCCACCATGATGCCGCGCAGCACGGCGTTCATGCCGAGCGTGAAGATCATTGACGGGATGCGGAGGTAGGCGACGCCGACGCCGTTGACGAGTCCGACGAGCAGTCCGACGCCAAGTCCGACCGGGATCGCTGCCGCACCACCGACAGCCGTTGCCATCATCGCTGCCGCGGCGATCGTCCACGGTATGGACAGATCGATATGTCCGAGCAGGATGACCAGCATCATGCCGGCCGCGACGATGCCGAGGAAAGCGCCCACCTGAAGCTGCTGGAGGAGGTAGGTTGGCGCGAGCAGCGTGGCCTTGCCCTGTGTGCTCAATGTGTAGGCGGTGCCGACGGCGAGTATCAGCACGATGAACAGGCTCGAGAAGAGGATCGGCCGATCTTCCTCCTTCAGTCGTCCGGTCAGATTCATCGAAACAGGTCCAGTGTGTTCTTTACCCGTAGCACGCGTATGGCGCCCAGGCTCACGGCGGCAAGCAGGACAATGCCCTCGAACAGAGGCTGCAGCAGCGGATCGATCTCGAAGATGCGAAAGTTGAACGAGATCGTGCGCAACACGAGTGCCCCGAAGATCGAGCCGATGGCGCTACCGACCCCGCCGAGGAGTGAGGTACCGCCGATGACGACGGCGGCGATCGAGTTCAGGGTGTAGGCACCGGCTTGCGGTACATCGGCGTTGCCGGATGAGGTCTGCAGCGCGAGGTACAGCCCACCAAGCCCGGCAAGGAAGCCGCCGAGTGTGAATGCCGCCAGCCGGGCGCGATCGATACTGAGCCCCGACATGTAGGCGGCGCCTTCCCCCGAACCGATCGCGTAGACGGTCCGTCCGGTCACGGAGCGTGCGAACGGCAGCCACACGAACAGCGCCACGAACACCAGCAGGAGGAGCGGTACGGGCACACCGGCGATCGGCTGGAACCAGGGTGCCTCGCCGTTGTCGGCAAAGCCGTACGTTGCCGCGATCTCATAGAGGTCATTGGTTGCTGCCCAGGAGAGATCCCCGTCGACGTCGCCGCCCGGTGAAGGGCGCAGAAATAATGCAAGCCCGAGAAAGACAGCGCCGGTGGCGAGTGTCGCGATGATCGGCTGGATACGCCCGTAGACGACCACACAGCCGTTGACGAATCCACAGGCAGCACCCGTTGCCATGCAGAGCAGGATGCCGAAAGTCATTTCGCCCGGGCTGCCGTTGAGCACGAGACTCGCCAGGCAATTGACCAGCGTCATGATTGCCCCGACCGAGAGATCCAGCCCGCCAAGAAGAACTGGCAGGGTCTGCGCCATGGCGACCATTGTCAGTGCAAACACCTCATTGGCGTTCTGGATGTAGACGGCTGATGTGAAGCCGCGGGGATGACTTGCGTTGTAGAAACCGTAGAGCAGCACGAAAACCGCGATAACGGTCAGGAGCGCTGTGTTCTGCGCAAGCCGGATACGCAGATCGGCCAGGAAGCCGCGAGCGGGAGTATTCGGATCGCTCATCCTTGCCCAGCCCCCGCCCCCGCCCCCGCGGTGTCTGTCGTATTGAGTGAGCTCGAGATGATGTTCCGCTCGTCGATGTCATCACCCTCGAGTTCACGAATCACTCGTCCGTCGTACATCACCAGCACCCGGTCACAGCACCCGATCAATTCCTCATAGTCGGTCGAGTAGTAGAGAATCGCGGCTCCAGCCTCGGCTAGTTCGCGGAGTAGCGCGTAGATTTCCTGCTTGGTGCCGACATCGATGCCGCGCGTCGGATCGTTAAGGAGAATGATCCGCGGTTCGGTCATCAACCACTTGGCGATGACAACCTTCTGCTGATTGCCACCCGACAAGGTCGCGACAGGGTCGGCAGATGATCCGATCTTGATCTGCAAGCGGGCTATGCCGTCATCGACGACACGTTCGACGGCGGCACGATCGACGAGCGCGCCTCGCGAAAGGTGTTCGAGCGAGGCGATGGTCAGATTATCGGCAATCGACATGGGCAGCATCAGTCCTTCGGTCTTCCGGTCCTCGGGAATCAGGGCAATGCCGAGAGCCTCGCTCTTGGCAGTGACCGGTGAATCGATCCGTACCGTCTTGCCGTCGATCGACACCTTGCCGACCGTGTTCTTCAGGACGCCGAAGAGTCCGAGCAACAGCTCCTTCTGCCCCTGTCCGTCGAGGCCGCCGAGTCCGAGTATTTCGCCTTTGCCGATAGACAGGTCGATGTCGTGCAACCGTCCCGCCCAGCCGAAACCGTGTGTCTCGAGTGCGATACCGGTCTCGGCTCGGTGGCGCTTCGGTGGAAAATGCGCCTCGATGTCACGCCCGATCATCATGCGGACGATCTCGTCGGCCGAGCGTGCGCCCTGCTCGAAGGTGTCGATGTGTTGTCCGTTTCGGAACACCGAGCAACGATCGGCGACGGCATCAATCTCGTGCATGCGATGGGAGATGGTCAGGATCGCGATGCCATCGTCCTTCAACCGACGAAGGATGTCGAACACATTGTCGACATCGGATGCGGTCAATGCCGACGTGGCTTCATCCAGGATCAGCACGCTCGGGTTCTGCCCCAGCGCTTTCGCGATCTCGACCATCTGACGCCGGGACAACGAGAGATCACGTACGCGCGACAGCGGATTCACGTCTTCACAGCGAATGCGTGCGAGAAGTTCCTCGGCACGCCTGCGCTGCGCGCGTCGATCGATCAGACCGAAGCGGCGTGGCGGATCGGCGATCGAGATGTTATCGGCGACCGACAGATCGGGCAGAAGCGACAATTCCTGGAAGATGCAGACGATGCCGGCGGCATTCGCCTCGGCAGGGGACGCAAACGAGACGGTGTTGCCACCGAGCCGAATCTCACCTTCGTCCGGCTTGACAACGCCAGCCATCGACTTGATCAACGTCGACTTGCCCGCTCCGTTCTCGCCAAGCACAGCATGGATGGAACCCAAGGCACACGCAAAGTCGACGTTGTCGAGCGCCGTGACGCCGCCGTAGCGCTTGGTGATGCCAGTGAGCTGCAGGTGCGGACTATCGGCCATTGCACCGACATCGACACCTGCACCGTCACTCGCCATCGATCCGTCGGGCGTCACCACCCGGCTGTTCCGGCTCCTCGCCTTGTCTGTGCTCAGTCAGCGCTCTTGGCCATGATCTCCTTCGCCGCGATGTTGACGCCGCATGGCGGAAACTCGTTGACAGTGAAGAAATTATCGGTCAGATCAGGCCAGTAGTTCACATCGGCTTCGAGCTCGTCCCATGTCGCATGCGGAATCGGCACGGAAATAAGCTGTGGCATGGGATTTCCGTCGAGCGCGGCCAGGGCGGCCTTGATAGCGATCGCCACCATGCCGGGAGACTGCCCGATGGAGATCCCGTTCAGCCCGTTCGGGCCGTGCTCGGCAAGCAGCTTGCGGAAGCCGTTTTCCGACTCGCCGGCGATCGGCACGAGCGGATGATCGGCATCGAGCATGGCCCGCACCGCACCGGTCGTTCCGCCCTGTACCACCACGCCGACAAACTCGCTGTGCACGGCAATGGCATCAGCCGTGACCTTCTGCGCCGTACCGTCATCCCAGTTGCCGACGACTTCGATAATGTCCCAGTCGCCAGCGGGTTCGATCACTTCGCGAAATCCCTCGTGACGATCACGATCGACCGAGTTTCCGGGAAGGCCACGGACCTCGAGGATCTTGCCACTGGTCTGCTCTCCCAGATTGTCGATCAGCCAGCGGGCGTACATCCGGCCCATCTCGCTCTGGTCCTCGTTGACTTGCATGACCTTGTCGGTATCGAGCACGTTGTCGAACGGCACGATGACGACATCGTTTCTGTCGGCAAGCCGAATGGCCCGGTCGAACCCTTCGGGAGAAACCGCGATGGTGACGATCGCGTCGTAGCCCTGGTTGATGAAGTCCTCGATTGCGCCGAGCTGGGCCGCGACGTCGGTTCCTGTCGACACAGCCTTGAAAGTATCGATCTGTGCGGCGATCTCGGGTTGCTCGACGAAGGCCTTGGCGGTCTGGATCATCTGGATACGCCAGGTATTGCCGACGAAACCATTGACGACTGCGAGCTTGTAGGGCTTGTCGCGGGGTTCCCACTGCAGGTAGGTGATCTCGTCGTTCCACGGTGCAAAGCACTCCGGATCGTGGCCCGGTCCTGCAACCGTCTCCGGCCCGGCAGTAACCGACGCACTCGCCAGTACCAATGCTGCTGCAACTGTGCTCTTCGCGTACATCGCTACATTCATCTGGTCGTCTCCTTCGTCCGCTTCAGCTGTGAATTCGTGCTTACTGTTTCAAACTATCATAAATTACCGGCGTTTCGAGAGCTGTGTGCGACGTAGGTGCTCGTTGCCATCACGGGTACCGTCAATATAATTCGACCGTACAAGTGTGCCAGACTTGGTATATACGGTTGATCGATCACTGTGCCACCTAGTGACACTCGATCGCCGTCGTCAGAAGACGCTCCACCCTGTCCGCACCACGAAGCGCCTGAGTGCCTCGACGCCGGCAACCGAATTCCCCGACGGGCCGAGCGCCGGCGACCAGACTGCGATCGCGCCCTTGCCGGGTACGACGGCAACGATACCGCCGCCGACACCGCTCTTGGTGGGCAGACCGACTTCGAAGGCTAACTCGCCGGCCCGATCGTAAGTCCCGCAGGTCAGCATCAATGCGTTGATTCGCCGTGCGCGCTCCGCAGACACTATTCGCTTGCCGCCCCCGGGCACCTCACCGCCATCGGCCAGATAACCGAAGGTCGTGGCAAGCTCACGGCAGGAGATGGCGAGCGAACACTGGTGAAAGTAGGTATCGAGAACGCGGTCAACGAAATTCTCGAGATTGCCGAAGCCGCGCATCAAGTGGGCGTGTGCCGCGTTGCGGTTACCGGTCTCACGTTCGCTTGTCGCAACGGCGACATCGAAATCGATGGTCGCGCCGGCGAGACTCGATACAAAGCTGCGAATGCTCTCCCTGGGGTCAGCGCAATCGGACACGAGGCAATCCGCAACGACGATTGTGCCGGCGTTGATCAACGGGTTTCTGGGAATACCCCGCTCGAATTCGGATTGGAAAAAAGGGAGTTGAAAGGATCCCCCGAGGGTTCCTTGCCAACACGCGTCCACAGGGCGGCGGCTCGTGACTCCAGCGTCAGGGTGAGTGTCAACACCTTGGACATGCTCTGGATTGAGAAGCGCTCATCGGCGTCTCCAGCCGTGATGCAATGGCCATCGATGGTGCTCACAGCGATGCCGAATCGTTCAGGTGAGACGCAAGCGAGTGCCGGTATGTAGTCGGCGACCTTGCCCTGGCCAACAAACGGTGCGACATCATCGATCCCCGCCAGAACGATGTCCTCGAGTGTGCTCATGGTTACTCCTCGTACGCCGTGCCACACTCAAGTGGCGACTCGTCGCGCTGTCTCGCACTGCTCGGTGTCCAGAGACGTGTTTTCGCCGCGCGTGCGTGATTGCATCAGGTTGTCCGGTCTCAGGTCATGTGCACCCGAGCTGGCGAGGACATGAAACAGTTCGTGGGCCATTGCGATGCCTGAATCCTCTACCGATGCGGTCAACCAGACGGAGTCGCTCAGCCACGGGCGGTGACGCGTGTTGCCGAGCCCAAAGGCCTCACCGTCGTAGGCCTCCTGAATACGTGTGTCGTGCGCGAACACAATCGTCACGCGACGCTCGAGACCGGATGCACGAACCGCCTCGAACAAGGTGTGGGAGCCACCGAGCGACAGATCGGCGAGCCGCTCCGGCGCCTCCACCGCACGTACCCGGACCGGTCCGAAGTGCAAGTCGCAGCGAGACAGGATCGCGACAGACTGTTCGAGCGCCGCGTCCGCGCGACCTCCGCTGCAGGCGGCATTCGGCACGATGACATCAAGCGGCACGCGTACCTTGGTGCGCGATCCCTCTGCGACCGACGCGTATGATCCGGCCTCGTTACCAGCAACGGCGGTGCCCGCAATGAACACGCGTTCGGCCACGATGCGCGGTACAGGCTCACCGGCCGCCAGAGGATCGGCAATGAAGCCCTCGCCCACCACGCGATGCTGCAAGCCATTGGCGAAGCGCCTGCGAATATCGGCGATCAACTCAGCCGCATGCCAATCAGGATGCAGGGCGAGTAATCGGGCGGCCATCGCGACGAGCCTCGGCACGGCGTGCTCCGAGCCTGCCGCCCATGAGCGACTACCGTTAAAATGCAACACTGACACATACTCGGCAAGAATCAGATAGTCCACGCTGGCCCGCCCCCGGTTGACCCCGTCAGCAAGCACACCGAAGTCGTTGGCGGAGGTGACGACGAGAAGGTTGTCGAAGTGAAGGCGGCCGGCCAAACCGGCGCGACATCGATATCACGATCATCATTGCCTGCAGAGGTCACGAACAGAATGTCGGGGTGCGCCGCCGCCGCTGTCTCGAAGGTCTCCCAAGGGGCCTCCTTGGGCCCGCCGAGCGGCAGACCGACTATTCGAACGTCGGTCCCTGCAGCGTGAGCGATCAGCGCGGACATGCGCCTCATGTCCGGTTCAGGGAAGCGGTAGGGCACCAGCCTCGCGTGCGGAGCTTCATCGATCAGCACCGATGCGGTGCGCGTTCCGTGCCGAACGACACGACCGCCGGGTAACGGGTGTCGATCAAAGGGTCTCGCATCGAGATCTCGAAAGTCGTATCCGATCATCGAACCGTCGGCATGTCGCGCCAGCGCAGGCGCTATCGTGGGCAGGGTGTAGTTGACGCCCGAATCCACTAGCGTGACGCGAAAGCCGGTGCCCGGAGCCACCTACGAATCACCTAGCTCCTCGACGGCCGGCACCGGCGGGTCGCTTTCCTTTAGAAGTTCGGGCGTCTGTTCGGGCTCGAGTCCGAGCACGACATCGGGCGCGAGCGGTTGTGCGGCAAGCGTGCCGACGAGCAGCGCGCCCAGCATCGGCACGCTACCGTAGGCAAGAAGGCAGGTATTTTCGATCAAACGTTCTCGCGCTCGAAACCCGCCACGCCGTGCTCGGCGATGATCTGCATGGCCTTTCTCCTGACGCGTAGCGACTACCTGGCAGCCACCACCATGATGGTGTTACCGTGGACGACGATCTGACTCATGCGGGGCCGGAATCGATTCGCTCGATGGACATGGTTATCGGTCGCTCGTTGCTCGATCCGGGATGATCGCGTCAGCTGATCATACGCCGCTCGAATGCTAGCCGAGCAGGTGTGTTTCTACGAGTCCATGGAGCTGTTCGACATAACCGTCGCCACGTGCCGGGAGCGTCGGGTCGGAGGTAATGGCGACGACGAGCTGTTCGGTCGGCAGCACGTGGATCATCTGTCCACCGTAGCCACGTGCATAGCCCGCGAGCGTATCGCCCATCGAGCGAACGAACCAACCGTAGCCGTAGCCGTCATTGGACCAGGGGGAGATCGAACGTGGCGTGAAGCTGTCCTTGACCCAGCTTTCAGGCAGGACACGCTGGTCATCCCATGTTCCATCGCGTCGATAGAGTTCGCCGAAGCGTGCCATGGCGATGGGCGAGAGAGACATTTCATTGCCGCCGAGGAAGCGACCCTGTGGATCCCGCGTCCACGGTGCGAAGTCGATGTCCAGAGGCTCGCCAAGCCAGCGGCGTGCGATGCGGTGCAGGCTTGACTCGGTCAACGTCGACAACACGGCACCGAGTACGTGGAAGTTTCCGGTCGAATACAACATGCCACTGCCCGGCTCGTCGACAAAGTGGCGCGTGAGCACGTAATCGAGCCAGTCCGGGCTCGAGACCCAGCGTGAGTAGGCGGGGCCAGAGGTGCGTTCGAGCCCCGCGCGCATGGTGATGAAGTCCTTGAGGGTCAAGGCAGCGACGCGGGGGTCCACCTTCTCCGGCAGAAGCGCAGGGGTGACCTTGTCGAGCGTCATGTCGAGGTCATCGACCACGCCTTGTTGAATCGCGCAGCCGACCAGTGCGGCGACGACTGATTTCGACACCGACTTGATGTTGACCGCCTCGGTAGGCGCCGGACCACGGAATGACTCGGCGAAGATGACGTCACCTGCGTGCATGACGACGACGGCGCGGAGCCGTTCGATGGCACGGGCGGCGTCCGCAAAGGGGTCTAGTTGGCGTGCAGTGGGCGCACCGCGACGGGAATGGCCGGTGATCGGCCCCGCGGCGAGGGCCGGCGGAATCGCGATAGCGGTGGTTGCGCCTGCGAGCGTGGCGAGGAGGCATCGCCGCCTGAACGGGTTCTGTATCCCTTTGTCAAACATGGTCCTGTCCCTGGCGTACGACTTGCGCGATCCGAACGGCTGAACGCATGATGCCCTTTTATGACACTCGCCGCGGCTTCGAGTAGACCGGAACACCATGGCTGATGTCAGTAGTGCGATGAAAGTCCCCGAAATAGATGCAAGTATCCTGTTCGACACTGAATCGCCGCGACGACGCGCAGAACTCGAGAAGGTGCGTGCGGCGGCGATCGACGTCGGCTTCATGACCGTCAGCGGTACCGGTATCGATGCGCGGGCCGTCGAGCACGTGCTCGACACCTATCGCCGCTTCTTTCTGTTGCCGACGGCGGTCAAGCAAGCTTGTGACATGAGTATCACTGGCTCGAATCGCGGTTGGGGCGCGTCCGGCGCCGAGCAGGTCGATCCGAACGCCAACCCCGATTACAAGGAAGTCTTCGACAGCGGGCCGGAACTGTCGTCAGGCGATCCGCTGTCGAGGCTTCGCTACTACGCGCCGAACCGCTGGCCGGACGAACCCCGGGAGTTTCGGTCGACCGTCATCGACTACTACGAGCGGGCCGGTGCGGTCGCGCTTCGCTTGCTGTCCGCAGTGGCCGAGGCGATCGGAGAGCGGGCGAGTCATTTCGATGACAAGTTCGATCAGCCGATGGCGCTGCTTCGCGGCAACTACTACCCGCCACGGCCGAGCGACGCGACCAGGGACGACTTCGGTATCGCGCCCCATACCGACTATGGCTGCCTGACGCTGCTCGCCACCGATGGCACACCGGGTCTTGAAGTCACGGTGCGTGACGGCGAATGGATTCCGGTGCTTGCGCCTCCCGGCACCTTTGCCGTCAACTTCGGCGAGATGATCGAGCACTGGACAGCGGGACGAGTCGTGGCAACGCCGCACCGTGTCGTCGGTGGGCAGGCCGAGCGACTGTCTGTGCCCCTCTTCTTCAATCCGCGACATGACGTGAATATTGCACCACCGGGTAGCGAGCATGTGATGCTGGCGGGTGAGCATCTGGCGCGTCGTTACGACGAGACCTATCTGCATCGGCAGTCGAACGCTCGGCGGTAGGCCGTATCGGCAGGCGGCCATGGCGGATGCGACTATTGTCATGAGGGGTGCGCTCGCAGGGCGTGGTTCGCAGCGTATGTGCGCGGGCCCTCAGCGTCGTGCCAACGCGGGTGCCAGCTGCACGGCGGCGACCACGCCATCGACGACCGGCACCCCGAATCGTTCGCTGAAGCGCGCCGCGAGATCGGCCATGCCGGCACAGCCAAGCACGATGGCGTTACTCTCATCCTCGGTGAGCGCGCGTTCGATCTCCTGTGCAACCCGTTCTTCGGCATCGCCGCAAGCTATCTCGAGTTCGAGTACGGCAACGCCACTGGCGCGAACCCGATTGCAGCCTGCAACAAGGCCGGCGCGTTGCAGATTCGCCTCGATCACCGGTATCGAGATCGCGAGGGTGGTCACGACGGAAAAACGCTGACCGCGCAGCAGGCAGCTCAGGCACGCCGCCTGACCGATGCCCAGCACCGGCGTCTCACCCGCGCGCTGGCGCGCTTCGGTGATACCCGTATCGTCGAAGCACGCGATGGCGATGACATCGACATTCTCGGCGAGCGCGCGGTCGACCTCGTCAAGCAAACCGGGCAATGCCGCTCGCCCGTCCGCTTCCCCCTGGATGGCCGCCGGGCCGCGGCGTGACGTCGCGGCACTGATCTGCAAGGCGGTGGGCGACGTCGTCATCTCGCCGAGCGGTGTCGGCGTCGCGACCCACGCGGACGCCCGAGCGGCCGCTTGTGCGGCTGCAAATACCTTGTCCGTCATCGACTTTGTCGTGTTCGGATTGATGAAGCGCAGCTCCACGATCAGACGCGCTCGGGCTCGACCGGCGGTGTGATCTGACGACGCGCGAGCGTGCGCAGCCCGAGCGCAACGAGCGCGATGACGGCAAACGAGAAAGCTGTGGTCAGTGTGCCCAGAGCGTAGAGCACCGGTGTCGTGACGTTGGTGGTCATGCCGTAGATTTCGAGGGGCAGCGTGTTGTAGGAACCCGCCGTCAACAGAGTTCGTGCGAATTCATCGTAGGAAAGCGTAAAGCCGAACAGCGCGATACCGAGCAGGCTCGGTGCAATGATGGGCAGCACCACGTGTACGAAAGTCTGCCAGCGGGACGCACCGAGATCTCGCGCTGCCTCCTCGAAGGCCGGGTCGAAGCGATTGAACACGGCGAACATGATCAGCAGGCCGAAAGGCAGCGTCCAGGTCAATTGGGCGCCAAGGCCGGAGGTCGACCAGTGAACATCCCAGTCGATCAGGTTGAACAGGATGCCGACGCCGAGCGAGACCAGGATGGAGGGGACGATCAGGCTTGCTATCGCCAGATAGAATACAACTGCCGCCCCTTTGAAGCGTTTCCGGAAGGCAAGTCCTGTCAAGACCGAGACGACGACGGTCACGACCATCACGATCAGTCCGAGAGCAAAGGAGCGACGGAACGACCCCCAGATGTCGCCGACGGCCTGTTGCTGGAACAGTTCACCGAACCAGTGCATCGACACGCCGTTGAGAGGAAACGTCAGGCCACCGGTCGGTCCCTGAAACGACAGGATGGCGATCGTCAAGGTCGGTCCGTAGAGGAACAGCACGAACAGACAGAAGAACGCCGCCAGCGGCCAGAAAGTCCAGGGACGGGATCGCAGCGACACTATCAGAGCTCCTTGCGAATGTCGACGAAGCGCAACAGCGCACCGACGATCAGCAGCACCGTGACCAGCAGGATGACGGCGTTGGCCGAGGCTGCCGGGTATTGCAACAGTCCGATCTCGTTGGCGATGGTGCGGCCGACGGACGCGCTCTGCCCGCCGGACATGAAGCGCACGGTGATGAAGTCGCCCATGACTAGCGTCACCACGAAGATCGTGCCGATCATGATGCCGGGCAGCGATAGCGGCACGACGACGTGTCGAAGTATCTGCAACCCCGACGCACCGGCATCACGCGCCGCCTCGATCAAAGTCGGGTCGATACGCATCATCGTGTTGAAGATCGGCACGATCATGAAGAGGGTGTAGAGATGCACGAAAGCAAGGATGACCGCGAAGTCCGAGAACAACAGCCATTCGAGCGGTGCATCCACCAGGCCGAAGTCGAGCAGCGTGGAATTCGCGATGCCGTTCCTGCCGAGAAACGGTATCCAGGAAATCATGCGGATGATGTTCGAGGTCCAGAACGGAATCGTGCAGAGCAGGAACAGCCCGATCTGCCAGCCCGTGCTCTTGATGTGAAAGGCGAGGAACCAGGCAACGGTAAAGCCGATCAGGAGTGTGGTAATCCAGGTCACGACCGTGAAGAAAACGGTCTTCATGTAGACCGAGAGGGTCACGCTCGAGGTCAGCAGATAAGCATAGTTGTCGGCAATGAAGGCCGGTTCGTAACTGTAGGCGCTCGTCGACCAGAAGCTCACCACGACGATCAGGGCGATCGGCAACAGCAGAAACACGGCAAGAATCGCCACGAAGGGCGTCGCCAGCAGCCAGCCGAGGACGTGATCGAAGGTACGGCCGACCACGACAGGAGTGACCCCGCCGTGGCCGGCCGTCGATGCAGAGCGGTCGCTCATTGCAATCAGGCGGCGATGAACTCGTTCCACTTTCGAACCATGTACTGGTTCTCGTCCATGACCGCGTTCCAGCAGGCAACACTGCCCATGCGATCTTCGAAGGATCCGCCGTCGCGAATATCGCCTGCGCCCGCGATGCTCTGACCGGTGGGGCTGACGATGTCGCCTGCCGCCGCCTTGCCCTCGAACCAGTAGCCCCATTCGTCCGCGCTCATGAACTCCTTCGAGGTCGCGGGCACGGCCGAATAGTAACCCTGACGCATCAGGTAGCCGCCGACCCAGCCGGAGAGGTACCAGTTGATGTATTCATAGGCCGCGTCGAGCTCGAGACCCGAGAGGTTCTTCGACAGACCGATGCCGCCGCCCCAGGAACGATAGCCTTCCTTGAGCGGCTGATAGACGCAGGGGACGCCCTTGGCCTTGACTGCCGTGATGGCGGGTGACCACATGGACTGGATGACCACCTCACCGGAGGCCATCAGGTTCACGCTCTCGTCGAAGCTCTTCCAGAAGGCGCGGAACTGACCGGCCTTCTTCGCTTCGATCAACATGGCGATGGTCTTGTCGATCTCCTCCTTCGTCATGTTGCCCTTGTCGCCGTATTGCACGGTGCCGGTGGCTTCTGCAACCATCGCTGCGTCCATGATGCCGATGGACGATATGTCGAGTATCGATGCCTTGCCCTTGAATTCCGGGTTCAGGAGTTCGGCCCAGGAATCGATCGGTCGACCGATGAGGTCCGGGCGAATGCCGAGCGTGTCGGCGTTGTAGATCGTCGGAATGAGAGTCATCCAGCCGGACTCCTCATCGACGAAGTTCGTACCGTCGGGCCCGTCGACGAAGCCGACCGAATGCGGTGCCGTGCCCTGGGCGATCGTGCTGTCCGGGTTCAGCTTGCCGTCCTTGAAGATACCGACGATTCGGTCGTACTCCTTGATCCTGGTGGTATCCATCGGCTGCAGGTTGCCGGCCGGCCAGACCTTCTTGCAGATCCAGTACTCGATGTCGGCGATATCGAAACTCTTCGGCTGAGTCGCGGCACGCTGTGCCACGGAATCCGAGTCAAGCGCGGTCATCTCGAGGGTGAAGCCGAGATCCTCCTTCACCTGCTTGGCGACGTCGTTGAGGTTCGAGACCCCCGTGCCGAACTGTCGAAGGGTGACATCCTTGATGTTCTGCGCCCAGATCATCGGCGCTCCGGTGATGGTGCCGGTGGCGAGTGTTGCGGCTGCGCCCTTCAGCAAGGTGCGGCGTTGACGACCTTTCGGGTTGAGCGGCGCGTCGGGTGACGTCTCTTTGGTGGTCAGGTCAGGCGTCGTGTCTGTCATGGTCAAGGGCTCTCTTGGGAGTGGGTGAAGTGAAGAGGTGTTACAGACGGATGCTCAGTGATGCGTCGATTTCACGTTGTCGCGCCACTAGGCGGCCGATGCAAGCAGGCGAACTTCCTGCGGTGACCAGTCGACCGAGACCGGTTCGCCTGGTTTCCAGGGGTGTCGGGCATAGGTCGTGTCGTCGATCGAGGCGATCAGGGTGATGCCGTCGTCGCGTTTCACGGTCACGTCGATGGTCCGACCGAGGTATTCGATCTGTTCGACGCGTGCATGCACGGCGCCGACGGGTTCTGACAGGCGCGTTCGGTCCGTGCGCACCGCTGCGCGACCGTTTTCGCCGTCAAGAATGTTGTAGCCGCCCATGAAGCGTGCGACGAATTCGGTACGCGGTTCGTTGAAAAGCTCCCAGGGCGTACCGGCCTGCTCGATGTGAGTGTCGTTCATCAGCACCACGCGATCGGCTAGCGCCAGCGCCTCATCCTGACCGTGTGTGACGTGAATGAAGGTGATGTCGAGTTCGCGCTGCAGGCGGGCGAGCTCGCCGCGCATGCGCACCCGAAGGAATGGGTCGAGTGCAGACAACGGCTCGTCGAGCAGGAGCGCTTCGGGTTCCGTCACCAGCGCCCGGGCGAGCGCGACGCGTTGCTGCTGACCACCGGAGAGCTGCGCCGGTCGTCGGTCCGCGAGTGCGCTCATGTCGACGAGTTCGAGGAGCGTCATGGCGCGGGCCTCGCGCGTGACCCGATCGGTACCGCGCATGCGCAGGCCGAAGGCCACATTGTCGCGCACGCTGAGATGGGGAAAGAGCGCGTAGCTCTGAAACATCATCGCCGTGCCGCGCTTCGCTGGTGGTAGTGAGTTCAACCGCTTGCCGTCGAGTCGAATGTCTCCGGCGGTCACCGATTCGTGTCCCGCGATCATGCGCAAGGTGCTGGTCTTGCCACAGCCGGACGGTCCCAGCAGACAGACGTAGCTCGCCGGATCGAAGGCCTGCGTGAAGTCACGTACGGCGACAACATCCTTGCCGTAGTGTTTGCTGACGTTGTCCAACTCGAGAGTGGCGGTCGAGGCCATGCTGTGCACCAGTGTGATGGCTGTGGAATCAGACGGCACCATTGAGGTGCGAAATAGCCCGGTATCGCTACCATTTTTGCCCAATTCTCGTTCATGCGTCAAAATCCGGGCCACCGCCAGTGTAACGTCGTCAAGGAGTCGTCATGTCTGGGCCAAACGTAGAGACTTTGAATCACACCGGGCTACGGCAGTTGCTTGACCTTGCCGCGGACGAAGGCTGGAATCCCGGCATCGGTGACGTCGCCGCATTCAGGGCTGTCGATCCCGACGGCTTCCTGTGCATCCGTGAAGGAGACGAACTGGTGGCAGGCATCGGGGTCGTCCGACTCGATGAGCGGAATGGCTTCCTGGGTCTGTACATCGCCAACCCGACATGGCGAGGCAAGGGCCACGGTTTCAGGTTGTGGCAAGAGGCGTTAGCGAGACTCGAATCGCGGGGGGTCGAGTCGATCGGGCTCGATGGCGTGATCGAGCAGCAGGCGAACTACCGTCGTTCAGGTTTCGAATTCCTGCACCGGAACCTGCGCTTCGTGGGACCGGCCGATCGGCTGCTTGCATTGACGCGGGATCGATCAGCCGTGGCACACCGGCGTGAGACAAACACGGTCGACCGAGCAGCAGCGAAGGCGCTCGACCATGCCGTGGGCGCGGTCGCGCGCGACGCGTTTCTCGACGAGTGGCTCGTCGATCGTGATGATCGCTATTCGCTGAGCGTGCAAGACGCAACGGGAGGGGAAGGATTCGGTACCGTCAGGCGTTGCCTGGAAGGTTGGAAGATGGGTCCGCTGGTCGCATCGACCCAGCCTCTGGCGGAGCAACTGCTGGCGGGTCTGGCGGGGGTTGCCGTTGCCAAGTCCGGGTATTCGGGAACTGGCGTGTCGTTGACGATCGATGTTCCGGAAGGCAATCGTCCCGCTCTTCAACTGCTCGAAAAAGCTGATTTCGAACAGACGTTTGAAACGGCGCGCATGTACCGTGGCCCGGCGCCAGTGATCGATACGGCAAGGCTATGGGGTGTCGCGACGCTGGAGCTGGGTTGAGTCCAGGCCCTCGCCTTTGGCCTGGTCGTTTGGCCGTTGTGAAACGCCTGTGCTTCGTTTTTCCGGATAGCCCGTAATACAACACGGGTATCTGATGAACAAGGTATGAAGGGGCTGAATACTCTGCACGACAGCTAAATGACGGAGATACGTCGTGCGATCCATGAATGTCTTTTTCGTAACCGAGGCTGTGTGGCACCTGCGACGGGATTCGAACCGCAGCCCGCAAGCTGATGTCGTGACGTCGCAGCCTCAAGCCACGATTCGTGTCATGAAGGTACTGTGCTTGCTCCGTTCATAGTTCGCGAACGGCTCGCAATATTCGAAGCCGTACAAGGCATACAACGCTCGCGCCGGTGCGAAATGCGATGTCGATCCGGTCTCGAGCGATAGCCTGGTCAAGCTACGGCGCGATGCTTCATCGAGGATGTGTCGGAGCAGCGCGGCACCGACGCCTTTGCCACGTGCTTCGGAAGCGACGTGCATGGATTTGATTTCACCGTGGCTATCGTCGAGCGCTTTCAAGGCGGCGCAGCCGACCAGCGTGCCGTCATGCCAGGCCGTCCAGGCGCTTACTTCAGGCGCACGCAGGCTGTCTGGATCCAGCGCATGGACGTCCTCAGGGGGTGACGTCGAACGCATCAGGTCGAGGTGGCGTGCAAGCAGGGCGAGCACCGCCTCGCCGGTGAGATCATCCGCTAGAATATCGAGTGCCATCAGTCGCGCGTCATCATCGGAGTCCCGTCGCTGGCTGTCCGATGTGGCATCGTAGCCGCGAACTGTCAGAGTGCGCGGAAACCCCTGAACGACGACGTTTATCGTGTAAACGCCGATCGGATCAGTCCGAATCCTGCCAGGCTGAACAACGCGGTGACTACACCATCGATCCGGCGACGGAAACACTCGTAGGTGCGCATCATTCCGTTGATCGAGAACAGGATGGAGTAGGCGGCGTTGGTCGCGAAGCCGACCAGTATGCAGACGAGGGTTGCCGCGGCAACCGTGGAATAGTCGGCCGTCGCATTCACGCTGATCGAGAGCGCGGCCATCCAGGCGATCACCGATTTGGGGTTCGACATGTTCAGCACCAGGCCACGCAGGAACCAGCGTTCGTGGCCAGTCGAGGGTGCAACCGCGGGTGTCGGTCTCATCGCCGAGCGCCCGGACAACAATGCCAGCCAGAGTAGGTAGAGCCCGCCAAGTAACTTCAACGCCATGAGCATATAGACAGAGCTTTGCAACACGGCACCCATACCACTAGCCGCGATCAGACCCCAGAAGATCAGGCCACAAGAGAGTCCCGCTCCGTAGATCAGGCTGATCCGGCGACCCTTGCTCATGGCGATGGCTGCGTTCGAGACAGTAGCCGGGCCAGGCGAGACGGCGATGACGAAGAAGGCGAGCCCGGTTGCTCCGAGCGAGAGAAGGTCGGTCATGCTTGCGCGAGCGGAATCCGGGGGAGCGGACAGGATAGCGCGGCGATCGCCCTTGGTCAGCGCTTCCGCGCTGACGCGAATGTTGACCATCGGCAGGCCGTTTCCTACCGCTGGTGTCACCGACGTCGCGGCACACGCGCAATCTCTGTATCGTCCCGCTTCAGTTGCGAAAAAAACGTGATGGAGTCGAGATGGAATCTACGTAGAATCGGTCTATGCGTGGACGATCCATGTGCAGAGAAACATCGACTGTCAGTTCTTCGCAGCGGCAAGCCCGGGAGGGCGTGCTGACTCATACCCGGCGCTGTGGTTCCAGGCGTCCGGGTCGTAGTCCCGGCATTCGCCCTTCATGCGCAAGACCCCGTGCGATGCCCAGGCCACCTCGACCGTGGACTTCATGCGCTCGAGCTCCGAGTGGCAGCTGACGAGCGAGGGATGGGGTGTCGGGTCGATGATTTCACCGGCGCCTGAGAACATCGTCAGGATCAAGAGATACGGGGTATACACGGTTCGGCGGTCCCTCTGTTCGACTGTCCCTTGGTCGAACGCGTCTGCCGCCTTCGACTTTGATTCGAGAAGAACAGTGCAAGGCCGAGACCACCGGTCGACGATGCCGAAAGAGACAAGGCCCGACGGGTTAAGCGCCGGGCCTTGCTACTACCGCTTGATTACCATCCAAGTGCCGCCAGACAGCGAGGCTGGCTTTCGTTCGTGATACCGCTCGTTAACCGCTGTGAAACGCGATGCGATACCGCAGGGATAACCCCATGGCAGGTGTACCTGAGGCTTACTGCGTCCAGCTCTTGAGCAGCTCGTCGTAGCTGATCGTCTCGGGTTCGGGCTTCTCGTTCTCGAGCTTCGGCTT